>Ga0163150_10004620_pt1 | contig 18279 bp, 13 predicted proteins | sample OliLakLV19P2IB_FD_148628 | JGI IMG/M metagenome (GOLD analysis project Ga0163150, IMG submission 148628) | Freshwater microbial mat bacterial communities from Lake Vanda, McMurdo Dry Valleys, Antarctica - Oligotrophic Lake LV.19.P2.IB | ecosystem: Environmental > Aquatic > Freshwater > Lake >...
GTTGTAGACGTCCAGTCGGACGTCTACAACCTGGCGTGCGTGCTGTACGAGCTCGCCACCGGCGTCCTGCCCTGGAAGGGACGCAGCTTCCTGGAGGTCTTCCAGGAGAAGCTGCAGGAGCGCCCGCCGTCGATGCACTCGCGCGCGCCGACGGTGGACGTGCCGCCCAAGCTCGAGGAAGCGATCCGCGGCGGCTTGATGGCCGACCGGCGCGAGCGCTACGCGTCCGCGGAGCCGTTCCGCGCGGCGCTCGCGGCCGCGAAGGCCTGAACTGCGCGGGATTGCAAGCCGACCGATCATGGAGCGCACGAACGCCATCGTCGTCGAGCGCGCGGGCGGCCCCCAGAACCTCGCCTGGGGCCAGGTCGACCTGCCGCCTCCGGCAACCGGCGAAGTGCGGATCCGCCACACGGCGATCGGGCTCAACTACATCGACGTCTACTACCGCTCGGGCGTGTACACGCCGCCCCGCTGGCCGTACGTGCCCGGGCTCGAAGCCGCGGGTGTCGTCGAAGCCCTGGGCGCGGGCGTGGATCGCTGCGCCGTCGGCGATCACGTCGCGTACGCGACGGCGCCGAACGGCGCGTATGCGGAGCGTCGTAACCTGGCGGCCGACCTGTGCGTGAAGCTCTCGCCGGGCATGCCCGCCGAGCTCGGCGCTGCGGCGATGCTCAAGGGGCTGACCGCGCACTACCTCGTGCGACGCACGTTCCGCGTCGAGCGCGGCCACCACGTGCTGGTGCACGCGGCCGCAGGCGGCGTCGGCACCCTGGTGTGCCAGTGGGCCGCGCTGCTCGGCGCGCACGTGATCGGCACCGTCTCGACCGATGCCAAAGCCGAGCGCGCGCGGGGGTTCGGCTGCCAGGAGCCGATCGTCACGTCACGCGAGGACTTCGTCGAACGTGTGCGTGAGCTCACGGCCGGCCGAGGCTGCGACGTCGTGTACGACTCGATCGGGAAGGACACGTTCGACGGGTCGCTGGCCTGCATCGCGCCGCGCGGCATGCTCGTGAGCTTCGGACAGTCGTCGGGAGTCGTGCCGCCGTTCGACCTGTTGCGCCTGTCGAAGACGTCGGGCTTCGTCACGCGACCGTCGCTCTTCGCGTACACGTCCACGCGTGCCGAGCTCGAGGCGGGCGCGGCAGAGCTGTTTGGCCTGCTGGCCTCGGGCGCGCTGCGCTGTCCCATCGAAGCACGCTACCCGTTGCGCGAGGCCGCGCGCGCGCACCACGACCTCGAGGGCCGCCGCACGGTCGGCGCGACGATCCTCGTACCGTGAAAGGCCGAGAGAGGATTCAGCCTACGGCCTCTCCTATCCTGGTGGCGCCGCGCGGAACCGCCCGCGGCGCGAAGATGCTTCGCCTCTGAGAGGCCGAGAACCATGAGCCTGCGCGACGCCGTGCCGCCCTTCCCGGAGCGCTTCAACCTGTGCGACGACTTCCTCGACCGCAATGTCCGGGAAGGTCGCGGGGCGAAGGTCGCGCTGCGCCAGGGCGAAGCATCGCGCACGTACGCGCAGGTGTCCGAGCGCGCGCAGCGCGTCGCGGCGGTGCTGCGCCGCGCGGGCGTGCGGCCCGAGGAACGCGTGCTGATCGTGCTGCCCGACGTGCTCGAATTCGCCGACGCGTGGTTCGGCACGCTGCGCGCCGGCGGCGTGTTCGCGATGGTCAACCCGCTGCTGCACGGCGACGCCTACGCCGGCTACCTGGACTACACGAAGGCGCGCGTCGTGATCACGCACAGCGACGTGCTGCCGGAGATCGGCCCCGCGATCCGCGCGTCGCGCCTGGTCCGCGAGACGCTCGTCGTGGGACCGGACGCGGGCGGGTTCACGCCGTTCGAAGCCGCGCTCGCCGCCGAGGATCCCGGCTCGCGCGCGGCCGAGCTCGAGCCGACGGGGCCGGACGATCTGGCCGGGTGGCTCTTCACGTCGGGCTCGACGGGGACGCCCAAGGCCTGCGTGCACGTGCAATCCGATTTCGCGTTCAACGCGCTGACCTACGCGCGCGACGTCGTCGGCTACGGACCGGAGGACACGTGCCTGTCCGTGCCGAAGCTCTTCTTCGGCTACGCGACCGGCACGAACCTGATGTTCCCGTTCCGCTTCGGCGGCAGCGCGGTGCTCTTCCCCGAGCGCGCGACGGCCGACGTCGTATTCGACCACGTGGCGCGCTTCCGGCCGACGCTCTTGACCAGTGTGCCGACGATGATCAACGCGATGCTGCGCTCGCCACGCATCGACTCGACCGACCTGTCGTCGCTGCGCGTATGCCTCTCGGCCGGCGAAGCGCTGCCGCCCGCGCTGTACCAGGAATGGAAGGCGCGCACGGGCGTCGAGATCCTCGACGGCATCGGCTCGGCGGAGATGTTCCACATCTACATCACGAACCGCTTCGGCGACGTGACGCCCGGCGGCCTGGGCCGCCTCGTCAGCGGCTACGAGGCCGACATCGTCGATCCCGCCGGCCGCACGGTCCCCGTCGGCGAGCCGGGACGCTTGCGCATCCGCGGCGGCTCGACCGCGATCTGCTACTGGGGCGACCGCGAGAAATCGAACGCGACGTTTCAGGGCGACACGTGCACGACGGCCGACATCTTCCGCCGCGACGCCGAGGACCGATTCTGGTACGAGGGTCGAGACGACGACCTGCTCAAGGTCTCGGGGATCTGGGTCTCGCCGCTCGAGATCGAGAACTGCCTGCTCGAGCACCCGGCCGTGGCCGAAGTGTGCGTCATCGGCAACGAGGACGAGCAGCGCCTCGTGAAGCCGCTGGCCTTCGTCGTGCTGCAGGCCGGCTGGGCGGCGGACGAGGACACCGCCAGCGCGTTGAAGGCGCACGTCAAGTCGCGCATCGCGCCGCACAAGTACCCGCGCTGGTTCGAGTGGCGCGACAGCCTGCCCAAGAACGACCGCGGCAAGGTGGCACGCAAAGTGCTGAAAGCCGAGCTCGATGCACGCCCAGGTCGATGAGCCGACGACGGCGGTGGCCTTCGGGCCCGAAGCCGACGTGCTGTTGCGCTTCGCCGTCGCCCTGCTCCTCGGTTTCCTGCTGGGCCTGGAGCGCGAGCGGACCAAGGACCCGGATCTAAGCTTCGCCGGCGTCCGCACGTTCGCCCTGATCGCGCTGACCGGCGCCGTGTCCGCCTGGGCCGGCGAGGCGTTGGGCGTGACGTGGATCGCGCCCGCGGCGTTCGGCGCGATCGCATTGCTCGTCCTGGCTTCCTACGTCGTCACCGCGATGAAGGGGCAGGTCGGCATCACGACGGAAGTGACAGCCGTGATCGCGTTCCTGCTGGGCGTCGTGTGCCAACTCGGCGAGCTCTCCATCGCCGGCGCGGTCGCTGTGGCGGTGGCGCTGGTGCTCGTCCTCAAGGAATGGCTGCACGCGCTGGCGAAGAAGCTCGAGCCGTCCGACATCTCGGCCACGCTGCAGTTCGCGATCGTGACGGTCATCGTGCTGCCGCTCGTGCCCGACCGGAGCTACGGGCCGCCGCCGTTCGACGTCCTGAACCCGTACCGCATCTGGCTGATGGTCGCGCTGATCAGCGCGATCGACTTCGTCAGTTGGATCCTGGTCAAGATGGTCGGGCGAGAGCACGGGATCGGACTGACGGGCCTGCTCGGCGGCCTCGTGTCGAGCACGGCGACGACGCTCTCGTTCACGAAGCGCAGCCGTGCCGAGCCGGCGCAGTCGCCCGGCTTCGCGCTGGGCATCGTGCTCGCCTGGGGCGTGATGCTGGCGCGCATCGCGATCGTCATCGGCGTCATGAGCATCGCGATGCTGCGCGAGGTCGGTCCGACCCTGGGCGCGATGGGAGTCGTGAACCTGCTCGCAATCGCCTGGCTGTGGCGGCGCCGGCTCGGCGACGGTCGCGCGGAGGTGGGGGCCACTTCGAACCCGTTCCAGCTCAAGACGGCGATCCGCTTCGGGCTGCTCTTCGGCGTCGTCACATTCGCCGCGCGCGTGGCCGAAGTCTGGCTGGGTGAACGGGGCCTGTACCTGGCCGGCATCCTGGCCGGCCTGACGGACGTGGACGCGATCACACTGTCGATGGGCCAGCTCGTCGGGCGCACGCCCGAGATCCTCGACGCTGCAGCCCGCGCCGTCGTCCTGGCCATCGTGGCCAATACGCTGACGAAGGGCGGCATCGCCTCGACCGTCGGCTCGCCCGAGCTGCGGCGCATCGTGCTGCCCGTCGCAATCGTCCTGGGTGCGGTCGGCGCCGGGGTCGCGTTCCTGCTGTAGAGAGTGCTCGCATCCGGCTGGTATCGTGGTCGAGTGACCGAGCTGGGCAAGATGACGTGGCCCGAAGCGCGCGCGGCGTTCGGCCCGCGCACGGTCGCGATCCTGCCCGTCGGGAGCACGGAGCCGCACGGGCCGCACCTGCCGCTCGACACGGACGTCACGATCGCCGTCGCGATGGCGCGGCGCGCGAGCGAACGCCTGGGCGAGATGGGCGTTACGAGCTTCGTGCTCCCCGCGATCCCTTACGGTCTGACCGAGTACACGCGCGGGTTCACGGGCCGGGTGTCGCTCCAGCCGGGCACGTTGTGGGCGCTCGTCGAGGACGTGATCGTCGGCCTGGAGCTGCAGGGGATCGAGCACGTCCTGCTCGTGAACGGCCACCTGGAGCCGGCGCACGTCGAGGTCCTGCGCGGGGTGCTGCTCGACCACGCGGCTCGAGGATCGCGCAAGGCGCACGCCGTGCTGGCCGACGTCACGCGGCGCCGTCACGCCGAGCGCCTGGGCGACGAGTTCCAAAGCGGCGACTGCCACGCCGGACGCTACGAGACGAGCCTGGTGCTGGCGGCGGATCCGGGTGCCGTCCGCGAGACGGAGCGCGCGAGCCTGCCGCCGCTCGCGATCGGCCTCCTGGCCAAGATGAAAGCCGGCGTGCGCACGTTCCAGGACGCCGGCGCGGACGACGCCTATTGCGGCGATCCCGCAGCTGCGACGAGCGCGGAAGGACACGACCTCGTCGACCGTCTGGCGACCGTGGCGGTCGACTCGGCGCGCGAGGCCTGGCCCCATCTCTTCGCGCCTGCGCAGCCGGTATCCTGACGCGGATGACGGCCTTCACGACGACGATCCAAGTGCGCTTCGGGCACGTCGACCCGGCCGGGATCGCTTACTTCCCGCGGATCTTCGACTACATCCACGAGGTGTACGAGGAGCTATGGGAGCACCAAGTCGGTGTGCGCTACTACAAGCTGCTCCTGGAGGAGCGCATCGGCTTTCCGCTCGTGCACAGCGAGGTTGACTTCCGCGCGCCGCTGAAGTTCGGCGACCGCCCCGAGGTCGCCGTGACGTGCACGCACCTGGGCCGCTCCTCGATCGAGCTGCACTACGTGTTCCGCCTGGACGGCGAGGTCTGCGTCGACGCGCGCATGACGACCGTGTGCACCGACCTGCGCGCCATGAAGAGCCTCGAGCTGCCGGAGCGATTCCGCGCGCGCTTCGAGGCGATCCGGGAGGCCGCGTGAGGGTCCGCGACATGCACGGGCGCGGCTGGCCCGTGTTCAGCTTCGAATTCTTCCCGCCCAAGACGGACGAGGGTGCGGCGAAGCTCCTGAGCACCGTGGCCGACCTGCAGGAGGTCTGGAAGCCGGACTACGTCTCCGTGACGTACGGCGCCGGCGGCAGCACGCGCGACCGCACGATCGACGTGATCACGCGGCTGCAACGCGACGTCGGGGTGCACACGATGGCGCACCTCACTTGTCTGGGCTCCACGCGGGCGGAGATCGCGGCGATCGTCGACCGCCTGCTCGACGCCGGCGTCGAGAACGTGCTGGCGCTGCGCGGCGACGTGCCGCAGGAAGGCCCGCGACCGCCGAGCGAGATGGCGCACGCGACCGAGCTGATCGAGATGCTCCACGAGCGCTGGCCGGTCTCGATCGGCGCCGCCTGCTATCCGGAAGGGCACGTCGAGTGCACCGACAAGGACGCCGACCTGCGCTGGACGAAGCTCAAGGTCGAGAAGGGCGCGCAGATCCTGATCACGCAGCTCTTCTTCGACAACCGCCACTACTTCGACTTCGTCGCGCGCGCGCGCGCGACCGGCATCAAGGTGCCGATCGTGCCCGGCATCATGCCGATCACGAACGTGGCGCAGGTGGAGCGCTTCACGCAGATGTGCGGCGCGACGATCCCGCCCGAGCTCCAGGAGCGCTTGCGCCGCGTGCAGGACGACCCCGCGCTCGTGATGGCGACCGGCATCGAGCACGCGATCAAGCAGTGCCGCAAGCTGCTCGAGGGCGGCGCCCCCGGAATCCACTTCTACACGCTGAACAAGAGCCACGCGACGCGCTCGATCCTCGCCGCCGTCCGCCGCGACTAGTCGATACGGTGCCAGGGACGACTCCGACACCCTCGCGAAGCGGTGCCAGTCAGGACCCCGACGCTTTCGTGGCATCGGTTGCAGGATTCGCGATCACGGACCGAACCTGTCGGAATCGTCCCTGGCACCGTATCGCCAACTTGTCGGAGTTGTGCCTGGCACCGACGGATCACTCCACGCGCGGTGAGCCGCAGGGTGTCGCGAACGCGGCGTGGCCGGAGGCGTCCGGCACCCAAGGACCGATGGTGCCGTCCATGTGCAGGAGCAGCAGCGTGTCGCCGTCGTTCTCGAAGCGCCGCGCCGGCTCGAAGTGCTCGCCCGCGTAGCGCGCACCGCGACTGACGCGCACCTCGTCGATCGAGCCCGGGAAGAAGGAGTTCGCGACGCCGCCCTGGCCGACGTCGCCGCCGATCACGAGCGGCAGGTCGTTGCGCGTGCGTTTCCCCGTGCCCTTGCGCCGCGCGACCTGCGCGCCATCGACGTACAGGCGAACCTCCTCGCCGTCGTACACGCCGGCGACGTGGTGCCACGTGCCGGCGATGAGCTTCGGCGTGCGCGTCTCGGCCGTCGTGTAGCGGTCCGCGAGGTGGACGCTGAACTCCGGCGCGCCTTCGTTCACGAAGATGCCGAACTCGGAGCTCTCCGTGCGGCACAGGAATCCCTGCCGCTTCCTGAACTCGCGCGCGCACAGCCAGCCTTCGACCGTGAAGGGCCCGTCGGGCACGTCGACAGCGCGCGCGGGGACGAGCAGCGCGTCGTCCTTGCCGTCGAGCACCAGCACGCTCTCCGCCGCCGGCCGCGGCGGCTGGGGCAGGTGCGCCAGGTCGAGCGGGAACTCCCACGTGCGCAACGGCAGCGGCACGCGCAGCCCGTCGCCCAGGTAGTCGACCTGCACGGCGACCTGCGGCAGGCGGAACGCGCCGTCCAGCGCGCCGTCGGGCCGCTTCAGCCGCAGCCGCAGCGTCTCACTCTTGCCCGGCTTCACGACCGCGTGCACGTGGTCGGGCGCAAAGGTCCAGCGCGCGTCGTCGCTCGCCGGCGTCACGGTCAGCTCGATCGACGCCGTGGTCGGGTTCTCGACGCGCAGCTCGCAGGCGTCGTCGACGCCCAGCGCAGCGGTGAACGCGGCCTCGCCCTTCCAGCGCGGCTCGAGCGACCGGGCCAGTTGGCGCACCTCGTCGCTGACCGCGCCCGTGATCGCGCGCGGATCCTGCGCCACGCCGACAGGGAACGAGGCCACCGCGATGCCCGGCTTGCGCACGGTCACGACGCTGTACTGGTGCAGGTACCCGGCCTCCGGAGCCCAGCCCTCCTGCGCGCCGCCGACCGTCGCAAGCGTGAAGTACTCGATGCCGTCGCGCACGCCGTCGTAGCGCATGTGGTGGATGTGGCCGGCGAATACCGCGGTCACGTTGCCTGCCTGCGCCAGACGTGCGTGCACGCGGTCCCAGTCGTCGCCGTAGCCGCCGCGCAGCCAGCGCGGGTGGTGCAGGAACACGAACACGTGGTCGGCGCCCTTCGTCTTCGGCAACACATCCTCGAGCCACGCGAACTGCTCCGGGCTCATGCGCTGGTGCTCGGGATCGTCGAACAGCTTCTTGCCCGTGTTCGGATTCGTCTCGTCCGAGTGCAAGGCCACGAACCACGAGTTCTTGTGCCGGAACGCGTACCACAGCGGGCCGAAGTGCTCTTCGTAGTCGGCCTCGTGCTCGCGCGCGGGCGGCGTGCCCTTCCCGCGCCAGTACAGGTCGTGGTTGCCGACGACCGGGAACCAGGGACAGCGCAGCCGGTTCATGATCCCCTTGAACTCGACCATCTGCCCCATCCACTCCGGCGTCTCGTTGTAGCCCTGCACGAGGTCGCCGACCGTCATAACGAGGTCGGGCTCGAGCAGGTTCACGTCGTCGACTGCCTCGGCCAGCACCTTCACGCCGTCGGCCGGTCCGCCGGTGCGATCGCCGAACACGACGAAGAAGAACGCGTCCTCCTCGCTCGGCAGCGGCAGCTGGATCGGGCTCTTGCGCGACGTCAGGAAGCGCGCCGGGTCGTGCCAGGCCGGATGCTTGCGCGAGGGGGGCGCTTGCGCGGCGGTGGCCTCTTCGTGGTGCGGGAGCGGACCGGCGGCGACGGCCGCGCACACGAGCAGCGGGGCGATCATGGCCGCAGCGTACTGCGCACACGTGGCCCGGGGATGAAGCCGCGTCGCAACCTTCCGCGCGCGCCGGGGTAGGCTCGGGGCCGCGCCATGCTCTCCCTCGCCGTCCTGTGCGCCGTCCTGACCCAGTCCGTCGGGGCCTCCGGACCCGCGCTGGTCTTCCACGGCCGCGTCGTCGCGCAGGAATCGGGTGAGCCGATCGCTGGCGCGCGGGCCGAGCTGCGCTGGAATCGCGGCCGCGCGCTGCGCACGCGCAGCCACGGCCAGCCGCGGCAGGAGATCCTCGAGCCCGAGCCGTTCCCGGGCGTCGCGAGCGCAGCCGACGGACGCCTCGTCCTCGAGTACGAGGCGAAGTTCGACCCGTGGATCGTCGTCACGGCCCCGGGTCGCGGCCCGGTCGCGTGCGGTCTGCTGCCCGGGCACGAGGATCCGGGGCGCGCTCTCGTGTTCGACCTGCCGCGCGGGGCGCGCCTCGACCTCGAGGTGGAGTTCGACGTCGCGAACGCCGATCCCTGGGCGGGATTCGAAGCGTGCGTCGAGGTGCCGCTGAGGGCATCGTCGCGGCCGGCGTGGGTCGGCGTCACCAGCGACCTCGAGTCCTTGCTCTATCGCCCCGGCCCGCCGAAGGATGGTCTCGCGTTCACACTCGACGGGTTGCCGCCGGGCGTACCGCTCGAGATCAAGTTCACACGCGGCGGCGTGGCATCCGGCGAGCTCGGGGACATCGTGCTCGCGCCGGGCGAGACGCGTCGCCTGACCTGGTTGCCGCCGTCCTCGCCACCCGCACGCGCCACGTTGCGCGTCGTCGTGCGCGATCCCCTGCGCGCGCCGATCGCGGGCGCGCCGGTCCTGCTCGAGCGCCGGGCCGACGAGCGCGTCGTGCTGTCCGGTGCCGCGCGCAAGCTGCGCAAGTGGACGGAGGCGGACGGCTCCGCGACGTGGACCGACCTGCGTGCCGGCTGGCACGTCGTGGGCGTCGGCGAAGACCTGGGCGCGAGCCTCTTCGCGCCTCCGACGTCCGTGCGCATTCAGGACGGCAGGCGGGTCGACGTCGAGTTTCTGGCGCGCCCCGGACGTCGACTCGAGGGACGCGTCCTCGACGCGTGGGGCAAGGGCGTCGAGGGCGCCACCGTCACGTTCACCGGTCGGATGGCCCAGACCCCCTGGTCCGTGGCGACGCGCACGGTGGAGCAAGGACGATTCGAGCTCGGACCCGTGCTCAAGGAAGGCGCCGGAGAGCTGCGCGCCAATCATCCCACGGTCCCGGACCTGTCGGTCGTCGCCGCGGTGAAGCCCGGTGAGGAACCCGGAGAGCTGCGCTTCGCCGCTCCGGCGCGCGTGTACGTCAGCGTCGTCGACGCGAACGGCGAGCCGTGCGCGGCGCAGATCCGCGCCGACGACCGCTCGGCGCTGGGCGTCCTGTGGCGCGGCTTCGCGGAGTCCGAAACCCGGCTCGAGCGCCGCGCCGGACCGCTCGTCGTCTCCGCGTACACGGTCGACGGCCGCGCGGCCTGGGGCAACGTCGACGCGCGCGCCGGCGAGTCGAGCGAGCTCGAGCTCGTCCTCGCGACGGCCGGTCAGGTGCGGCTGCGCCACCGCGGGCAGCCGCGCCTGCTCGACGCGACGCTGGTCGGCGCGGGCGATCGCGAGCTGGGGGTCACGACGCTGACCGCCGGCGTGGACGAGGTGGTGCTCGTGCCGCCCGGCGCCTGGACCGTACGGACGGAGACCGGCGCGCGTGCGATCCAAGTCGAAGCCGGGGTCGAGGTCCTGGTCGAGCTCTGAGAGCCCGTGAAGAAATCGATCGTACGGGCTCTCTGATCCCGTTGGCGCCGCTTCGCGGCGCGAGAGCCCGTGAATTCTTCACAGGCTCTGAGAGCCCGTGAAGAAATCGGTCGTACGGGCTCTCTGATCCCGTTGGCGCCGCTTCGCGGCGCGAGAGCCCGTGAATTCTTCACAGGCTCTGAGAGGCCGAGAAAAAATCGATCGTACGGCCTCTCCGATCCTGGTGGCGCCGCTCCGCGGCGCGAGAGACTTCGAATTCTTCTCAGTCTCTGAGCCCGGATGATTCACGAAGCCTCGGGTGGGCGAGGGCCGCAACCACCACTCGATCGCGCTGGGCCCTGGGGCTTCCTACGGGGTTGGACGAATCGATCGTGGTCGACCTCTTGCAGTAGAGGGGTCGACGCTGACCGGGCTACGGGTGCGGAACTCACACGCGTCGCGTGCGTTTCCTGGCACAGCGCCATGTCGGCGCTCGGATGCGCCGCCGCCGGGCCTCACGACGGAACTTGATTCGGCAGAGATTCGCGAGCCTTTCCCGCATGCGGTGGCGCGACGGTCCGCCGATTCAATCGCTCAATGACCCGACTCTCATGAATCATCCGGGTTGAGAGGCCGAGAGAGTGTCGATCGTACGGCCTCTCTGATCCCAGTGGCGCCGCTTCGCGGCGCGAGAGGCCGTGAATTCTTCACAGCCACCGCCGCTTGCTGCGACGCGAACGGCTACCAGGACGTCGCCGAGTTTCGGCGCGACTGCCTGGGCGCCGTGCGCTACTACCAGATCTGGTACCGCGTCGCGGCCAACGACTGCACGCCGGCGACCGACTCGTTATCGAACGGGTACCGGATCACCTGGTCGATCTGAGCCCGTGGATCGTCCAAGCCTCCGGCTCGAGGAGTCCGAGAGAGAATCGATCGTCCGCCTCTCTCGCCTCGTTGGCGGCGCGCGGAAGCGCGCAGCGGATCCGAATTCGTCTCTCCCTCGAAGAGCCCGTGAACAAATCGATCGTACGGTCTCTCTGATCCTATTGGCGCCGCTCCGCAGCGCGAAAGGCTGTGATTTCTTCACAGCCTCCGAGCGCGGGGTCGTAGCGGGGCGCGTGACCCCGTAGGATCCGCGCGTGGCCGAACCGCGCGCGGGCAACGGACTGGCCGAGTGGACCCTCAAGGCCGTCCTGTGCGGCCTCGTGTTCGGGTGCTTGTTCGGCGGCGCGAACGCGTACTTGGGGCTGACCGCGGGGCTCACGGTCTCGACGTCCATCCCGATCGCGGTGCTGTCGGCCGCGATGTTCCGCTACCTGGGCGGCGGCACGATCCTCGAGGCCAACATGGCCCAGACGGTCGGCAGCGCGTCGAGCTCGCTGGCTGCCGGCACGATCTTCACGATCCCGGCGCTCTTCTTGTGGGGGGTGGCTCCGCCCGTCTGGCAGGTCGCCGTTCTCGCACTGGCGGGCGGCGTGCTGGGGATCCTGGCGATGGTGCCGCTGCGGCGGCTGCTCATCGTGCAAGCCGACGCCGAGCTGCCCTATCCCGAAGGACGAGCGTGCGCCGAAGTCCTGCACGCGACGCAGAAGAGCGCGGCTGCGGGACGCTGGATCCTGATCGGCATCGGCGTGGGTTTCGTGATCAAGCTGGCGTTGACCGGCGCGCAGCTCCTGCCCGACGACGTGGCCTGGAAGCCGTCGTTCCTGCCCAACGGCGGCCTGGCGCTGCGGGTCGCGCCGGCCTTGCTCGCGGTCGGGTTCATCGTCGGGTTCAAGGCGGCGGCCGTGATGATCGCGGGCGCGCTGATCGCTTCGGTCGTGCTCTACCCGCTCGTGACGAAGGCGCACTTCGAGGGGCTGACGGACGCGGCCGTGACGGACGCCGCGTTCCTCTCCGCCGCGGCGGTGAAGTCGCGTTTCCTGCTCTATGTGGGCGCCGGCGCCGTGGCCGCGGCCGGCATCGTCACGATCGTGCGCACGGCGCCGACGATGCTCGCGTCGCTCAAGGCGGTCGTACTCGGGTTACGCGCGAACCGGGGCGGCGGATCCGACGGCGATCGCACCGACCGCGACCTGCCTCCGGCCGTCATGGTCGGCGGCATCGCCGCGCTCGTGCTCGCCCTGGCGATCGTGCCGGGGATCTTCGCCGGGGACCTCCCGCCGATCGGACGCGCGGTCGCGGCGATCGGCGTCGGCATCTTCGGCTTCCTGTTCGTGCCCGTGTCGTCGCGTCTCGTCGGCGTGATCGGCGTCTCGTCGAACCCGACCAGCGCGATGGCGCTCCTGACGCTGGCCGGCACGGCCGGCGTGTTCCTCGCGCTGGGCTGGAAGGGCGTCGCGGCGCAAGCGGCGGTGCTCACCGTGGGCACGGTCGTGTGCGTCGCCGCCAGCAAGGCCGGCGACATCTCGCAGGACCTGAAGACGGGCTGGCTCGTCGGCGCGACGCCGCGCCTGCAGCAGTACGGACAGCTCCTCGCCGCAGCGGTCTCGTGCTGGGTCGTCGCGATCGTCGTCGTGATGCTGTGCGAGGGCGTGGGCTTCGGCGAGGGCGGCCTGGCCGCGCCGCAAGCGCGCTTGATGCAGACGATGGTCGAGGCCGTTCTCGGCGCGCAGCTGCCCTGGGACCTGCTCGTCATGGGCGGTTCGCTGTCGCTGGTCGGCGTGCTCGTCGGCTTGCCGGCGCTGCCGTTCGCGCTGGGCATCTACCTGCCGTTCGGCACGATGGCGGCCGTGTTCCTGGGCGGATGCGTGCGTCGCTGGTGCGAAGCGCGCGGCGGAGATCGCCTGGACGTGCAATCGGGGATCCTGTGCGCGTCGGGGTTCGTCGCGGGCGAAGGTCTCGCGGGCGTCCTGATCGCCGGGCGCGAGATGGCGCGACAGGCTGGTGGCGGCGTGGCGACGAAGCCCACGTTCGAGTTCGGCCACGAGCTCGGGAGCCTCGCCGTGCTCGCGCTGGCCGCGTACTTCCTCGTCCGCGCGACGCGCCGGCCGGCATGAACGAGCCCACGCGGCCGCGCTTGTCCGTGGTCGTCCTGACCAAGGACGAAGCCGCGAACCTGCCCGATTGCCTGGCCTCGGCGCGCTTCGCCGACGAGATCGTCGTCTACGACTCGGGCAGCCGCGACCGCACGCACGAGATCGCGCGCGAGCTGGGCGCGCGCGTCGTCGTCGACACGGACTGGCAGGGATTCGGCCGGCAGCGGCAACGCGCGCAAGCCGCCGCGCACGGCGCGTGGATCCTGATGCTCGACGCCGACGAGCGCATCACGCCCGAGCTGGCGCGCTCGATCCAGGCCGCGGTGGCGCGCGACGAACGCTCGGCCGTGTACGAGGTCTCGCGGCTGGCCTGGTGCTTCGGGCGCTTCATCCGGCACTCGGGCTGGTATCCCGACCGCGTCTTGCGACTCTACGCGGCGGAACGCGCGCGGTTCGACGCAGCGCTCGTGCACGAGAAACTGGACGTCGGGCCGGGCCTGCGCGTGGAGCGCCTCGAGGGCGACCTGCTGCACTTCACGTACAAGGACCTGCGGCACTACCTGGTCAAGTCGGCCGATTACGCCGCGGCCTGGTCCGAGCAGCGCGCGCGCGAGGGCCGGCACAGCTCGCTCCTGGAAGGCGTGATCCACGGCGGCGCGTGCTTCATCGGCATGTACCTGATGCGCCTGGGCTTCCTGGACGGACGCGCGGGGTTCCTGCTGGCGCTCGTGTCGACGCACTCGACGTTCGTGAAGTACGCCGACTTGTGGTTGCGCGGTCAGCCCGCGCCGCCGTCGCGCCCGAGGGCGTGAGCGCGGCGATCAAGCCAGGAATCGCTCGCGGACGACAGTCGCCGCCGCGTCCAGGTCGATCGCGCTCATCTCCGATTCGCCGGCCGTCGCGGGCGGCGAGAACGCGATGCGGCGCTCGGGACGGTTCAGCGTCTGCCAGCGCAGCGCGGTCGACGAGAGCCGTCGCGGGTAGAAGCCGCACGTCGGTCGATCCAGCGCGCCGGCCAGGTGCAGCGGTCCGGTCGACCCGCCCACGAACAAGTCGCACAGGTCCAGGTGCGCCGCGAAGCGCGCGAGGCCCTCGCGCGAGATCCACGCGAACGCCGGCTGGTCGGCCGCGCGCAGCCGCGCTGCGAGCTCCTCCGCCGGCGCTTCCTCGCCGGGACCGGCGGTGACCACGACCGTGAACGCGCGCGCCCCGCGCAACGCCAGCACGAACCGCGCGTACTGCCCGACGTCGAGATTGCGCGCCGATCCGCCGTGACCCGGGTGCACGACGACGATGCGGTGTTCCTCGGGGATCGCGTGCTGCGCGCGGAAGGAAGCGCGCAGACGCGCGCGGTCGGCCGGAGCGAAGGCGAGGAACGGCGGCTCCGGGTCCGGTCCGGCGGTGAACCCGTGTGCCGCGAGGGCCCGCCGCGCGAGGTCGACGTTGTACTGCCACTCCGGCTTCTCGGATCGCGAGCGGCGCTGGCGGTGGCGGTCCGTGTAGAGGAGCTGCGCGAACTTCGTCGCCGGGGCAAGCCGGTAGGGGACCCGCGCTCGCCACAGCGCGGCCGCGACACGCGTCGTCGAGAAGAGCGTGATCGCGGCGTCGCAGCGCAGGTCGGCGACTGTTCGGGCCAGCGCGGCGACCCCGGCCGCCGGCCCCGGGTCGATCGCCACCGACTGGATCCACGGGGACAGGCGCGCGACCGGCTCGGTGTAGGCCGGAACCAGGGCGACCAGCTCGACTCCCGGCCAGTCCCGCGCCAGGAGGGCGAAGGTGGGCAAGGCCAGCACGAAGTCCCCGAGCTTGTCGTTGCGCACGATCAGGACGCGGCGGGGGGCCATGGTCCAGAGCCTACCGGGCCGATACACGGCCGTCCGATGTCGCCGGGCGGTTCCTGCGTTACGCTTCTGCCACTGTTCCGCGGCCCTGCGACTTCGGTCGAACCTGTGCGCCCGCGAAGACTCCGACGAACCGGCCCGAGAAAACCATGCTCAAGACCGCACTGCTGTGCGCCGCGCTCGTCGCCGCGCTTCCCAACCCGTCCCCGGCTGCGCCCCAGGGCCCGATCAAGCCCGTGGAGACCAAGGCAGCATCGCTGACGGTCGGCGACGCCGCACCGGCGCTCTCGATCGCCAAGTGGGTCAAGGGCTCGCCCGTCGCGGGCTTCGAGAAGGGCAAGACCTACGTCGTCGAGTTCTGGGCCACCTGGTGCGGGCCGTGCATCGCCGGCATGCCGCACCTCTCCGAGCTGCAGAAGAAGTACGGCGACAAGGGCCTCACCATCATGGGTGTCTCGAGCGCCGACTCGCGCGGCAACTCGCTCGAGAAGGTCGAGGCGATGGTCAAGGACAAGGGCGACAAGATGGCGTACACGGTCGCCTGGGACACCGAGCGCAGCACGACCGACGCCTACATGAAGGCCGCCGGACAGAACGGCATCCCGTGCGCGTTCCTCGTCGACGGCAACGGCAAGATCGCCTATATCGGCCACCCGATGCGGATCGACGCGACGCTGGAGCAGGTCGTTGCCGGCAAGCACGACCTGAAGGCGCTGGCGGACGCGCAGAAGAAGGCGAAGGAGCTGGAAGGCAAGTCGACGGCCATCCAGCAGGAGCTGAACCGCGCCGCGAACGCCCAGGACTGGGAAGCGGCGATCAAGGCCTGCGACGACCTGATCGCGCTCGACCCCGCGCAGTACGGCGGCGCCGCGGCCGTCAAGTTCCAGTTCCTGGCCACGAACGTGAAGGACCTGGACCGCGCCTACGCGTGGGCCAAGCAGGCCTCCGAGGGGCTGCTCAAGGACCAGCAGGACGCGCTGAACGGGATCGCCTGGACGATGGTCGATCCGGACGCGGAGCTCGAGCGCCGTGACGTCGACCTGGCGCTCAAGATCGCGACGCGCGCCAACGAGCTCGCCCAGGACAAGGACGCAGGCATCCTCGACACGCTGGCCCGCGCCTGGTTCCTGAAGGGCGACGTGACCAAGGCGGTCGAGATCCAGCGCAAGGCGGTCGCGCTCGACGGACGCCTGAAGACGTCGCTCAAGGAGTACGAGGACGCGCTCGCCAAGCGCGGCTGATTCGACCCGCGATTGCGCGCGCGGCCCCAGCGGGCCGTGGCGCGACCAACGACGCCCTGCGTGAGACCACGCGGGGCGTCTTGTTGTACGACCGCCCCGAGGGGAGGAGGAGCCCTGCTCGGCAGCTCGTCCCCTGCACCGGGAACGAGCGAAAGCCGACCGCGCGGAACCGCGCGCGGTGCTGGCGCCCGCGTCACGGCAGCCACGTCACGCGCAACCCGTTCGTCAAGTTGAACGTCGACGCGGTGCAGAAGGGCGCGCTGTTCCTGAACCATACCTGGTACGTGCGCACGGCGCCCGCGGCCGGCACGAGGCCGCGTACGGAGATGCGCGGCTCGGCGCCGGTCGGGTACTGCGCGCTCCCGGCGCTCGCGAACTTCGTGGCGAGCCGGATCGTGTTGCCCGTGACGCAACGCAGGCCGTCGCCGAACGGAACACCGTTCCCGCTCGCCGTCATGGCCGTGCCCTGGAAGAAGAGGCAGCTCGCGGTCGGCGGCATCGACGAGGCGATCAAGGCCAGGCTGTCGTTCGACACCTGCGCGGCCCCGACCGTTTCGATGCGGGCGCCCAGGGGGTCCGCGCTGTGCGCGCAACCTCGACCGGCCGCGCCGGAGTTGCCGCACGGACAGGCCGTTCCGCTCCCGTCGCCGAAGCAGTACGGAGTCGCCGCGCCTCCCGGGGCCGGATCGAAGAACGCGCCGCGCACGTCGTGCGCCGCGCCCGGTGCCGAGGAGTCGGTCCAGCAGCACAGCGCGCGCCCCACGGGTCCGCCCGAGGACCAGCGCGTTGCGACGGAAACCTGCTCCTCGCGGAACGAGGTGTAGGCCACGTCCTCGTGCCCCTCGGCCAGCGCGATGTTCCCGCCGAGCACGACGAACGACGAGACGTAGGGATCGTGGTCGAAGGCGTCGCCCTGCCAGCTCTCCTGGTAGGTCACTACGAAGCGGTCGCCGTCGGCGTCGATGGACGGCAGGAGCTGATCCTCGAGCACGTCCGCGGCCTCGAGCTCGGTCAGGTTTGCGCGCGCCAGCACCGACGCGCCCAGGCACAGGGCGGCTTCGACGTCGTGGTGCCCGCCGCGATCGAGCTGCCACACGACCATCCAGCTGCCCGTGCTCTGCGACGGCGAGGAGGGCCGGGCCGCAGACTCGGCCGCAGCCGTATTCGTCAGCGCGAAGGCGGGCGTCACGAGCAGGCCGTTCCACTGGACCTGCGCCGCGTAGATATCGCAGTCGTTCGCGTCCGTCGGGCAGCGGCCCCACGTGATGTTCCAGCGCGTCGTGCCATTGCCTTTGGAAACGGCCGGGTCCTGCGCCGCGGGATGGACGTCGAGCGGAACCGGAGCCTGCAGGAACGAGCCGTCGCTGGCTACGTTGCGGTAGACGATCTGCCGGACGCCCAGGACGTCGCGCTGCCACGCCACGCAGAACAACGCCGGACCGGGCAGGTACGGATCCCCGCCGACGGATGCGTTCAGGTTCGAGCCCGAGTCCGGGCTGCTGACGTCGAGCACGAAACCGTACGTGAGCGCCGCGGCCGCGGTGATCCGGCCCTTGATGTGACGATTCGTCGCCGAGCCGACCGGCCCCGTCGTCGCCACGACCAGGAACGCGCCCGCGGCGTTCACGTTGGCGACGCGCGGCAGGACCCAGGCGTCGCTCGACATGTCGGCCCAGGCGCCGCCGAGGACGACGCCGTTGGCGTCCAGGAGTTCCGAATACACGTCCAGGTCCGTGGCGCTGAACGCGTTCTGGTGGACGACGAGCCAGCGCGCCGTGGTCTCGTCGTAGGCCGACTCCGCCTTCTGGTCGTCGTGAGACGCACCGACGGCAACCACGAACGTCGACACGATCGGATCGACGACGAGCGGCAGGGTCGCGTCTTCGACGAACTCCGCCGGCACCGCGATGACGATCTGGTCCGACGTGAGCGTCGAGGTCAGCGCCAGCCTGCGGCCG
>Ga0163150_10004622_pt1 | contig 18272 bp, 19 predicted proteins | sample OliLakLV19P2IB_FD_148628 | JGI IMG/M metagenome (GOLD analysis project Ga0163150, IMG submission 148628) | Freshwater microbial mat bacterial communities from Lake Vanda, McMurdo Dry Valleys, Antarctica - Oligotrophic Lake LV.19.P2.IB | ecosystem: Environmental > Aquatic > Freshwater > Lake >...
TCGCGTGCCGCAATCCGCCGCTGGCCGAGCGGCGCGCGCACAAGCGACGCGAGTTGCTCGAGGCCACCGGCAAGGAACTGCGTGCGATTCAAGCGCGCGTCAGCCGTGCGCGCCAGCCGCTGCGCGGTGAAGCGAAGATTGGACTGAGTGTCGGGCGGGCGATCAATCGTTACAAGATGGCGAAACATGTGGTGCTGGAAATCGCCGACGACCGCTTCGACTTCCGCATCGACGAGGACAGCGTCCGCGCCGAGGCGACCCTCGATGGTCTCTACGTCATTCGCAGCGCGCTGCCGCCGGCGCGCATGGCGGCGGGCGATCTGGTCCGCAGCTACAAGCAGTTGGCCCAGGTCGAGCGCGCGTTCCGCTCGCTGAAGACGGTCGATCTCAAGGTGCGACCGATCCACCACCGGCTGGCCGATCGGGTGAAGAGCCACATCCTGCTGTGCGTGCTCGCCTACTACGTCGAGTGGCACATGAAGGAGGCCTGGCGCCCGCTGTTGTTCGCCGACGAGGATCTCGCCGCCAAGGCCACGCGCGACCCGGTCGCGCCGGCACAGCGCTCGAAAAAGGCGCTGGAGAAGGTCTATCGGCGCACGCTTGACGACGGCTCGCCGACGCACAGCTTCCGCACGCTGCTCGCCGATCTCGCGACCCTGGTGCGCAACACCTGCCGCACCACCGATGCGCCGCCGAACGCCCCCAGCTTTCACCTGACCACCCAGGCCAGTCCCGCCCAACAACGCGCGTTCGACCTGCTGGCTAAAATCAATACGTAGACAGAAACACGAACCCTCGATCCGCCGGAAACCCGCGTGAGGATTGAGTATTCTTGGCTTCTGGGGTGGGGAACTTCAGACTAGTTCCAATGCGGTCTTTGGGCTGTGGGTGCTGCCGTTGGCTTCAGGCGCATGCGCATGACGCGAAAACATTGCCGATGTGGGCAACATATATAGTTACGCTTGTTGGCGCGGGGGCGTGCAGTTCGCGCAGGATGGTGACTGCTTGGTCGGCGAGTGGGACAAGGTGCGGCTCGCGCATTTTCATGCGTTCCGCGGGGATGTTCCATTGGCTGGCGTTGAGGTCGAACTCCGCCCATTCGGCTTGGCGCAGTTCGCCGGTACGCACGAACAGGAGTGGGGCGAGCTGGAGTGCGCAACGGGTGACAAGTTAGCCGTGATAGGTGTCGATCGAGCGGAGCAGTCCGTCGATGGCGGATGGATCGGTGATGGCTGAGTGGTGCGTCGGCTTGACGGGCGTGAGTGCACCGCGCAGGTCGGCTGCAGGGGCGCGGGCGGTAGCGATGGCGTAGCGGAAGATTTGGCTACAGTTCTGCAGGATGCGTTGGGCGGATTCGACGGCGCCCTGGGCTTCGACGCGACGCAGGCAGCTGAGGATCTCTGGTGCGGTGAGTTCGGCGATGGCGCGCGCGCCGATCCAGGGGAAGAGATCGTTCTCCAGGCGCAATACGATCTTACTGGTGTGCGTTGGCACCCAGGTGCCGGATTGTTTGGTGACCCACTCGCGTGCGATCAGTTCGAAGCTCTTGGCACCGCGTTCGACGCCGGCAGCTTTCTCGGCTTTGCGTTGTTGGCCGGGGTCGACGCCGTTTGCCAGTAGCTTGCGCGCGGTTGCGGCGGCGGGAATGATTCGCGCCATCCTTGGCGCTCACCCCAGCATAGCTGGGGCCATCGGCCATTCGGCCGATGTTCGCTGCGGCATCCTGCCTCTCGCAGTGAACCCGGGCGCTTCGCGCGCTAGGGGTCTCAACCCGCCGCCTCCACCATCTAACAAAAAAGCCACCCGAGGGTGGCTTTTTTGTTAGATGGTGGAGGCGGCGGGAATCGAACCCGCGTCCGAAAGCTCTACGTCCTAGGCACTACATGTTTAGCGTTTCTTTGTTCTCATGGCGGGGATGCCGAAACGCGCGCTTACCCTGCCACCAGCCTGTAGATTTTCGTCGCTGCGACCCAGACACACGCAGCGCTTACCCGGTGATAATGATCCGACTTTTGCGAACACCAGTACAAGCGCAGTCGGAGCTTAGGCCTTAAGCGGCCAGTGCGTAGTTGTCGTCGTTGGCAACTAAAGTTTTGCTGCTGGATTAACGAGGAAAGCAACCCCCTCGACATGCACCCAGCGATTTCGAGTCCCCCGTCGAAGCCGATCGCCCCCGGTTGAACTGTTATTGCTAGATGCAATCAGTATAGGGGCGGGCGCCGATGTTTCAAGCGTTTTACTTGAGGTACTGCGCTATGGTTCAGGCTGGAGCGTTGTTTTGCGTATCCAGCCGATGACCTGCCGCAATGCCCGATGGAGCTTATGCAATGAACGAGAAGGTGATCAAGTCCGATGAGGAATGGCGTCGCGAGCTCTCGCCGACGCAGTATTCGGTGTGCCGCGGGTCGTCTACCGAGCGCGCGTTTACGGGCAAGTACTGGGATCACCATGAAGCCGGCACATATGTTTGTGCGTGCTGCAAGGCGGAGTTGTTTGCGTCGACGACGAAGTTCGAGTCGGGCTCGGGTTGGCCGAGTTATTTTCAGCCGCTGTCACGGCAGGCGGTGAGTGAGCACTTTGACGAGGCGCATGGAATGCGTCGGGTTGAGGTGCGCTGCGCGCGTTGCGATTCGCATCTGGGTCATGTGTTTGAGGACGGTCCGGCGCCTACGGGATTGCGTTATTGCATCAATTCGGCTTCGTTGGATTTCAAGGGTTAGTAAAAATGGTGGGTTGCACCCACCCTACTCGGGTAGGCGGGATAGGCAGAGGTGGGGCAGGCCGAGCTCTTGCAACCAGTTTGCGCCGTTGACTGTGCCGAGCAACATGGCCATGGTGGCGGCGGCGCCGGCGACGAGGCAGCTGGGCGCACTGACGCTGACGCTGGCAAAACTTTCGATCGGTTGACCGCTGCGTGGGTCGATGATGTGTGAATAGCGGCGTCCATCGACGATGAGGCAGCGTTCGTAGTCGCCGCTGGTGGCGAGGCCGCCAGCGCTGATGTCGATGTGGGCGGTGGCGTAGTTGCGGGCGTCGGGTGATTTGATGCCGATGCGCCAAGCGCTGCCATCGGCATGTGCACCGATGACGGCGAGGTCGCCGCCAAGGTCGACCATGCCGTGGCTGAAGCCGGCATCGCGGCACAATTGGGCAACGCGATCCGCAGCGTATTCTTTTACGATGCCGCCGAGGTCCAGGCGCATCCCGGCGACGGGCACGCTGAGCTCGGGCCGCTGCCATTGCAATCGCTGCCAGCCGACGTGACGCAAGGCTTCGGCAATCGCTGCGGCGTCGGGGATGCTGCCGCTGCGCAGGTCCCAGAGGTGCGTTAACGCACCGGTGGTGATGTCGAACAGGCCCGCGCTTTGCTGATGCAAACTCGCCGCGAAGTCGAGCAATGCGGCGGTTTCGTCGTCGACTGTGAGCGAGCGCCCGCTGCCAGCGAGATCAGCGATCTCGGCGATCAGGCTGTCGTCGCGATAGTGCGAGTATTTTCGATCGAGGCGACGCAGTTCTGTTTCGGCGATGGTGAACGCCTGCTGCGCAGCCTGTTCGTGTTCGGCTTCCAGATGCAGCGCACACGGACAACCCATCGCTGCGAAACTGAAGTGAAACGATTGCAGCATCGCTCAATCGAAGCCGTAATCGAAGCCGGCAAAAAAACGCGTGAAGCTGACCAGTCCGGGCACGATGTCGTTGGCACTGCCGAGCGCATAGTGTTCGTTGCTGCGATAACGCTCGGCGCCGATGCTGAACTCCCAATCACCGAAGCGTTTGCGCAGATTCAATTTGCCGGATACCGCGCCATACGCCGAGAGTCGAAAATCGCTGGACGCATGGCGCCCTGGGCTGTCGACAAAAAAGGCGCTGTAAAAGTCGGCCGCGGACTGGCTGTAGTAGCGCAAGCTGGGCACCAGGCGCCAGTCCTTGCCGAGGCTTTGATACCAGCCCAGCTCAATACTGTGCGACTGGATCGACCAGTCGTCGTGTACGTAGCGGTAGTCCAGATGCAGGGCGGCATTGGCGTCGGCGAACGCGCGTCGATAACGCACGATGGCGGCAGTTTGCAGGCGTAGATCGGGACGCGCGTCGCGCAGCACATCGGTGCCCACGGCTACTTGTTTGTAGGGATCGGAAAGATAACCGTCGTGGCGGGTAAGTTGCACGCCGGCCTGCAGTACCGATGAACGGTCGAGCACCCAGGCCAGACTGGCGAACCCCGATGCAGTGTTTTTATTCGCATGCTCGATGCGGTTTTGTTCGATCGCATCGGTGGGATCAAGCGAGTCGTCGGAGTAGCTCAAACCGTAGCCAAGGGTGAGCTGCGGCGCGAGTGCCTGTGCCCGTTCGAAGCCGAGGGCGAGCGATTTGTAATCGTCTTCATCGGAGATCGACGCGCTGTAGGTGTTGTGGTCGGGGAGGGTGGGATCGGTGACCAGTGTTGCTACCAGTTCGCGGCGAGTGTCGCGGATGCTGGCACCGCTCAGCACCTGAATGAGATCACCATTGGCGCCCGGCAGGACATACCACGGTGATGATCCACTCATGACTTCATGAGTGCCGCTGAGCGCCAGCGCGGCGCGTTCGCCGATGCTCTGGTCGAGGCGGAATTGATGCGCGCGCACGAAATAGCGCTCGCGACTGCCAATCACCCGGCCCGTCTGCGGATCTTCATCGTATTCGGAGTAGCGATAGCTGGTGCGCGTTTTCTGGCCCTGATCAGCAGCCGCTGCATCCGACTCCACGCTCGGATCGGGGGGCGCGTCTACTACCGCGTGCACCGCGCTGACGCTGAGGGCCGCGGCTGCGCCCAGCAGTATGCGCAGCGGGGCAGAACTGCACGTTGGCACGACAGGGGCGGAAGCAGGCTTGGGGGATTTTTTGAGGGGCTTCATCCGGTGGTCTCTGAGTGCGCGGTGTTGTAGGGCGATCGATTCAGTGCTCGTGATGGTTGAATCAATTGCAGCCGCAGCCACCGCCGGCAGCGCCAAGATGACCCGAGGTTCCTTCCTTGCTGAATTTCACATGATCCGCCATCGCGCCTTCCAGCGCATCGGGCTGCCATTGCATGTCCCAGCGCGCCAGCCTGCCACGTTCCCAAGGCTGCACGGTGGTTGTGCTGGCGCATGCGCCGAGCACCAGCAGCAGTGGCAACAGCAGCAGTTTGAACTTCGTGCTGCGCTCAGTTCGCACGTCGCTTCTCCACTGCATTTTTCTGCGTGTTTGTCGGTTTCGCGACCGGTTTTTCTGCGATGAGTTCCTGGATCTTGCTGCGCAGCGGTGCCAGGTCTTTCAACTTGAATCCGACGTGGCGCGAGCGCAGTACGCCTTCGCGGTCGATCAGATAGGAGGAAGGCATACCCTTGAGTGCGTAAGCGGTGGCAACGACGCCCTCGGCATCACGAACCAGCAGAAACTTCAGTGGATAACGTTTCAGAAAGGCGAGCGCGTCGCCCTTGTCTTCGTCCAGATTCACTGCCAACACTTCGAAGTCTTCGCGTGCGAATTCATCCCGGAGTTTCTGATACTGCGGCAATGATTCCACACACGGGCCGCACCACGATGCCCAGAAATCGACAAGCACCACTCGACCGCGCAGGCTTGCCAAGGTGACTTGTTGATCAGATTGCAATTGCGGCAGTGCGATCGCCGGTGCCGGCGTTGCAAGCTCGACGGCTTGTACCGGTCGCATGCAAAAACCGCTGAGCAGCGCGACGCTCAAACAAAGTGCACTGAATGTGCGCGGCGAAACCCGCTGACGACTGAGGTTGTGCATGCAATTTGCTACCGGTTGGATTGGACGCTGGCGGTGGCGGTGACTGCCGGCGCTGGGCAGGTGAGTCCTGCAGGCAGGGTCAGTCGTTTCAGGATCATGTTGCCAGTACCGAATCCGACCACCGAGTTGAAGTCGACGCGACCGTTAGTGCAGTCGGTGAAAGTGAAGGTGAGGCTGCCCCAATCGGTCCGCACTACTTCGGCCGGATTGAAGTTGGGTATGAAGCGTGCGCCGGTGCTGCGTACCGCCGTCATCGTGGCGCTGTTGCCAACGATCCGGCCGACGCCACCGAACCAGGCTTGCTGGCCATCAGGCGTAAAAGTAAACCAGTACGCCAACAATAAATCACCCGGCAGAATCTCGACAAAGATGCCATGCCCACTTTGCAGCGTGTCGTACCAGGTGCCGGTGTAGCCGGGGCCGAGCGGAGTTGGCGGCGGCGTACCTTCAACGGTGAGCGAACCCGCCATGCCTTCGCCGGGCGCGCCATGCGCCTCGCAGAAGAAATCAAAAGCGCCGGGTGTGTTGAAGGTAACTGTAGCAATCCACGCAGCAGCGGTGACCTGGCCACCGCTTGCAGTGCAGGAGCTGGCACAGCGGAAGCCGCCAGCCTGAGACGCCACGTTGTGGGTGCCGCCAGCATTGGTGAACGTAACGGTATCGCCGACAGCAATGCTGAGACGATTGGGCGTGAAGCGAAATCCGTTGCCACCCACCGCGACATCGTGATTGGCGGACAAGGCCGACGTGGCGCAGGCCATCAGGAGCAGGATTAAAATCAACCGGGCGGCCAGCGCTGAGATGGAAATGACGCTCTCCTACTGTAGGCGACTGGGCGCGGAGTCCACCCTGGGGAATTTGACTTGGACAGATGGAATGCAACGGACGGCTGCGCGATTATTACTTAGAACCGACAAGCCATGCACTGACGAATGGGGGTAGATTTCTTCAGCTCTCGTGCCCACGGCGTCCCATCAAACGATTAACGCGAATGAGACTTCGCCGTGGCGTGTGATGCCTTCCCAGCATTACACCAGTATTTTCGAATTCGCGGGTTCGAGCTTGACACTGGCAGCGCAATCGCCCCGGCCTCCGATGCCATGTCGACGGTTTGCGCAGTCCTGGTGCATTGGCCGCCGAGCAGCGCCGTGCCGAAGCACAGCGCTGCGCCGATATGCGACGAAAGCAGCAGAAGACGGCGGCTTCAGGCGCGATTGCTACTCGTCACCCTTTACGCTGGCGGTGGCGACCACTGGCGGGGGACAGGACAGTCCCGCTGGCAGGGTCAGTCGCTTCAGGTTCATGCTGCCCGTACCAAAACCTACAACGGAGTTGAAGTCGACGCGTCCATTGCTGCAGTCGGCGAAGGTAAAGGTCAGGGTGCCCCAATCGGTGCGAACTACTTGGGCTGGATTGAAGTTCGGAATGAAGCGCGCGCCGGTGCTGCGCACTGCAGTCATCGTCGCGGTGTTGCCGGTGATGTTGCCCACGCCGCCAAACCAGGCTTGCTGCGCATCAGGCGTGAAGGTGAACCAGTAAGCCAACAACAAATCACCCGGCAGAATCTCGACAAAGATGCCATGCCCACTTTGCGCTGGGTCGTACCAGGTGCCGGTGTAGCCGGGGCCAAGCGGAAGCGTCACGGGCGCAGCTTCAACGGTGAGCGAGCCCGACATGCCTGAGCCTGCGGCGCCGTGCACATCACAGTAGTACGGGAATGTGCCCGCGGTGTTGAACGTCACCGTGGCCGTCCAGGCAGCGGAACTCGCGTTGCCGCCAGCACCGGTACAGCTGGTCGCACAGCGAAAACCTGCCGCATCCGACACCACATTGTGAAAGCCGCCGGCATTCGTAAACGTCACCGTGTCCCCGACGGCAATCGTCAGATTATTGGGAGAGAACGTCAGCGTGGCACCGCCGACGGTGACTTGGTGATTGGCCGCCCATACCGGGCCAGCGCAGACGATCGTGAGCAACGTTAATACGGGTAGCTTCAATAGCGGTCGGGATATCAGTGCGCGAATGCTCATGGCTGTCTCCGGTGAGGTGAACCTGCAAATTCTGATTCTAGTACGGTCGATCATCGGGTAAGTATCGATCGGCGTCGCGCTTTTGGATACTGGCTAAGGAACCTCTGAACAAGTCCGGAGCCGCGATAGCCCCCTGAGTCAGGGGGCGAAAAACCGCAGGTTTTGACCAGCTCCGCTGTTGAGAGCGGGGGTTTGGCAAGCAATAAGCAGTGCGGCGAAGACGAAGTGGTGACTTATTCAGACCTACCCCAATGGGGGTAAGGCTGGGTGCCGCAGAGCGGCGAAGTTGATCGGTCGGGTTTTGTCGGAGGTGCTTTGCTAAAACGTATTTTGCTAAAACGTGCTTTGCCTAAATCAAAGTCGTGTGGGTGTGCTGGCTGATGCTTGTGCGCAGAGTGCATCCGCAAGTCTGAACGGCCGACAACCGCAACGCAGGAACAATGGGAGGGCAGCGCCGTTGCACCCATTGGAAATAAATGTATGATTTTCACCAAGCGCGGCATCGCTGCAATGCGGCTTTGCACTGCGCCGCCAAAAATTGGGTTCTCGGCAACAGCGGCGTTGTCATCGCACGAATGTTTTTGGACGGCGGGCCTACGTGCGCTCAAGGCAAAGCGCTGACGATGCCGAACAGGGCTTGGCAGTGTGCGGCGGTGCATTCGCGCAGAGCGGTCAGGCTGTAGCCCCCCTCGAGGGTCGACACCACCCGGCCCATCGCGTGGCGTTCGGCAATCGCCACCAACGCGCGGGTAACCCATGCGAAGTCTTCGGCACCCAGATTGAGCTGAGCGAGCGGATCCAGACGATGCGCGTCGAAGCCGGCCGAAATCAACATCAACTGCGGTTTGAATGCCGCAATCGCAGGTAGCAATTGCAGCATCCAGGCTTCGCGGAATTCGAGCGAGCGCGCCCCGGGCATCAAAACGGCGTTATGGATATTGCCGACGCCGTGCTCACTTTCGGCGCCGGTGCCGGGATACAGCGGCCATTGGTGCGAGGACGCGTACAGCACGCGAGGGTCGTCCGCGAAGATGTTCTGCGTACCGTTGCCGTGATGCACATCGAAGTCGATGATTGCAACGCGTTCCAGGCCAAGCGCCATGGCGTGTGCGGCGCCGACCGCTACATTGTTGAACAGGCAAAAGCCCATCGCATCGACGTGCGTAGCGTGATGTCCGGGTGGCCTAACCGCGCAAAACACGCGGTCGGTTTGCCCCTGCAATACTGCATCGACGCCGGCGACGACCGCGCCAGCGGCATGCAGCGCAGCGTCGAGAGAATTCGGGTTCATGGCGGTGTCGCCATCCAGGCGCGACAACCCTGATATCGGCGCGCTGGCAAACACACGTTCGATCAGGCAAACATCATGTGCGCGGCGCAGTTGCTCGATGCTGGCAGCAGGCGCCAGCAAGCGCCGGATGGCTGCGAGCGGTGGAGCATCCAGTGCGGACAGAACCGCGGCCAGCCGCGCCGGAGATTCCGGATGACCAGGCCCCATGTCATGCAGCGCACAGGCAGGATGGGTCAAGATCATTGGCGTTGAATTGCGCCTAGCCGCGCTTGCGGCGTTCGTGTTTCCAGATCACTTCACCGTGTCCGGATTCGCGCGCTAGTACCCGAGCGATGACAAACAGCAGGTCGGAGAGTCGATTCAAATATCGGATCGCTTCGGGTCGTACTGCGTCATGCCGGGCCAAGGTGACCACTTCGCGCTCGGCGCGGCGCGCTACGGTGCGCGCCAGATGGCAGGCCGCTGCCGCGCGGCTGCCACCAGGCAGGATAAAATCCTTCAACGCGGGCAGTGGCGCGTTGAGCGCGTCCAGCCGCTGCTCCAGTCGGTCGATATCCGCGTCGGCAATCATCTCGCTGCCGGGGATGCAAAGCTCGCCGCCGAGATCGAACAGCTCGTGCTGGATTTCGGTCAGCGTGTCGGCAATCGAATCGGCTGGTGACGTCGCTGGTGGTGTCTCGGACCCAGCCAGTTCGGCGATGACCATGCCGATGCAACTGTTCAGTTCATCGACTGTGCCGTAGGCAGCGACGCGCGCACTGTCCTTCGACACGCGCGAGCCATCGCCAAGGCCAGTGGTTCCGTCATCGCCAGTGCGCGTATAAATTTTACTGAGGCGGTTGCCCACGAAGCACCTCCCCGAATCAGACTGGCTGCGTATTGGCTTCGCCGCGCGCGCGCTGCACGAGCGCGAAGCCGCCGAACAACACCAGGCTGTAGAACGCCATTCCGGCAAGCTGATTATGGAAGTACGGAATGGCACTGACATAGCAGCTCAGCAGGCCAGCAGCGGTATGCGGATACATCGTGCCCAGCGCCCACACCGAGAAATTGCTGACAATGAAAAAGCCCGTGGCACTGGCCAGGCCGAACACGGCAATCCTGGTGGCGCTGGCGTTGCGCAGACCACGACCGGCAAGCGCAATCAGCGCAAAGCATAGATAGGTCACCCAGATGCCTTCGTAAAACCCCAGAAACAGGTCAGACACGAACAGCGCCAGCAACGGCACCAGCATGCTCACCCAGCGGCGCCCGATATGTGCACCGGCGAACAACGCCATCGCTTCAAGCGGACTGAAGTTCCAAGGATGCGGCACCAGTCGGGACAGGGCGGCGAGCAAAATCATTCCGGCAATGAGGGCCAGTTTCAGATTCTGATCGGAGCGTGATGCGTCGGACATGAATTTACTCGGTGAAATTTGGGCAGACGCGAAGTGTAGCAGGGCCGATAGGGAACCTCTGAACAAGTCCGCAGCCGCGCTAGCCCCCTGAGTCAGGGGGCGAAACACCGCAGGTTGACCAGCTCCGCTGTTGAGAGCGGGGGTTTGGCAAGCACTAAGCAGTGTGGCGAAGACGAAGTGGTGACTTGTTCAGAACTTCCATAGGAGCTGAGTTCTCCAAGCGGTCGCTGCCACATTTCACCGGCCGGCGTATCATGGCCGAATGACAGAACAATACGATGTGGTAATCGTGGGTGGCGGCCTGGTCGGCATGAGTCTGGCCATCTCGCTTGAAGCCAGTGACCTCAGTGTGCTGCTCATCGAAGCGAAGCCGCCCGCGCTGATCGAGCAGAGTTGGGACGAGCGCCATTTCGCCCTGGGCAAGGCCAGCATAGAGCGCTTGCAGTTGATCCATGCCTGGCCGGATTCACTGGCGGGCACGCCGATTCGCGAAGTGCACGTCAGCCGCGCGGGAGAATTTGGCCGGGTTCTGTTGCGTGCGAGCGATATGGGGATGCAGGCATTCGGCGCCACGGTGCCGGCGCGACAGCTGGTCGCGGCACTCGAGCAGCGCCTGGCACAATGCGATCGCATGCAACGCTGGCGCCCGACGAAACTGTTGCACAGCACAGTCACTGGGTCGCATGTCGATCTGAGGGTGGAGAGGGAGAGCGGCGAGCACAGTGTTCGCTGCAAGCTGGTCGTAGCTGCCGATGGCAGCGAGTCGGCGATTCGCACTGCGTGCAATATTCCGCTGCAGCGAGTGGACTATCAGCAGACCGCGATTGTTTGTGCGGCCGAGACCGAGAAGCCGCATTTGGGCCGCGCTTTCGAGCGATTCACCGATGACGGACCGGTGGCGCTTTTGCCGCTGAACCTCAATCGTTGCGGCGTGGTGTGCACGCTCAGCGAAGCCGCAGCGGGGCCCGCGCTGGCGCTAGGCGATGTCGATTTCGCGCGCCTGTTGCAAGCGCGTTTTGGTCATCGTCTCGGACGCGTCGTGCGCGTCGGTCGCAGGCAGCCCTGGCCGCTGCGCCTGGTGCTGTCGGAGCGAGTGGTGGATCAGCGTGTGGTGCTGATTGGCAACGCCGCGCAAACCATTCATCCGATTGGTGCGCAGGGGTTCAATCTTGGCCTGCGCGATGCGAGCACGCTGGCGGCGTGTTTGCGGCAGTGTTCGGACCCCGGAGCGGACGAGTTGTTGCAACGCTATGCCGAGGAACGCGAGGCAGATCGCAACCACACCATCGCCATGAGCGCTGGCATGCTGCGCCTGAGCGCCGGATCTGGCCCGTTGCTACATGGACTACGCGGAATTGGCATGGCGCTGATCGATCGCGTTCCATTGCTTTCGCGCATGCTCGCGCAGTCGGCGATGGGCTACCGGACTTCGCCGATATGAGCCGTGTTGATGTGTTGGTTTCCGGCGCTGGTGTTGCGGGTGCGGTCGCTGCGCTCGGGCTGGCGCGGTGCGGACTGCAAGTCGCATTGATTGAGCGGAATCTGCCCAGCATCGAACCGCGTGTGGCAAATAGTCGCGTCGTAGCGCTGGCGCCGGCATCGGTACGTATTCTGCAACGCTTGGGATTGTGGCCCTTGTCGCCGCAGCATGCTGCCGCTTACCAACGCATGCAAGTACAAGCGGGTGCGCATGAAATCAATTTCGATGCGGCGGCGATTGGTGTTGCCGCGCTCGGTTGGATCACCGATCTGGAGGCACTGCAGCAACGTTGCTGGCAGGCGCTGACTCCGTCGGTGCGGCTATTGGCGCCTGCACAAATTGTGGAGGTGGAACGGCTGCGCGACGACGTCCGTGTCGAACTCGATGATGGCCAACGGCTGCGCGCTCGACTGCTTGTGGTTGCCGAGGGCGCGCGTTCAGATTTACGTGCGCGGCTCGGGTTCAGTGTGCAGGAGCGTGATTACGCGGCCAGTGGCGTGGTGGCGCGGGCACGCACCGCACGGCCGAATCCTGGCATCGCGTTCCAGCGCTTTGCCAGTGGCGGGCCGCTGGCGCTGCTGCCGTTGCACGATGGTACGTCGAGCATCGTCTGGACCCGGCCGACGCAAATTGCGGCGCAGTGGTTGCAAGCCGAGTCAACAGCACTGGCGGCCGCGCTGACCGAGGCCAGTGGCGCGCGTTTTGGTGCAGTGGAAGAAGTTTCCGCGCCGGTGTTGTTTCCGCTGCGCATGGCAATTGCGGATCGTTTCATTGGCGAGCGCGTGGCGTTGATCGGCGACAGCGCGCATGTCGTGCATCCGCTTGCCGGCCTGGGTCTGAACCTGGGTATGCTGGATGTGGCCGCGCTGATCGAAGTGCTGTCACGCGCACAGGCAGCGGGTCGTGATACGGGCAGTGCTGCGACTCTGTCGCGCTATGCGGCATGGCGCGAGGGCGATACGCGCATCGCCGCGGGGCTGGTCGATGGCGTTGAGCGTCTGTTTGGTTCCACACCATCGGACGTTCAACAGCTGGCCGAGCGCGGCCTTGGAATCGTGGATGCTCTGCCGCTGTTCAAGCGTTTTTTTTCGATGCAGGCGGCGGGTCTGGCCGGGCGCGTTCCAGAACTGGCGCGTTGATCGATCAGCGTGGAATGCGCGGCGCGCGCCTGAGTCCGAGCAACACTGGAATCAAAGACAGCAACGCCAGCACCACCAGCGGCACCACGAAACGCGGCTGACTGAACAGTGCAGAGTCGATCGGCAGGTGCGCCGCCAGCGTCGGTGCGATGCTGGCACCAAGCGCGGCGTACACAAGTTGTGCGGGCAGAATGCCGACGATGGATGTGGTCAAAAACATCTGGTAGCGACACCCCAGCCAGGCCAGCACAACGCTGATGGCGCCGAATGGAAACACGGGCACCAGACGCAGGAACAGCGCGTAGCTCACCGGGTGTTGCGAGAATCCGGCGCGCAGTCGTTCGACCAGTGCGCCGGTGGGGTGATCGTCGCCATCGTTCATGGCACGCTTTGCTGCCAGAAACAGCAAAGTGGCACCGATGCCATCGCCAATGATGCAGTAGAGCGCGCCCTCGATGATGCCAAGAAAAATGCCGCCGACAATCACCATTACGGCGCCGCCGGGTAGTCCCATCGTGGTCAGCGCGGTAAGCGCCGCGACCAGCCCCAGACGAAACATCACCGGATGCGCCTGCGACCAGACATTGAGCTGACCGTAGCGATCCTCGAGTCGGTCCAGCTGCAGCTCGCGCCAGGCTCCGCTCCAAATGAATGCCACTGCCGCGATTGCGATCAGTACCAGCGGCCAAAAGCGTCGCACATGGCCCCACCACGGAACACGGCGCGCCTGCTCGACCAGAGGTTCGATCGCGCGCGATTCGAGCGCGGCGTCCTCGATGCGTTCTTCGACGACTTCAGCGGCTAGCTCGAGCGTCTTGCCGAGCGCGCGCAGTTTCTCTTTCGGATCAGTCATCAGTGGCCATGGAAGGATTATGCATGGCAATTATTGCAGTTTGCTGCCACGCAGGGAGAGCGTGTGTGCCGGTGGCGCAAAGGAGTCGGCCCGTGCCACGTCCCAGAACACCTTGAACACCGGATGCTCGGGTTTGCTGCTCAGTAGCTCCTGCGGCTTGGCCCATACGTGCAGCGTGGCCAGCGATCGCACATCGGTGGACGACACGCGACGGATGATGTGCTCCGGTCCCAGCTCGTTGGGATGGGTGAGGCCGGCAGCGGCGATCAACTCCTTGAGTGCGATCATTGTATTGCGATGGAAGGCGGCGACGCGCGTTGCCTTGTCGGGAACCACCAGCGCGCGTTGCCGCAGCGGATCCTGAGTGGCCACACCGGTCGGGCAGCGTCCGGTGTGACAAGTCTGCGCCTGGATGCAGCCAAGCGCGAACATGAAGCCGCGCGCCGAGTTGCAGAAATCGGCGCCCATGGCGAGCGTGCGTGCGATGTCGAATGCCGTGATGATCTTGCCACTGGCACCGACGCGCACCTGATGTCGCAACCCGATGCCCACCAGTGTGTTGTGCACCAGCATCAATGCTTCGCGCAGAGGCGCGCCAACGTGGTCGGTAAACTCCAGCGGCGCTGCGCCAGTGCCGCCTTCGCCGCCATCGACAACAATGAAATCCGGGGTGATGCCGGTTTCGAGCATCGCTTTGGCAATGCCGAACCATTCCCATGGATGGCCAATGGCGAGCTTGAAGCCGGTGGGCTTTCCGCCGGAAAGATCGCGTAGTCGGGCGACAAACTGCAGCAGCTCGATCGGCGTGGCGAAGGCCGAATGTCGCGACGGAGAAATGCAGTCTTCGCCGATCGCAACCCCGCGTGCAGCAGCAATTTCCGCGGTCACCTTCGCGCCCGGCAGAATGCCGCCGTGACCGGGCTTGGCGCCCTGCGAGAGTTTCAGCTCGATCATCTTGACCTGCGGCGAGCGTGCATTCTTCGCGAAGCGCTCCTCGCTGAAACTGCTGTCGGGATTGCGGCAACCGAAGTAGCCGCTGCCGATTTCCCAAACCAGATCGCCGCCTGGCTCGCGGTGATAGCGAGAGATTGAACCTTCACCGGTGTCGTGATGGAAACCGCCGCGTCGCGCGCCCTCATTCAATGCCAGGATCGCATTCGCCGACAGCGAACCGAAGCTCATCGCCGAGATGTTGAGCACGCTTGCCGAATGCGGCGCTGTGCATTGCGGGCCGCCGATGTGAATGCGAAAGTCGTGATCGCGGATATCGGTCGGCGCGATCGAATGGTTGATCCATTCGAACTGCGGTGCATACAGATCGAGCTGAGTGCCGAACGGTCGCTTGTCGATTTCGCCTTTGGCGCGCTGATACACGATCGAGCGCTGCACACGCGAGAACGGGGTTTCCTCGGTGTCGTCCTCCAACAGGTACTGGCGAATCTCCGGACGGACTGTTTCAAAAAGGTAACGAAAATGCGAAAGCAGTGGATAGTTGCGGCGGATGCTCTGGCGAGTCTGTGTGAGGTCACGTAAGCCAAGTGCAGTCAACAGGCCAGCGACCAGCGCCACATACCACCAAACATCAGGGCCATTCAGCGCCAGCATGATGCTGACCGCGCATACAAGTGCGACCAGGGCCAAGACAAAATAGCGGGAAGGCAGCATGCAAAGTCCGGTCGCGATATGCCGGACATGATAGCGAGCCTGCGCATTTTTTAGGCTGCTCGCGGATCCAGCGCGCACGCGCTGGGGCTGGGCCGGATACTTGTTATCTGCGATCGCGGAGCTGTCGGCTGCGCTGGGTCCGCCAGAACATCAGCACCGCGAAACCGCCGACAAGGCCACCGAGATGTGCGAAATGCGCGATGCCCTCGAGTGTGCCGGTGACACCCAGATACAACTCGACACCCGCGTAGAGACTGACGAACAACCATGCCGGCATCGGGATCGGCGGGATCAACAGCACAATCGTGCGCTTCGGGAAGATCATTGCATAAGCCAACAACAGTCCGAACAGACCGCCCGAGGCGCCGACAGTCGGGTTCGGCGAACCTGTGTACAAACCAAAGGCGAGTTGCGCCAGCGCCGCGGTAACCACACTGGCGAAGTACAGGAGTGCAAATCGACCGGTGCCGAACACGCGCTCCAGTTCCGCGCCGAACATGTAGATGCCGAGCATGTTGAACAGCAGATGATTGATTCCCCCATGCAGGAACGCATAGGTCAGCAACTGCCAGGGTGCGAAGTGCTCGCCTATGGGCCACAGTGCGCCCAACTCAAATACTGGACGCGGATCGACGCTCTGTAGCAAGAAAACTGCGATACACGCAGCGATCAGCGAGTACGTGAGGTAGGGGGTTGGACGGGATGGTTGGGTGCTTGGCACGCATGGCTCGAGTAGGTGATTGGGCTAAGCCCTGGGCCTTGGCCCACAAGTAAAGTCGTGCACTGTGGAGTGTGAAATGGCACGTCGGATATTCTGATGTGTGATTCGTTGAGTCGCTGAGCGCTCGGTAGATTGGTTTTTGAGCACGATGTGTTCAGGCTTGCAGATGCTCAAGCAGCCACTGTGTAAACGCGCCGTAGGGCAGGGCACCGGATTGGCGGGCAATTTCCTCGCCGCCACCAAACAGGATAAGCGTCGGAATGCTGCGAATCTGAAAGCGTGCACTGGACTGCGGATTTGCGTCCGTGTCGAGCTTTGCAAAGCGAATGCGTGGCTCGAATGCAGCCGCTGCTTTTTCGAACGACGGCGCAAACTGACGGCACGGTCCACACCACGCGGCCCAGCAGTCCACCACGATGGGGATGTCATTGCGGGCCAGCACCTTTTCCACGTTGGCATCGGTCAACGTCAGCGGATGGCCGGTGAAAAGCGGTTTGTGGCAGCTCCCGCAAGCTGGCGATTCGGCAAGTCGGGATTCGGGAATGCGATTGACCGAGTCGCAATGCGGGCAGGTAAGGTGCAGTTGATTTTCCATGGTCACGCAGATGGTGTCTGCCGACAGCAAATCAAGTCGTGAGCGAATGTCGCCCAGAGGGAAAACTGCCCATGGGCGACCACTTGTTTCGGCCACCATGGCGAAAATGCCGATTAATGATGGCTGCACCGCGGACATGCCGTCTGCGGCCGACGAACAAACCAGGTGACACTGATTCAGCGGATGCGCCGGAAAATTCACCCCGCTCGACTAGAAAGTTCCGTTCTTGAAGTCGGTTACAGCCTGGCGAAGTTCCTCCTGCGTATTCATGACGAACGGTCCGTAATGGGCGATGGGTTCACCCAGCGGCCGGCCGGCAATCAGCAAAAATTGCACTGCTCCGGCGCGCGCCTCGACGCGAACCTGGGCGCCCGGCCCCAGCAGCAGAAGTTGACGCTGTTTGAGCGACTGTTCGCGCGTACCGACCTGCATCTCACCAGAGACGCCATGCAACATCACCGTATGCTTTTCGGGCACTACGTAATCAAACACAGCGCCAGCCGGCAACTGCACATCGAGCAGGATTGGCTCGGTCGGGCGCGGGCGCACAGCTCCCTTCGTGCCGTTGTAGTTTCCGGCAATCACGCGCACGCGGACGCCGTTGCCGTCGCTCACTTCGGGGATCGCGCTGGCGTCGATGTCTTGATACCCCGGCTCGCTCATCTTCATCGCAGCCGGAAGGTTCAGCCATAGCTGATAACCCCACATCAGGCCATCTTCCTGCTGCGGCATTTCTTCGTGCACGATGCCGCGTGCAGCGGTCATCCACTGCACCGAGCCGGGCCCGAGATCGCCCTCGTTGCCTTGGTTATCGCGATGACGCATGCGTCCGGCGAACATCAGTGTGATGGTTTCCAAGCCGCGATGCGGATGCGACGGAAAACCGGCGATGTAGTCGGATGCAGTGTCGGAACGAAATTCGTCCAGCATCAAGAACGGGTCGGCCTGTCGTGCCATGCGGCTGTCGAGCATTCGGGTTAGCTTGACGCCGGCGCCGTCGGAAGTGGCCTCGCCCTGAAACAAGTGCGCACCTTCGCGGATAGTGGATTGCGAAACTTGCTTGACGGAATTCATATAGCCTCCTGGTTGCGCATACAATGCGACCGAAGGCGATGGGGAACAAGACGCAAGCGACGCAAACGCCTTTGGCGAAGTTGCAAACTTCACTTTGGGATGAGCGCTAGTTATACTGTGTCATTAATGTCCGTCATGACTTCATCGTCGGCCTATGTGATCCATGATGGCGCGTGCGATGAGCCAGCGCAGTGTGGCGATGGAGTTAGGCAGGTGACGTTGCGCTCGTTGCGGTGCCGCGCGCGCGG
>Ga0163150_10004623_pt1 | contig 18272 bp, 11 predicted proteins | sample OliLakLV19P2IB_FD_148628 | JGI IMG/M metagenome (GOLD analysis project Ga0163150, IMG submission 148628) | Freshwater microbial mat bacterial communities from Lake Vanda, McMurdo Dry Valleys, Antarctica - Oligotrophic Lake LV.19.P2.IB | ecosystem: Environmental > Aquatic > Freshwater > Lake >...
CGGCCATCCAGCAACTTGCTCTTGAGAAGCCGGAGGTCGCCTGAAGGAAGTTGTGAAAAACCTGTGGACATCGGGTGAATGTTTCTTCAAAAAACCCTTGACAGACCACCTCAGATGTCTGGGCTACCTTGTGACGCCCCTTCAAGTTGTGCAAAATGGCAATCCTTCAATAGGTTGGTTGCCTGACATTTTGCACAACTACAGATTGCGTCAAAACTGCCTGCTTTTTGGCGGTTTTGCGTAATCTACAGGGCTCTCAGGATGAAGCAGCGGCCTCCTTGCCGCTGCACTTCTTGAAAAACGTCCAAACTCCAGGTCCCCCTTTTTCAAGGGCGGACTTGAGGGGGTAAGCGTCATTGAATCAGTCTCTGAGAGCGTCTGGCCAAGAACCCCCTATGGTACCCCTTGTGCAAGGGGGACGATTTCCGGGCGGTTGCTCGATTCATTTTCAGCTCAAGGGAAACGCCGCGTCGTATGCGGCGACGGGTGTGAGCCGGATTCGGATGCCTTGCGTTGCAACCTTGTAGGAGGTGGTCTTTGGGATATTTCCTGGTCTTCTGGAGCCTGTTCAGTTATGGCGTGCTCGGCATCTGCCACAAGCTGGCAGAGCGAAAACATTGTCGCCCTCAACCACTTTCAGCGGTGCTGATGCTCGGCGGATTTCTAGGCATGAACATCTTTGTCTTACTCGGAGCGGGGTACGCAATTCCCCCCAAGGCTCTCTACACGGCGCTCATCTGCGGAACCATTGCGCTATGCGCTTTGTGGGCTTTTCAAGAGGGCATTAAGCACGGGAAAATTGCCACTAGTTGGCTCATCATCAATCTTTCGGCGGCAATTCCCACCGTGGGGTCCATCCTGATTTATAGAGAAGCTGTGAATTTCAAGAAACTGGGAATTCTCGGCCTGATTGTCGTTGCAATTGTTCTGGTCTGGCTGGATCGGCTAGAGGACTTGAAGCAGATGGACAACGCAAAATCTGGCCTTGCTACAGTGGCCGCAAGTTCCGGGGATCGTCAGGAGAAAGGTTAAACAATGTGGCTCTTGTTGATGCTGGTGGCATTTTTCTTCAACGGCTGCGGCGTATTTGGGCTGCGGATTCTTGCCGGCATGGGATTGAGCGAAACTCATGTCAACCAGTACCTTCTCTATTTTTATCTAGGGGGGTTCCTCTTTATGGCCTTGGTGTTGTTGCGGCAAAAACTCATGCCCAACTTGAGGGAAATTGGCATCGGAATGCTGATGGCGTTGTGCAGTCTTTCCGGGACGGCGGCTCTGGCTTACGCTTTGGGGAATTATCACATTCCCGGCAACGTTGCCTTTCCGATTTCGAATGGTGGCAGCCTCTTTGTTGTGATTACCGGCGGGGTGCTGCTGTTTCGAGAACGCCTTGGTTTGTACGGTCTCTGCGGTTGTGTTCTCGGCACACTCGCGATTGTTTTGTTGAGTGTTTCGTAGTGATTGGAGCCAGTAGTCGATGTCAGGGGTGAATGTGTCCATCATGCTTCTGCTGATCACCCGAAGAATAGTGTCGTCAACCAATCCTCTGAAGTGTCTCCGAATTTCCAGGCGACTTGGCTGGGCGTTGGCGTTCGTGTTGATGACGTTAGGCATTGGAGCCGGGGCATACCCTCCGTTGCAGGGCATTGACGGGGAGTTTGCAGGAGCGACCGGAAAGCTTTGGAGCAACGAGCGGGAGCAAGAACTGGACCACGCGGCGTATGACGGAAATCCTGCCACCTACGCCGTGGTGACACCCGAATCCAGGGAGACCGAAGTCCGCGTCGGACTCGAGTGGACTACGCCACAGCGTCTCAGTGGGTTGAAAGTGGTCTATGCATCTCTGAATGGCGCTGCCTACGAGCCGATGCCCGACCTCCAATTCCTCGAATTTCAAAACGGCCAGGAGTGGAGGAAACTCAGAGCGCAGGTGGTTGTCAACTACGTGCGCGCTCGTGAGTTTGCCGCTTATCAGAACAGCGGTTCGGTGGTGTGGGATTATCAGTTTCCGCCCTCAGACATGAAGGGAGTTCGTGTGGTTTTGGGCAAGACGGTCTCTTCAATTCGGTGGGAACAGCGGTATGCCATCCGGGAGCTGCAACCTTACGCGACGGAGCATCAAGGGATCATCTCCGGTCAGGCCGTCATTGATGACTCCGGAAAGCCAGAAGAATCCGGCCGGCCAGGCCGTTCTTTAGTGGAGGACGCGAAGACATCACACGATGACAAAGGCACTGTGCTTTCGTGGTCGCGGCCAAGAATGATTAGTGACGTGACATTGCCCCTCGCAGACTTGCCTGGTCCGTTGGAATGGTGGGCCGGGCAACAGTGGAGGAAGGTCGAGATTGTGCGCACGCGCAAGCATTCGGGCCGCTCGCCGCAGACCACGGCAACTTTTTTGCCGATCGCAATTCAACGATTAAGACTGTCTGGCCTGCCTCAATCGACGAAGGTGGAAGTGACAACCGAATCGAGCCGGGACTACTTTGATCGCGCCTACAGCAGTGGCCGCGATTTGCTGATGGAGCGCGTGCTGCAGAGTCCTGAAGAGCCTGACTTCGCAACGGTCTCGTCACTGCTTCTGCCTCTCGATATGCAGACCAGCGTCATCGGCCGTCCAGGCGACAAAGTCGAGTGCATGGTCCACTGGAACGGAACGATTGTTGAGGTTGAAGGTGGGGATCAAGGCGCTTGGAACCACGGTGCCAAAAAAACAGCGCCGGGCAAGGAGAAATGGATTGACCGCTGGTGCGCCTTCGCGGCGGACGGGGAGTTGTTTGGAACAGAGGTGCATCGCACCTCACGGTCTTACCTCGATGGCTTCATGCCCGCGGTGCTGACCCGCTATTCCAAAGATGACATTCAATTCGAGGAAGAGGTCTTCACGACTGCCCCTGATGATCCTCTCTATGCCCAGGCGGCAACCTTGCGAGTCTCGAATCCCGGAAGCACCGCCAGGAAAACACGATTTTCACTGGTCATGGGTAGAAGGCGAAGCGCAGTTGCGGGTCATCGTTCGCCTGTTTCGGGGCAGTCGCTCGGTCCTTTGGGCTTTGAACCATTGCACAGCGGCTATCAGTTGGATCCTGATCACCAAACGGTCAGAAATGCCTCCGGCGAAGTGGTGCTTTATGCAGAGCAGCCCTTTCGCGAGAAAGGATCCGCTCTGGAGCATCTTCTCGATTACTCGGTGGAGCTCGCGCCTAAAGGTTCGAAGGAGTTCCATTTTGTCTTTCCTTCCGTTAACAAGCCGGTGAAGGAACGCGCGGATCTTGTGCGATGGAACCCGAAGGAAGGGCGAGAGAGATTTCGCCGGTATTGGAACAGGGCACTACAGGGAAACACGGAACTGAAGTTGCCTGAGCCACCGCTCAGCGATCTGTGCAAGAACCTCCTGGCTCAGGCAATGATCGTTCTCAGCGATGGCGACACGTTGAAGTACGGTGCGTATTGGTACGAATGGTACTTCGGTGTTGAAGAAGGCTGGCCGATCACGGCGCTCGCTCAGTTCGGACACTCGGAACTGGCCAAGCGCGCTGTTCAGGTGATGCTCGCACCGGAGTTGATGGATAAGTCCAACTACCACCATCAGTACCGAAGCGGCCTCGCTCCCATGTATGCGGCTCAAGTTTACCGGCTCACGCGAGATCGCGAGTGGCTCCGGAAAATCAGCTCCGATCTAAAGGCAACTGCAGAATGGATTATTCAGGCACGGCATCAACAGCAAGGGAAATTGCCGGATTACGAGGGGCTGCTTCCACGGCATGCCTACGGCGGCGACGTTCACACTCCTGCGTACAGCATTTACTCGAATGCTACCTGCTGGCGAGGGCTTCAAGACACCGCCTATCTCCTCGGCGAATTGGGCGACGCGTCGCTCGCTGGGAAATACTCGAAGGACGCTGCGGACTATCGTCGCCGCATTGAGGAAACGGTTTCGAAGTTTGCGAATCGGGAGGTTCAGCCACCCTTCGTGCCTCTTGCCCTCGAAATCGGAGAACCCAACAGTCCGGGTTACCGAAAGATTGAATCGCCCTACCCGTTTATTCCGTCAGACCCGCTGGGTAACTATTGGATCCTCATGGCACCTTTGATGCTTGAAACCGGTGTGTTTCCTGCTGACAGCCAGTATTCTCGCTGGATCACGGATTTCATGGAGCAACGAGGCGGGCTTCTGGCCGGCTTGGCGCGATTCTATCGCGGTGTCGATCACATCTACGGGTTTGCCTATCCCATGCAACTGTACGACCGTGGTGACCGAAGGAAATTTCTAGCTACGGTCTATTCGGTCCTCGCCCATGGAAATTCTCGAGACAACTTCACTAGTCCCGAGGTAGCAGGTGTCTTTCCCTTAAGAACAGACAATCGAGCGTGGGAAGACATTTTTCGTCGCAGCCTGTGGAATTGGGATCTCTATGGTTCAGGCTGGATGCAGGAGGAGTTCGGGAAAGCAGTCGGCGCCGAACCGCTGAGTGCTGGAGCGGGCATGGCTCTGCAGTTGGTTCGGAAGATGGTCCTCGACGAGTACCTGGATCGCGACGGAAGGATGACGGGCGAACTGGACCTGCTAAAAATGGCGCCATCGCACTGGCTGGAGACGGGTAAAAAGATTGAAGTCAACCGAATGCCGACGTGCTTTGGCGAGATGAGTCTGCGCCTCGAATCTCAGTTGAGTCGAGGCAAGATCGTCGGGCATTTCAAGGCGCCATCGGATCAAGCTGCAAAAACGATCCGGCTGTGGGTCCGGCATCCCAAGGGACTTCCGATCAAGGTAGTAGCGATCAATCGAACGACGGTTCGCAACTTCGCCGCAGAGTTCGTCTTGCTGCCTGCCTCGGGTACGACGGACTTTGAAGTGGAATTCTAGGCGCGATGCAAGTCACGTCGCTGGACACAGAAGGCGGCTTCATGGAGTGCGGGAGCTTGCTTAGCTTGCTACCGCTTTCTCGTTCCCAACTGGCCCACGCCAGCTTGCTGGCGTACCGGCTCGGCGTCGCGGCGGCGGCTGTCTGCGCAAGTGATACTTGGTCCTGGATCTAGTAAGGCAGCAAGCTGCCTCGGGAGAAGTTCGATGCTGCTCAAAGCGGCAGCAAGCTGCCGCAGTCCAAATCGGGCAACATCAATCGAAGCCGCCTGAGGATCAATAGAACCAGGAGGGCAGTATGCGTGACAAAAGCCTTGCGTTGATCTTACTGACACTCGGCTGGGCCTGCTTCAAAGCTGAAGCCGCGTCCCCTTCCGTATCCAAAGAATTGAGGGTCCGAATCTCCTGGGGACATTCTTCACCGACAGCCAAACCGTTCTATGTGAGGTTGGCTCCAGCCGACGCCGCCTTGGAAGTACTCACAGCTTCCGGGTATGGGCTGGAAGCGGGCGAAGGTCTGAAAGATGGCGCCTGGCAGACAACTTCCGGCAATAGAGACGTCGACGGGGTTGAGCTGGTGTTGCGTCATTCCGCTGAAAGTGAGCATCGCATTCAGAATCTCCACATCATTTGGGCCGATCTGCTGGCCCAGAGCGATGCCGACACGGCCCGAAGACTCAGCCAGGATGCTGCCTTCAATCCAAAGAGCTCAAAACTGATGGTCCAACTCAACCCGGAAGGCACTGCGGGATTCTCGGTGACTGTGCCGCAGCTGCTCGGAAACAGGGGCCTCTGGAACCAGGCCTCGGACGTCTATATCACCGCGGGAAGCCCGCTGCTGGAGTTCGAGGAGCATCAAAAGGAAATCGCTCGATGGAAAGGTCAGCGCATTCTGGAGAAGGTCCAAGTTGAGCCAGAGGCCAGCTACGAAGACTTCAAGGGACGTTGGTCAGATATGGGCAGCCCGAGTTATCGTCACCCGCGGGCGCCGGAGCCGGGGCACATCGTCTGTCTCACCTGGGATAGCGCCATTGCGAAGTTCGGAATCGATCGCGGGGGTGGTGTTTGGAATGACTATGGCAATCCCGATCGATTCCGCTTCTGGTTCGACTTTGGCGATTTGAGCAAAGGCATCGAGCAGACTTGGAAGAGCCAGTCTCTCAAGGACGGCCTTCCTGTGATAACGACCGTTTTTGAGAAGGAGCAGGTGCGCTATGAGCTCGAGCAGTTCGCTTACCCTCTGAACGGCCCTCCGAAAGAGAGACGTGGCGACATCCCGATGGTGCTGCTCCAAAAGGTGAAGCTCACCAATCTTCAGAATGCTCCGCGTACAGTTGCCGTCAGCATGATTCATCGCAGGCAGTTTCGGCCCCACTTCGATTCCAGCCTGGAAGTGAAGCGGCAAAACGAAAGCGCGCTGTTCCAGGAAGCCAGCCAGGGAAGAGCACTCTTTGCCGTTCAAGGCGGCTATTCCGATCTGCAATGGACGGGCGTGCGCGACTATCAGCAGGAACAGAAACGGGTGGACGCGGCCGTTTTTATGGACTTGCCTGCTTCAGGAACTCGAGAATTTGTGGTGAAGCTGCCCTCAGCGCTGGTGGAACCGGAGGATCAGGAAAAACTGCTCTCGTTGCCGTACGATACTGCACGAGCAGAGACTTTGCGCTTTTGGTCCGACTACATCACGAAAGGTGCGCAGTTCCGAGTTCCCGAAAAGGTCGTGAACGATTTGTTCAGTGCCAGTCTCTGGCATTCCTTGCGTTTGCCTCGGCGGCATGGCGGCCAGGCCGAGAACGTGGCGATTGATCTACCTTATTCCAACTTTGCCTACAGTCAGACGGGTACGCCCTGGCCCGTGAATCAGGCCGTCTACGTGGATTACATGCTGTACGACTTGCGGGGCTATCACTCCATCTCGGCTGAAGAGTCGGCAGCCATGTTTCGGAACAATCAGGAGCAAAACGGCCACGTGAGTGGATATGCCAACTGGGTGGTGTACACGCCGGGAATGCTTTATGCCGTGGCGAAGAACTACCTGCTCTCTGGAGACCGAGCATTGCTGGAAAAGTTGCTGCCGCAGAGTCTCAAGGCTCTGGATTGGTGCCTGGATCAGATTCAAAAGGCTTCGCAACTTGCAGGGCCGTCGGCAGGATTGGTGCTCGGACCTCTGAATGATGGAACCGGCGAAGGCGTGTGGGCCTTTAATCAAGCCTATCTTTTTGCGGGACTGGACCTGTTCGGGCAGGCGCTAGAGCGGATCGGCCATCCTCGTTCTAAGGAATGCTTGCAGGCGGCCCGAGCGGTTCGTGAAAGCATTGCGAAGGGGTTTGGCGATGCCATGCGCCGTTCTCCTATGGTCCAGCTGAGAGACCACACGTGGAGTTCCTACGTTCCGTGTGAAGCTCAGACTCCTCGACGCATTCTGGAACAATGGTACGCCACCGACGTCGATACGGGAGCGTTGCACCTTCTCCGATTGAAAGGCCTGCCGGCTAACGGAGACATGGCAGACTTTCTTCTCAACGATCACGAAGACAACCTTTTTCTGAAGGGTTGGGGCGCTGCCAACGAACCGGTCTACAACCCACAGGGAACCGCTTACCTCCTAAGAGATGAACCCGAAGCGGCGATTCGCACGTTCTACAGCACCATGGCCAGTGCTTTCAGCCATTCAGTGCTCGAACCCGTGGAGCATCGCTGGACGCACGGCCAGTACTTCGGTCCGCCGAGCAATGATGGTGCTTGGTTCGAATTGTACCGTCACCTGCTGATTCACGAACGGGACGATGATTCGCTGCTGCTCGGTCAGGCTGTTCCCAGAAAATGGTTGGAGAACGGCAAGAAGATTGACATTGAGAGAGCACCTACTCTCTACGGAACGCTTTCGGCGACGCTGGAGAGCCAGGTCAGCTCGGGCAGGATACTGGCGACAATCCAGATGCCTGGGCGCAGTAGGCCGAAGTCATTGCTGGTGCGCCTGCGGCATCCGGAGCGAAAACCCATGCGCTCGGTGACCGTGAACGGCGCGCTATGGAAGGACTTTGATGCTTCCAAAGAATGGGTTCGAGTCATTGAACCTGCAGCTGGCAAATACGAAATCGTCGTTCGTTATGAATGATCGAACGGCACAACACGAGAAGGGAGCAGAAGCGATGCAGACTTTAGAGGGAATGACCGCGTTCCATTCTGATGCCGAAATTTTTGACTTCGTGAAGAGCAAGCTTTACGTTGCCGCGGTGTGCGACATTCTGGATGACTTGGGATTCCGTCAGCAAGCCATGCACCACCGGTTGCGGCCGCTGCTGCCCGATCCACAGAACTGCGGTTTTGTGGGCCGGGCGCGCACAGCTCGCTGGATGGAGACCGACTACGTCGTCGACGGCGACCCTTACGGCTTGGAGATCGACCTGATGGACACACTCAAGCCTGGCGACGTGGTGGTTCATTCCACCGATCATGCAGGCACCAACGCACCCTGGGGCGAGCTGATGTCCACCGTCGCCAGGAAGAACGGCGCGGTCGGTTGCGTTTGTGACAGCCAGATCCGGGACTGCCTGAAAATCATGGAACTCGGATTTCCGGTTTACTACGCTGGGATTCGTCCACTCGATTCCAAGGGGCGAGGATTCATGGTGGCCTGCGACGTGCCAGTTCGCTGCGGTGAAGTTTTGGTGAAGCCGGGAGAACTGGTGTTTGCAGACTTCGACGGCATCGTCGTCATTCCACGCGATGTGGAGGAAACCGTGCTTCGTCAAGCTCAGGATAAAGTCCACAGGGAGAATCTCTCCCGTAAAGAGCTCACGAACGGCAAGACCCTGCGCGAGGTTTACAACAAGTACGGAGTGCTGTAGGCGCTACGAGACTTGTGTCGCGAAGCAACCAAGAAGTAGGCGTCCCCCCTTGGACAAAAGGGGGGGACTTCAGGGGGGGTGGAGGAGGTCACAACGGCCACGCCACTCGGAGGAGCCTTCACTGGAAACAAACCTTCCTTACAACCGCGCGGAAAAGAGTGCCGTTCTGGTCGGTCGTCCCGGAACCTTCACACCCGCTGGACAGTTCCCGATCTCCAACGTCATCATTGCTGCTGACCGATACTCCTACGAAGGCAACTGGCTGTTTTGCACCTTTGCGCAATCTGACATCGTAGCGGCCCGGATTGGATTCGGCCGTGGAAAGATGGATTGGCGGGACTACGGGATCGACGAGGCTCCGATTTCGCCGAATGCGCTCTTCTCCCGGATTGAGATCATCACTTCGCAAGGGATCTACGCCTATCTGTCCTCCGATCCAGACTCAGGGCAAGCCCTGCAGTCAAGCCCAACCGGATTGGACCTTCGATTCAATCAAGGCCAGCAGGACTTGATCCGTATGTCCGGTTGGCCCGTCACCCGCTGGCGATATCAAAACCCCGAGGGTACTTTGACGGCAGACCTGACGGTCCAACTGAACCAGCTCACCGTGTGGCCCGACTTCTTGATGCCCCACAACACCTTTGGCGTATGTGTCGGCTCTTCAGATGTGAGCGGTAGTGTCTCGATGGAGGGGAAGACTACCTCCGTTATCGGAACTGCGGTGTTCGATCATCCGCGCATCGTCGTGCAGTCGAATGCCGTGGCTCCGTTCGGATGGTATCTCTATTCGCCGATCCAATTTGCTGGCGGGATTCAACTGGCCTGTTATTACTCCGAAGATGGAACCGGTCAACGAGATGACATCTACTCGGCAGGAATGATGGTCTGGAAGGATGGGAAGGGGCACTGGCTGGCCGATTGCCAGGTATCAAACCTCAAATTGGATGACGACGGCTTGCCCGTGCAGTGGGAAACGCAATTGAGGGGTGATGGGTGTTCGGCAGTCTTCTCGGCGAAGATCTGGCAGTTGCCGCTTGTCCGGGGATGGGGCGATGCGGAGCCGTCGAGAGCCCAAGGTAAATACGTAGCGTACCCGCTGCTGATGGAAGTGAAGGGAGAAGCCGAGTTTCAAGGCCAGCGGGTACGGCTGGAACAAGGGCGGGGAATCGCGGAGTTTCTGGTGCGGAAGGGATTGCAACCGAAGTTTCCTTAGGACCTCAACGACTATCAAACCGCCAAGGCGCCAAGGACGCGAAGATGCAAGTCTTGCAGGAGCTGCTTGTCACCAACTTAGGAACACGAAGATGAATGGGAGGATCGTTCCTCATAGGTTTCGGTTCCCCTCGGCCCAGCGCGGGAGAGGGGTCAGGAGTGAGGGGGATTCCAACCAGCCATGGCAAGCCGCCCTTGATATCTCGTAGGGTGCGTTGCGCTTCTCCAACGCACCAAAGAGCTCAGGAAAGTGGTGCGTCGAAAGTCGCGACGCACCCTACTTCCACCTGCGCGATGGAAACGAGATCAGAACTCTCGTTGTGTTTTGTATGACGGGCTAGGCGAGTCGCTTAACATTGGAGACTCTTAGCGGTTTCTTCGAGTGGCCCGGTCGGCGTCCTGCCATCTCAAATCAAAATCTCTTCAATCGGTTTTCCGAAGTCGATCTCCAAACGTTTCTGGCCGGGAACTTCCAGTTTGCGCGGATCGAGGCCGAGTTGATGCAGAACGGTTGCGTGAATGTCTGTGACGTAGTGCCGATTGTCTACAGCGTGGAATCCCAATTCGTCGGTGGCGCCGTGGGCAACACCACGTTTGACTCCACCACCCGCCATCCAGGTGGAGAATCCATAAGGATGGTGGTCGCGTCCGCCGTTTTCTCCTTCGACTCCGGGAGTTCGTCCAAACTCGGTCGCCCAGACCACAATCGTCTCGTCCAGCAGACCACGCTGCTTCAGGTCTTTGATCAAACCGGCGATAGGCTTGTCTACTTTCGCGCAGAGTTCCGAGTGGTTTTTGCGCAGCTCTGAGTGTGAGTCCCAGGCGTTCTTTCCGCCTCCATGAAAAATCTGGACGAAGCGAACTCCGCGCTCCACCAACCGTCTGGCCGCCAGACACTGCTGACCAAATTCCTCAGTCTCCTTCTGGTCAAGACCGTAGAGCTTTTGCGTTTCTGCGTTCTCTTCGGAGAACTTCAGCAGTTCCGGCACAGCAGTCTGCATCCGAAACGCCAGCTCGTAGGACTTGATACGCGCCCGCATGGCTGGATCGTCCGGATACTGAACGCTGGCCAGTTTGTTCAGGCGTTCCAGGAACTGAAATTCCCGGATTTGCTGTTCAGGATAGATGTCGGCCCCCGGCTTGGCATAAGGTAGCGGGTTCTGCGGGTCGACTTCCAGCTTGACCCCACTGTGTTCCGGGCCCAGATAGTTCCCAGCAACAGTGGCGTTTCCTCCGCAGCAAGGGCTGGGCATCTCGCCTAGGACCACAAACTGGGGCAGATTCTCGTTCAGCGCTCCCAGCCCATAGTGAACCCAAGAGCCGATGGACGGGAAGAGTCCCTGGAACGCGTGCCGGCCGGTATGAAACTGCAACTGCGCGGCGTGATCGTTGTCTGTCGTCCAGGTTCCGCGAATGATCGCCAGATCGTCCACACAGTCGCCCACATGCGGAAACCAGTCGCTCACTTCAATGCCGCTCTGGCCGCGTTTGCGATACCCAACCTGCATGGGGAAAAGCTTTGTCTTGATATCGTGCTGGCCCGGCACGAACTCGACGACGTTCTTTTTTGTAAAGGGCGAATCCAAGACGCCCTTATGCGGCGTCTCATGAATCGACTTTCCTGCATACTTGTTCAACATCGGCTTGGGATCGAACGACTCGACGTGACTGACACCACCCAGCATGAAGAGCCAGATAACGTTCTTCGCTTTAGGCGGAAAATGCGGCTTCCCGTCAGGCAGAGCCCAGGCCGCCGCGTGGGCGTCAGCCCGGAGAATGCCATCACGCTGCAGCATCGCTCCCAGTGCGAGCCCAGTGAATCCCATACCGCAATCCGCCAGAAAGACCCGGCGATTGACTCTTCCACATGGACTGGTTTGGTCGGTTAGCCGTTTGTTTTCACTCATCGCAACTCCTTGGAGATAGCGCAACAACTTGCTGACTCATAACTTTCATCTCTGTCTGTTCGTCATCTTCACCTTTAACGCTTGAATTTCCCGAACTATTTCTCTGGTGTCGGCGATCCACTGATTGCCATCAGAATATCGAACTCGCGCCACAAAGCTTACGGAGGCCACAAGCTGTTTGACCTCATCAGCTTCGGCCTTCCAAGGCCCAGACTTGGCCAACGAGAACCTGTCGAGCAAGAAGGTCTTGCCGGACTCTAAAGCAAATTTTTCTGTGTGGGAAAGTGTTTTCATGTGATTAGAGCGCAAATCAAAAAGCATGAAATGGACTTCCACTTCGGTGATGTCTTTGGAAGTGGTCGCCATGCCTCGGGATACGTAAGAGGAGTTCCCTTTTTCGGAGACGACTATTCCGGCGTTTTCCAGCAGGATCGGTGAAGACTGATCATTGATCACAAACCACTTGACTGGTTGAACCATTTCCGTCAAACCCGGGAAATCCGTCATTACGGTTCCCCCATCGAGTTCAGTGACTTCGAACTGGTGATCTCGAAGTTGCAACGGCAGAAAACTAAAGCCAGCCAGCGCCAAAAGTAAAGATAACCGAACCATGATCAACCTCCTTGCTGGAGACTCTTCGTGAAAACCGGGATTGCCCTCACAGCGTCTACCGTATCGTCACAAAGTCATTGTGATTAAACAATACGTGAACCAAATTCTCTCGGGCTCGCAAACCCGGCTCAGGTGCTGCGGTGGCCGCGCCACCGGCACTGCTCTTGCCTGCCGCTTCGGACTTTCCAGTTCGAAGGAGGCTTTCCTCCTGCCGCAGAAAGCTCTGGCTTTCCGCCAACTCCTTGTCGCTCGGGAGGCGGCCCAAGGTGTTTTCAAAAGCGGCACGAATGAATTCCTTGCTGTCCAACGCGTGCTTGGAAATGATCTTTCGCGCCAGCAGGCGGGCTTGGTTACGGCTCAGGCCGCTATTAGCCAGAGCCAAGGCCTGCTGCGGGACAATGCTCTCTTCGCGCTTGTAACAATCTGTCGGGTCCGGAGCGTTGAACAGTTTGAGGAAGGTGGCCTGGGAGTCCGGCGTATTGTGAAAATAAAGGCTGCGCCGGAAAGTCTGCTCCGCTTGGGATTCCTCAATCTCAGGCCCGCCCATCGTAGTGTCCAGCTGGCCCGACGCGCTAAGCAGGCTGTCGCGAACAATCTCGGCTTCCATGCGCCGCGGGTTCATGCGCCAAAGGTAGATGTTCTCAGGATCATGGGTCCGGCTGGCATAGTCCGGGTCTGGCGAGGAAGATCGCATGCGGTAAGTATTGCTCGTCACCATCAGGCGGTGGATGGCCTTCATGCTCCAGTCCTTGTCCATCAACTCGAATGCCAGCCAGTCGAGCAGTTCCGGGTGGCTCGGGGGTTTTCCGTTCAGTCCAAAGTTGACGACGGTTGACACGAGCGGTTTTCCAAAGTGCCGCATCCAGATGTGATTGATGGCGACACGTGCCGTCAGCGGATTGTCCTTGTGCACCATCCATCGAGCCAGTGCCAGTCTGCGGCCGCTGCTCGTTTTGGGATATTGCTCGGCAATCGGAGTGAACTCCTTGCTGGGCTGAGCGAGGGATGCCTGGGCAGATTCGACTTCCTTCCGGGCGGCAGCGATTTTTCGGTCACGGTCTTTCTCCGCCTTTTCGTCGGCAGGCTTCGGCAGCGAGAGGACCTCGGTCAGTTTCTGCTGCGCCTTGAACAGGCTCTCTTCGGTTTTCACTAGCTGGTATTGGCGCTCAGCCTGCAGCGCCGTTTTTGCGAGACCTTCGGCCTGGGGATCAGGCGGGTCGGAAAGCTTGGCTCGCGCTGCGGCCACGCGGGCCTCGACGGCTGGAAGATAGGTCCGCGCTGAAGCCAGCTGCTTTTCGGCCACCAGCACGGCGGCTTCAGCCTTTCGCAAAGCGAAGGCGGGTTCTTCTTCCGGAAGCCGATCAATCCACTTTTGAATCAGTCCGATCTCCGCTTCAGGCAAAGGAGCGCCACCCAACGGCATTTGAGGCTTCTTCTTGCCCTGGAGGTAAAGGATCAACGGGCTCTCGCTGCCGTGTCGCGGAATGACAGCTGCGCCGTTCAACTTACCGCCTTCCTGAATCGCTTCGAGCGTGTCCAGCGCCAGCCCGCTTTTGGCATTGGCTGACTTGTGACAGGAGAGGCAGTTCCTTTCGAAGATGGGCTTGATCTCTTTGGCAAAGTCGATCGGCGTCGCAACTTCAGGAACGGACGCAGCGACGGGAGCGGCGGCGCTGATCGCCGCCGGGACCACAGACGGCTGTGCGGCCAGCCGGCGCTGTGCCGCTTCGCGGGCGGCTTGAGCCTTTGCCACACTCGCCTCTGCCTTGCTGATGTTGTCCTTTGCTTGCTTTACGACATCGTCCTGCACGTAAGCGCGCAACGCCGGGAAGGAGGCTTCTCGAGGCAGTGTCACTGCTTGGATTTCAACCCGCCGGTTCCCCAGCGCTTCAGGCACTGCCGGCGCCACGGGATGCTCCCGGTCCGGGTTCTTGTCGTCACCGCGAATGAACCGGTAGGTTTCGGGGTAGATGGCCGTGATATAGGGATCTTTGTAGGTGGCTTCTCTCGGCTCGGCGTCAAAGGCACGGGGAATGCCGCGCTTGCTCACATCTGGCTCTCCCGGGACCCGCTCCTGGCGAACATCGTAGGGCTCAAAAAATGCGCGAAACTTGTAGTACTCTTCCTGGGCAAGGGGATCGTACTTATGGTCGTGACAGCGGGCGCACTTCAGTGTGATCCCCAGAAAGCCCGCCGCAGCGTGTTCGACCGTATCCTGCATCCAGACGTTGCGGTTGAAAATATACCAGGTGCGAGCCAGATAGCCGGTGGCTCGAAGCGTGTTCAGATCTAGAGGGGCCAGTTCGTCACCGGCAAACATTTCGAGCACCATCCGGTCGTAGCCCTTGTCCTGATTTAGCGATTCGATAATCCAATCGCGCCATTGCCATATGTGCGGCTGGCTGTTGCGAACCTGGCTGCCAAATCCATACCAGTCGCTGTAGCGCCAGATGTCCATCCAGTGGCGTCCCCAGCGTTCTCCATAGCGCGGGCTGGCCAGCAACTGGTCGACGACTTTCTCGTAAGCGTTCGGCGAGGTATCTGCCAGAAAAGTTTGAATCTCGGTTGGCGTTGGGGGAAGCCCGATGAGATCAAGATAGACTCTGCGAATCAACACGCGCTTGTCGGCCGACGGCACAGGCTTCAGTTTCTTCTCGTCGCGCTTCGCCGCAACGAAGGCGTCGATGGGATTTCGCACCCAAGTTTGATTGCTGACTTGGGGCACTGCCGGACGCTGCACTTGTTGGAACGCCCAGTGCTTGCTTCCGGGGTGAAGGGAAGTCACTTCACCTGCCGGCGCGGTCATCTCCAGAGGGCGATCGTACGGCACGCCGGCATCCACCCATGCGACGATTTGGGCAATGTCCGCCTCCGGCAGTTTCGGCATCCTGTGAGGCATGCCGGGTTCATGCTGGTGCCGGATCTTCTTCACCAGCAAACTCTCGTCTGCCTTCCCGGGGACCACAACGGCCCCGTTGTCGCTTCCGCGCAGCAATGACTCCCGAGACTGAAGACTCAGTCCTGCCTGCTTGAATTTCCCGCCGTGGCAGGAGAAACACTGTGCCTGCAGCACCGGGCGAACGTGCTCGATGAACCGCTCCTGAGCCACCTGGACCGCACCGGTGGCGAGTACATCCGCACCGGTGGCGAGTGCATCCGCACCGGTGGCGAGTGCATCCGCACCGGTGGCGAGTGCATCCGCTGCAACGCTGGTTCCTTTCTTCGCCTGCGAGGCGGGCACCTGCGCGCCCAGGTTGATCCACAACTCCACCAGTGCGATGGCCTCCCGTGAGAGCTTAGGCACCTTGTAAGGCATGGCTGGCTCTTGCTCATGGGCCATCAGTCGATAGAGCAAGCTGGTCTTGGCGTTCCCAGGAGTGATTGCAACACCGCGAGTCCCTCCGCGCAGCAACGCCGCAGGAGTCGACAGGTCGAAGCCTCCCTGCTTGGATTCAGCAGAGTGGCACATCTGGCAGTGCTCTTCGAAGAGCGGCTGCACGTGCCGGTTATAGAGCTGACTGGAAACTTCCTCGGAAGGTTGTGACTGGGGTTTTGAAGCGGCCACGTCCGCACGAAACAACAGTGCGGGCACTTGCCAGACGGTCAGAAAACTAAACACGAGTGCAAGCGTCCTGCGAAGGTTCATCATCGTGCTCCTACCGGAATGCCCTGTTTTTTCCGGTGCAGATCCTGTCGCGGATCGTGAGGCGGCTCGGCCCATTGAAGACCTGCTATCAAGTTACAATCCAGCGGCAGGTTGGTCAAAGGGTTTTTCAAGAACATCCACGATGATGGACACAATTTTCGAGGCTTCTTTGAGTGAGAAATCGACATCGAGCCGCATCGTCCTTGCGGACTCTAGTCATTTGACCGCTAACGCCCAGCAGCTTTACCTGACAAGAAATCAACGAGGCGGCTTTGCTGGGAAGTCTGCTTGACTTTTCCCGGCGGCTAACAGATAAGAGCAAAGCTGATCGAATCTCGTCCAATATGTTGGACGAAGGTCAATCGTCTTGCTCTCTGAAGCCGGAAGAAACTCTCTCCCCCTTGCGGAGCGCCTAAGGGGGAGACCAAGAGGGGGTCGTCCTCACCCCTCGGCAAGGAACGCGGCGAAGCTTTCTTAAAGCTTCGATTCCCTTGGAAAAAGGGAACAAACGTAAAACCTCAAGACCCACTGGCGAAAGCCGGTGTCATCTGCCCTCAACGGAAAGGTCGTCATGAAAATCAAAGACGTGGAAGCCATCGTTCTCAAGTCCTCTCAAGCCTACGCTGCGCCTTCCGGTGCGGAGGAATCCCATGGCGTCGGCTACATGCTGGTGATCAAAGTCACGACCGACAGCGGCTTGGTTGGCTATTCGGATGTTGAGACTCAGCCGCACGTGGCCAAAGCTGCAATCGACGCCCCAGCTGGCGGCGCCGGCATGATCGACGGTCTTCGGCAGGCCCTCATTGGCGAAGATCCGTTCGAGGTTGAGCGGCTTTGGTACAAGATGTACAAATGCAGTGTCTACTACGGCCGGCGGGGCGCCGCTATTCAGGCGCTCTCTGGCGTGGACAATTGCCTGTGGAGCATCATCGGCCAGGCAGTGAAGCAGCCGATCTACAAACTACTGGGAGCTCATCGTCGCAGCAAGGTACGAGCGTATGCGAGCACCCTCTTCCGGCCGACACCGGAAGCTATGGCAGAAGCCTGCCGGGGTTACATCGAACAGGGATTCTCGGCTGTCAAGTTTGGCTGGGGGATTTTCGGGGAAGATCCGAAGCTGGATGTCGAGCTGGTGCGAGCGGCCCGGGAAGCTCTTGGGCCGGACCGGGACCTCTTGATCGATCCAGGGTGGAGGGTGGAACGGACGGCCGAGGAATCGATTCGCATGGTGCGGTCGATTGAGCAGTTCCGCCCGTTTTTCGTGGAAGACTGCATGCCGCCCGAAGACTATGACGGTTACGCGAAGCTGGCCGATGCAGTGGAGACGCCCATTGCTGCGGGAGAGCAGGAGGGGACGCATTGGGCATTTCGCCACTTGATCGAGCGTGGCCGGATCGACATTGTCCAGCCCGATCTCACCCGCTGCGGTGGTCTTACCACAGCCCGGAGGATCGCCCACATGGTCGAAGACTACAATATCGGTCTCATCCCTCACGCCTGGAGTTCCGACATCCTCACCGCCACCACGCTGCAGTTCCTGGCCTATATTAAAAAGGCCTATTTCATTGAGTTCAACGTCAGCACCGGAGAAATCAGCCGGCAGCTGGCAAAGAACGCCATCGCCATGAAAGACGGTTACGTTGAAATTCCCGATCTTCCCGGAACAGGAATTGAAGTGGATGAAACTGTGCTGGAAAAGTATCGGGTTTTGTGAATGATCTGGGGGGTGAGCGTGGGAGCCGCTCTCCGATCTGCGACAGGGTTTTTGATGGCAAACCTCAGCCCAACAGGCTGCTGGAGAAACCTGAGTGTATCTACCTCTTTCGTGTGTGGGAAAACTCTTTGAGCCCAAGCTTACGGTCCAACGGGCCGCAGGGACCCAGCCGAGGGAGGGACAGTTTCATCGTCCCTCCCTGGGTCAGAGTTGAAAATGGGCAAGAGTGCTGCAACGGCTCAATAGACGTTTTTCATTGCGGCCCAACGGGCCGCAGGGATCCAGCCCAGGGAGGAACGATTTCATCGTCCCTCCCTGGGTCAGAGTTGAACATGAGTGAAGTGGGTAAGGGGCAGGCCGAAGGCCAGCCCCTCCCCGTTGTCGCGGTGGGGTTGATTCCCCACATTTACCGGCGTGCGTCTTTCACGCACCGGGCGACCCCAGAGTGATTGCCCCTGGCGAGGGG
>Ga0163150_10004626_pt1 | contig 18265 bp, 13 predicted proteins | sample OliLakLV19P2IB_FD_148628 | JGI IMG/M metagenome (GOLD analysis project Ga0163150, IMG submission 148628) | Freshwater microbial mat bacterial communities from Lake Vanda, McMurdo Dry Valleys, Antarctica - Oligotrophic Lake LV.19.P2.IB | ecosystem: Environmental > Aquatic > Freshwater > Lake >...
CCCATCCTTCGCTCCGTTGGAGCTTCGGAGGGCTTCGCTACCGTTGGTGGGAGTAAAAGAAGAATCATAGTTAGTACACAGTTTCGAGGTAACAACGCTCGCAGTAGACGATTTCGGGGCGGTCGGGATTGAAGGTGGTTTGGATCGCCTTGTCGCACTTGGCGCAGGTACGGTCCCACAGGTGAGTGGGATTCTTGCGATGAAAGCGGTTGAGATGACGGCAGTCGAAGCAGGACCGCGGCAACGGAACGGGCATCTGGCGGTAGAATGCGAGCTCAGCTGACATCAATTTGAAGTTTTTACCGCAGACTTCGCAGGCGAGGACATGGTCGAGAATTGGATCCTGTACCTCTGCAATCGAGTCGGGAACGGTATCCATCTGCACGGTTTCTTTACCCGTGGTGTAGGGTAATTCGTCGCGCCAGTACCATCCTCGAGCGAGGGTCTCTTCTTTTGTCAGGGGATAGTACTCGAGTGCGGCCGATTCGTTGTAGCCGAACGGTGACAACCTGATGGGGAGCAGGCCATTCCATTCTCTGCTGTCGATTAGGGATTGCAGTATTTGTCCTGCGAGCTGTTCATACTCCTCCGGCGAGTATTCTTTGTTCAATATGCAGTATTTCGAGCGCTTCATGCTTATGCAGCCCAGCAGATGTTCGCTCGTGTGGCAATTGTCCGAGAGAAGAATGTATTTGCCCTTCCAGCACCAGGTCGAAAAGAGGGTCATGTATGAATTGTCGGGCGTGACGCAATCGCAGCACCATTCGCCTCCTCCTGTTTGGATGAGGTCGTAGCAGTTCTTTGGGCCATCGCTGCGATCGATGAACTTACTGTATTCGCTGTTATATGCGCTGTACCCAAGAACGCTTTTGCAATTGAAGAGGTTGTTGCCGACGCAGTCTTCGCAGTTGAGGAGGTTTGCGTACCGCCGGGGGAAGGGAAGAATCCACTGATCGAATTGTTTCCTGGTTTCCTGGACGAACTGGTGACTCCCGAGCATCTGCTGGTCGAATCGTTTCCGATATTCCTCTTCCGTGAGTTGCTCGTTCCAGATGCAGAATTGTTTCTGACGCAATCCGAAGCAGCAGAAGCAGTCTTTGCACCCGCGCAGGTCGTAGCCGAAGAAGCAGTCGCTGCAGTTTTCACTGTCTTTGAGATATGCGCAGTGATACAAGCGCTGACAATCAATGCTTTCATAGACCAGCTCGCAGTCGAGACTGACCGTATTGCAATCGACGATGTTGCGTACCCGATTGACGTTGAGCGAATACAGACAATCCTGGATGTACCAGCTGCCGATGACGCGATAACAGTTTTTGGCTCTGGAGATGTCGTAACAGTATTCGCTGTTTTCGCTCTCGAGTCCTTCGTCATTCATGATCGCAAGCTGCGGAACCCGGTCGCGTAATTCTTTCCATTGATCGAGAAACGGCCGCGCCGGATCGTAGTCCACGCCATAACTTTTGGGATCCCACTTGTCGCTCCACCAGCACGTTATGCAGTACACGGGGAAAGGCGAGGACGACGCGTAAACTGAGACGATTTTGCGCTGACAGAGGCCGCATTCGCGACTGTAGAGCGTTCGCTCATTGCGCCATGCAAGGCGACGCTGCTGACGGCAATCGGGACAATGATCGGGCGGGGGAACGGCAAATTTCTTTCCGCCGAATACGGGAGAGACCCTGTCGTAAAAGAGAAGGTCTTCGTCCGTGACGTCGTATGCCGATGCGCAGCGTGTGCAGCTCTGTTGCATTCAAACAGTATGCGTATCATTGATTCTAATTTCAACAAATACGATAATTATGGTCTTGAATTATAGGATTTCGATAATATACTGAACCAAGAACTATGCCCGTCTTAGACCCCATCCATCCTGTCCAAAGCGCGATTCTCGAGACCTTGGCGGCGAAGCAGGCACTGACGATCAATGATCTCCACGCGGAAGTGAGCGCCGGGGGCGTGCCGCTGTCCAAACCCAATCTGTATCGTGCCGTCTCGCAGCTGATCGATGCACAGGTGCTCGTCCGCAATGCCGGGACGATCTCGCTCAATCTTCTGTGGATCGCGCAGGTCCACGGCTTCTGGGATACGATCTGTGCGACGTACCTCAGCGAAAGCCCCGGAGAATTTTCGTTCATACTCAAAGAAGGGGAGCGGCGCGAGTTTTACTCGGATTCGCTGCTGAATCTCGACCCCATCTGGTCACACGTGCTTGCGAACATGACAAAGACGAAGCAGAAACACCCGACATTCATCTACAATTCGCATCCCTGGTATTCGCTCGGCATGCGCGAAACAGAGACGCGTGTGTATAAAGGGCTGACAGCGAGTGGTCACGTCTGCGCCTTGTGTTACGGCAATGACACGTTCCTCGACCGCTACGGCGATAAGCTCATCCGCGTGAAGAACTTCCACACGCACATTCTGCCCGAATTGTCCTTTCCCAAAGAAGGGTATGCGCTGTGGGTCAGCGATGATCACGTTCTCGAGTGCGTCTTCCCGCCGGTGATCTCCAGGCACTTCGCGTTCTTCTTCAATACCGTTCATGCCATCGAGCAGTTCGACCCCGAACTCTTCACCGACATTTTCCGCATGAAGTCCAAGTGCAAAGTCGCCGTCCGCCGGAATGCGAAGGAAGCGGAGAAGCTGCGCGGCATCTTTGAGCGGACCCTGGCGACGACAAAGGTTTAATAGACTGCAGTGAGGTAGCACTCCTCGTTCGGCTTCGCTTTGCTTCGCCGGGGCTTCGCGGCTCTTTTTTAGTAGACGGCCTCCAGATAGCAGCGCTCGCAGTACACGATCTCGCGGCGGTCGGGGGAGAAGCTGGTACTGATAGGCTTCGTACATTTGGCGCATGCTCTATCGTAGAGTTCGCGGGGATTCCGGAGTTTCCAGCGGTTCCACAGACGTTGCTCGGGGTGAATGCGGGGGGCGGGAATGTGATGTAACCGGTAGAGTTCCAGCTCCTTCTTCTCGATTTTGAAGGGGCGACCGGTCTTTTCGCATGCGATAGCCCAATGCACAATGTCATCGGGGACCTCCGCAATGCTCTGGGGCAGCTGGTCGGCAGGAATGATTTTCGTCACGTTCGGCTTCTCCTTCGCGGCATCGAACCACTGCCATCCGCGCGCAGTCACTTCCTGCTTGGTCATGGGATAGAAAATCTGTCCAAGCGATTCGTTGTAGCAAAAAGGCGCATGTTGCATCGAGAAGAACTGTCCCCATTCGCCGCTTTTTTGCATTGCTTCGATGATGTCCGCCACCTTCTTTTCGTAGTCCTCCTTCGTGTATTGCGTATTGAAGATGCAGTATTGCTTATGGCGTAAGCCGGCGCATCCGAAGCAGTTTTTGCAGGAAATGCACGTGTTGCAGTAGAGCATGTTTTCGGTACCTCCCCAGACGAGATAGCAGAAGAGGACACGCGTCGCGGCTTCGCCTACTGCCATACATTCGTAGAGCAATTCTCCGGGATGTCCCCAAAAGCTCACGTCCCTGCTGTCGCTGGCGCCCCGCGTATTGCAGCAGTACGTGCAGTCCTGGAGTCCGTACGAATCAAAGCACATGTGTGCGTTCTTGGAGTTGTAGAGGTAGTCGCCGCTGACGCTCTCATTGCTCGTGCCGTTCATGTAGCAGTGCGGAAGAGTGAGCCGCAGGGTGCGTAATCTGTCGCGATCCGCCCTGATACCGTCAATCGTGAAGGGAATGTGCTGTTTCATTTTTTCCTCGTATGCTTCTTTCGTGAGCTGCTCGTTGAAGTAGCAGTACTGCTGCTGCCGGAGCGACACGCATCCGTAACAATTTCCGCAGCCGATACAATCGTAGAGGAAAGCGCTCTCATGGCAGTTTTTGCAGTTCTGTGAAAACCGCAGAGAGTGACATTCGACGCAGTCGGTGCATTCGTAGCAATGTTGTCCTTTTTCGAGGAACAGGCAGTCAATGCAATCAGTCGAGCTGAAGGTGGATTCGGAGTAGAACACGTGCTCGCAGTAGTCCACGCCCCATGACCAATGGCAATTCTTCGACCAGCCCGAAGAATTGATGTATGGGCTGTTCTCATTCTGGTCGTTGACCAGCGCCATCACCGGAACTTCGTCAAAGAGCGCCTGCATCTGCGGAAGAACGGGTTTTGCCAAATCTACATCGCGCCCGTACTCGAGCGGGTCCCATTGGTCGCTCCACCAGACGTCATTTTCGAATACGGGGCGGGTTTTGTCCGGCGAGAAGATAGAAATAATCTCATCGCCTGTTTTCGCCGATGGTCGTTTGTACATGAAGTGTCTGTTGAACTGTCCCAGGCGCCTCTGTTCGCGGCAGCGGGGGCAGAGAGACGGCGGCGGTACAGGAAACTTCTTTCCGTTGAATGTCGGCGAAATCTTGTCGTAGAAGATCCGATCATCATCCGTTATTTCAAATCCCTGTCCGCACCATTGATGAGCGCATGTCTGCTGCATGGATTCTCAGTATACAGCAGCGAGATAACACACTTCGCAGTACACCCGTTCCGTCCGATCCGGCGCGTAGGTGGATCGTAGAGGCTTGCTGCAATTCATGCAGGCACGGTCGTAGAGATGGGGCTTGTTGCAGTAGGCCGCCATGCGATCGGCATAGCGCTCGTCAGGGTGGAGTCGCGGCAGCGGAATGTTGTGTGTCCTGTAGAAGTCGAGCTCCTGTTTGACGATGCGGAAGGGCCGCCGGGTTTTCTCGCACTGCACAGCCCAGTTGAGAATGTCGTCTGGGACTTCACCGATCGCGCCCGGTAATTGTTCTGCCGGAACGACTCGCTGTACTTCCGTCGGTTCTTCCTCGGGGTCACGCCAGAGGAAGCCCTTTGCGAGCGCTTCTTCTTTGGTGAGAGGATAGAACTCATGTGCGGTGCTCTCGTTGTAGGCGAAGCAGCCCATGTTCTTCGGCAAGAATTCTCCCCACTCGCTATGGCGTTTCATATGATCAATCAATTTTTCACGCAATTGTTCATATTCCTCCTTCGAATACTGTTTATTGAGAATGCAGTGCTGCTTGTGCTGAAGGCCGACGCACCCGAACACGTTCTTGCATTGCAGCACGGTATCGCAGTACTCAGCCATGTGCGCCTGAACGGCGAAGCAGCAGGAGCAGCTGCTTGAATTGACGGTGGACTGACATTGGTAGCAGAGCTCCGACTTGTGTCCGAAGAAGGAAGACAGGAAAGAATCCTTCGCATCCGCAACGAAGACCGCATCGGTAATATCCTCGCTGTCGCTGCAGAAAAAGCAGTGAGAGCAGTTTCTCGAGTTTTCAATGAAATCACCGTCGGAGTTTTCACTGGAGAGAATGTGGGCGTATTTGGCGATGCGAACGGACCGCATGTCTCTCAGTTTCTTCTGGTTCTCGATATGTTTCGTGTGCTTTCCGTCGAGAAGAACATTCCTGCGTTCCATGTATTCCTGTTGAGTGAGTTGTTCGTTTTTGATGCAATACTGTTTGTTATTGAGATTGACGCAGAGGATGCAGTCACGGCAGCTCATGCAGTCGCTGATGTAAGAGCAGTCCGAGCAGTTTTTGCTGTCCACCACGGATCGGCAGCCGTAGCAGCCAAATGAATTGAAGAGATCGTGGCACAGTTCATTCTTGTTGCTGTAATCGCAGTCCACGCAGCTGCGATTGTGCATTCCCAGCACGCTGTACATCGATGTGTCGTTGTAATCGCCTCCGAACACGCAGTATGAATCCTTGTTGCCGATGCACATGTTGCAGTAATCGCTGTTTTCGGGATTGAGGTTATAGAGCGCCATTCGCGGGACGAGGAGCTGGAGTTCGTGCAGCTGGTCGAAGAACGGCCTGTTCCAATCGATGTCTCTGCCGTACTCCATTGCGTCCCACGTATCACCAAACCAGTATTCCCGTTCGTATACTTTGTACGGGGTGTCGGGTGCATGGACGGAGATGATGGATGCGCCGGTGGCATCGCACGTACGCCGGTAGAGTGCGCGTCCGTTGCGGAAGCTCAGCTTATGCATCTGCATACACTGAAAGCACTCCGAAATCGGTTCAAATCCGAATTTCGCATATCCTGCCCATTCTTCCGGAGTCAGCGTGAATTGCGTGTTGCAGCTGCGGCAGGTGAGTAGAGACATGGATGACAGTGTACCTGTTCAGGACACGGCCTGTAGATAGCATTCCTCGCAAGACACAATCTCCGGCCGATCAGGTGAAAATGTTGTCACGAAAGCCTTCCCGCAGTTCTTACATTGTCCGTCCCAGAGCTTGCGGGGATTGCGCAGCGCCATACGCTCGAAGTAACGCTGGTCAGGGGTACGGCGGGGGACCGGGACGCGCATTTTGCGGTAGAGCGCGAGTTCCTGCGGTATCAACTTGTATGGTTTGCTGCTCGCTTCGCAGACGAGGATCTGTCTGGTGATCTCGTCGGTCACGTCATCGATGGAATCCGGAATCTCGATGAGCGGACCGAGGTACTGCTTCTGCGCCTCTTCCTCGTCATGCCACAATATCCCCGCGCTCAGGGCCTGTTCGCGCGTCAGAGGGAAGTATTCCTGCGCGACGGTCTCGTTGTAGCCATAGGGCGTAAAGACGGAAGGGAAATGCTCGCCCCACTCTCCATTCTTCTGCATGTGATCGATGATCTTTGGCACCAGCTCTTCGTATTCTTCTTTGGTGTACTGTTTGTTGAGAACGCAATATTCGCCATTATTCAAAGACACGCAGCCGAAGAGATTCTTCGAGGAGTTGCAGTGCGAGCAGTAGAGGGAATTCTGGAGGTTGTAGAACTTCTTGGAAAAACTCGTATTGGTTGAAACGGCGGATCCCTCGATTGAATAGCTGAAATCGTTCTCGACGGTCTCCGTCAGGTCCTGACAATTGTTCTCGCGCCACGCGTCCTGGCAGTGTTTCAGGTGTTCTGCGTTGCGGCAATTGTAGCAGTCATGCGTGTCGCGGACATTCATGAGGTAATCGCCGGAGAAATCCTCGCAATGTGCGCCGAGGTAAAACTTCCGGGGAAAATCCCGGAAGAACGTCCATGAACGCTCGCGCATGCTTGTCACGCCCGTATGGGTCCACAGCTGCAATTCCTGCAGCTTCTGCTCGTATGCCTCTTTTGAATATTCCTTGTTTTCAATGAAGTATTCCTTGTTGCGGAGGTTGACGCAGCCGATGCAGTTTTTGCAGCCTATGCAATTGCGCGAGAAGGACACATCGGAACAGTTTTCGAGATTCTGCGAGTATGTGCAGCCGTAGCAGTTCTTGGCGTTCAGCATTTCGTAGCAGAGTTCGGACCGCTCGATGTACACGCAGTCGACGCAGCTGGTCACGAACTGATTCCACATGCCGTGGTAGCATTCGCGGCTGTCGTTGGAGCAAAAGACGAGGTAGCAGTCTTTATTCTGCTGCGACTGATTGGTGTACTCGCAGTTCTCGCTCATTTGGTTGTTCATCGCAATCTGCGGCGTGGCGCGGAACAGTTCCGCCCATTGCTCGAAGAACGGCCGCGAGAAGTCCATGTCTCTGCCGTACGTCCGCGCGTCCCATGCATCACTCCACCAGTAGGACTGTTCGAAAACGGGGGGCCAGGTTTTGTCGGGCGAAAAAATCGAAATGATCTGCTTCCCCGTCGCACTGCATTTTCGGTGGTAGAGATGCCGCTCATTACGCCACATCAACCGCTGACGGTAGCGGCAATCGGGACAGAGGGTTGGGGGAGAAATAAGCTCTTTTTTACCTTGGAACACCGGTGACGCTGCTTCGTAAAAAACGAGATCACTGTCTGTGATTTCAAATGATGTCGAGCATTGACGACAGGTTTTTTGCATCAGTAGACGGTGGCGAGGTAGCACTGTTCACAGTACACAATTTCGGGACGGTCGGGTGCGTAGGTCGTCTGCATTTCTTTCTGACAATTCGCGCACTGCCGCTGCCACAGATGTCGTGGATTTCTGCGCTTCAGGCGGGATTGGTGGCGTTCGTCCGGGCAGTGGCGGGGGATAGGTATTCCGAGCCGTTTGTAGAACTTCCACTCCTGAGGAATGACCTTGTAGGGCTTGCCTGTCTGCGTGCAGGTGAGGATTTGGGAACAAATGGATTCATCGGTTTGCGAAATCGTGTCCGGTGCCGGGAAGGGCGGTCCCATGTACTGCTTCTCCGTGTCCACACCTTCATGCCATTTCCACCCGCGCTTGAGAACCTCTTCTTTGCTTAACGGATAATAGTCGGCGGCGACGCTTTCGTTATAGCAAAATCGGGAAGATGCTTCCGGGAAATGCTCGCCCCACTCTCCTGTTTGTCGCATGTGCTCGATGATCCGCGGCATCAAAGCTTCGTATTCTTCCTTCGTGTATTGCTTGTTGAAAATGCAGTGCTGCTTGTGCCTGAGACCGATGCATCCGAAACAATCGTGGCAGTGGTTACATTCAGTCGAATAGAGCATGTTGCTGCCGAACCAAACCAGATAGGTAAAAAGCGTGTTTTTCATTCCGACGGTTGAGCCTGCTTCATAGCACCACTCAACCCCGTCCGGAGCGGTAAATGTGCAGTCATGACTGCTGATTCCCTTGGGTGTGAATGACAAATATTTGCTGTCCTCGCAATCCGAGCAATCGAAGCATGCATGGCAATTTTTACTGTTATAGAGCATGTCTCCAGTGCTCTCCTCGCAATTGAAAATATGCGCATGACGGTGGGGAAGCGACATTTTCAATTGTTGAAGATTGCTGCGCAGTTGACTGATTTTTTCGTATGTCAGCTCTCCCTGTTCCTGCAATCGCCGCTCAAATTCTTCCTTTCCCACTTCTTCGTTCATGATGCAGTACTCCTTGTTTATAAGACCAAAACAGCATATGCAATTCTTGCAGGACTGGCAGTCCTCGATCATCAGGCAGTCGCTGCAGTTTCTGCTGTAAGTGAAGAAGAGACAGTGATAACACAGCTGGGATGCGACGCCTTCATAACACCACTCGGACAAAAAAAGAGATCCGCTGTCGACAACGTCTTTGCAGCTGACGATAAATCGCCCGTACATGCTGTCTTCACAATTGCCGGCGCCGCCGATCAGGTAACAGTTTTTGAGATTCAGAGTGTGGTTCGTGTAGTAACTGTTTTCGGCATTGGTTGTATAGAGAGACATATGGGGAATTTCCCGCGTCAATTCATCAAATTGATCCATGAAGGTACGCGTGAAGTCGAAGTCTCTGCCATATACGAAAGGGTCCCATTGGTCGCTTAGCCATTCATTCTGGTCATAGACCTTGAGTGGCTTATCCGCCGAGTACATCGATATGATCTGCTTGCCCGTCAGGTCCGATTTGCGGTGGTGAAGCGTGCGATCATTGCGCCACGCCATCCGACGTTGCAGCCTGCAATCAGGACAGAGCGTCGGTGGAGGGACCAATTCTTTCTTCCCGTTGAAGACAGGGGAAACATCTTCATAAAACTTCAGGTCCGCGTCTGTAATCTCGAAGCTTGCCGAGCATTGGCGACAGGTTTTTTGCATCAGTAGACAACGGAAAGATAACACTCTTCACAATAAACAATTTCCGGACGATCAGGCGCGTATGTTGTCTGGATCGCGCGCTTACACTTCATACATTCACGGTCATAGAGCGTGCGGGGATTGCGCAGCGCCATACGCTCCTTGTGGCGCTGGTCGGGTGACTTCCGGGGGAGAGGGATCTGCGTTTCGCGGTAGAACGCCAGCTCTTGGGGAATGATCTTGAAGGGTTTGTTCGTCACTTCGCAGCGCAGGATCTGCTTGGTGATGTCGTCACGCGCTTCCTCGATTGATGCCGGGGGCGTTACGACCGGTCCGAGGTAGTTGTCGCCGGGATCGGGCTCGTCATACCATTCCCATCCGCGGGAAAAGGCGTCGTTCTTCGCGAGAGGGAAGTATTCCTGTGCGACGGTTTCGTTGTACGCGAATGGGCTGATCTGTACGGGGAAGAATTCACCCCATTCGTTGCTTTTGCGCATGTGTTCAATGAGTTTGGGCGCGAGTGCCGCGTATTCATCTTTGGAATACTGTTTGTTGAGGATGCAGAACTTCTTATGGCGCAGCCCCGTGCAGCCGAAGCAGTCCGTGCAATTGAAGCAATGATCGCAGTACAGCAGGTTGTCGCCCGGCCAGCAGTCGGCACCGAAGAGGCAGCGGCTCATCCCTACGCCGGCGGAATACATCTCGTAGCAGAGTTCGCCCGGGCCGTAGAACGAGTACACGTCCATCGCGTCTTTGAGTTTGAATGCGTCATGGATGTATCGTGCGTCCTGCACCTCGATCACGCCGAAAACGTCGTGCGCATGCGCGCACTGGTCGATGTAGTTTCCCGAACAATCCTCCATCTGCGTGCCGATCACGGCGCGGACGGGGATAGAACAAAGCAGGTCGGCGAATGCCGCGCGGCATTCGGAAAACAGCTTCTGCGAGCCGAGTATTTCCTCTCTCTTCCGCTTGAACTCCGCGGGGCTGTACTGCTGATTGAGAATCTGATGTTTGGCGCGCCTGCGGCCGACGCAGAAGAGGAGGTCGCTGGAGGTATTGCAGTCGACGGCGTATCGCGTGTCATGCGTATCCGTGCAGTTCCAGCAGTACTGGAGGTTGCTGCACTGCTTGCAGTCGACTGCTTCGTAGCAGCGTTCGCACTTGTCGATCCAGAGACAGTCGACGCAGTCCTTCGAATTCAGCACGCGCGTGCCGTAGAGACAATCCTCCGAATAGATCGAACCGAAGAGCAGGTAACTGTTCTTGAGCGATTCAGACTGGTTGCAGTACTCGCTGTTCTCCTGCTTCTTGTTGGTCAGCGCGAGGCGCGGTACCTTCTTCTGAAGTTCGTCGAACTGCGCAAAGAATGGCCGCCTAAAGTCTATCTCTATTCCAAAGGACAACGGATCCCAGTCGTCGGACCACCATTCGTCCTGCGTGTAGACGGTGAAGGATTCCCCCGGTCGGTAGATCGAGATCATCTGCTTGCCCGAGAGGTCCGATTTGCGGTGGTAGAGCATGCGCTCGTTGCGCCGTGCCGCCCTGCGCTGCTGGCGGCAATCGGGGCAGAGGGTTGGCGGGGGAATCTGTTCTTTCTTCCCTAAGAACGTCGGTGCGACACGTTCTAAGAATGCTACATCATCGTTTGTCACTTCGAACGCTGCAGAACATTGGTGGCAGGACTTGTTCATCGATGAGGGGTGCGTACAATCAGAAGTCCTATGGCGAACGAAGGCGACGTTACACAAGCAGTATTACTCGAACACATGCAGGGTATGCGGTCTGCTCTTACAGAGGAGATCCGTACTCTTGCACAAAAAGTCGACAGGAATGATGAGCGTTCGGAAAAACGCCATGTTCTGGTCATGACCGCACTGCAGAATATGGATGGGCGACTCGACGATCTCGAAGTCGTGGTGCCAAAGTTGAAGAAGAGAGTGGGCATGCGTTAATAGACTGTTTGCAGATAACACTCTTCGCCCATCCTTCGCTCCGTTGGAGCTTCGGAGGGCTTCGCTACCGTTGGTGGGAGTAAGAGGAGAATCATAGTTAGTACACAGTTTCGAGGTAACATCGCTCGCAGTAGACAATTTCGGGTCTTTCCGGTGTGTACGTTGTTTGAATATCCTTCTTGCAGTTCATACATTGGCGCTCGAAGAGTTTGCGCGGACGACGCTGCATCATGCGCTCGCTGTGACGCTGCTGTGGGGAACGTCGTGGGAGCGGCAGGCCGAGGTTGCGGTAGAAGCCAAGCTCCTGCGCCATGATGCGGAAGGGCTTCTTCGTGACTTCGCAGCGCAGGATTTTTTCGGTGACATCATCGCTGACGTCTGCGATCGTTTCGGGAACGGCGATGTCCGGCCCCATATAGTTCTCGCTGCCCTGCGCTTCTTCTCGCCACATCCAGCCACCCTTTTCCGCTTCCGACTGCGTCAACGGGAAGAAGTCCTGGGCGATCGTTTCGTTGTAGGAGTATGCGGAAACCGAGGGATTGAAGAACTCGCCCCACTCACCGGTTTTCTTCATATGGGCAATGATCTTCGGCACGAAGGCTTCGTACTCCTCTTTGGTGTACTGCTTGTTCATGATGCAGTACTGGCTCTGGCGCAGCCCGAAGCATCCAAAGCAGTCTTTTACCGCAGGGAAGCAGCTCTCGCAGTAGAGGAGGTTCCGGACGTTATTCCAGCAGTGGTGCGAGAAGAGGACGTTGTACATGTTGTAGCCGCCCCCGCCGGATTCGTAGACGAGCTCGCAGTTGAGTCCAAACATCGCGAAGTCCATGCAGTCCTTGGCGTCGTTCGCGAGTTCGTTGCAGTAGGTGCAGTGTTCGAGCTTATTGCAGTCGAAACAGTCGCGGCATCCGCGGCAGTTGAGCAGATCATCGCCGGTCGAATCTTCGCTCTGAATGATGCGCGTCGCCTTCTGCGGAACCTGAAGTCGAATGGCTTTGCTCTGCTGTTTCATGTCGGTGATGATACTGTGGCTCAGCACGAGCGAGCCGAGTTTTTCTTCCCATTCCTTTTTGGAAACGGGTTTGTTGAAGATGTGATATTCCTTCTGCACGAGTCCGTGACAGCCGAAGCAGTTCTTGCAGCCGCGCAGATCCGTCGAGAAGTAACAGTCCGAACTGTTGTCACAGTCCTCACAGAAGAGACACTTGTAGCAACCACGGCAGCTGATGCACTCGTAACAGAGTTCACACTGCGTCACGCGCAGACAGTCGCAGCAGTTTTTGCAGGTGTTGATCCCGCGCGCGTAGTAACAGTCTTCGTTCTTCTCTGCCTGCGTAATGAGGTAGCAGTTCTTCGCTTCGCTGCTGCAGTTGGTGTACTCCGAATTCACATCCATCCGCGGATCCACGAATGCGGAGAAGTGGGGGATTTCGTTACACATTTCCCCAAACTGATCAGCAAAGGTTCGATTGAAATCAAAGTCGCGGCCATAGTCCTTCGCATCCCATTTGTCGCTTAACCATTCGCTGATGTGATAGACGGGGAAGACCGTGTCGGCCGGGTGCATCGAGATCATCGGCTTGCCCGAGAGATCACACTTGCGATGGTAGAGGGTTCGTTCGTTGCGGAACCCGAGCCTCCGCTGGTAACGGCACTGCGGACAGAGTTTCGGCGCCGGGACCTGTTCCTTCTTCCCGTTGAAGACGGGGGAGATCTTGTCGTAGAACGCCATGTCTTCGTCTGTAATCATGAACGCCGATGAGCAGAGACGACAAGAGGGTTGCATGGAGGGGAGAAGGATGTCGCATCTCGACTACGCTCGATGTGACATCAAAAAGAATGAGCGTACATCGTTCGCCCAGTGTTCATAGTGTCCCATGTATAGTCAAAATGGTCCAACATGCCCCAATATGAGTTCTACTTTTTGGCTTAAATAAGCCAAATAATGAGTTACATTAACTGTAGAAAACTTTCTACAACACTGCTATAATGGAGCAATGATCGCTGATCCCTCGACGACGCTCGGGATGACATTTCCAAGGAATATATGATTGCGGAATTACAGAAGCTCGGACTGACCGGTGAAGAATCCCGGGTTTACGTCGCCTGCCTCGAAATCAACGGGGGGCCGGTATCGACGATTGCGAAGAAAGCGGGCCTCCATCGCGTCAGCTGCTATCACACGCTGGAGAATCTTCAGAAGAAGAGGCTGCTGAGCCAATACACCAAAAACGGGATCAAGTACTTCTCCCCCGAACCCCCCGAACAGCTCCTGCATCTTACCGAAGAGAAGGTGAACCTCGCGAAGAGCATTCTCCCCGAGCTGACGTCACTTGCGTCCGCCATCGCATTCAAACCCAAGATGCGCTCGTACGAGGGGAGGGAAGGCGTCGAGAAAATCTTCGAGGAATCGCTGGAAGCCAAAGGGGAAATTCTTGGCTACACCAACCTCAAAAACATCATCGACTTCTTCCCGGAGTTCTTCAAGGAATACACGGCCAACCGTCTCAAGAAGAGGATCAAAACCCGCTACCTTTCGCCAAACACCGTCGAGAGTATTCACGCGATCGATCCGTTCCTCCCTAAGGCATTTGATCCCGTGTTGATCGAAATATTGCTCGTGAACAAAGACCAGTTCCCGTTCCAGAACGAAGTGCTGATCTTCAACAACTCCGTCGGTATCGTGTCGCTGCACAAAGATGAACTGCTCGGTGTCATCATCGAAAGTCCGACCTTCGCGCGGACGATGAAAGCTGTTTTTGATCTCGCTTGGCTTGGTGCTACAGCATTCGTGGCGAAGTGAGAAGCTTCGTTAGCTTCCTATTAGCTTCGTTAGCTTCGTTAGGGGAAGGAATTTTGCTCATTTGATTTTTGCTTCATCCTTACTATCTCTCCCCACACCTAACGAAGCTTATGAAGCTAACGCAGCTAACGAAGCTTAAATATTTTCCCCTGCGTGCACGATCACATCGAGATCTTTCTCCTTGCTTAATTCCATGTACGTAATCGTCCAAACGGTTTGCTTGAAGGCATCGAGGTACGCGAAGAAGTAACTGGCTGCGACGATCAGGACGAGCCCCACGATGCCTGAGATGCCGTAACTGACGGAGTGGGGGAGGATCGTCGTAAGAATCAGCGCCAGGCCGATGATCACGCCCGGGACAAGGACGATCATCATTGCGTTGATGAGGATCCTGATCGAGATGACGAAGAGCAGGAGCAGGAGGAATACGATATGGCCGAGGTGACTGACGATAAGCTTGAAGCTGCGGCCGATCGCCTGGAAGATGCCCATTTTTTGGATGACAACACTTTCCTGGGCAAAAGCGAAGAGGAATTTGAGGAGGAGCGAGAAGACGAACAATATCGCCATCACGATGATGCTGAAGCGGCCGAGCGGTCCCTCGACATAGCGCAGCGTCAGCGACGAGGCGGTGATGAAGGTGGATATGCTGCTGAGCGTCAGGAATTCGTGGATCGTGAAGATCGGGAAGAAGTTGTAGAGCCCGAGGACGAGTCCGCCTTTGACGGGTTCCTTGCGGTGCGCCTTGGCACCCAGTCCGATGATCGCGCCGAGGCACAGATGCGGCAGGAAGAATTCCGTAAGCACCAGCAGAATAAAGAGTCCGATGACGGTACTCGAGAGCCAGATCGGCCAGGCTTTGATGATCAGCAGTTCGACGTCGAAGAAGCCCGGCGCCTCTCCAAGGAAGAAATAGTTATAGCCGAAGTAGAGCTGATAGCCGATGAGCTTCACGCTCAGAAGCGTTTCGAGCAGCGACGAGGTGAACTGCCAGCGCCGCAGGAGAGGTTCTCTGATGGTTATTGCCCATGCTTCCGCAATGATTTCCCGGGGGCTCATGCGGCTTTGCGGAAGGAAATACAGATCGAATATGGGAAAGAATTCTTCATACGTGAAAAATGGCTACGCCGACATGATACCGGCGAAGCTCAGAGAGGGTTTGGCCGAAGAGAGATACAGATTGATCGCGGAGCCGTATCATTCGGACAAGGGAAAGGAGGACAGGATCGCCTCTTGGAGCGGAGTATACTCAAAATCCTGCCCGAGTGTGATGGTCACGGGTTGTGAAGGCTGCGGCTGGCTTGTTTCCGAGGATGGGGTGAGCGCGGGGAGCGTGCGCAGTTCGTATCCGAGGAGTGTGGAGAGGAGTTTTGCCGTCTCGCTGTCAGCGGACCCCGTGATGATCGACGACGGATATTCCTCTTCTTCCTCTGAGTTCTCGATCGCTGCGACGTTGAAGTTGTAGCGGATGAGTTCGCCGGCGATTCTGCGGCCGCTGCCTTCGGGCGCGCCGTTGTTGAGGATGAGGATCGGGGCGTACTCGACGTAGGGCGTGCGCAAATGCACGAGGAGCGACGTCAGCGTCTTGATCTGTGTCCATGTGACGGGGAATTCGGGGATCGAGACAGGGAGGAGGACGGATGCGCCGTTGAACTGGTCGCGCGGCGGGTTGTAGAGCAGTCCCCCGGGGGAAGAGAGCAGTCCGTAGAGACCGTTCTCGGAGTTGAGCTGCATCGTGATGATGTGGTCGCGATCGATGTTTTTCCCGGCACCGGCGAGACTGACCATCTCGCGTACCTGCAGCGTCGTCGCGACGTGTTCACTGAGAATGTCGAGGAGTTCGATGATCTGCCCCGGCTTCGTGAGAATGCCTTCGTCCTGCATCTTGTCCGCGATCGCCTGGAGGATCTGCTGCTGGCGCCGTGAGCGGTCGAAGTCGCTCGTGGAATGACGGCTGCGGGCGTACTTCAGCGCCGTTTCACCATCGATGTGCTGGGGGCCGGCCGCAATCTCGAAGGTCTCGTAGGTATAGTTGGGGCCGGGATATTCAGTATCGGTCAATGTTTCGGGGACGACGATGTCGATGCCACCGATGGCATCCACCGACTGCACGAATCCGATGAAGTCGACTTTGAGCACATGATGAATGTCGATATCCGTCGCGTTGCCTATTTCCTTCGCCAGTTCTTTCATTGCCAGTTCGGATGCGACCGCATCGGTCTGGCCGTCGCGCTTGAGAATGACTTTATAATCGCGGTAGAGACTGTTGATGCGCCCGGCGCCCATGTTCTGTGTTTCCATGAAGTACAAATCCCGCGGCAGCGAGAGCAGCACCGCGCTCTTCGTATTCGCCGGATCCAGGCTCGCGATCATGATCGTGTCCGTCAGATCGACTCCGTCGTGCGCCGCGTCGCCCTGACCGAGCAGGAGGATGTTGGTATGGCCGTAGGCATCGACGGGGAGGTCGACACCCGCAATATCGACGATGTTGCCCATGGTGACGATATTCAGCGAAATGAGGGCCTTGGTCGTCGCCGCGAACAGCAAAAACGCGCACAGAACGGTCGTGAGAACGACGATGATCCGCTTGAGGACGTTCACGCGCTCGCGCTCCTCCTTTCGTGCCTTCTGCTTCTCGCGCCACATGTGTCCGATCGTCATGAGCGGGCCGCTCGCCTTGAGCAGCGCGTAGAGCAATGGTTTCCAGGATCTGCGCGGTTTTTTTTCTTCTTCGCGCAAACGACGGACCGTGAAAGTCATGCGAAAAGCAGTCTAGCGTCCGGAAAGGATCCGGTCATCAGAGTTTCTCGCAGTTTTATGCGCTTATTTCCATGCTCCCATCAGCATCCATAAGCAGGCAACGATCACCGGCTGATGGACCAGATAGAGGAGGAGGGAATGGCGCCCGGGCCACGCCAATGCGTGCAATACCGGATGATCGATGTCCGGCCTCCATCCTCGAAAGCGCACGTAGAAGAGATGGCCGAGTCCCGCGCCGATGAGCATGATCCCGAACCACGGCAGCAGCGGGAAGTAATCGACGGATTGAAAATACGGCGGCATGAAGCCGAGAGGGATCAGGAACGGTGTCGTCGCCGGCATTCCGAGAATCTGAAAACCCAGAACGGTGATCAGGGCACCCAGCAGAAGATTCCAGTGTTTGTACCGCAGAAAGAACGGCAGCAGCAGCGTGCCGACGCCGACAAGATGGAGAATCCCGAAGCGAACCCACGTCTGGGGATCGACGATCGCCGTCGCGAGACTGACCGTCATCGCGGCTGCGAGGATCACGCTCGACCGCCTGATGCGCCGCTGCCAGCGTTCGGATTGCGGCATATTCTCCGCCTGCTTTCGTTCCTCCGAAATCACCGTGCTCATGCCGCTGAGTAGCAAAAAGAGAATGGCAGTGCATCGTGCAAACAGCTTCCAGAGGCCATGATTCACGTCGATGTCGAATCCGTAAAAGACAGATAAATCAAACAACAAGTGGTACAGAATCATCATTGCAATCGCGAGAGTGCGGAGAAGATCGAGTTCCCAATATCGCGAGTGCTTTAAGGATTTGATCACTTCATCATTCTGAAGCGCGATTGCGAAAACTACAAACTTCAACTTCACAAACCACAAGGAAGTCTCAAGTGGACAAGTTTTGAAGGGATCAAAATTCCTTGATTACTTTCGGCCTTGTAAACTTGGATGTTCCTTGTGGTTTCGCACCTTGATGGTTGAAATTCCATTACCTCTTCGGCCACAGCATTGTCGTGCTCACCAGCAGCAACACGATCGCGACGATGCGCATCAATGGCAGGAAGGGGGCGATAACGCCGAAGAAGAAGCCGACGCCGATGAGACTCGCCGGCAGCAGCACGCAGGCGGGGCAGATGAGCGTGATCGCACCGATGACGCCGGCAACACCACTCGCGCTTTTGACGCCGATCGGACAACTGCCTTCACGGCTGCGCCAGACTGCAAGTCCGGCATTGATCGAGAGGAGCAGTCCCAGTAATACCGTGAAGATCCACTCGCTTTGATTGAGCGGGGGGCGGG
>Ga0163150_10004627_pt1 | contig 18264 bp, 12 predicted proteins | sample OliLakLV19P2IB_FD_148628 | JGI IMG/M metagenome (GOLD analysis project Ga0163150, IMG submission 148628) | Freshwater microbial mat bacterial communities from Lake Vanda, McMurdo Dry Valleys, Antarctica - Oligotrophic Lake LV.19.P2.IB | ecosystem: Environmental > Aquatic > Freshwater > Lake >...
CCGCCGTAGCCACCACCGCCGCCGCTGCCGCCGCCGTAGCCGCCACCGCTGCCGCCGCCCGGCCTAGGTGTCCGCTCACGGGCTTCGTTCACGGTCAAGGGGCGACCGTTCATCTCATGCCCATTGAGCGCCGCGATCGCGGCCTGCAAGCCTTCGTCGGTCTCCATCTCCACGAATCCGAAGCCGCGCGACCTGCCGGTCTCACGATCCGAAATCACTTCGGCACTGCGGACGGCGCCGTGCGCCGCGAACATTGCCTCTAAATCCTGTGACGTGGTGGACCAGGGGAGGTTTCCCACATAAATCTTCCGAGACATATAACCATCAACCTCGAGGAACACGGGAACTGGAACACAAAACAACCGACATAAACGACCTTCGCCAAAGCACGGGCCCAATTCCCGACGTGCCGGAAGTGCGGACGAGAGTCTGTCGACCACAGAGTTGTAGCATTTCACTGGCCAGCGAACAACACCCGGGGGATTCGCACGAGCCATGCTGGACACGAACTGAAGGCCGGACCCGTCGCTGGCTTATGGAGAAAACAGGGTTTCCTCGGGGCTATTGCGGCACCGGCTCGCCCGCAGGGATCTCACTGATTCGTTGGCTGTCCCGTATGATTTTGGCCCGGTTCGGTCTCGCCGCTGTCCTGCCACTCGCCGCACCAGTCCTCCCCGGCGGTGTGTGGCCAGATCCCGACGTGGAGGAGTTTGTCCTCCTCAATCGGAGGCAGGCTGGGCGGCATCCGCCGGCATTCTCCCCATTCGCCTCGTTGTCGGGTGTCGGCGTCCTGTCGCCAGAACTTGCAGCACCCGCAGCCAGGGAGCTTCGTCATGCCGGTAAGCTCTTGCATAGGCCCCATTCTAGCTTGTCGAGGGAGCACGGTGTGCTTTGGTCCACGCGAACGTTCTCGGCGATTCCATGACCAGCGTGAATCGAAACTCCATCTTTTGCGATTCCTATGACGACGTGTCGCGGCACGTTGCGGGTCGGTATGGCGTCGCTGTCGATCTGGTAGAGATTGCTCCACCATTCAAGGGCGATCTCGACGGGAGCCGCATCCTCGTTGGCCGCCAAAGTGCCAGCGAAGAGCGGCTCTTTCTTGTCGCGCATCTTTTCGGGCACACCGTCCAGTGGAATGTCTCCGATACGTTGCGACGGCTCGGTATGACGATGCCCATCCATCCCGGTGCTGAGGAACTCAATGCCCTCGAGGCCTATGAGCGGGAAGCATGCCGGTACAGCCAGCAGGCGATGCACGAAGCAGGTGTTGTCTCCCTCGACCAGTGGCTTGCCGACTACTCGGCCTGCGACCTGGCGTTCTTGCGGCACTTCTACACGACCGGTGAGCGGCGGGCGTTCCGCCATTTCTGGCGGGAGAACCAGCCCTTGATCAAACCCTTGGCGATTCCATCATTTTCGCCCAGGCGTTGGCGTCGTCGCACGCAAGCCATCGTCCTATGACGGCGTCCCGTGCCGATACCAAGCCCGCATGCCGTTGAACACATCTGCCTGCCCGAGTCGCTCTGTCCTTCCCCAGCCACCCCTCGGTTTCTCATGAGTCGCCGTCATCGCCGTAAGCCGTCGCAGCGGGACATGAAGATCCACCGCCGCACCCAGCCAGGAGCGTCACCGGGGCAGGTCATTTCGGATCCGTCGCATCCCCAGCCGACAATCCAAGTGATGGCGTGTTGTCAGTCAGGAAAGATTCTCGAGGTCGAGGTGCCGACGATGGACAGCGCCCACGCGCTCGTCGGGCAGCACGACCTCGTGTGGATCAATGTGGAGGGGCTGGGCGATGCGACGACAATCGAGCGAGCCGGCACGCTGTTCGGTCTCCACCGGCTGGCCCTGGAAGACACGGTCAACGTCCACCAGCGGGCCAAAGTCGAAGCCTACGGCGAAACCCTGTTCATCGTGCTGCGGCTCGTGAGCTGCCCCGAACGTTGCGCGACCGAGCAGCTCAGTATCTTCATCGGGCCCACGTGGATCCTGACCTTTCAGGAAGGGACTGCCGGCGATCCGTTTGAGCGCATTCGCGGGCGTCTTCGCGAAGGGGGCCGCATCTGTCAGCTCGGCTCCGGCTACCTGGCGTACGCGTTGATGGATGCGGCTGTTGACGCCTATTACCCCGTCCTCGAAGTGTATGCAGAGCGGCTCGACGAGCTCGAGGACATCGTTGTGGAGCCCCGCAACCTCCAGGTGATGGACCGGCTGCACGAAGTGAAGGCCGATCTCCTCATCCTGCGGCGGGCCATCTGGCCGCTCCGAGACGCGATGGCCATGCTCGCCCGTGAGGACACGCCACGGTTCTCGTTCGAGGTGCGACCGTACCTCCGCGACTGCTACGACCATGTCGTGCAAGTCGTCGAGCTGATCGAGACGTATCGCGAACTGACGGCCGACCTCCGCGACCTCCACATGTCATCGATCAGCAATCGCATCAATGAGACGATGCGTGTTCTGACAATCATCTCGACAATCTTCATCCCCCTGACATTCATCGCCGGCATCTACGGGATGAACTTCGATTTTGCTGGCGGGGCCATGCCGCTCAACATGCCCGAGCTGCACTGGTACTGGGGCTATCCCACCTGCCTGGCGGGAATGGCCATCACGGTGATCTGCCTGGTCGTCTATTTTTATCGCCAAGGGTGGATCGGCAACGGACGCCATTGGGGCGAGCCGCCGCCCGACGGGGGCGACAAGGCCATCGTCTGAGCCGTGGCCACCCGAAGAGAGTTCCGAAGCGCAAATCCTTGATGCGGCGGGAGGGCCTGGGTAGGCTCAGTCGGCGGAAAATCCGTTTTGGACTGCCGATAAAGTGTTCAATCAGCCTTCCTTTCCCGCACGGTGCGCCTTGTCCACTTTTTGCGAGGTCTCGCTCCGAGTGGTGGCGGGAAGGACGATTCGGCCGATGCCTATGAGCCCTGCCTCAAGAAATTCCTGCGATCAATTCCTGCGATCAATAGGTGCCAACCCATGCCCCAAACCTCTCCCGCGTGGCTTCGACGCATCCTTGGCACCAAGCCAGAACGCGCCGTGAATCGCTTTCGCCGCCCGATACGCCCCAGCTCCTCGCTGTGGCTGGAGATGCTGGAAGATCGTGTGCTCATGGCGCTGCCGAGCGTGGCCAGCCCGACGGTCACGGGGATCACGCCCTACCAGGCGACCATGGGCGGCAACGTGACCAGTAACGGCGGATCCCCGCTGAACTTTCGCGGCCTCGTCTACTCGCTGACGAGCGTGAACCCCAACCCAACGCGTGGTGCCGCAGGCGTTGCGGAGGTGGACGTGCTTGGCGTGCCCGCCACCGGGGTCTTCACGTTGACCGTGAGTCCGCTCACGCCGAACTCCAAATACTCGTTCCGCGCCTTCGCGTCCAACGCCGAGGGCACCGCCTACAGCCCGATCACCACCCTCGATGCGTCGGCATTCACCACCCTGCCTCCGAATCTCGCCTTCCCCAAGGACAGCTTCACGCCCGACCCAAACGATCCAAACAAGCTCTTGAACACCGTGCTCTATTTCGGGCCCACGAAGAATGATCCGGATCCCAGGCACGTGACCATACCGAGCAAGACGATCACCTTCACGAACAACGCCGACATCCCCGTCTTTCCGATGCTCGTGAACACCAATGCGACCAAGGATGACCTGAAGCCGGATCAGGCGCTCTATGACCCGATCGATCCGATCTACAACGAGTATCGAGGGTACATCGGCCACAAGAATGCCAACGGCAGTTCCATCGGCTTGCTCCCGGGCATGGCCATTACGGTGTCGGTGCCGCTCGTATTCTGGGATGGGGCGCGAGTCTTTATCAGCTACGACTCCACCTACATGGACATGATCAACAATGCCCCGCAAGTGGCACAATTGTCCACGATCCCGAATCCATTTCAGTACTACGGAAAGAATAGTGACGGCTCCAAGACCCTGAACGTCACCTTGCCTGCCGACGGCGTCACCGGAGCGCCCGTCGGGACCACCGGAGTGGTTATGTGGTATCGGCAAGGACTCGATATCAAGAGCCCCGAGCAGCCCATCGGTCCGTCCAGCGACGCGCCGGCTCAGCTCGCCGAGTTCACGATCCGTGATCCGATTCTGAGCAAGATCAATCCGAATATCGACAAGCTCAAGCCGTTTTTCGGAGAGACGCACTCGCTCATCAATTACGACGTGTCCTACGTCGATAACATGACGCTTCCGGTCGCGATGGCAGCGCTCGACGTCCCCATCCCAATCACCGATCCGCCGCTTCCGGTGCAAACGCCATTTCCCGGGCCGAGGCTGCCTTTTGGCTGGGTCGGCTCAGCCCAGACGGTTGGTCAGTTCCAAAAGGCGATGGCTGAATTCCTGGGCGTCGGCCCGAGCAATGGCTTAGGGCAGTACTTCGGCCTCGCTCCGGGAAAGCAGGCTCCTGATTACCGCGGTTGGACGCAGTACAACTTCGACGTGACCAATGGCGTGAGCCCGGCGTTTGCAAAGCCCCCCCTCATCAAGATCCCGTCCGGTCAGGATGCGCTGGCAAACACGCCGCTTGGGGACGTGAGTTCCACGTTCGACGTCCAGGCCAATGCCTACATGCTGACGAGCGGTGGCACCGATGCCAAGCAGGTCCTTGGGGCGGGTACGGCGTTTTCGAATGGCACGAAGAGCCTTTACATCGTGGCGAATACTCCGGCGCTTCAGAACATTTTGAAGACCCAGCTCCAGAAGGGCATGGTCGTCAAGTTGCCTTCGGGCGGGCCCAATGCCCCGGTCGTGCCGGCGGGTACCGTGGTCGATCGCATCGGTCCGGCGGGAAATCCTGGGTTCAACTTCACGGACTTCACGCCTACCCAAGGCGGGAAGACCATGGTCCTCGAGATCGGCTTGAACAACGTCATTGCCACCTCCGGCAAGGACGCGTTTTCGTACACCTTGACGCGGCCGGTCACGGATTACGTGAGCAATGCCCTTGTGAACCTCTGGTACACATGGGCCAATCACTACGTCACGCACCTGCCGGCGACGGCGCAGAACCAGGCCGGGCTCAGCGGCAAGGCTGTGCCAGACGCCGCGAAGCCGACAGCATTGAATAACGTCATCAGGCTCGATGCCGCGAACACGCACCTCGTGCCGGGCATGGTGGTGACGGGCTCTGCGACATCGGGGATATCCACGAAGCCCATCGATGGGAAGACCACGATTGTCGCCATCGATGCGGACAATCGAACGATCCATCTGAGCCAAGCGGTGACGATTGGAGCGCAAGGTACCTACGGTTTCACGTTGCCCGCCCTGTCGCAGTTGACCGGATTCGATGATCCCATTGTCAAGCTTCTCACGCCGTTTACGCCCGTCGCGACGCCGTCCGTTCCTTATGTCATGCAGTTCGCGCAGAATGCGTATCAATTGCTGAGCTTCATGAGCCAGGTGCCTGCTGGCAGCAAAGAAGTGGCTCCACGGTCGGTGCAAGTTACGCACAATGTCATCGGCGGAAATGTCACCAAGCCGACCAATCGCGACGCCCTTGCCAAGATCGAGGTTGCGTTCCGCACGATGGTGAAATCGCTCCTGCGGGGTGTGAACGACTTCACGAAGCAGCTCGATCAGAAGCTCTGGTATCCCGATCCGGCCACGCCTGTTGCGGGGACTGGCCAGCCGTTCAATATCTACAACCTCGACCCTTTCGTGTGGTTTGTCCACCAGCGGCTTGGTCTCTCCGGGTATGGATTTTCCCTCGACGATGATGCTGCTGATATCGGTGCGAACTATGCCACCAAGCTCGGGATCAGTATTGGCGGTCTGAATGGGCTGCCCAACCAGGTCGAGTGGTCCGAAACTGCTCCTTTTGGGCCCGTGTCCGGCACGGCGAAGGTTCTGTCGCTGGGTACCGATACTCTGCATCCACCGGATGTTACGTTCCCCTACGAGATCTCTGGTCTGCCAGAGAATGTGTGGTACTCCGTCAAGGCGTTGGACACGATGAACTCGGTGCCCGGTGCCCAGGTCATCGGGACGGGGGTGTCGCCCGGCACGTTCCTGAACAGCGGTGCAGACGCGGCCCAGACGAAGTTCTCATTTTCGCTCGCCAATTCCTCGCCGGGCGTCCCGCCGCTGACGTCGGCGATTGGCAGCACGACGCAGTACACGATGTTCCTCGGCGGAACGCCCAACACGACCCCCCTTCAGCTCATTGGTGGTGAGACACGGAATGCCGTCAGCCCGTTCACGAACAATTCGACCGTGAGGATCCCTCCAGGGAACACACTCAAGATCACGACCGAGATCGGCACGGTCACGAGCTATACACAACAGCTCCAGCAATTTACGCGAGTGAATGGGCACCCGAGAACCATTCCCTTCACCGTGGTGAGGGGAACTCTGGACGCGAGCCGTGTCGCCATCGCCGATGGTCAATTGGCTGGCGAAGGGATCGTGACCGGGTCGCTCGACGTCATGGGCCCACTCGCCGGGTACACCTACACCAACTCCCTCGGCAAGACAGTGACGATCGACGCAACTGCCGGCGGTATTCTTCAGCCCGGTGCGTTCAATGGCAACACTCCTGGAAAGCTCACAATCGGCAGCTCAGGAATGCCCCGGGATGTTCGGATGTATGGAGCCACACTGCGCGTGATCATCAGGGGGGCGGCGACCGTCGGTACCGACTACAGCCAGTTAGCCAGTTTTGGCAACGTCGATCTCGGGAACAGCAAGCTGGAGTTGGCACTCAGTGGGTATGTGCCGAAGGCCGGCGATTCGCTGACCATCGTGTCCGCTGCGGGCGGTATCAAGGGGAAGTTCAGTCAGGGCACAAGCATTTCCGTGGGGGGCTTCACGTTCAAGATCACGTACAACGCGACCAGCGTGGTCTTGACCCTCGCCGCAACGCTCCGCGGTGTGGCCTTCCAGGATCATGATGCCGACGGCGTCCGCGACGGCAATGATGCGGGGCTGCGAAACCGTACGGTCTTCCTCGACAGCGACAACGACGGCAGGCTCGACGCTGGCGAGCAGTCGGCGACCACGAATGCAGCGGGTCAGTACGCGTTCAACGACCTGTCGCCCGGGATGTATCGCGTGCGGATGGCGTTGCCAGCCGGTGCCGCGGCCACGCGCACAGTGGATGCCAGCGTGGTCGAGGGCGATACCCTCGTCGGGCAAGACCTCGGGGTGCGTGTCAACGAGGCGACCCGGTATTTTCCGCTGACGCCGCTCCTCTACTCCGTGCCTCATACGGAGGCCACGGTGAACGAGGGCTTGGTCGATACTCTCTATCGGGGGATCTTGGGACGGGAAGGCCGAGAGCCCGGCCGGAGTGCCGTCTTGGCTCGGCTCAACTCGGGTGCGCCCCTGACGGACATCGTTGGGGATTTTCTCCGAAGCCGCGAATACCGTGGCCTCCAAGTCCAGAAGTATTACGACGTGTTCCTCGGTCGCGCGGGGCTGCCCGGAGAGGTCGACTCTTGGGTTCGTGCCCTTGAAAGCGGCAGGCCGGTGCCGGACGTGATCGCTGGCTTCATGACGTCATCGGAGTTTACGAACGCGGGGCGTACCGACGCCGCGTCCTTTGTGCGGGCCTCCTATCAGTTGCTTCTCGGCCGTGATCAGAGGGCCGGCGAAGGTGACGGCTGGCGTGTCAGCCTCGATTCCGGTGCCATGACGCGGGCCGGAGTGGTCAAGTCGTTTCTCGCCTCGACTGAGGCTAATGAGCGGCTCCTCAGCGCCGTCTACGCGGCTTGGTTGAATCGTCCTCTGGATGCTGCCGGCAAGACGTTCTGGACCGGGCAGCTGGCGAGTGGCCTGACGTTCGAAGGGCTCGCTGCTGCGATCTTCAGTTCGCAGGAAGTGCGAAATCGCACGCTGGCTGGCCAGGGGTAGCAGTCTGGCGTCTGCTGGCGTGGCCCAACGACAACAGTGGCTGCCGGGGGGCACTCCTGCCGAAGGCCCGCAACGCCCCTCTTGCCCTGCCGACCCTATCGCTACGTGCCGCATTCTTGGCCGTAGGCTCGCCGCATGGACGCCTCCGCACGCTTCCCCATCGCCATCTACTCGTGCTCGCCTTGAACGTGGGCTTCGCCGTCCCCATCTATCTCGACGTGCAGGCTCATGGGGTGGCAGCAAACCGGACAGTCCTCAACGTAGTCCTGGTGCGAGCCGGCCGACAGGTCCACGGGCACGATGATCTCTTCACCGCACGAGTCGCAAACGTAGACGGGCTCTTGGTGAGCGGTCGGGTGGCGCTGTCGGCGTTTCTTCTTTGGCTTTTTCATGGCTGTCAGTCGGCGAGCATAACCGGCCAGTGATCGGCGCCTGACCCCCGGCCATCTTCACGGAGCATTCGGACCTACAGGTCTTCCAGCGGCAAAGCCGCGGAAGGAGGCCTGTCATGACGAATGTGCTGAAGATGATGAAGGTCGAGGCGATTCATTCGATGCGATCGGCAGAACTGTCCTGCCGTGCGATCGCGCGACGTCTTGGAATCAACCGGGAGACGGTCTCTCGGCACCTGCGTTTGGGTCGTGAGCTGATTTCAAAACCAACCAGCGCGCCGATTTCGCCGGCCGGGTCTGAAGGGCCGGTGGCTGGTTTTGGGGCGCCGATCGGGGCCGAGGTGGCCGGTTTTGAGGCGCCGACCGGCAGGCCTGGCAGCCAAGCGAACCCAGCCAAGCCCTTCTCCACGAACCCAGCCAACGAGACCGCGAAAAAGCTCGCCGGCCGGGACTACGTGAGCTGGTCAGCGATCTCTACGTTCCGGACCTGCCCGCTCAAATACAAGTTCCGGTACGTCGATGGTCTGCCCGAAGATTCAATGTCGGCCGCCCTCGTGTTTGGCACCGGGATTCACACGGCGGTCGAGCAGCATTTCCAGGCGATCCTTTCCGGCGATGAACAGCCTGACGTTGATCGGCTCATGTTCGCCTACCGGAGTGCCTGACTGCCGCACGAGCCTGACGCGATCCAGTTTGGCAGCAAGGAGACGCGGCAGACGCTCGATGACTTGGCCGTACGGATGCTCGCGGCTTTTCTGAAGAGCAGTGCATCGAGCGTGGATGGCCGTGTGCTGGGTGTCGAAGAAGAGATCCGAGGCGTGCTGGTCGAAGGCGTGCCGGATCTCTATGGCCGTGTGGACCTGCTGACCGAGGATGACGACACGCTCACGATCACGGACATCAAGACTTCACGAGGCCGGTGGAGCGATGAACAGGTTGAAGATTCTGGCGAGCAACTTCTCCTGTACTCGAAGCTGGCCAGTGAGATCAGCCCGGGGAAGAAGATAGCCACGCGGTTCTTGGTGCTGACGAAGACCAAGGAGCCGGTTGTCGAAGAGCATGTCCGTGCAGTCGAGCCGGGCAACGTGAAACGCACCCTTGCAAGTGCTGAGCGGGTCTGGCGGGCAATCGAAGCAGGCGTGTTCTATCCGGCACCGAGCTTGATGAATTGCTCTTGCTGTGGCTACCGGGCTGGGTGTCGGGCTTGGGCTGGTTGAAGAGAGCGGCTTGGGGGGAAGACCCTGTGCCGCTGTTTTTTTAGGTATTGGCGTCGCTCAAGGGACGACGCTGGGAAACCCTACGCGCGGCTAGTGGTAGGTGCAGCGTGTGGTGAAGCAAGCCGCAAACACTCGAGCCAGCTAAGGGTCTGGTGGCAACTGTCGGGGCTACGGCACCAGAGGACCTTTGCCCCCAGGGGCGTGTGGAATCGTTAGACTGCGACAGGTGTCGCAGAATTGCTGGAGCTGCTTCAGGAATTCTTCCTTCGGCTTCGACTTGTTGCGGGTCGCCACTACCTCATCCGTTTTCAGGTCAATTGGACAGAACAAACCTGGACACAATGGATCTCCAATCGCCTTCACCCAACCGGCAAGGTTTTCACGATCTTTTACAGGGTTTGCGTGCGTCTCGATAACATCGCCGAAACCCTTGAACGCCCCCACTAGAAGTTTTGCGAGCTCCACATCGTTCGATGTGAACACCCTGAGCTTGTGGTCCTCCTCCGGTTCAAGCTTACCTTTCATTTCTTTCGACGATTCGAAGAGATGCTTGAAGACCTTCGCGAGAGTGGTCTCGTCGGGCGTCGCCGCGTCTTTATCCAATTGCCCAATTTTAACGACGATGTTCGCGAGGCTGCGCAACTGCTGAGGGTCGGAGAGGCCCTTTACCACCAGCTGCTTGTCTGCATCAATAAGAAACGCAGTTGGATCCGAAGGCTCACCCTGTGATGGCAATGCGTCTCCGAGTGCTTTCCAGAAGTCGTCATCTTCCAGGATCGAGCCCGAGCCGTTTTTCGAACCCATTGTCGCGAGGCGGATTTTCGCAAGCAGCTCGTCGAGCTTCGTGCCTTCAACAGAGGTCGCGTCAAGAAAGAGTCCGTCGACCACCTTCGCGCGGACGGCACTTTCATCCGCTGACGTTGGCATGCCGAGGGCTGAGGCAGCTTTTGTGAGTACTGACTCCTGTTGAGGGGTCTGTTTTTGAGAGGGCTGTACGCCACCCCACATGGCAATTGCTACCGCAATGATCACTGCTACCGCAATGCGAGGATCGCAGCCGGAGTACCTGCTACTATCGGGCTTTTCTGGTTTGCCAATGCCGTTGTACCGTTCCCCACTCCCGCGAATGGGCTCATCCCGTAGATGTTGCTCGATATCGCCGCGCCATTTTCCAAGCGTGGCATCGCTGACGGTTTCGGTGGAAGCTTGTTCCTCCCAGCAGATGTTCGCAAGAACGTCCGCTTCAAGGCGATCCAGCCGCTTTTTAAGATGCTCTAACAGCAGCGCCTGGGCGGTCGCGTCGAGGCGCTCAATCCTGGGGTCAACGACGATGAGCCACTCCCGCCCACGTCGCCCGGAGGAGCCTTGCTGGGCGACTTCATGGCAGGCAGCCGCAAAGTACCCACGATCGTCGCTGTTGAGTGGACCACATTTCGGGGCACGGTCTCCGACGACATCCTTCGTTGCGAGGTAGATTCGGAGGCACGCGGCCGTGTCGAGTTTACTCCCATCGGCGATTATGTAGCGATGGTTGTAGACGCCACCCCTGGGCGTAAGCACCACTATTTCTGTATTTGACGTCGGCATGGCTAACTGTTGATGAACGTGAAGGCCGGCGCCAGTATATGGGTCAGGGATGCCACGGGTTGGCCCCCAGGTTCGGCTCGGGGCGATAGCCTTTGAAGATTTTGAACCAGACCGTGTGCGGCTTGGTGAGTATCCCACCATTCACCTTGAATGTCTTGTGTGACTGCATCTCGAGTGGCGTGATCCGCGCCTCGAGCCGGCCGATGTCGTCGGGGTCAGTAAAGTCGTCGAGTTCCTTCAGTTCGAGTATGATCTCGATCTTCTGGTTGAGACCGTCGGCTTGAATGTCCACATTAGGCTCAAGGTTATCCTCGCTGTCGAACGGAAATGCCCCAATCATCGTCCCTAGACCGACCTTCTCCCCGTTCGCCGACATCTTCCAAGACACCTCATAGTTGGGAGTAAGATCCCAGCCGTGTTCCCCCCAGCGGATCATCGGCGTCACAGTGATCTTCATCGGCGCTTTGCTCTCCTCGAGGAACTTCAAGTAGTCCTGGACTACACCCTTCATACCACCCACAGGGGCGCGGTTGATGTACGCGGTGCATTGGGCATCGGTCTTCTCCTCTCTGAATATCTTGTAGAGATAGTAGTCGTAGGGTTCGTCGAGCGATCCGCGACGCACCTCCCTCAATCCGGGACGGGCATCAAGTACGGCTTTTCGTGCTGCCGGTCGCAACGTAGGGATGGCACTCTCAATCGTGCGGAGGCTCTTTACTGCATCGTCGGCGGCTTTCATCGCTGAGTCGAAGTTTTGATCCTTGACCAGGGCCTTCAGTCGCGTGTCAAGCATCGCAGGAAGCCCTTCAGCATACGTTTGCACGAGCCGCTCCGTGAAATCGTCCGCGACGCGGTTGGAGGCGATGCTTGCCGCCGCCTGGGTGAAGTCGTATCTCGCGAGCGCGCTATCCACTTCCGCCCGAAGTTGGTCCTCTCGATGAGCTTGTTTGATCGTGGCGATTCTTTGCGACAGCTTTACTGTGAACACACCGGCGTTGGCATTGAGTTCATCGAGGCCGAGCGGAACGTTCTGCCTGAGCTGCTGATACTCGCTTTTAATGCGGTCGAGTTCTGCGAGATCGTCGCTCGAGTCGATCGTCGTCTTGCTCGAGACCATGAACTCCTTCAGTGCGGCTCGACTTTGGGCGACCTGCGCCTCATGGATGTGCTTCTTGCAGTCCTCGGCCCGTTGTCCGTTGGGTAGTTGCTTCACGTATTCTTTGGCTGCGCGTTTGATCGAAGCCGGATCCCCCCCCGCAACCGCTTTGGCTAGCAGGCCGCCCAGCACGCTCTCGCGTCGTTCATCGAATTCTTCCAACTCCTTCGTACCATGCATCTGCGGAAGGAGCACATGCGAGAGGAGACCAGGCCACTTCTCTTGCTGGCACCCGGCAAAAAAAGTGCGCGCCTGCGCAAGATCATCGACCGCCGCCTCGGGGCTTTCGAGGATCACCACATTGTGAAACCACTGTGACCGCCGCCACGCGTATCTCGCCGTGTCAACGCCACCGACCAACAGCGCCACCCAGGAGACCAGGGCCACCACAGCGACGAGGCCAGCTGACCGTTTCACTGTCCGGAGCCGACGGGCAACAGCCGATTTCTTAGGCACGCTCCCCAGGAGTTCGGAGCACCGCTGCTTGACTCGAGTCGCCCCCGGTGGCCAGAGACGGGCAAACCGCGCGCTGTGCCAGTTGGCCTCAATTTCTGCGGTACTGATCTCCTCGAACCTAGACGCCAACCACAACAAGGGCTCGACGAGTCCGAACGGCTGCTGGTCGTCAAGGTTGGGCTGGCAGCCGCCCTCCGGGTCCCGCCGACACCGCCCAAAGGCGCTCGCCGGAAAGACGGCGCAGTTACCGAACTGAATACCCAGCGGTAAATCCACTGCCACTTCCACCTGCTCGACGAGGAAATTACGCACACGATCGACGAGACCTCGGTGGACAGGGCTCGTGCGAAGGTATTCTCGCACCTTCACATTTTCTTCATCGGGCCGGTCGAAGTCGATCGTCGAATGCTGGTCCCACTTTGTGAGCACGACCGCAATGGCTGTGTCAAGATGCGCCTTGCTAGTCTCGTGCAGGCTCCCGAAGAAGTCGGCAACCTTTCTAATTCGGTCAGCAATTACACGCTGCTCGGCAGCGACGACGTTTTCGGGGAGCACCTCCGCCACGACGAGCAGCCCATTGCATTGCTTCAGGTGTCGAAACAGGGCAATGCGTTGTTCGTTGCTTTCGAGATCCTGATTGATGGACTCACCGGCATAGTCGACCATACGAATCTGTGTCATCCCCCGTTCTTCTGAGCCGACAATGAAGTCGATAAGGTAGCGGTCGGGGTCATTAGGCGGTGGAAGTAACCCTCGCGCGAGAGCCTGTGTGGCTCGCGTGATCCACTCGACGCCCTTGCGTTCGGCGACTGAGTCGTCGACGAACGAATCGCTAGCGGCTGATCCTTCGGGGACAGCGACCGGGGGCCATGGGCTTTCCGTCAGGTCCCTCTTGAGCTGTGCCGTCAGCCCATCCGGATGCGGGATGTTGAGCGCAAGCGTGGCCATGTAGCAAGTCTTTCCGGAACTTGTCTGGCCGATCAGGGCAAATCTATACATGGCTGCCGTACCTGGAGGGCGGTTGGACGAATGTCATATCGCGAGCGTGGTCGGTGTTCATCATATTCAGAGGATGAATTAATCTCATCTGCCGGGCGGACAATTGCTACTGCTGTTGCGACTGGCCTTGAGCAAAGGCACGAAAAGTCGCGAGAGGCCACCCAGGGCAAAGAGGGCACCGACAGCCACGACCGTCGCTCCAATCGGCCGACTGACGAACCCGCGAAAGAGTTGCCAGAACGTCTCTTCGACGACAGTGCCCACCGTGCCAATCGCCCCACCGAGGGCCTTACCGCCAACGCGGGCAAGTTTCTCGGTGGCGCCTTTCACAAAGTTACCCGCTTCGTCGAGGTATTCTTCTGGCGTGGCTAACACCATTGCCAGTGCCACGCTACCTAACCAATATTTCCAATTCGGCCGGACGTAGACATCCCAGAACCGCTTCCCACGGTCACCAGATCGCAAGAACAATCCATCGAAATCTTGAAGCGATAGGCCGCCGCCGGAAGGTGTCGGCAACCAGCCCGCCCGCGCTGCCGCGGAGAACTTCACGGCATCGTCTGCAAGGTCCTCATACCGCCCGATCACAAGGAGCGTGTCGGCGCCACCTTCAGCGATGAGCCGGCTTCGCTCGGCGAGATCGGGAATCGATTCGCCAACCGCCTTTGAGCCCCTCGCGAGCACAGCCATCGCCTCCTGGGCCGGACCATCAAGCGAGTCAAGTTGCTTGACGACCGCCGGTGGCAGGCCATCGGCGCAACTCATGAGCAGCTCTCTCAACACGCGAGTACGGTCAGTCACGTCATCAATTTTACCGCCTGTCTTGGCGACGAGTTCGCAGGCGAACTTGCTCGACGCTGAATCCGCCGCGATGTCGTCCAGCTTTGCGATAGGAACATCGTCGGCGACTTTGGCGATCTTCCGCAATGTCTGGGCCATATCGATGGCACAGGCATTCTGGGAGATGAGTGCCATCGCTATTCCGGTGCCGATGGCGACAATCACCGCGGCCGTATGCGTACGGGCTTTGTCCGTTGTCCGCGCGTCGATTGTTGCGTCCGCGTCTATCGGCCTTCGCAATGCTTTGTCAGTGCTACCCCCGTTTGCCGGCATCATTCGCTCCTGGTTTGTTTCCGAATCCGGACCGCCTGCCCGCGGGCATCGCGGATATTGTTCAGTCAGTGAGCCGCCGTTGCCGGTAAAAGTCGTTCGAGGCTGCCGTCGCCTATCGCAAGCCACCAGGCAGAAATGTTTTGTCGAGCCGCCTCAACGGCGTTGCTTCCCTCAATCAAAGCCTTGCGGCCCACAGCGACCGCCGCCTCGTTGTTGAGCGTCTTGTCAATGCCAGCATTCAACGCCGTCTCCGAAAGGAACCAACCGAGGGGATGATTTCCGGCGAGGTCGATCACCACGCGACGATCACTGCGCATGAAAATTCGCGGATCAAGGCCGTCGATGCAGCGAAATGTCTTGGCGTTCAGGCCGGAACGTTTGTAGGTGCCTCGGACGATCGAAGTCATGTCAACGACTAGCTTTTCTCGCACGGCCGCGATCGTCCGCCGGCTGGCCTGCTGCCCGGCTTCGAGCAGCCAAGGCGCGAGCGATCGCAGCCCCTTCTTTCCCATCTCCTCGGCCGCCTCCGGCACCACTTTCTTAGCCGCCTCAGTCCCGATTCTCTTCGCCATCGCGTTGCGAGTTCCCGTGGCCAGAGCTTTGAGCGTCGCGCCGCCGCCGCGGACCATGAGTACAGCTTCGACACCGTCAATTGCCGCGAAGGCCATGTCGAGGCCCGTCACCGACCGACCCTGGGAGATCTTCGTGACCAGGATGGCAGCGCTGTAGCCCGGTAGCCAGGTGACGGCCCCCGTTGCCGGTGGCCCAACCTCGGCGATTACGCCTTCCGTAGTCATTGCGTCCCATTGGGCCAGCAAACGGGCCGCGTTCTCCGGCTCGCTCGCAAGCCGCTGCAACGCAGCGACTCGCGACTGCGCCGGAAGCGGCCGCGCCAGGAACGACACGAACCGCGGGTTCCCGCGAACACGCTCATCAAGCAAGCCATCGACAACGGCCTCGTCAGCGAAAGTTAGAACGTCGATAAGTCCGTCCTGGCACACCGCGAACCGCGGATCCATAAACACATCGACGGCCAAAGGGCCCACTTTGTCGAGTAAGTGTTCCGCGTCGCCAGGATGGTGGTGGATGAACTCCCAAATTTGTGGGCAAAGGAGGAACGCGTCGCGGGAAAATCCGTCATGCTTGAGCGGCTGCAGCACGCGACGAAAGACGGGATAGACCGTCGACAAGAGCGACTCCCGGAATTTGGCATCTTCTCGGAGCACCTGTGATACCCGCTCGCCGTGCAGCGCAAGGATCGTGAATGCCTCGTCTAGTGCCTCTTCCCGACGATCCGTCTCGAAGGCGTCGGCGACAATCCTGCGGGCCCACGCACGGTAGGCCTCGTCCGACCGGGCGCCATCCAGATCATTCCCCCAATCCTTCGGCTCAAGCCAGGACAGGAGGTTCGTGTCGCCGATGTCCGCTAGCCGGACCACAAGATCACGGTCCCTGGCAATGATGCCGGCCAACGCAACGGCCTCGTCGCCCGTTGCCGAGAAAGCGAACAAGGAGATGATCGATTGAGTGTGTTCATCGTTTCCGATCGCCGCCGCGAGCGTGCTTGGGCCGTCCTCGTCGCGGTCGAGCGTATTGGCCAAGAGCCCCGCAAGCTCGGGCAAGCTTTCGAGCCGCTTGCGGGCATAGCGATGCCGTGGATCACCAAGCCGCTTTAGGTGTGCAATCTTGGCATCGATCTCACTCGGGGCGGACTCGGCGATGACCCCGAAGAACCGCGCGTTGAGGCCGATGACGGACTTGGCAGCAGACTCTTCCCAGCCCGAGGCGACGAGATCGTTAATGGATCGATCAAAATCAAAGGCTGGAGAATTGGTTGCTGCGTTACCGGCCGTGGTGATGCCACCAGGGCTGACAGGGTCTGGCGTTTCGCGCGGCATCCACCACCAAGCCGCAACGGAAAAGAAAGCTACCAAGCCCGCGACCGCAAGTGCACCAGACGGTCCTGTGGCTAAAGACAGCTTGTGGCGACGCTTCGCAGGTTTAGTCCGCTTGGTCGCTACTTTTAACCGTTTGCCCACCATGGCCGCCTTCATTACGGTTGCCCCGAACCGAAGCCAATCAATTACGAGCTGGGCGTATTTGTTTGGCTATCCCCACTGCAATCTTGGTTGACCGAAGATGGCCGGGCTGCCTTCAGCGCCGGCGATGGTCACTATTCCCGAACGGTAAACATAGCCTTGCTGAGTCCGTGACGCAACCATCCAGCCCATATTGGTGGGCGAGCCCGAAATTCGTGTGTTTCCGTCTTCTTCGCACCGCAATTCCAATTCCGAAGCTCGCTTGGATCAGGACTAGACGCATCAGCGCAAAGCATGAGCGAGGGTCGGTTCGTTTCGACTGACCCGCCCTATTACGACAATGTACCGTACGCCGATCTGTCCGATTTCTTCTACGTCTGGCTTCGCCACTCGTCGCGGTGCGTTTTGCCAGACTTGTTTGCCACCGTTGCCGTCCCGAAGGCTGACGAACTGGTAGCGTTCGCGTACAGACACGGCGGAAAAACCGAGGCCAGCCAGTTCTTTCTTGACGGCATGACGCGCGCGATGGGACGTCTCGCCGACGTGTCCCATCCTGGATCACCAGTAACTATTTACTACGCTTTTAAGCAGGCGGACACCGAAGCAGAGGGTACGAACAGTACCGGATGGGAGACCTTCTTGGAAGCGGTGCTTCGCGCAGGCTTCGCGATCTCTGGCACGTGGCCAATGCGCACCGAAGGCAGTGGTCGCATTCGCGGACAAGGGGCGAACGCTCTCGCGTCCTCCATTATCCTTGTTTGCAGGCCACGCGTGTCGGACTCCGGTGCCATCTCCCGCCGTCAGTTCGTCCGGCTGTTGAACGCCGCCCTGCCGCTGGCCCTCGACGCGATGACGCGGGCCGACGAGGGCGAACACTCCCCCGTCGCGCCGGTCGATCTCTCGCAAGCCATCATCGGCCCGGGCATGGCGATCTTCAGTCGGTACGAGGCCGTCCTCGAAGCCGATGGCACGCCGATGACGGTCAAGACCGCCCTGCAACTTATCAATCGCTTCCTCGCCGAAGACGACTTCGACGCCGACACCCAGTTCTGCCTCCACTGGTTTGACCAATATGGCTGGGACACTGGAAAATTTGGCGAGGCCGACACGCTCGCACGGGCCAAGGGCACAAGCGTTGACGGCGTGAAAGCAGCCGGCGTTATCGAAGCGGGCGGCGGAAACGTGCGCCTGCTTAGGTGGAAGGAATACCCGGCCGACTGGAACGCCAAACTCGATTCGCGGTGCCCCGTCTGGGAAGCCCTCCACCAGTTGATCCGGGCTTTTTCGAGCAAGGGCGACGCCGGTGCCGGCAAGGTGCTCAAAGGCGTTGTAAATCAGGCTCTTCCGCAGAATCTGTGGGTGGAGTAACGCGTTTTGTACGGGGCTCTGCCCCGAGCCCCGAGGTTTTGTGAGCCATGACGCAGGCATCGTGG
>Ga0163150_10004628_pt1 | contig 18264 bp, 21 predicted proteins | sample OliLakLV19P2IB_FD_148628 | JGI IMG/M metagenome (GOLD analysis project Ga0163150, IMG submission 148628) | Freshwater microbial mat bacterial communities from Lake Vanda, McMurdo Dry Valleys, Antarctica - Oligotrophic Lake LV.19.P2.IB | ecosystem: Environmental > Aquatic > Freshwater > Lake >...
GATTCGCGGCGCGTGCACGCCGATGATCTGGCCGCGCCCGGAGGGCGACCTGCCCTCCCCTCCCCCGCCGCTGCCCGCCGCGCTCAAGTCGGTGATGACCCCGGGCGTCATGCCCGTCGACGAGTAAGCCATTCTGCAACCGTACGGTTACAGAATTGACTTGACACCGTTCGGTTACATGCTACGGTTGTCACTGTTCGGTTACATCTACCGTCGGACACGTACGCCGGCACACAGGGAACTCTTCACACGGAGACGACCATGAGGATTCGTTCGCCGCACAACCTGGCGGCCGCGGTTCGCGGCCAACGCCAGGAACTGCGCCTCACCCAGGCGGAACTCGCAGCGCGTGCAGGCGTTTCACGCAAGTGGGTTTCCGAGTTCGAGGCGGGAAAACCGACCGCCGAGCTGGCTTCGGTGTTGCGCGTGCTCGACGAACTTGGACTCGGCCTCGACGTAACCCCAGTCGCCGCGCCGAGGCCGTCTCCGCGTCGCGTGAATCTCGACGCACTCCTCGACGAGCACCGCAGCGAATGACCGACGTCCTTGTCGTCCTCATCGGAACGTCCGTAGCCGGAACACTCTCGCGCGGTTCCGACGGTCGGCTCCGCTTCGAATACGACGACGACTATCGCGCCCAACCAAATGCGACTCCGATTTCCGTCTCGATGCCCATCGAGATTCGTAGCCACTCGGACCGGGTTGTCACCCCTTGGTTGTGGGGTCTACTCCCGGACAACGACGCGGTCCTGGCGCGTTGGGCCCGTCAGTTTCACGTGTCGCTGTCGTCACCCTTTGCGATGCTCGCAACACCCGTGGGCGAGGATTGTGCCGGAGCGGTCCGCTTCGTAGCGGCCGACGATGTCGAGCGCGTCGTCGCGCGACCCGGATCCGTGGCATGGCTGACAGCCGACGACGTGGCCGCGCGGTTACGCGAGCTGCGCGCAGACAACACGGCATGGTTGGGAAGTACCTTCGCAGGTCAGTTCAGCCTGGCCGGGGCGCAAGCCAAAACCGCTCTCCTGTACGAAGACGGGCGATGGGGAGTGCCCTCGGGCGCGGCAGCAACCACCCACATTCTCAAACCCGCCATCGTCGGCTTCGATGACCACGATCTGAACGAACACCTATGCCTGGATGCGGCACGAAGAGCAGGCCTCGTCGTCGCTCGGACCCGAGTGGAGACGTTCGGCGATCTGAGCGCGGTCGTCGTCGATCGCTACGACCGAGCCCGCATCAGGGGCAAACTGAACCGCGTCCACCAAGAGGACCTTTGCCAAGCGCTCGGCCGGCATCCGTCGGAGAAGTATCAAGCGCAAGGAGGACCGAGCGCGACGGACATCGTTGACCTGATTCGCCGGTTGATGCCGCCGCGAATCGCAGACGAATCGATCCTGCGGTTCGTGGATGCGCTGGCGTGGAACTGGCTGATCGCAGGGACCGACGCGCATGCGAAGAACTACTCACTTCTGCTAGCCGGTGACGAGATACGCCTCGCCCCACTCTACGACGTGGCATCGGCGCTGCCGTATCGCATAGCCGAACAGAAGCTCCATCTGGCCATGGAGCTGGGCGGCGAGTACCGGCTGCGGGCGCACACCGCCAACACCTGGAAGCGGGTCGCAAAGGAGCTGCGCCTCGAAACCGACGCTCTGATCGAGCGGGTACGCCACCTTGCCTCGGTGTTACCCGACGTGTTCTCAGAGGCGATCGCATCGCCCGACATCGCCGGACTTGCCTCGGAATTGCCGATTCGCCTGCTCGATGCGGTGGCAATACGAGCACAGAAGTCGCTGCGCCTCGTCGCGTAGCGCTACTCGAGTCGTAACGCCCGCTACATCGTAAGCGGCTTCGACGACACCTTGTACGTGAGCGTCCCCGTCGCGGCGAGCACACCGGCGCCGCTGCGCACTTCGGCGTCGCAGAACACGATCTGACGCCCGCGCTGCGTAATCCAGCCTTCGGCCACGAGGTCGTCGTCGACGATCGGTGCGAGGAACCGGAGTTGGATGTCGATCGTGAAGAGTTGGCGCGGCTCTTCGTAGCCGCCGCCGACCGCGGGCACGACCACCGTGTCGATCATCGACGCGATCACCCGACCGTGCACAACGCCCGCGGGCTGGCGGAACTCAGGACGGTACGGCAGCCGCATCCGCGCGTAGTCGAGGCGAATCTCCTCGACCTCGATACCGAGGAACTTCCGGTACCAAACGGTGTCCCACTTGCCGAACCTCGACCAGAACTGCATACGTTCCGGCGGCAACGGGGCAAACGACTCGGCACGGTTCGGCGTCGGACGGACGCTAGTTGGACAACGCGGCGATGACCGGTGCGAAGGTTTCGATGAACGGCTCGAACACTGTGAAGTAGGTGATCCCCCACCGCTCCCGGTGCGCGAGTAGCTCGGCGACGAGTTGGTCCTCGGTACCAATGAGCACGAACGGGCACTCGAGCATGTCGAGCGCGGCCGCCTCCGAGGCGAGCACGACCGGATTGCGGAAGTCGTTGTTGAACACCATCGTGCCGATGCGGAGGCGTTCGGTCGCGCCGGCGACGACGGCCAGCGCGGCGACGGGTGCGACCATTGCCTCGAGGTGGTCCGGCATCGTCGCGATGTCGAAGCCGAGCGCCTCGATCCGCCGGGCAGTGTCGGCCAGCCCGGGCGCGGGCCGGGGTGTCCGCAGGTTCACTCCGAACCGAAAGTCACGCATTTCCATCCCACCCACTTGGTCGCACGTCCTGGCTTCGCGAGAAGGCGCTCGCGGCGTTGCCACCCTGTCCCCGTACGCTACGCCGATGCCCGAGTGGTCCAACTGGTCCGGGAGCGTGCGCGCAACGCCGGTGCGCGTCGAAGCGCCGCGCACCGAAGCCGAGGTGCAGGACCTCGTGCGGCGGGCGGCGGCCGACGGGCTCGCGGTACGCCCGGCCGGGACCCGCCACTCTTTCGTCCCCCTCTGCGCGACCGACGGAGTCGCGGTCGACCTCTACCACCTGACGGGCGTCGAACGCATCGACGGCGACGTCGCGACGATCGCCGGTGGCACGCGCATCGCCGACATCGGCGAGACACTCCGCGCCGCCGGCCTCTCGCTGCACAACCAGGGCGACATCGACGTGCAGACGGTCACCGGGGCGATCGGTACCGGCACCCACGGCACCGGCCCGACGCTCGGGAACCTGCCGAGCGGCGTGTGCGGGCTCCGTGTCGTCACGGGGAGCGGCGACCTCGTCGAATGTTCGCCGACCACCGAACCGGACCTGTTCGAAGCGGCCCGGCTCTCCCTCGGTGCGCTCGGCATCATCACCGCGGTGTCGTTCCGGTGCCTCCCCGCGTACAACCTGCACGAACGCATCTGGTTCGAGGGCCCCGACGAAAGCCTCGCCGCGATCACCGAGCGTGTGGCCGCCACCCGCCACTACGAGTTCTTTTGGCATCCGAGCCGCGACCTGTTCGAGCACAAAACCCTCGCGGTCACCGACGCCGAACCCGACCTCCTCCCCGACCGCAAACGCGAGTACGTCGACCACAGTCACCGCGTGTTCCCGAGCGTGCGCGAAGCCAAGTTCAACGAGATGGAGTACTCGATCCCGGCCGACGCGGGCATCGCGTGCTTCACCGAGATCCGCGCCCTGATGCAGGAGTGCTACCCCGATGTGCAGTGGCCGGTCGAGTACCGCACGCTCGCGGCCGACACGGTGTGGCTCTCCCCCGCCCTGGGCCGCCCCACCGTGACGATCTCGATCCACGAGGACGCGAGCCGCCCGTACGACGCTCTCTTCGGCGACTGCGAGGCCGTATTCCGCGCGTACGACGGTCGCCCGCACTGGGGCAAGGTCCACAACCGCACCGCCGCCGACCTCGCGCCAACCTACGAACGCTGGGACGACTTCTGGCGAACCCGCGCCGCGTTCGACCCCGACGGCCGGTTCCTCAACGACCACCTGCGAACCGTGGGCGGCCTGTAGGTCGACACCGTTCTGGACGCGCGTATCTGTTGCCCACGACAGATACGCGCGTCCAGAAGCGGTTATGCGTCGTGGCTCCTCGGCGGCCAGCGCCAGACTGTCCACTCGGCCATGGGTTCGGCGCCGAGGGTGAGGTAGAAGGCTTGCGCGGGCGTGTTCCAGTCGAGGACGCTCCACTCGACCCGCCCGTCGGTGCGCGTCCGCAACTCCGCGAACCCGGCGATCGCGCCGTCGCCGGCTGTGGCGATCAGCGCGCTCGCGACCGCGTCCGGACCGAAGCGGTGGGCACCGAACTCGTCGGCGTCGAACTGCACCGCATCGGGTTCGCGTTCGTACTCGGCGAGCTCGCGCACGAGCGCGAGGATCTCGGGCAGGTCGCCTGCGACCGCATCACGAACGAGCATCACCGCGCGAGAAAGCGCGTCTTCACGACGGTCGCGTCGAGCACCTTGCCCCGCACGTCGACCTGCAGCTCTGTGCCGAGTTCGATGTCGGGTGCGACGAACGCCAGCGCGACCGCATGCCCGAGGGTCGGCGAAAAGTTGCCGCTCGTCACCGCACCCACGCGCTCGCCGCCCCGCAGAACGGCGGCACCCTCACGTCCCGGTTGGCGACCGGCGAACGCCAGGCCGCGCAGGCGCCGAGGAATACCGGCGTTCCGTTCCTTCTGGAGCGGCTCCCGGCCCCGGAAGTCGCCCTTGTCCCACGCGACGACCCAACCCAGCCCGGCCTGGAGCGGCGTGATGCCCGGGCCCAGCTCGTGGCCGTGCAGCGGCAGGCCCGCTTCGAGGCGCAACGTGTCGCGCGCACCCAACCCCGCCGGCGCAATGCCTGCGGCCAGAAGCTGCTGCCACAGCGCGGGCGCCGCGTGCGCCTCGACGTGGATCTCGACGCCGTCCTCGCCCGTGTAGCCGGTGCCGGCGACCACCCACTCGCCGACTTCGCGTACGTCGAAGCGCTCGACGGCGGCCGCTTCGGCGCTGACCTGGGCGAGCCGCTCGCGAGCGTTGGGGCCCTGCACCGCGAGCACGGCGCGCGAAGCGGTGATGTCGCCGAACCCGACGGCGGCATCAACATGCACTACACCTTCACGCATCGCGTCGAGCAGTCCGCTCGTGTTCGACGCGTTCGGCATGACGAAATAGCGGTCTGCGCTCACCCACCAGACGATGATGTCGTCGACGACATGGGCGTCGCCCGGATCGAGCAGGTGCGTGTACTGCGCCCGGCCGGGTGTGATGCGGGTGAGGTCGTTCGTGAGGAGCCACTGGAGCATCGCGAACGCATCGCGGTCAGCCACTTCGACGGTGCCGAGGTGCGACACGTCGAACACGACCGCGTCGTCGCGACAGGCGCGGTGCTCTTCGAGCACGCCGGAGTACTGGATCGGCATCTCCCACCCGCCGAACTCCACCATGCGCGCCCCGAGCGCACGGTGTTCGGCGTCGAGCGGGCTCAGCCGCAGCGTCACGCGCTTTCGGCTTCGGCGCCGGGCGCGTCGACGTTCGCGTGCCGCTCGATGTCGAGCCGAAACGGCGGGTTGTCTCCACCCGCGGCGACGAGCTGTGAGGGCGGTTCGAGTCCGTACTTCACGAGGAGGTGAAGGTAGTCGCGCTGGTAGAGCACCCGGATATTGAGCTCGGGGTTCTGTTCCCGCAACCGGCGCGCCTTACGGTTCTTTTTCGTCACCAGCTTCTGGTTGAGCGTCGTGATCTCGATGTAGAGGTCGTACGCCGGCAGGTAGAAGTCGGGCGTAAACGCCTGTGCGGGCTCACCGTCGCGTGTCCACTCGAGGGTGAACGTCGTCGGCTCGTACTCCCACGCAATCGCGTAGAAGTCGAGGAGCTTCGCGAATTGCCGTTCCGAGTTGTGCGCGAAGCGCACTTCGTCGTGTGGAAGCGGCTCGGTCTCGATGAGAGGTCCTTAGGTCGCGACCGCGTGGCGGGTGTCGCCGCCGTCGTCGTCGGGAGCGAACAGCAGGAGCTGCGCGTCGAGATCCTTCACGACGGGGCCGAGCCGCACGAAGAGCACGCCCTGGCCTTCACGCAGGAGGTCGAACAGTTGGTCATCGCTCTCGGCGAGCACCGTCTTGGCGTCGTCGATGACGAGATGCGCGGCTGCGAGGTCGACGCCCATCTGCGTGCGCAGGTACTCGATCACGCGGCGCACGGCTTGCAACGAGATGCCGGAGTCGAGGAGGCGCTTCACGACCTTCAACTCGACGAGGTCACGGTACGAGTACAACCGCTGTGTGCCGCTCCCCGCGGCGTCGCACACCGACGGCCGTACGAGATCGGTGCGCGCCCAGTAGTCGAGTTGCCGGTAGGTGATCCCGACAATCTTGCAGACCTGGGGTCCGCGGTATCCCTGCTCGCTCATCCCGCTCATTCCTCGCCTGCTCCGACGTACCGCCCGGGCCCGGGCGGTACGTCACACAAGTGTAACTACAACGGTGAGGGTAAACGTCAGGTCGAGCCCGGGTCAACGGCGGGCGGCCGCCCCGCCGAGAATCGTCTGGAGGGCGCCCAGCTGGTCGGCGGTGCCAATCACGATGAGCGTGGCCCCGGCCGCCAGGATGACGTCGGCGGCCGGGTTCGACACGAAGGTGCCGTCGGCGTTGCGCAGGGCCAGGACCAGGGCGCCGGTGCGGGCCCGGATGTGGGCCTCGCCCAGGCCGGCACCCGCGAGCGGAGACCCGTCCTCGAGTTTCATCTCCTCTAACCGGTACTCGAGCGACCCGTCGTGCACGACGACGTCGAGGAAGTCGGCGACCGCCGGCTGCTGCGCGAACGCGGCCATGCGCTGGGCGCCCTGGCTGAGGGGGTTGACGACCCGGTCGCAGCCGGCCCGCTTCAACTTCGCCTCCGACGACATCGCGTTGGCCCGGGCGACGATGCGCATCTCGGCGTTGAGGACCCGCGCCGAGAGCACCGCCGAGATGGCCGCCGCGTCGTCACCCAAGCTCACGATCAATGTCGCGGCCCGCTCGATCCCCGCGAACAACAGCGTGTCGTCCTCGGTGCAGTCGCCGCAGACGGCGAGATACCCGTCGGCGGTTGCCGTCGCGCACCGGTCCTCGCTCGCGTCGACCACGACGAGCGCCTGACCGCGCGCTGCGATGAACCGTGCGATCTGGCTTCCGACCCGCCCGTAGCCGCACACGATCGCGTGCCCGGAGAGCGCTTCGATGCGCCGGTCCATTCGTCTCCTTCCGAACCGGGCGAGCTGGTGTTCGAGTTGTTGCTCGAACACGCCGCCCAGGGTGAACAACGCGGCCGAGACCCCGACGATGCTGAGCGCGATCGAGAAGAGCTTCGCGCTCGAGTCGAACGGGCGCACCTCGCCGAGACCGACGGTCGTGACCGTGGTCGCGGTCTGGTACATCGCGTCGACGACACTCCAACCTTCGACGACCCAGAACCACATGGTTCCGACGACGCTGATCAGCGCGAGTAACAGCAGGCCGATGCGAACCTGACTGCCGCCGCTGACGACGTCGACTATTGGGCGAAGTCTTCGGGTGTCACCTGATCGAGGAACTCGCGGAACTGTGCGACCTCCTGCTCTTCCTCGTCGGCTTCGAACAGCACCCCGGCCTCTTCGAGAACGGCTTCGTCGGCGAAGATCGGGATGGTGCCGCCGTAGCGCACGGCGAGGGCGATGGCATCGGACGGTCGCGACGAGATCCGCATTTTCTTGCCCGCCCGGTCGAGTTCGATCTCGGCGTAGAAGGTGCCGTCGTTCAACTCGGTGATCTCGACCTTCTCCAACGTCGCTTCGAGGTCGTCGAGCACCGTCTTGAACAAGTCGTGCGTCATCGGCCGGGGCGTGTCGAGTCCTTGCAGGGCGTACACGATCGCGGTGGCTTCAGGTGATCCGATGAAAATCGGCAGGAATCGCGCTCCACTCTCTTCCCGCAGCAGCACGATCGGCTGGTTCGTCGGCACCTCGACGCGTACGCCGATCAGCGACAGGCGGATCACGGAACGACCCTACCACCGGCCTGCCGGACCTTAATCCGTGGCGTGGTACAGCTCCGGCACGTATACCCCCGGGTTGGCGAGCACTTCGTCTCGATCCGCGGCGACCACGAACGGCAAGTTTCGGTACAGGTCTCGGGTGTGTAACCCGTAGCCGAGCACGAACTCGTCCTCCGAAAGCGTGAGCCCCCGGTACTCGATGTCGTGGGGCACGATCCGGCGGGTGGGACGGTCGAGCAGCGCGCACACCGACAGGCGACGCGGTTCGCGCGCCGCGAGCTGGGTGCACAGGTAACCGAGCGTGAGACCGGTGTCGATGATGTCTTCGACGACGACGACGTCGCGCCCGCCGATGTCGGTCTGGAGGTCGTGCAGAAGCTTCACCCGGCCGCTGTCGGGCGCGAAGCGCGATATCGACATGAAGTCGATCTCGACCGGCACCGTTTGCACGGCCCGGGCCAGGTCGGACAGGAAGATCATCGCCCCCTTGAGCACGCCGACGAGCAGTACGCCTTCGGGGTGGTCGGCCGCGATCTCCGCCCCGAGCCGGCGCACGGTGCGGTCGAGTTCCGCCGCGTCGAGCAGGACGCGGGCGGGCACGCTCAGCCGCCCAGCGTGCGCCGGACGGCCTGGCGGAGCAACGCGGTGCGGAGCTGACGGCCCAGACCCGAGAGGTCGCCGAGCGCCTGCGTCGTCTTGGCCTGCGCTTCCGGGTTCCGCTGGCGCCGGTAGGGCAAGACGATCTGTTCGAACAGGCCCGCTTCGCGGTCGGCGAACGCGCGATACATGCGCAGGTGCCGGGCCTCGATGCCGTGACGCATGAACGCCCCGCCCGCGCGGGCAATGGCCAGCGCATCCTCGTCGAACAGCACCCGGTCCTTCGCGGTGTGCGTCGGCACGACAAGCCCGTACTCCTCGAGCTGCCCGAGTTGCTCGTCGGTCAGGCCCGCCGCCTTGGCGAGCTCCGAGCGCGTCAGGCTCACGCCGGTTTCGAGGGCAACCATCGAATCGGGTCCGGCGTCGTCGTCGCGCACCTCCTTGGCCACTTCCTTGGCCTCCGCGCGTTCGCGTGCGAGCCGCGTTTCCTCGAACAGCACGGGCTCACGCGTCGGCGCCTTCTTCGCTCGCCTCTTCTTTTCGGGTTCGGGCGGCGGCTCCGGCGGTGTTGGTGTGAACCCGCCGCCGCCGTCGACTTCGTCGAGGCGTTCCTTGATGACCTTCAGCGGCAGGAAGTTGTCCTTCTGCTCGCGCAGGACGAACCGCAGCCGCTCGATGTCGGAGACGTAGAACTTGCGATACCCCGACGGTGTGCGTTCGGGCTCGACGAGCCCCTGACTTTCGAGAAAGCGGATCTTCGAGATCGTGATGTCGGGGAACTCGTCGCGCAGTTCGCTGAGAACCTCGCCGATCGAGACGTGCGCACGCGCCACGGTCACGGCTCCTGCGGAGCGGCGAAGACGAAGGTGAGCCGGTACCGACCGACTTGCACCTCGTCGCCGTGGTCGATGCGCGCTTCGTCGACGCGCTCGCGGTTCACGTAGGTGCCGTTCAGCGAGCCCACGTCTTCGAGGCGGTAGCCGGCGTCGGCCCGGCTGATGCGCACGTGCCGGCGGGACACCGTGATGTCGTCGAGGAAGATGTCGGAGTCGGGGTGCCGGCCGACGGTGGTCACGTCCTGGTCGAGCCGGTACGACGCACCCTCGTTGGGCCCGTGGCGGGCCACGAGCAACCCGGTACCGGGCGGCAGACCCTCGAGGTAGCTCTCCAGCTCGTCGACGTCCTCGGCCGCCTCGACGGCCTGGAGCGTCAGCGTGGTCTCCTCGTCGACGGTGAGCGTGGCCCCGCACGACGAGCAGAAGCGGGCACCGTCCTGGTTGATATGTCCGCAGCGGGCGCAAACCACGCCGCGCAGGCTACCGACGGGCGCCGGGCTCCACAATGACGGACTCTCTACCTCACCCAGAGGGTGAAGACCCTCAGCCTTCGATGAGCTTGTGGTAGCCCGCGGCGTCGAGCAAAGCCTCGACCTGCGCCGGATCGGACAGCTCCACCGAGAAGATCCAGCCGTCGCCGTACGGGTCCTGGTTGACCAATTCGGGCTGCTCGCCGAGGCGCTCGTTCACGGCGCTCACGGTCCCGCTGACGGGTGCGTAGATGTCGGAGACCGACTTCGTCGACTCGATCTCGCTGATCGCGGCGGCCGCGTCAACGGTGGAGCCCATCTCGGGCAACTGGACGTAGACGACGTCGCCGAGGCTGTCCTGGGCGAAGTCAGTGATGCCGATCGTCGCAAGGTTGCCTTCGACGCGCACCCATTCGTGCTCGACGCTGTACCGAAGGTCCGCCGGGATACTCATGGCGGCGGACTGTATCGCCGCTGACGGCTACCGCGTCAGTTCGGCGACCTGTCCGGGCCGTGCGGACGCAGCGGAGTCCCGCCGGCCGAAGGCCCCTCGGACGGGAGCGGAGGGAGCCAGAGACGTAGGGGTGCCGCGCTAGCGCGTGAGTTCTGCCACCTGTCCGGCGTGTATTGCCACGAGGCGGCGGGCGTCGGCCGCGCTCTCCCCCTCGGCCCACACGTGCGTGACGGGCGTCTCGGGGTCGGGCAGTACGAGCGCCCACCCGTCCGGGTAGAGGATCTTCACGCCGTCGACGAGCAGCACCTCGTGGTCCTTGGCCCGCTCCATCACGCCGCGCATCACGGTGCCCTTGCGTTCCCACGGTGTGGGCACCGCTTCGTGGGCGACGTGCGGCTCCGGCAACCCGGCCACGATCGCAGACAACGGGCGGTCGACGGCCGCGAGGAGATCGAGCAGGTGCACCAACGTCGCCGACGCGTCGTACGCGGGCAGGAACGTCGGCCAGATGAACCCGCCTTCCTGCGAGGCGGCGAAGTCGACGGCGCCGCTTGCCGCGACTTCCATGAGATGCGCGGCCGACAGCTTCGTCCACACGATCGTGGCGCCGTGGTCGGCCGCGATGCGTTCGGCCGACCGGCTCACCGATACGGGGAGCCCGATGCGCGCACCCGGGCGCGCTTCACAGACAAGCTGGACGAGCGCGAGCAACGCCTGCTCCGATGTCAGTGACGAACCCTGGTCGTCGACGATGATCGCGGTCTCGCCGTCGGGGTCGAACACGAAGCCGAGGTCGGATCCGGACGTTCGGACCAGGTCGCCCATCGTCTTGAGCCGGGTGTCGAGATCCTCGCCCGCCGCGGCCGCGCCCGCCGTCGCCGCGTACGGGTTCACGGCCAGGACGGACGCACCGATCTTGCCGAGCACGTTGGGCATCACCGTGGACGCGGCACCGAACGAGTAGTCGAGCACGACCTTGAACCGGCGTTGGCGCAACCGGGCCGCGTCGACGCTGCGATCGAGCGCGGCCGTGTAGAACTCGATGGCCCGGGGCGGGAACACGATGTCGCCGATGTCGCCCGCGAACGCGCGGCGGAAGTCTTCGCGGTACAGCAGCCGCTCGATCTTGCGCTGGGCACCCTCGTCGAGGTCGAGACCCGTCTCGTCGAGGAACCGGATCTCGATGCTGTCGGGATCGGTCGGGTCGAGGCGCAGCGTGATGGCGCCTTGGGCTCGCTCGCTGCGCACCTGGAACCGGGTGAGCGGCACCGTCGAGAGTTCGAGGTCCATCACGTGGACCCCGGCCAGGTTCAGCCCCGCGATCATCGCCCGCTTCAGCGCACGCGCGGTACGGCTCGTGTCGCGGCTCGTACACACCACCGAGCCGCGCTTCAGCGAGGTGCCGTACGCCATCGCGAGGCGGATAACGGTTTCCGGGTTGATGTCGACGTTGGCGAGACCGCTCACGCCGCGCCGGCCGAAGAGCGTGCGCGCGCCCCGGCTCTCCCACACGATCGACGACGTCACGTGCGCGCCGGGGTCGACCGACTTGAACGGATAGATCTTCACCGACGGATTGATCACGGCGTGCGCGCCGATGAAACACTCGTCGCCGATGACGACACCCTCTTCGATGCGTACGCCCTCGCGGACGTCGTTCGCGCGCCCGACGACCGCGCCGCGGAGCCGGACACCCTTACCCAGGTACACGTGGTCGTGGACGACCGAGCGCTCGATTACCGTTTCCGACTTCACGACGACGTCGTCGCCGAGCACGGTGTACGGGCGCAGCACCGCGCCGGCCTCGATGCGGCAGTTGTCGCCGACGACGACCGGGCCGTCGATCACCGCGTCAGGCGAGAGGTCGGCGTTCTCGCCGAGCCACACATTCTCGCGCAGCCGGAAACCTGGGATGTCGACCTGCACGCGGCCGTCGAGGATGTCCTCGTGGGCGACGCGGTACGACTCGAGCGTGCCGACGTCTTCCCAGTATCCATCGACGACAATGCCGAACAGCTTGCGGTCGTCGTCGAGCATCGCCGGGAACACCTCGCCCGAGAAGTCGACGACCTCGCCGGCCGGGATGTAGTCGAACACCTCGGGTTCGAGCACGTAGATACCGGTGTTGATCGTGTCGGAGAAGACCTGTCCCCAGGTCGGCTTCTCGAGAAACCGTTCGATCGTCCCGTCGTCACGCGTGATGACAATGCCGAACTCGACCGGGTTCTCGACCCGCTTCAGCGCGATGGACGCGAACGCCTCGTGCTTCTGGTGCTGGTCCACGATCGAAGTGAGATCGACATCGGTGAGCACGTCACCGGAGATGACGAGAAACGTCTCGTCGAGTTCGTCCATTGCGTTGCGCACCGAACCCGCGGTGCCGAGCGGCGACTCCTCGGTCGCGTAGCGCATGCGCACCCCGAAGTCGGAGCCGTCGCCGAAGTAGTTGCGAATGTGGTTGGCCAGGAACGCGACCGTCACGACGATGTCGTCGAAGCCGTGCTTCGCGAGCAGGCTGACGATGTGCTCCATCATCGGCACGTTCGCGATCGGCATCATCGGCTTCGGCGAGTTGCTCGTGAGCGGCCGCAGGCGAGTGCCCTCGCCGCCGGCCATGATCACCGCCTTCATCCCGACACCTCCGCGGCCGTGCGGGCCGCCCGTCCTTCTGCGAGTGCGGCCCTGGCCGCCGGCACGTACTTCATCGCGGCGTAGTACCCGAGCGCGATGCCACCGATCGCGAAGCACCAACCGATGAGGTTGCCCACGAACTCGAGCTCCTCGACCGCGGCGGCAACGAGGAACGCGGGCAGCGAAAACATGATCGCGAGGGTGCCCGCCTTGCCCGCCCACACGACGTCGATGCGCCGGGCGCCCGCGATCCCGAGGGCGATGGTCGCCATCGCGATCAGCACTTCGCGTATGAGGATGATCCAGAGCACGATGTTGATGGCGGTCCCGAGGTCCTCGACGAGCAGCGCGATCGCGGCCGCGACGAGCAGTACGCGGTCGGCCGTGGGGTCGAGGATCTTGCCCAGTTCGCTGCCCTGGTCGTAGCGCCGGGCGATGTAGCCGTCGACCCAGTCGGTGGCGCCGAGGACGGCGAGCAGCACTGCCGCCCATCCGGGCTCGTCGGCGCCCCACAGGAGCCAGAGGAACACGGGGACGCAGGCCAGACGCGCGATCGAGATCAGGTTCGGAATCGTCCACACACGCGTCGTCGACACTGCCCCCCAGGGTAGGCGGTCTCGCGCACTCCCCTACAGACCCGCGATCCCGCCCTCGGCCCGGGGGTCGCTGGCGCCGCGGTAGCCCGTGGCGGTCGGTTCGATGACGTGCGCGTAGCCCATACCGTGGCCGTACGCGGGCACAGTCCTGATCGTGTGGCCCTTGGCGCGCAGCGCGTCGACCCATTCGGGGTCGACCCGATCTTCGACGGCGACGGCACCCGACGCGGGGTCGACGGTCCAGCGGGGCGCGTCGAGCGCGGCCTGCGGGTCGGCGCCGTCGACCGCGATACGCGTCAGGAATTGCAGCTGGGCCTGCGCCTGCTGGTGCCCGCCTTCGGAACCGAACACGAGTGCAGGTTCGCCGTCGCGCCGAGCGAACGCGGGGATGAGTGTGTGCATCGGGCGGCGCCGCGGCCCGATCGCCTGCGGATGGTCGCCGTCGAGCCGGAACGAACTGCCGCGGTTGTGCAGGTTGAGTCCCCACTCGTCGACACGGATGCCGGAACCCGCGCCGAAGAAGTTCGACTGGATGATGCTCACCATCAGGCCGTCGCCGTCGGCCGCGCAGAAATACACCGTGCCACCGTCGGATTGGGTGTCGAGCGGGAACGACGATGCGGCGGCGGGATCGATGCGCGCGCGTTGCTCTGCGATGTACGCGTCGGTCAGCAGATCGGTCGGCGCGATCGTCATCGCGTCGGGGTCGGCGACGTGGCGGTTGCGGTCGGCGAGCGCGAGCTTCATCGCTTCGATCATCAGATGCGCACGTTCGGGACCGTCGGGCGGGAGGTCGAGACCGTCGACGATGCGCATCGCTTCGAGCGCCGCGACACCTTGTGTCGGAGGCGGCAGCTCGGAGATGTCGAGGCCGGCAAAGCGCGCGACCAGCGGGTCGACCCAGTCGCCTTCGTGGCGCGCGATGTCGGCCTCGGTCATGAACGAGCCGCACTCCTGCAGCCGCGCCGCGATCGCGGCGCCGATCGGGCCCTTGTAATACGCGTCGGGTCCGTCGGCCGCGAGCGTGCGCAACGTGCGCCCGAGCGGGGACTGCACGAGCCGCCCGCCCTCGGGCATTGCCGGATAGGCACGGCCGAAGTCGGGCAACTCGAAGTGGTCGTAGACGCGGCGGGCCTGGTCGAAATACCACGCCCCCTTCGCGCTGAGCGGGAACCCGCCCTCGGCGTAGCGGATCGCGGTAGCAGCAAGATCGCCGAACGACCGCGTCCCCCAGCGTTCGAGCAGGTCGAACCACCCGCGCACCGCGCCCGGCACCGTCACGGTCAGCGGACCGAACGTCGGGAACGTCGCGCTTGCGGCGCGGTCGCGCACATCTTCCAGCGTCGCGGCTTCGGGTGCCCGGCCCACGCCGAGGTAGCCGTGCAGGTTCCCATCCCACACCTGCACGAGCAGGTCGCCGCCCGGACCGCACATGTACGGCGTGACGACCGCGAGGGTCAGGTTGGCCGCGACGGCGGCGTCGACCGCGTTGCCCCCGCCCGCCAGCGTGGCGAGCCCCGCGGCGGTGGCGAGGTAGTGCGGTGTGGCCACAGCCGCCTGCGGGAAGTGTCGGGAGGACCGCAGCCAGGGAGTCATGCCGCGACCCTAAGGCCCTAGGGTCGGGTCATGGAATTCAATCTCGCCGATCTGTTCGAGAGGGTGGTCGACACCGTCCCCGACCGCGACGCGCTCGTCGCGGGCGACCGGCGCCTGACGTACGGCGAACTCGACGAGCGCGCCACCCGGTTCGCGCACCACTTGCTCGACGTCGGAATCGCGCCGGGTGACTTTGTCGGCATCTACGCGCAGAACCGGGCCGAGTGGGCCGAGGCGATGATCGGTTGTTACAAGGCGCGCGCGGTTCCGATCAACATCAACTTCCGCTACGTCGTCGAGGAGTTGCGCTACCTGTTCGACAACGCCGACCTCGTCGCGCTCGTGTACGAAGCGGGCTACGGGCCGAGCGTCGCAGCCGCACTCCCCGACGCGCCGAAGTTGAGACACCTGGTCGAACTCGACGACGGTTCCGTCACAGTGACGAAAGACCTCACTGCCATCGGATACGAGGACGCGTTGGCGGCAGCGTCGGGCGACCGCGACTTCGGGCCTCGCTCCCCCGACGACCTGTACGTCCTCTACACGGGCGGCACCACCGGGATGCCCAAGGGCGTCATGTGGCGCCAGGAAGACATCTTCTTCGCGGCGATGGGCGGCGGGAACTACGGCGGGGTCGGGATCACCGAGCCCGAGCAGATCACCGCGAACGTGAGCGCGGCACCGGCCGCGACGCTCGCGCTCGCGCCGCTCATGCACGGCAACGCGCAGTGGACGATGTTCGTGTCGTTGTTCGGCGGCAGCACGGTCGTGCTCGACGCGAGCCACGGGTTCGACGCCAACCACATCCTCGATCTCGTCGAGCGCGAGAACGTGTTCGTCGTCAGCCTCGTCGGCGACGCCATGGCCCGCCCGCTGGTCGATGCAATCGCGGCGCGCGGTCACGCGCCGCCGATGCTGTTCGCGATGGTGTCCGGTGGCGCGATCCTGTCGCCGTCGATCAAGGCCGAGATCAACGAACGCATGCCCCAGGTCGCAGTGATCGACGCGTTCGGCGCGTCGGAGACGGGCGCCAACGGTGCGGTCGACGTGACCGACAAGGGTCCGCGGTTCCGCATGAACGAGTGGACCACCGTCATCGACGACGACGGCCACCTCGCGAAGGAAGGCGAGATCGGCATGCTCGCCCGCCGCGGGCACGTGCCCCTCGGCTACTACAAGGACGAGGTCAAGACCGCGGCCACGTTCGTGGAACGCGACGGCGTGCGCTGGGCGATCCCCGGCGACAAGGCCGTGATCGAAGACGACGGCACCATCACCGTGCTCGGCCGCGGTTCGCAGTGCATCAACACCGGCGGCGAGAAGGTCTTCCCCGAGGAGGTCGAAGCCGTGCTCAAGAGTCACCCGGCGGTGTTCGACGCGATCGTGGTCGGCATCCCCGACGAACGCTGGGGCGAGTCGGTCACCGCGGTCGTCGCACCCCGCCCCGGAACCACACCGACGCTGGAAGAACTGTCGGCCCACGCCCGCGAGTCGCTCGCGGGCTACAAGGTCCCGCGGCACTTGGTACTCGTCGACGAAGTCGAACGCACCCCCGCCGGCAAACCGAACTACCGCTGGGCCAAAGAACTCGCCGGTGCGTCGTTAAAGGCCACCTGAGGTACCTCTCACGACGCACGCCAGATCTCGTACTGGGCGGCGGCGCGAGACTGCAGGTGCGGGCGGATGAGTTCTGCCGCGATGCGCTTGTGTTCGGGGTCGTCGCGGTAGACGAGGTAGCCCTCGGCGTCTTCGAAGTCGGCGACGACGGCGAACGTGGTGTTGCCCTCGTCGATGCCGGCGTCGCGGCCGACGCGGTAGTCGAGGAGTTGCGGCAGGCGGGCCGGAAGTGCGCGCAGTGCATGCTCGATCGCGTCGAAGTCGGCGTCCGACGAAAGCGTGAGCAACGACACGTGGCGCAGCATCAGAGCAGCCCCGCGTACGCGCCGCCGTCGACGGGTGTGGCGGTGCCGGTGACGAACCGGGCGTGTTCCGAGCACAGGAACGCGGCGACCTGACCGAAGTCGGCGGCGTCGCCCAGCACCCGCGCCGGGATTCCCGCGGCGAGCGAGTCGAGACCCGCGTCGTCGTTCAGCGCGGTGAGCCGTTGCGTTGCGTGCAGGCCCGGGAGGAGTGAGTTCACGGTGACACCATCGCGTGCGACCTCCGTGGCCAGCGTCTTGAGGAACCCGGTCAGTGCCGCGCGCGCCGTGTTGGAGAGGATGAGGTGGGCAATGGGCTGGCGCACGGCGATCGACGTGATCGCGACCACTCGCCCCCACTGCTGTTCGCGCATCGCGGGGACGGCTTCGTAACACATCGCGATTGCCGAGCGGCAGTTCAACTCGAACGCATCGAGGTACTGGTCGACCGTCGTCGACACGAAGTTGCCGGGCGGCGGGCCACCCGCGTTCGGCACGAGGATGTCGACACCACCCAACGCGGCGCGAGCGTCGCGTACGAACCCGGCCGCGCCGTCGGGGGTCGACACGTCGGCGACGATCGCCACAGCGCCCGACCCGATGCGTTCGGCCGCGGCGTCGATCGTCTCGCGGTGGCGGCCGCAGATCGCGACGTGTACTCCCTCGGCTGCGAGCGCGGCGGCGACGCCGAAGCCGAGTCCCTGCGACGCGGCGGCCACCGCGGCGCGCCGACCGGAGATGCCGAGATCCACCGAGCGATCCTCCGACTAGTGGATGGGGCCCGCAGTGTCGCGCAACGACCGCGCCCCGCGCCCGGTACGCATCGCGATGATCTCGGCGCAGATGGCAATCGCGGTCTCCTCGGGCGTACGGGCGCCCACATCGAGTCCGATCGGTGAGCGCACCCGGGCGATCTCGTCGTCGGTGAGCCCCGCCTCGCGCAGGCGCTCGGTACGGCTCTCGTGCGTGCGCCGCGAGCCCATCGCGCCGAGGTACCCGACGCGGGTCCGCACCGAACCGGCGATGGCGGGCACATCGAACTTGTGGTCGTGGGTCAGCACGCACACCGCGTCGCGGGGGCCGAGTTCGTCGCCGACCTTGGCCAAGTACCGGTCGGGCCAGTCGTTGACAACCTCGTCGGCCATCGGGAACCGCCGCACGGTGGCGAACACGGCCCGGGCGTCGCACACGGTCACGCGGTAGCCGAGCACCTTGGCGA
>Ga0163150_10004631_pt1 | contig 18260 bp, 9 predicted proteins | sample OliLakLV19P2IB_FD_148628 | JGI IMG/M metagenome (GOLD analysis project Ga0163150, IMG submission 148628) | Freshwater microbial mat bacterial communities from Lake Vanda, McMurdo Dry Valleys, Antarctica - Oligotrophic Lake LV.19.P2.IB | ecosystem: Environmental > Aquatic > Freshwater > Lake >...
CGGTGCTGGGCGTGCTGGGCCGCGAGATGGTGGTGAAACTCTCGGCGGCGTGGGGTGGGCTGGGCAAACACAAACCCCTGGTGGACGCGACGTTGGACTGGCTCAAAGCCGCGTCGCCGAAGTTGGTGCCGCCGCTGGACCGGCTGGCCATTGGAGGGGGTATGATCTGAGGAAACGGGGGCGCGCCCCCCGGAAAATCAGCGCGCTACTTCGGAGTTCGGGTTGAATGCACCAACTGCCGCGAGATGGAACTGCACTTTGCCTCGGCCCGCTCCGCCGTGACCGCGCGCGGACCCGTGCTCGAAGCGATTCATCATTACAAATACGACCGGCACATGTGGTTCGAGGATTTTCTGGTGGAACTCTTGGTCCAGGGCGCACGCGATTGGTTTCGGAACCACCCCACGGACGCCCTGCTGCCCGTGCCGCTTTTTTCCGTGCGCCACCGCGAGCGGGGCTTCAACCAGGCGGAGCGACTCGCGCGGCGGCTGAGTGTGGCCGTGGAAGTTCCCGTCCGCACCGACCTGCTCCGACGCGTCCAGCCCACGCCCAGCCAGACCCGCCTCTCGCGCACCGAGCGCGCCGACAACATGCGCCACGCCTTCGCGCTCCGAAAACCGGAGAAGCTGAAGGGCGGCAGTTATGTCCTCATTGACGACGTGTTCACCACCGGCGCGACCACCAGCGCGTGCGCGAAGTTATTGCTGAAAGCCGGTGCGAAACGGGTCGCCGTGTGGACAGTGGCGCGGGCGGAGTTTCGGTGAGTGCGGGGCGCGGGCGTCTCGCCCGCCCGAACGCGCCCGACGTCACGGCGGGCGGGACGCCCGCGCCCCAGCGTCCGGGAAATCCTGATTGCGCCGCCGATGAATTGCGTGTCTAGTCCGCTCCGGTCCGGAGCGTAGCTCAGCCTGGCTAGAGCGCGTGGTTTGGGTCCACGAAGTCGCAGGTTCGAATCCTGTCGCTCCGACCACTCTTTTTCAGTCCGTCCGAACTTTCTTACTGCCCCCAAATCTCGAATCTCATGTCCCGCCCAATGTCGCCGCCGCCGCTGTAAAAAGTTCCGGGCGCGTAGGTGCTCACGCCCCATGACCGTTCGAGCCAATATTCCTTATTGTTCGTGGCCAGGGGCAGAAAATTCAGATAGTAGGTGATCCCGGCGGTGAAGGGACCCACCGGCTCCGGGTAAACAATTTCGTAGTTCTGGAACGTGGCCCCATCGCTGTTGTCCGTGACACTCTGTGGCGTGATGAAAAAGGTGCTTCTCGCGACCGCCCCGGCATTCACTCCGGTTCCGATGGAAAAGACCAGGTTGTCCGTCGGAACGGGTGAACCCTTGGAGATGCGGATGACAATCTTGCTGATGCCGTAGTCCGAGCCTCCGAGGGTTCCGTGCCGGAACGATTGCGCCCCTTCAAAGCCAGCGCGGACTGAAACCTTGCCTCCGCCGGACACATTTTGCTGCATGTTCGTGGCCGGAGAGATCAACGCCCGATAGAAACAGTGCTGGTCATTCGTGTCCCTCGTGTCCGTGAAAACGACCTGGCCCATCGGCGCAAAATTGGTCGAGATCGGCATCCACTCGGTAAGGTTGCTCGAAGCCTGAATCACGTAGGGCGAAGCGGTGGGGCCTGACAACGCGAGCCGCGTCCCATTCGTCACCCGCTCTTGCGAGACGAACCTCAGCAGATCCACCACGGGTGATATGTTGAGGGTCACTGTGACCACGTTGCCCAGGACCAATCCGTCCGTGACCTGATAGGTGAAGCTGTCACTCCCGCTGTAATCTAATGCTGGGGTGTAGCTGAAAGAGCCGTCGGGATTCAAAGCAAGCAAGCCGTTCGTGACGTCGCTCACCAGCAGGGCGGTGATGGTGTCGCCATCCACATCCAGATCGTTGGCCAAAATGCCGGGCGCAGGACGGGACAGCACCACATCTTCCGAGGTGGTAAAAGTATCGGAGACAGCCAGGGGGGCATCGTTCACGGGTGCCACGGCAACGGTGACCACACCGGTGGCCAGCAAAGTTCCATCCCACATGCCATACCAGAACACCAGTGTTCCATGGAAATTAAGGGAGGGCGTGAAGACAACGTTCGTGCCGTTGATGACCGCCGTGCCGTTGGTGGTGAAGGTGCCGACCAAGCTTAAGACCGAGCCTTCCACATCCGTGTCGTTGCCCAGCACCCGGATGGTCACGCTCGTGTCTTCCAGAGTGTTGGTGCCATCGGGGTTGGCCACCGGCACGTCATTCACTGCCGTCACCGTGACCGTGACCCCGCCCGTCGCGGAGAGCGCGCCGTCGGAAAGGGTGTAGGTGAAGAACACGGTTCCATAGAAGTTGGTGGCGGGAGTGAAGACCACGTTGGTGCCGCTGACGACGGCCGTGCCGTTTGTGGTCGCCGTGCTCGTTATCGTGAGCGCGTCGTTCTCGATGTCGCTGTCATTGAGCAGCACGCTGACGCTCACGCTTTCGTCTTCCAAAACCGCGGCTGTGTCGTCCACGGTGATCGGGGAGTCGTTCACCGGGGTCACGGTGATGGTCACGGTGGCGAGATTGCCAGTGAGGACGCCATCGCTGGCCTGGTAGGTGAAACTGTCGGTGCCGTTGAAATTGGTGCTGGGGGTGTAGATGAACGATCCGTTGGCACTGAGGCTCAGGGTGCCGTTGCTGACGTTCCCGACGAGCAGTGCGCTCAGCGGGGTGCCCTCCACGTCAAAATCGTTGGTCAGGAGGCCGGGCGCGGGAATGGTGAGCCGGGTGTCTTCCAGCGTGATGTAAGTGTCGTTCGTGGATCGGGGAACATCGTTCACGGCGCTGACGGCCACGGTCACGCCGCCCGTGAAGGAACCGATGCCGTCGGAGAACACATAGCTGAAAAAGGTGGTGCCATTGAAGTTGGTGGCCGGCGTAAAAACGACATTGGTGCCGCTCATCACGGCCGTGCCGTTGGTCGTGGCAACGCGGGTGAGGGTCAGCGGCCGGGGGTCAGGGTTGTAGTCGTTAGCCAGGACATTCATGGTGACGCTGTTGTCTTCCACCAAGTTCGTGCTGTCGCTGACCGGGATCGGAGCATCATACACCGGGGTCACGGTGATGGTCACGGTGGCGAGATTGCCGTTGAGCAGGCCATCGCTGGCCCGGTAGGTGAAACTGTCAGTGCCGTTGAAATTGGTGCTGGGGGTGTAGATGAACGATCCGTTGGCACTGAGACTCAGGGTGCCGTTGCTGACGTTCCCGACGAGCAGTGCGCTCAGCGGGGTGCCCTCCACGTCAAAATCGTTGGTCAGGAGGCCGGGCGCGGGAATGGTGAGCCGGGTGTCTTCCAGGGTGGTGTAGGTGTCGTTCGTGGATCGCGGCACATCGTTCACGGCGCTGACGGCCACGGTCACGCCGCCCGTGAAGGAACCGATTCCGTCGGAAAACACATAGCTGAAAAAGGTGGAGCCATTGAAGTTGGTGGCCGGCGTAAAAACGACATTGGTGCCGCTCATCACGGCCGTGCCGTTGGTGGTGGCCACGCTGGTCAGGGTCAGCGGCCGGGGGTCAGGGTTGTAGTCATTGGCCAGCACGCTCACGGTCACGCTCGTGTCCTCCAGCGTGTTGGTGCTGTCACTGATCGGGATCGGAGGATCATACACCGGGGTCACGGTGACAGTGACGGTGGCCGTGGCGGAGTTGGTGCCGTCCGAGGCGGTGTAACTAAAAACCGCCGTGCCGTTGAAGTTCGTCGCGGGGCGGAAAACCAGGTTGGTACCGCTGGTGGTGACCACGCCGTTCGTCCAGGAGGTGCCGGTAATGGTCAACGCCGTGCCCTCCACATCGTAGTCATTGGCCAGGACGGGAATGGTGACCGCCGTGTCCTCCGGCGTGCTGGCCGTGTCGTTCGTGGCGCGCGGAGCATCGTTCACGGCGGTGACGTTGATGGTCACCGTCGCGAGGTTGCCGGTGGCGAAGCCATCGCTCGCCCGATAGGTGAAGCTGTCGCTGCCGTTGAAGTTGGTATTGGGCCGGTAAAAGAACGAGCCGTCCGCGTTCAGGGTCAGGATTCCGGAGGTGACGTTCCCCACCAAGATGGCCGATTTGGCATCTCCATCCACGTCCCAGTCATTCGTCAGCAGGCCCGGTGCGGCGACGGTCAAGGGCATGTCCTCCGCCGTCGTATAGACATCATTAGTGGCCTCCGGCGGCGCATCGTTCACGGAAGTCACGACCACCGTCACCCAGCCTGTGGCGGTCAGTGCTCCGTCCGAAACGGTGTAGGAAAACCAGACCGTGCCGAAGAAATTCGAAGCCGCCTGGAAAATGATGTCGCTCCCGCTCACGATGGCCGTGCCATTCGTGGTGGCCGTGCTGACCAGGGTCAGGGATGCGCTGTCCACATCCACATCGTTCGCGAGCACCGGGATCCTCACGCTCACATCTTCCATCGTGCCCGCCAGGTCGTTGACCGCGACCGGCCGATCATTGACCGGGATGACGGTCACGGAAACCATTCCCGTGGCGAACAATTGGCCATCGGTCACCACATAGCTCAACGAAGTGAGGCCATTGAAATTCGTGGCCGGCGTGAACACAAGATTGGTGCCGCTGATCACGACCGTGCCGTCTGCGGCGGTAGCGCTGGTCACGGTCAAGGCCGTGCGCTCGACATCCGTGTCGTTGGCCAGCACCTGGATGGTCACGCTCACGTCCTCCAGCGTGTTGGTGGTGTCGTTGTTGGCGAAGGGGGCGTCGTTGACCGGCACCACGGTCACGGTGACAAGGCCGGTGGCGAGGAGCGCGCCATCTGAAACGACGTAGCTGAGGACGACGAGGCCGTTGAAATTCGGGGCCGGTGTGAACAGGACCTCCGACCCGCTCACCACCGCCGTGCCATTGGTCGTCGCGGTGCTGAGCAGCGTCAGGGGCGTACCATCCGGATCACTGTCATTGGCCAGCACATTCATAAACACGCTCACATCTTCCAGGGTGGTGGCGGTGTCATTGACGGGGATGGGGGCGTCGTTCACCGGGGTGACGTTGAGCGTGACGGTGGCGCTTTCCGAATGGTCGCTTTCCCGGATCTCGAAGCGCATGTCCTTTCCGTCATCGGAACCGGTTTTGTAATAGGTCCCTTTCGAATAGGTGCTGCTGCCGGCATATTCCACCCAGACATCTCGGCCGCTTGGGGCGTTGTCCAAATTCAGGTAGTAGGTGGTTCCCGCCGTGAATGGGCCGACGTCCGTGGCATAAACCACATCATAGTTTTGGAAAGACACGCCCTCGGTCGTGTTGGAGATGCCAGACATGGGGATGGTGAACGCACTGCCCGCCAACGTTCCTGAGTTCACGGCAGTCCCGATGGAAAAATTCAGGTTGTTCGCCTGCCCGGCTTTCTTGGTCAGGCGGAGCACCACCTTCTTGATGGTGTAGGAAGGATCGCCGGCGATCCCGTGCCGGAAAGACTGGGCTCCCGGCTGGCCGTTCTTGATCTCCATCTTGTTTCCGCCGGAGTTGTTCTGCTCCAAAATGCTGGTGATGCCATCCTGCGCGCGGTAGGTGAAACTGTCAGTGCCGAAGAAATTCGTGTCGGGCCGGTAGATGAAGCCGCCGTTGGTGCTGAAGGTCAACACGCCGTTGGCGGGATTGCTCACGAGGGCCGCGCTCACCCCCCCGGGGTAAACATCCGTGTCGTTGGTCAGGATGCCGGGGGCCGGGATGCTGAGGATCGTGTCCTCGGTCAGCGTGTAGGCGTCATTCCCGGCGATGGGCACATCGTTGCTCGCCAGCACCGTGAGCAAGGCGGTGCGGCTGTCCATCCGGCCAACAAGATTGCGAACATCCACGTAATAGCCGCCCGTATCGTTCGTATCAACGCCGGTCAGGGTCAGAATGCTCGCCGTGGCGCCGCTGATGGGCGCGGCCCGGAAATACCATTGATAGGACAGTGTCGTGAGGCTGGAGGCCACGACCGTGAAACGGACAGTGTCCCCGCCTAGGACAACTTGGTCCACAGGCTGGACAGTGATGCTCGGTGGCAACCCGAGTTGGGCATGCGCCGGCAAGAGCAGCCCGCCGAATAGAATCAAGGCTCCGGCGATGCTTCGCAGTTTATCCCTAAAAATTTTCATGCTGACGAAATTCACTGATGGCAAAACATTAGCGAATAGCGTGCCTGTGTCCGATTGTGAGCGGGTTTTTTCAGAACAGGACACTGCACAGGGAATCAGCGAGACAGTCGGTGGTTCGGTGAGGGACGGCGGCCAGAAATTCCAAAATCCAAATCCCAAATCCCAAACAATATCCAAATTCCAAAACTCCAACCCGACTGGCGCAGCCTCTGGCCTGCCCGTCCGGTTTGGAATTTGTGGGCTTGTAATTTGTTTGGGATTTGGGATTTGGGATTTGGATTTTTTCTTCCCTCACTGAAAACCTCAAGGAACCGCCAAGTCTGACCGGAAACTTTTAATCGCACCCCTGGCCGTGGCCCCTGCTCAAAACCGGTAGGTGAGCTTGAGCCGGTACGTCCGCCCATCGCGCTCCAGCAAGTCCTGGCTGTGGAAGCGGGTCGCGGGGTCCGAGTAAGTTTCGTCGAAGAGGTTGTACACGCTGGCGGAGAATTCGAGGTTCTTGATCAACTCGCGGGTGTAGAGGGTGAGGTTCACGGTGCCAAAGGCGCGCGCGGGCCGGCCCTGCACGGTGGAGGGCACGGTGGTGTTGCGCAGCGACTCGCGCTCGCTCGTCCATTGCGCCTCGGCCCCGAGGAAAATTTTGTCCTGCCACAGGGGCACGCTCACGTTGAGCTTCACGAGGTGCTCGGGGGAGTCGGGCATTTCGTAATCGAGCGAGGGGGCGTCGGTGTTTTGCAGGGCGTAGCTGACGCGGCCGCGCACGCCATTGGTCCAGAAGCCGTCGAGGGCGAGTTCGAGGCCGGTGGTGTCAGCGTCGAAATTCACGAAGCGTCCGCTCTGGAAGGCGATGAGGCCCTCCATGTCATTGTAATAGCCGGAGACGGAGCCGCGCAGGTGCCGGGTCAGGACCTGTTCAAAGACCAGTTCGTAGGAGGTGATTTCCTCGGGCTGCAAATCGGCGCCCGGCCCGGCGAGGGCCTGTTCGAGAAAGTTCGGCGCGCGGAAGGCGGTGCCGTAGATGGCCTTGATGGTGGAATTGGTCCAGGGGTTGTAGATGAGGGCGACGCGGGGATTGTAGCTGGCTTCGAAATCTCCGTACTGGTCGTAGCGCAGGCCGCCGTGGAGATGCAGTGGCTCCACCAGCTCGAAGTCGCCCTGCGCATAAACGCCGTGGCTCTGCCGGTCTTCGCGCACGGTCTGGCTGTCGGTCACGCGTTCCTGCCGGAAGTCGTCGCGATACTCCGCGCCGAGGGTGACGATGTGGCGGTCGAAGAGGCGCTTGTTGAACTGCAATTCCGCGCCCCACCATTCGCCCACGTTTTCCTCTTTGAACACGGCGCCGCCGAAGGGGTAGCCGATCTCGAATTCGGAGCGGTCGTAATAAACCTGCGCCGTCACGTCCACCACGTCCGGGAAGATGTGCGCGTATTTGAGCGCGCCGTAGCCGCGCTCGTCGGTGGTGCGGAGGTGGGAGTCGTTGAAGGTGGTGCCGAACTGCGCGGTGGGGTTGCCCTTCTCGCGCCGGATGAAGCCGCCTTCCAGGGTAAAGTCGAAATAGCTCAGCGAGCCGAAGAAGCTGCCGAAACCGTCGTCGTCGCGGCTGCGGGCCACGCCGTTGTTTTGCGCGGGCGTGTTGAACTCGCGGTAAAATAATTTGTCCGGCCCCGCGCTGTCGTAGAAGGAGCCGGAGAGGAGCAATTCGAGGCCGTTCGTAAAACTTTTACCGAGCGTGACGCGGGCCTTGTAGCTGTCGAACTCACCATATTCAATGGATGATTCCACGCCGTTGATCTGGCGGCCGGTGCGCGTGACCACGTTGATGACGCCGAAGAACGCGTTGTTACCGTAGAGCACGGAGCCGGGGCCGCGGATGACTTCCACGCGGTCAATCAGGTCCACGTCGAGAATGAACGCGGAGTCGATGAACGCGCCGTCGGTGAGGTTGTTGTTCACGCGATGGCCGTTGACGAGGAGGAGGACGCGACTGTTGAAGTCGCCGAGATTGACGCCGCGCGTGCCGAGGAAGGCGTAGTTGCGGTCGTAGGAAACGTGGAAGCCCTGCACACTTTGCAGCACGTCGGCCAGGGTGCGATGGCCGTATTTTTTGATTTCATCGGACGAGACGAGCGAGATGGAGGAGGGGGCCTCGGAAGTTTTCTGCTCGAATTTGGACGCGCCATAAACCTTCGGCACCTCGATGTCCATCAGGGCTTCCAGCGAGAGGGTGGTGAGGTCGGCGGCGTCCTGGACGGTGTTGGTGTCCGCCGCGCGCGTGCTGGAATTCCACAGCAAGGCGAGGGCGGCGAGAGTGGCGATGAGGAGGCAGGCGCGACGGGGCAGGGGTGCCACTATGGCGAAAGGTGCGGCAGAACGTGGGTGATTCATTCTTTTCGGAGGCGAGAATGGGACTCATGCGCCCATAATCAAGCGCCTTTCGTGACGGTTTTTTTCCCGCCACCGCAGAGCCCGGAGGCGGCTTCGTCCTGCTGCGACAGAAAAAATCTCCTCCACCCCCGTCCGCCTCCTGCCGCCATAACCTTTCGATAGCTGATGCGCCCCTTTGCAAAACTTTTGTGCGTGCTCGGCCTGCTGCTGTTTAGCAGCGGGCGCGCGCAGGATTCGCCGCCTTCCGAATACCAGATCAAAGCTGCCTTCATTTTTCAGTTCGCCAAATTCATCGAATGGCCGCGCGAGGCCTTGCCGGGACCGTCTTTGCCCATGGTCCTCGGCATCCTCGGCGACATTCCGCCGGGCGCGAATTTCCAGCAGACGTTTGCGAACAAAAGCATCAACGACCATCCCTTGCTGGTGAAAGAATTCCGGCAGGCGGCGGACGTGACGAACTGCCACATTCTCTTCATCAGTTCCTCCCTCCTCAATGCGATGCAGGAAAATGAGCGGCGGGAAATCATGGAGAACCTGGGCCGATCCAACGTGCTGATCATTGGAGAAGCGCCGGGCTTCACGGAAGCGGGCGGCATGATCAACTTCGTGAAGGAGAACAACAAAATCCGTTTCCAAATCAACGAGCCGGCGGCCAAGAAGGCCAAGCTGAAGGTCAGCTCAAAGTTACTGAGCCTGGCCGTGCCTTCGTCCCGCTGAGGGGGCCTCGCACATTCCCCTCGTTTCCAATCCGGCTCAGAAAAATTTCTAAAGTGCCGCGACGCAGTGGCCGATTCCCTCAGTGGTCCAGAAGCACGGTTTAATCGAAGTCGATGAAATCTGCGCTGGCCAGAGGAAGAAAACGCATGAATTGGTTTCAGCAGAAAATAATCGAGCGCCAGCCGGCCGCGATCCACGAGGTCGCTCCAGTCGTGCCCTCGTGGGCGGAAATCACGGGCGGACACGGCGCGGGCAACCAACGTTGAAACCATGAACCGCTTCCGCAATTTTCCCATCCGCCAGAAGATGCTCATCCTGACGCTGCTGATCTGCGGCGCGGTTCAATTTATCGCCGTCGCGTCGCTCTTCGTCTTCCAGGTGCTGAACTTCCGCTCCAACTTCCAGCGCGACAACTCCACCCTCGCGGCCATCATCGCCAACCAGAGCACGGCCGTGATGGAGTTCAAAGATGAGGCGACCGCGGCGGAAGTGGTGGGCGCGCTGCAAGCCAAGTCCACCGTGCTGTCCGCCTCGCTGGCCTTGACCAACGGAACGATTCTGGCGCACTACGGCCTCAAGGAGCCGGCGCAGGCGCTGGCCACGTTCCCGCCGCCGGGAGAATACCGTTTCCACGACGGCCACCTGCTGCTCACCCAGCCCGTCATGTTGAAGCGCGAACGCGTGGGCACGCTCTATCTGCGGACGGACTATCACCGGACGTTTTTGGAACTGCTTGGTTTCTATGGGCAGGTGGTGGCCGGCGTGGTGGTCGTGTCCTGCGGGCTGGCGGTGTTCCTGTCCAGCCGGCTCGGCCGCATGATTACCGATCCAGTTCTTCGTCTGGCGCAGACCGCAAAAATCATTGGCGAGGATAAAGATTATTCCGTGCGCGCCGTGGTCAGCAACGGGGGCGACGAGGTGGGCGGCCTCACCGAGTCCTTCAACGAAATGCTCGGCCGCATTGAGAGCCAGGACGCCGAACTCAGTCTCTCGCAACAGAAGATGTCCGCGCTGATCCATTCGATTGACGGCATCGTGTGGGAGCGCACGCCGGACACCTTCCAGTTCACGTTCATCAGCCGGCAGAGTGAAAGCATCCTCGGCTACGCACCGGAGACGTGGCTGGAGCAGCCGGATTTCTGGGCGAAGAAACTGCATCCGCAAGACGCGGCCAAGGCCATTGAGACTGGGCGCGACATGGCGACGGCCGGCGAACACTACAGCTTTGAATACCGCCTGTTCGCCGCCGACGGCCGCACCGTCTGGATTCGCGAGAGCGGCACGGTGCTCATGGAGAAGGACCGGCCCGTGGCCATGCGCGGCATTTTCCAGGACATCACGCAGCAGAAGCTGGCGGCGGAGGAGCTCGACAAGTTGAACCGCCAGCTCATCGACGCCTCGCGCAACGCCGGCATGGCCGACGTGGCGACCGGCGTGTTGCACAACGTGGGCAACGTGCTGAACAGCGTGAGCGTCTCGGCCACGCTGGTCGCCGACCGGTTGCGGCGTTCCAAGGTCACGAACTTGCGCCGCGCGACCGCCATGCTGCGCGAGCAGAACGGTCATCTCGCAGAATTCCTGACCGCGGATCCGAAAGGCAAATTGCTGCCTGAATATCTCGGCACCGCCGCCGATCAACTCTTCGCCGAACAGACCGAACTGGTCGCAGAAATGGATTCCGTGGGTCTGCACATCGAGCACATCAAGGAGATCGTCTCCATGCAGCAGAACTACGCGAAGGTCTCGGGCGTCTATGAAAATTTGAGCGCGCAAGAGCTGGTGGAGGATGCGCTGCGTTTGAATGTGGCGGCCTTCGAGCGGCATCACATTGATTTGGTCCGGGAGTTCGAGCCGAACCTTCCCAAGGTGTGCGTGGATCGGCACAAGTTTTTGCAGATTCTCATCAACCTTCTCCGCAACGCCAAACACGCCATGGAAGACAAAAAAGCGGGCGAGAGGCGAATGACCATCCGCGTGGGAATGGCGACCTCCGGGCGGGTTAAGATTGTCGTCAACGACAATGGCCTGGGGATTCCGGCGGAGAATCTGGCCAAGGTTTTCAACCACGGTTTTACGACCAAGAAAGACGGACACGGCTTCGGCCTGCACAGCGGGGCCAACGCCGCCAAGGAAATGGGCGGCAGCCTCGCGGCCCGCAGCGCCGGCCCCGGCCAAGGTGCCGAGTTCACTTTGGAATTACCCACGTCGAACCGCCAGCCGTCGCCATTAAAAACAGAAGGAAACGTGTGAACGTTCAAGACTTGAAACCCAACCATCGCATTCTGCTCGTGGACGACAACACGAGCATCCACGCCGACTTCCGAAAAATCCTCTGCCCGAGCCACACGGGCTCCGTCGCCCTGGATGAAATGGAAGCGGCCCTCTTCGACGACGCCCAGCCGGTGACCGCAGGCACTAACTTCACCCTCGACTCCGCCTACCAAGGCCAGGAGGCGCTGGAAATGGTGAAGCAGTCGCTCGCGGAAAACCGTCCCTACGCGATGGCCTTCGTGGACGTGCGCATGCCGCCCGGCTGGGATGGCATCGAAACCATCGCGCGCATCTGGGAGGTGAATCCCGAACTCCAGATCGTCATTTGCACGGCCTACTCGGATTATTCGTGGGAGGAAATGCGCACCAAGGTGGGCCAGCCGGACAGCCTGCTGGTGCTCAAGAAACCCTTCGACAACATCGAGGTGCAGCAGATGGCGCACGCTTTAACCAAGAAATGGCTGCTCAACCATCAGTCGGCTTGGCAGATGGCGGAACTGGCGCGCGCCAATGAATCTTTGGCCATGTCCGAGGAACGTTTCTCCAAAGCATTCCATGAAAGCCCCCTGCCGAGCGGCATCCAGAGCCTGTCCGATCAACGCTTCGTGGATGTGAATCTACGTCTCGCCGAGATCACCGGCCGGAAGCGCGAGGAGCTGATTGGCCGGACTCCGGCGGAGTTGTGCATGTGGGAAAAGTCCGAGGTGGCCGATCAATGGGTGGAAGGCGTATTGAGCCATGAAAACGTGCGGGATCAGGAGGCCAACATCCGCACCCCGGACGGGGCCACGCACGAAGTGCTGGTTTCCATGTCACCCATCATCGTCGGTGGACAGTCGCATCTTCTAATGCTGGTCCAGGATGTCGCGGAGCGCGCGTTGATGGAGCGCCAGTTGCGCCAGGCGCAAAAGATGGAGGCCATCGGTCAGTTGGCGGCCGGAGTGGCGCATGACTTCAACAACATCCTCACGGTCATCCAGGGACACGCCGGATTGATGCAGCACGTAATGGCCGCCGACAGCCCCCAGCGAAAACCGCTCGAACAAATCTGCAAATCCTCGGCCCGCGCCGCCGCGCTCATCCGGCAGTTGCTCATGTTCAGCCGCAAGCAGGTCATGCAGTTCCGCTATCTCGACCTCAACGAGACGCTGCAGAGCGCGACCAAGATGCTCGAACGGCTGGTCGGCGAGCATGTGCAGATTGATTTTCGTCCCCAGGCGTCGCTGCCCACCATTCATGCCGATACCAGCATGATGGAGCAGATCATCATGAACCTCGCGGTCAACGCCCGCGACGCCATGCCGAACGGGGGCCGGGTCGTCATGACCACGACACTGGAGAACATTCACCGCGCCTCCTCGCCACTGGATCCGGAACCGCGCCACGGCGCTTTCGTCTGCCTCACTTTCAGTGACGCCGGCATCGGGATGGACACGCAGGTTCTCACGCGCATCTTCGAGCCGTTTTTCACCACCAAGGCGGTCGGCAAAGGCACCGGCCTGGGGTTGTCCACGGTGTTCGGCATTGTCCGGCAGCACCATGGCTGGCTGGAGGTGGAGAGCCAGCCGAACCAAGGCACGACCTTCCGGATCTATTTTCCCGCCAAGGGGCAGGCCGCCGAGAAAACGGAACCGGTCAACAACACCGCCCTGTGCAGCGGTCGCGAAACCGTCCTCGTGGCGGAAGATGAAGATGCCCTGCGCGAAATGGTCGCCGAGGTTCTGCGCATTCAGGGCTACACGGTACTCGAAGCGGCGTCCGGACAGGACGCGCTGGAAGTCTGGTCACGCGCCGAACGTCCGGTGGACCTGCTCGTCACGGACATGGTCATGCCGGGTGGCATCATGGGCGGCGAACTGGCGGAACGTCTCACGAGCCAGTGTCCCAGCCTGCGGGTCATTTACACCAGCGGCTACAGCCCCGGCATGGCCGGCCAGGACATCTCGCTCCTGGAGCGGCGCAACTTTCTGCCCAAGCCCTACTCGATTGGGAAGCTCGCGCAATTCGTCCGCGAATGTCTGGATGCGCCGTTGCAGAGGAATTGAAGCCGGTCGGCGCACCCGTCCTCTTCCAGGCTCTTCAACTCACCGCTGATACAGCGGGATGTAGTGGTAGGGCATCGCCAGCATCATCGTATAGACGCTCGTGGTGTAGATCGGCCCGACGCTGCGGCCACCTTCCAGTCCCGTCTCGTTCGGATCCCAGAACGCGGTGTCGCCACGCACCGTGGCTTTCTTCACCAGCGCGTCGTGGATCAGCTTGTACCATTTCGCCCACGTCTCGCCGCCGCGCATGTACATCGCGGGCGCGGCGTAAAAATTTCCATACGTGAACCATTCCGCGCGCGAGTCGCGAAAGGTGCGGAACAGGTATTCCTCGCCCGTCTTCACCATCGGATCGTCATAAAGTCCGCAGACTTGGAGCGAGTAAATCGCCGCCGCCGTGCGCGCGAAGCCGGGCGACTGGCCAGGCTGGTAGCAGAAACCGCCGCTCGGCGCGTGATGGCACGCCTTCACATAAGCAATCGCCCGGTTGATGGTCGCCTGTGGCACATCAATCCCCGCGTTCTTCGCTGCGCGCAGCCCGACCACTTGCAGCACGGTCACGGAAATGTCCGCCTGATAGGCGATGGGCCGGTAGCGCCAGCCGCCCTCGTTGTTCTGCGAACTGACGATGGTCTTCACGATCTTGTCGAGCTTCACACGCGCGGTCGGCGACTTGGTCTGACCGTAAAGTTCCGCCAGCGCGATGGTCGCGACGCCGTGGCCGTACATGTATTGCCCGTTCTGCTTGTTGCCCATCAGCCCGTCCGTCGAAATCGAATCAATGAGATACTGCATGCCGAGCGCGACCTGCTTGCCGTATTCGCCCTCGTTCGGCAGGTGCCCTGCCGCCTGAAACGCCATGAGCGCGTAGGCGGTGATGGCGATGGGATGCTGCTGCTCCATTTCGGTGCCGGCCCACGCGCCGTTCGGCGACTGCTTCGAGGCGAGCCATTTGAGCGCGCCCTTGATCAGGGTCTCGGTTTTCTCATCCACGCGGACGGGGTCGCGGGTGGAGGCGGGGGAGTCGGCGGCGAGGGTGGAAGAAATTCCAAAGCCCAAAATCCAAAGCCCAAACAAAATCCAAACTCCAAATTTCAAAACGTCGCGGGCGTCACGAGCGCGAATTGAGATTTGAGATTTGAAATTTGTTTGGATTTTGGGATTTGGATTTTGAAATTTACTCATCTGACTGATCCGAGAGGTTTTTCAAATACTGCTCCACGAGCGGCCCGTACTCCTGCGGGTACTTCTCCGCCTGCGATTGCTGGATGGCCGCGCGGTCGCGCTTGGGCAGGCCGATGAACGTGCCCTCACCGGCGACGCTGCGGCGCGCGCCGTTGGCGCCGCCCGTTCCGCTCCAGTTGCCGTCCTTGCCTGAACCGCGAGGGGGCGGCGGGCCTTGGCCGGGTCCGGGCTTCTCGCCGCCTTTGCCTTCGGTTTGCCCCGGACTCTGGCCCTGGCCGGGTTGCTGACCCTGACCTGGCTGCTGGCCCTCACCTTGCGCCATCTGCGAACTTAGTCCGGCTTGCGCGAGCGCGAGCGCGGCCTGCGCTTGCGCGAGGGCTTGCGCGGCCTCGCCGGCATTGGCCTGCGCAGGCTTGTTCTGCTTCGCTCCCGCCTGCGCCGCCGCCTGCGTGAGCGCGGACTGCGCCTGTTGCACGGCCTGCTGCGCGGCGGCAGGAAGCTGCCCGGCCTCACCCGCCGCGATGGGCGTCACGCTGTTCAATGCCTGCTCCAGTTGCTCCGCAGCCTTCTGCATTCCTTGATCCGTCACGGCCTTTTGCGCGGCCAGCAATTGTTCCGCGAGTTTCTGCACGTCCTTTTGCTGCTCGCCGAGTTTCGGGAGTGAAGGCGTTTCGCCCGGCGGCTTGGGCGCGTCGGGCGTGGCGCCGTCGATGCCTTGCTGCGCTTTCTGCATCGCGCCCACGGCAGCTTCGAGATTGTGGTCCGCCAAATCCCTCGCCGCCTGCTGGGCGGCCTGTTGCGCGGCGGAAGTTTGTTTCGACGGCGCGCTCTGCGCGTGCTCGCTGAGCGCGCTGGCGATGGCGGCCTGCTGCTTCTGCAAATTGTCCAGCAACCCGGCGGGCGCATTCGCCATCTCGCCCATCGCGTCGTTGACTTGTTCCGCCGCTTTCTCCAACGCCGCCGCCGCGTCCGCCAGACCCTTCGCCATGTCCGGCTGCTGGCCGAGTTCCGCGCGCAACTCGTTCATCTTCGACTCGATCTCTTTCTTCGCCGCGAACAAGTCGTTCAACGCCCGGGTCTGCGCGGGCTGCGCGTCCTTCGACTGGTTCTGATCGAGCTTGGCCTTGGCGTCACTCATCTGCGCCTTGGCGTCGCCCAGATGTTTCGCGGCGTTCGGTGCCGGCTCCTGCGCTTCCTTCTGCGCTTCGGTGGTTTTCTCTCCCGTCTCCTGCTGCTTCTTGGCGATCTCGCTGACCGGCTTCGTCTCCGGCTGCACCGCGTGCTTCGCCGTGTCGAGCCGCACGCCTTGCTCGTCCTTGATGATGGTCTCGACCTTCTCCAAAAGTTTTTCCAGCGCGGCCAGTTGCTTCTCGTCTTTCTCCAGTTTGGTAATTTTCTCGCCGAGTTCCTGTTCTGCCTTCTTCAACGCCTCCACCGCCGCCTGCTGCGCTTCGGGCGCGTTTTTGCTCTGGGCCAGTTCCTTCTGCGCCTTCTCCATCTGGTTCGCGGCCTCGTTCAAGGACGCCGCCGCTTCCGGCGCGTCATTCGCGGCCTGCTGCTGAATCTCCTGCGTGGCGTCGCGAATCTCGCCCTGCGCCGGAGCCTTCCCTTTCAACTCCTCCTTCTTGTTCTCCACCGCCGCAGTCTCCGTTTTCAGCGCCTCTTCCTTCTTGATCAACTCCGCAACCTGCTTCTGCAACTCGCGCAAATTCGCCAGCACGCTCTCCGGCTTCTGTGCTTCCTGCTCGGCCTTGGCGAGCTGTTCCAGCAACGCGCGCCGCGCCAGATCGAGGCTCGTGCTCGCGTCCAACTGCTTCACCGGCACTTCGCGCACTTTCCATTTCGTATCCTGACCCTGGTTGAGAATCGCCCGCGCCTCCTGCATCCGGTCAATGGCGGTGCGGAAATAACCCGCCGCCGTCGGGGCCACGTCATTGATGTCGCGGCGAATCAAGTCGCTGTTGTCCACCACCTCGAACTGCTTGTCCTCCGCGTCGCGCGCGTCGTCCTTGCGGTCCATCTTGCGCGTCAGCTCCGTGACCGCCTGCTGCTGGAGGATGGCGTTCTCCGTTTCCTGAATCGCCGCGCGGAGCAGGTCCACCAAATCCTTCGAGAGCAACATGGTGCGCGCCACGTCGCGCATCTGGTCGCGCGCTTTCTTCTCGTTGCCGGTCGCGCTGAGAAGTTTGCCGTTCTTCAAATCATCTACCGAGCCATCGAGCGCGCTGAACAGTCCGCCCGACTTCACTTGATCCAACGCCGCGCGCGGACGCTCGCCCGTCGTCGTGCCGTCGCTCTCTCGCGCGACCTTTTCCAATTTGTTCAACAGCAACGCCACTTCATCCTTGATGGCGATCTGATCAATCTCCTGCTGGCTCAGGTAACGCTTCTCGTCCTCGCCGAAACTCTTGAGCGGCTTCTGATCCGTCTGCCGCGCCAGCCACACGCCCACGCGCATGTTGACCGACTGCCGCGCCGCCAGTCCGCGCAGCATGATCGACATTTCGTAGAGCGCCTGCTGCCGCTGGTATTCGAGGAGGAGTTGCTTGAGCTGGGTGGTGATCATCTTCTGCCCCGAGTAGGCCTGGACGACCTCCTTCTTCGACGCGTCGTCATCGCCCGTCTTCTGCGCCTGCTGCAAGAGCGTGACGACCTGCGCCATGTCCTTCTCGCTCAAGCGATTCAACACCGTGCGAATGGCGCGCAAGACTTTCACATCCTCGCCCGCGATGCCGTTCCGCTCGAACTCGCCGATGATGCCCGACAACTGATCGCCCACGCGCTGGGTAGTTTTCTGAATCTGCTGCTGCTTGAGTTCGCTTTGGAGCAGGCGGTCGTTGCGCGGCGACTGCGCGAATGCGGAGAGGGAAAACGCCACGCCCAGCGCCAGCGCGACGGCGCGAGAGAAATGCTTCGGCAATGTCATGGTGTGCCGCAGGGCGGCGAGATTCAGAATGCGAGACGAAGTGGCGTTATTCAACCCGCATTTCCGAATGACGAGGGCGCATCTTACCTGTTGCGACCCAGCCGCGAAGCGGCCCAGGAAATTAGCCAGACACGAAGTGTCTGGTTTGGGATTCGACATTGGGTGCGTCCTGAAAGGACGCCGGAGTTCCGCCGTCCCGCCGGGACGCAAATACTTTCCCACCGCCCACCCGGCACTTCGTGCCGGGCTAATTTCCTGCGGTCGCTCCGCGACCAAAAGCCACAGCCGAGACGCAACGACAACAGTGGCAAGGGCGTGTTGCCCAAATGGAAAGGAGTCGCGGACAGCCATGTCCGCAGTTTTTCCATGGGATGATTTCGGCCTGATGGCGCATGGAGCAACCACGGCGGACATGGCTGTCCGCCGCTCCGGCGATTTGGGCAACACGCCCGCAAGATGCACCCGAATGACGAACGGGGTTGCCTGGGCGGGGCAGGGTAGATGACATGAGTAGTTGGTGGGCGAGCGCCGGAGGCGCTACACCCACCAACACCATGAACGAACAAAAATTAAATAACTCCGAAGTTCGCGCGGAACAAGTCGCGAGCAAGAAACACCAA
>Ga0163150_10004632_pt1 | contig 18257 bp, 23 predicted proteins | sample OliLakLV19P2IB_FD_148628 | JGI IMG/M metagenome (GOLD analysis project Ga0163150, IMG submission 148628) | Freshwater microbial mat bacterial communities from Lake Vanda, McMurdo Dry Valleys, Antarctica - Oligotrophic Lake LV.19.P2.IB | ecosystem: Environmental > Aquatic > Freshwater > Lake >...
CAAACGAACCGTGTTGACGTGGACGCGGAGTTCTTTGGCGATGTCGCTGGTTTTCAAATACTTGGATTTGGGCGCCATGCTCGAAAGGGCTTTGCTATGCTGACAACTCGCTAGAGTATAGCCGCCGCGCCCCAAACCCTACAAGGGGCGTACCACCCTTGTCTTTAGCAATTTTGTTCGAAAACTCTACAACACGTAACAAAGGTTTGGCCACAATTTACTGACGACTGGTTGCTGCCTACTGCAACTCCCACGACATAGCGTGGCTGCCCTGAAAATCGGGGCTTTTGTCGATCAGCACTTCGTAACGTCCAGCCTGCGAGATGGGGATAGCAACGCTGTTATCTTCAGTAGTGGTCGTGCGATACTGCCAGACAACATCTGCATTTCCGTCTGGCCCCTGCGCCATAAAAGTGATATGACCCTGCGCCACTGTCGCGGAGTAGCTGAGAACGAGCGTCCCTTCGAGCGGCAGATCAACGATAAACACGTCGTCGGCTTGATCGCGGGAGATGAACAGATTGGCATCCACAGTGGACAATCCGCCGGGAGTAGCGCCGAAGATGGGTAACGGGGATACAGGCACCGCGCCATCTAGCGGAGTCGCGACTGGCAAAGCGGGAGCCGCCGTCCCAAAAGGTGTCCGCGTCACGATACGAAACGGCGTGTTATCCAGCGCTTCTGGCGAGGTTTCCAACGTCGGCACATCAACTGTCGGTGTCTCGCGCTCGACGTTCGGATTGGTATCGAGGTTACATGCCGCCAGCAGCAGCAGCATGAGGGCGGCCCATCTTGTTTTTGACTCAGCACTCATCGCTCAGAACTCAGCACTAGATTAACACCCAAACGGCACCGTCAAATTCGGCTGTACACCGACATCATACAGGTCGTAGCGGATAATCACCGTTCCCGTTACCGGAAGCTGGCGATCAAAAATGCGAGCGTTTTCAAGTTCGATGTTGACGTAAAAGCGAGTGACGACGTTATGCTCCGGCGCGACCCACAGCTCGCCGCTCGTGAAGAATACGCGGCCATCGCCTTCGAGGATGATGTTGGGCAGATTGAGGTCTTCATAGGTGAACGTGTACTGCCACGACTCCTCGCCGTTGAGCGTCGCGTGAAGTCCCGTTGGCGTACCGCGAATCACGCCGCCCACGAGATTCCCGGCGCTGAGGTCGGCGGCGGTTTCGGCATCCGTGCCCGCGTTGGCGAGACAAATCTCGTTGCGAACCAAAAATGCATCCGGCCCCAGCCGCACCGCTTCGTAGGTTGTATCCTCGTCGCCAATGAGTTCGCCGCGAGTCTGCACCGATACTCGCCGCGATGAGGCAAGCTGGTTGTACCATACTTCGGCGCTGGCATTGGCCGATGTCTCGCGGGTTGTGCGCGCAAACGTGCCGTCGAACTCCAACTGAACCACGTAACGCCAGCCGGGTAGATCGTTGAGCCGCGCATCTACCTGCGCGAACGACACCTCGCCAAATCCCGGCGGTGGCGCGTTCTGCGTTTGAAAGGCCGCCGTCGCCACCGCGTCGAATTCAGCAGGGGTAGGCAGGTCTTCCGGCTGCTGTCCGCGACGAGTACATGCCGAAATAGCGATAAGCACGACGAGAAACCAGAGGCGTAAGGACACAGGGTTCACTCCGTTGCGTTCTTCTGCGCGCATTGTAGCCGACTCGCCGCCGATGGCATAGTCCATGCCACACAGCAGAGGCGTTAAATCTCCATCAACAATCGCCAGCCACCATTGACAGCAAGCGACCCCATCTCCTATAATGCCCCCACTTGCGCTGTAACGCGCTAGTTTTTTGCACCTTAACAACCAAATATTGAACGTCTGTACTTTGCGGTATAATTGCTATTCATGCGCTGCTGTGGCTCGATAGGCAAACCGTCATGAACAGATCAGAAGCTGGCAAATTGGGGTATGAAAAAACTAAGCATATACTCCAAGAGCAAGGACAGCAAAGAACTCAGAAAACCATAGATGAGTACGATGCCAATCCAAAGTTTTGCCTGTTTTGTGGAACGAAACTATCGTTTGAGAAACGACGCGGCAAATTCTGTAACCACTCATGTAGCGCTCAACACAATAATCGCGGCGTAACCCGACATATCAAAGGCTCGAAGGTTTGTCAGTGCGGTCAGCCTAAGAAATCGCACAACAGCTATTGCGCTGATTGTATTGAAAAGCGGGTCTACAACAGAATCGCTTCGTTTGAAGAAGCACAGAGCGACAGTACACGACGTAAATATCTCCTCGAACATCGAGGCTATCGGTGTGAACGGTGTAGGCTAGAAGAATGGATGGGAGAGCCAATCCCTCTAGAACTCGACCATATCAATGGGGATACAGATAATAATAGTGCAGAGAATTTAAGGTTGCTTTGTCCGAATTGTCACGCACAGACAGAAACTTATAAGGGCGCAAACAAAGGCAAAAGCGGTAAACGTCAACAAATGCGCCGAAAAAGATATGCGGATGGATTAACTTGGTAGAAAAATTACATTATTTAAGTGTTTTGTTAATGCCCCTTTAGCTCAATTGGCAGAGCGCAATACTTGTAATATTGAGGTTATCAGTTCAAGTCTGATAAGGGGCTTTGTGAAAGATTGTACATTAACAATCTAACACTATAATGGGTCGGTGCCCGAGTGGTTAAAGGGGGCAGACTGTAAATTTGCTGGCTCACGCCTACGCTGGTTCGAACCCAGCCCGGCCCATTCAGACACTTAGCAGCAATGCAAAGCGTCTCGCAGTTGCCCCAATAGCTCAGGGGTAGAGCATTCCCTTGGTAAGGGAAAGGCCGTCAGTTCAAATCTGACTTGGGGCTTTGTATGAACATAAGTAATAGGAAGTAAATCATGGCCAAGAAGGGCAACCGCCTGTGGATCAAGATGCGTAGCACCGAGAGCGGTCACTTCTACATCACCGAGAAGAACCGCCGCAACGATACTGCGCGCCTTGAACTCAAGAAGTATGATCCGTTCGTGCGTAAACACGTCATTTACCGCGAAACCAAGTAGTCGTTGAACAACCCGTTGTTATAGCGAAGTACACCGTTCTACACTCGCCTAAAACCGTGTATACTTAAACGAACGCGGTTTCATGAGCGGAACAGAACGACTTAGGGGTGTAGCTCAATTGGCAGAGTAGCGCTCTCCAAAAGCGTTGGTTGAGGGTTCAAGTCCTTCCACCCCTGCTGAGATTAACCAGAACACCGTCGCTTGCGGCGGTGTTTTTATAAAGCAAAACAGATTATTTGAGACGGCATTAGACGCAAGTACAGCCCAACGAGCGATGAGCGACAGCCGGCGTCCAGCCAAGGAGAACCAAATCACAATGGCCGAAAACACATCCACTTCCAGCAGCATCGACGAAAAACGCGAACGTCGCCGCCGTCGTCGGGCACAGCCAGAAATTACCGATGGCGCTGAGGGCGCTCTGCTTGCCGATGATGCTGCCGATGAATCTCGCGGCATTACCGAGGGCAAAGGACGTGCGACACCGGGCCGCCGCACTCGTGTCGATGAAGAAGACGAAGGCAATGTCGTCACACGTCGCGTTGGCGGGTTTGTCGAATACTTCGAAGGCGTGCGCTCGGAGATCGGTAAAGTGGTCTGGCCGAGCCGCGAAGATACGTTACGCTTGACCCTGATTGTGCTGGCGACAGTCATCGCTTCGGCGCTGGTTCTCGGTTTGATTAGCTTCACATTCACCGAGTTGTTCCGCATCGGCTTGGCCAACGGTTGGGTCATGTCGATTGTGTTTGCCGCCATCATTGCCATCACGGTTTACTTGCTGCGCTTCCGCCGCGAGTCATCGAGTTACTAAATTAGCCACACTGTAGGCTGTTTGTGGGTAAGGAGTTCGCTGTGATGTTCCAACCAGATGACCCGGATTACATCGAAGAAGACGAGGATTATGATCCCGATCCGGTCTATATAGACAGCCATACTCAAGAGGTCGATACGTCCGACGATGGTGGTATGAACCTGTTGGGCGACGGCACACCGCAAAAAACAGAGAGCGAAAAGCAGTGGTATGTGGTTCACTGCTATTCGGGCTACGAAAATAAGGTGCGCCACGCCATCGAGCAGCGCATCGAGACGATGGGTATGCGCGACAAAATCTTCGATGTGATCGTGCCCACCGAAGAAGAGATCGAGGTCAAAGATGGTAAGCGCCGCACTGTCGAAAAGCGTGTGTTTCCCGGCTATATCCTCGTTGAAATGAAGATGGACGAGGACTCGTGGTACGTCGTTCGCAATACTCCCGGCGTGACTGGCTTCGTCGGCATGGGCAACGATCCGACGCCCCTGCGCCCCGAAGAAGTCAAGCAGATCATGGAGCGCATGACCGAAGACGCGCCCAAGGTCAAGGTGACGTTCAAGATCGGCCAGAAGGTGCGTATCGTGGACGGGCCATTCAACGACTTCATCGGCACAGTGGCCGACATCGATCAAGACAAGTCCAAAGTGCGCGTGATGGTCAACTTCTTCGGACGTGATACGCCCGTCGAACTCGACTTCTTGGAAGTAGAAAAAGCGTAGATAGCGGTTAGCTATTAGCGATAAGCTATTAGCCAATCATTGGATAGAAGCGGGTTGTCTGCTTTAAGCTGGCAACCTTTATCGTGTAAGAAGCTAATGGCTGATAGCTAAAAGCTCAAAAAAGAGGTTCAAATGGCAAAGAAAGTCAAAGCAATCGTCACCCTGCAAATCAACGCGGGCAAAGCGAACCCCGCCCCGCCCATCGGCCCGGCGCTGGCGCAGCACGGCATCAACCTGATGGCGTTCTGCAAGGAATACAACGCCCGCACCAGCACCCGTATTGGCGAGATCATCCCTGCGGAAATCACCATTTTCGCAGACGGTTCGTTCAAGTTCATCCTCAAGAGTCCGCCGACCACCTTCTTGATTAAGAAGGCCGCCGGAGTGGACAAGGGTTCTGCGACACCGCATACGGCGAAGGTCGGCACGGTGACGCGCCAGCAAGTGCGCGAGATCGCGGAACTCAAGATGAAAGACCTGAACGCGCTTGACATGGAAGGCGCGATGCGTCAAATCGAAGGCACAGCGCGGCAAATGGGCATCACTGTCAAGGAATAGCGAGAAGCCATTAGCTTTTAGCAATTAGCTAAAGGCTAAAAACTAACCGCTAAAAGCTTAGTTATCGTTCGTGGAAGGGCGCACTTATTAGAGCGCGCCCGCTACTACCACAGGAGAAATGAAAATGTCTGAAGGAAAACGTTATCGGACAGCGCTGGCTAAAATTGATCGTGAGACAGATTACACGCTCACTGATGCCGTTCCGCTGATCAAGCAAATCTCGACGGCCAAGTTCGACGAGACGATTGAAATGCACTTCCGTCTGGGTATCGACCCGCGCCACAGCGATCAGCAGGTTCGCAGCACGGTGATGCTGCCGCACGGCACTGGCAAGACGGTGCGCGTGTTGGTTTTCGCTGAAGGTGAAGCGGCCCGCGCCGCCGAAGCCGCAGGCGCGGACATCATCGCGGACGACAGCGTAATCGAGCGCATCCAGAAAGAAGGCTGGATGGAGTTCGACGCCGCCCTCGCCACGCCAAGTATGATGCCCAAGGTTGGTCGTGTGGCTCGTATCCTTGGCCCTCGCGGCTTGATGCCCAACCCGAAAGCGGGTACGGTAGTTCAAGCAGAAGACATCGAGCGCGCCGTGCAAGAACTCAAGGCTGGTCGTGTGGAGTTCCGCAACGACAAGACCGGCAATCTGCACGTTCCGGTTGGCAAGGCCAGCTTTAGCGAACAACAATTGATGGAGAACGTTCAGGCCGTCATCGACGCCGTGATGCGTCAGCGTCCGTCGTCGGTTAAGGGCAAGTACGTGCGCCGCCTCGTCATCACCCCGACGATGGGGCCGGGTCTGCGCGTGGACTTCAGCGACTATCGCACGATGATGTAGTCGGTACCGCTAATCTGAAAACATTCTATAAGGGCGTTCAATTGAACGCCCTTACGCTTTAGACCTTTAGCCAACAGGTTATCCATGAGCGTAACTTATGTCTCCGGTGATCCCCTGCTCACCCGTGCCCACGCACTCGCCTTCGGCTGCAATGCGAAGGGTCAGAGCGAAACGCGGCCTTTGGAAGCAGCGATCTATCAACGCTATCCGGCGGCCTTCGCCACTTATCGTAAGCAGTGTCGCAATGAGCGTATCCGTACCGGGACATTATGGTTCTGGCGTGAGACGCTGCCGCTGCTGGCGTTTTGTGTCGTGCGCGATTCATCGGTAGGCGCAACCCGAATGCGCTACGTGGAAAGCGTGGCCATGACACTGGCGCGGGACTATAAACTGTTCGCGCTGAACAGCCTTGCCCTCGCGCCGTTCGGTGATCGTGAAGAGTGGCCCAACCTCAAGCCTGTCCTCGACCACTGGCTGACCAAATGCAATCTGCCGATAGTGGTCTACGAGAGCTATGAGAAAGGCGTACAGGCCGACGAAGGACTCTAACCCTATCGCGCCTTTTTGGTCTCAACGAAACACAGGTGTTTGATGCAGCTTGAAGTCATATCGCGGCTGCCGGATGCAGCGCCCCGCCCGACTCCGCTCCTGTTCGTGCATGGCGCATGGCACGCCGCATGGTGTTGGGACGAGTATTTCCTGCCCTACTTCGCGCAGCAGGGTTATGCTTGCCATGCGGTGAGCCTTCACGGGCACGGCGGCAGCAAGCAAGGCAACCCATCGAACTGGACACCGATCAGCACCTACGTCGATAACGTGGCGGAAGTGGTCGCGCAGTTTGATACGCCGCCGGTTATCATCGCGCACTCGATGGGCGGCTTCGTCACGCAAAAATACTTAGAAACGCATTCCGCTCCGGCTGCGATACTGCTGGCATCGGTTCCACCGTCCGGTATTTTCGGCTGGCAGTTACGGATCATGCGGCGGCATCCGCTGTTGTGGCTCAAAGCGACACTGACGTTTGACAGCTATCAATACGTCAGCACACCGCAGCTTGCCCGCGAAATGTTCTTCTCGAATGACTTCCCCGCCGAAATCCTGAACGCATACTACCCGCGCCTCGAAGCCACAGCTTTTCGCGCGGCGTTTGATACGCTGCTGCTCGATCTGCCGGACGTGGCACGTATCAAAGCGCGCCAAACCCCGATGCTGGTGCTTGGCGCGGCAGATGACCAGATTTTCACGCCGTCGGAAGTTCACGCGACTGCCCGCGCATATGGGACGCAGGCCGAAATATTCCCCGACATGGCGCATGACATGATGGTTGAGCGCGGCTGGCAGCAGGTCGCAAACCGCATCATCGCGTGGTTGGGCGAACGAAGGTTTTGATAAGTACAAAAAATTGTGTTCAACTCCGTAAGTCACATCTATAATATGCTAAAGCGTTGATCTCCACTCAAAGAAGAATAACGGTACACATGTCGGAAAATCAGAAATTACTCGCGTTGTTCATTGACGGCGACAATATACAACCTGATGTCATTCACGACATACTGGATGTAGTCAATAATTATGGTAAACCTGTTATTAAAAAGATTTATGGTGACTGGTCACGAGAAGAACTAAAGAACTGGAAGCCGATAGCAACTCAGCACAATATTAATATTGAACACCATTTTAATGTCAGCAATGGTAAAAACGCGACTGACATCGCCCTCGTAATCGGTGCAATGGATATTCTTCACAACAAGGGTGATAAGTTAGGAAGTTTTTGCATCGTATCAAGTGATAGCGACTTTACCCATCTGGCTTAACGTATCAAAGAGGACGGACTCTTCGTATTAGGAATTGGCAGAGAGTCCTCTCGAACGCTACTTGAGGATGCCTATGATGATTATATTTCGATTGAAAGTCTGCTACCCCCAGAGTCGAAACCGGGTATTGAGGAAACTACCCCTGTCGAAGAAATATCCAACGACGACCTTTTGACCTTATTCATTGATGCTTATAAACAGGTTAAAAAGACTGTCCCTCAAGATGTTCAAGGTCGGGTGACACTCCGCGAAATACGGGATACGATGCAGGAATTAAATCCCGCGCTCTTCGCGGGACAACTTCGATATATGGTGCCGTTCGTTAACCGGGTAAAAGAATTAGCCGAAGAGAACGCAGATAAGTTTGAGTTAAAAGAGCTGCCCGACATTATCCCCACGACTCATTACCTGCATATCAAGCCCGCAAAAGCCGCAAAGGGTGAGACAAGCGAACTCGTCAAATTCCGTAAGGCATATAAATATGCGGCTGATAATCTCAAGTTAGCAGATGAGAACAATTGGGTCGATTTGTCTGTTATCAAAGATGTGCTTAAATTGCGCTATAAGGAGTACGATCCACACGTCTATAGTGGTACGAAATACAGCAAATTAACGAGGGTTGTCGAAATCATGATCGCAGACTATCCCAACGTCATTGAACTGAATCCCAATAAAAAACCCTCGCAGATACGTTTCAACAGATAACGACAACGCCGACCAAAAACACATGAGCAGGGTTGCCCCTGCTCACACGATAGCTATTCAATTTTAGGACGTTCGCTCTACGGTATCCCCAACACCGACGCGGCGCTGTCGCACAGGTGAGAGCCGCCCGCGTCCAGCCATTCTTGCAACGTTGTGCTGCGACCCGCGTTGTGCTGCGCTTCCTGATAAATGCCTGTACCCCAGCGATAGTAGCGCTGCGTTTGCTCCGGCCATTCGGCAAAAGGCTTCATCGTCACCGACGGCCCACCGTTGTAACAGGCCATCGCCAAACCGGGATCGCCATCCGCATAGCCGATACACTCTTCGAGGAAATTCATGCCGCGCATGGCGTTGGTGTTCGGGTCAAGCTGATCTTCATCCGACGCGAAGTGAAACGGCATCACCTGAAATAATCCCTGCGCCCCGGCATAGCTGCTCACGGTGGGATGCCCGCACGATTCAATCTGCATGACCGTTGCCACGAGGTTCGGGTCGAGATCGTGTTCGCTCGACCAGCGCCCAATATCGCTTGACCAATGGTCGATCTCGCTGGTGAACAGTGGCGCGATCACCGAATGGGGCGTGAACCAACCGCTGACCACACCCGGTATCGAGGCAATCGCCTCTGGCACAGCGCTGATCGTCCGTGCCGTAAATGTCAACGTGCCGACGATAATATTGGGCAGCACCATCAGCACCACAGCCGCCACGACAATCCAGCCCGGCAGGAGATTGCGATCTAAAAAGATGGATGGGATGCGAATTCGGATTTTGCTTTGTTTGCCGCGCTTCGGCTTGGTGGAGCGCGACACAGCGCGCCCATTCACCAGCGCCGAATCGCCGCGCTTGCGTTTGGTTTGTACCGTCATTCATTTTCCACGTAAAACTCTGGATTACCTGATTTTACTACGCGATTGTCCAATTTCCTTAAGTTGTGACAGAACTCTGACACGTTTCCAATGGGACAATAATGTGATTGCGAGAGCATCCCTGTACTGCTCACGACTATTCAAAGTATAGAACATTTGTTCGTAAAATTCAATCCATTTGACACGAAAGTTGCGTTCGTATTTTCTAACGCGAGAACGATAATGGAGTCACTGTGTCACAGAACTGAAGCGCTGCTCGTCTAATATACGTAACATGGAGTCCCGACTTGGCAATGGACGCATTTGAAACCCACCGCCCGCTGTTGTTCTCCATCGCCTATCGGATGCTCGGCAGCGCGATGGAAGCTGAGGACATCGTACAGGAGACCTATTTGCGCTATCAGGCCATCCCGCCGGAAGATGTGCGCTCACCGAAAGCGTTTCTCAGCACGGTTGTCACGCGCTTATGCCTCGACCATCTCAAATCGGCACAGCACCAGCGCGAGTCTTACATCGGGCCGTGGCTGCCAGAACCGCTGCTCACCGACCCGATGCCGACCCCGCCCAAGCGCTACATCGAATACGAGTCGATCTCGATGGCCTTTCTGGTGCTGCTGGAAAGCCTGAATCCCGCCGAACGCGCTGTGTTCCTACTGCGAGACGTGTTCGATTACGACTACGCCGAGATTGGCGAGATCGTCAACCGCACCGAGATCGCCTGCCGCCAGTTGTGCAGCCGTGCTAGACGGCATATCGCGGAACATCGCCCGCGCTATCAGAGTACGCCGGAAGAACATCGGCAGATGGTGAGCCGCTTTATGGAAGTGGTCGAAGCGGGTGATCTGGACGGTCTGGTGAGCCTGCTGGCCGAGGACGTGTCGCACTATGCCGATGGCGGCGGCAAAGCGCAGGCCGCACTACGCCCAATAGTAGGACGCGATCATGTGGCGCGCTACTTCATCGGCTTGCGGCGCTTCATCCCGGCTGATGCTCGCGTCGAAGTGACCGACGTGAACACGCGCCCGGCCATCGTCATGCGCCTGCCCGATGGCAAAGCCTTTACGGTCATTATGTTTACGCTGCGCGATGGTCTGATTCACGATATTCACGCCATTCTCAACCCGGACAAACTGACGCATATCTAGCGTAAGTACAGAGTACAGGGTACGGAGTACAAAGTAGGTTCGAGGCGTGATAGACGAGGTTCGAGCAGTAAAGTCTGATGTAAAAGCAAAGTTTGTAGGGGCAGGTCTGAGACCTACCACTACGATTACGAGGGAAATACCATGACTAGAGTTCTCGTGACCGGTGGCAATGGCGGCTTAGGGCATGAGCTTGTGCCGCGCCTTGTCGCGGCGGGTTATACCACACGCATCTTGAGCCGTTTCGCGTCGAAATTGGATACACAATCCTCGCCGCTTCTGGAATGGACGCAGGCTGATATGGCAGCAGGCACAGGTATAGCCGAAGCTGTGCGTGAGGTGGATGTGATCGTCAACGCGGCTTCCAATACGCGCGGGAGTGGCCCGGCAGTCGATGTCGAGGGCACGCGGCGGCTGCTCGAACTCAGCGTCAAAGTTGGCGTGAGCCATTTTCTGCACGTCTCAATCACCGGAATCGACCAGATTCCAACGTTCCCGTACTACAAACTGAAACTCGCGGCGGAAGATGTCGTCAAGCAGGGCCATGTGCCCTATTCAATTTTACGCGCCAGCATGTTCCATTCGCTGATTGACCTGTTTTTGCAGATGTTCGCCAGAGTGCCGCTGGTGCTGCTCATGCCAAGCGATTTCCAAGTTCAGCCGATGGACACGGGCGAAGCGGCAGATGCCATCGTGCGCCAGATCGGAGCAGCGCCCGCTGGAATGCTGCCAGACATCACCGGGCCGCAGGTGCTTAACGCCGGAGACGCGGCGAAACTCTGGCAGCAAGCACGAGGAATGCACCGCCCCATCGTGCGCTTGCCGTTACCCTTCGAGTGGGCCAACGGCTTCCGACAGGGGCGGCAAGTTTCGCAGAACAAGGTCGGCAAAATCACATGGGCGGATTGGCTGCAACGTACCTATGGCGCGCCCAATCACGCTCCACTAACGCAAAAGGTGACACCATGAACACAGGTTTGAAGCTGGCTTTCATTCGCGGAGCGGTGGCGCTCGGCGGGGCATTCTATCTGCTGACCGGAATCGCGCTGCTGTTCGCGCCGCAGTGGTTCTTTGATAACGTCGGCACGTTCCCGCCGTTCAACCGTCACTACGCGGGCGATCTGGGTTCGTATCTGCTGCCGCTTGGAATCGTGCTGCTGCTGGCGGTTCGTCATCCGGCGCAGCATCGCTCGTTGATTGGCTTCGCGGCGGTGGGCACGTTCGTCCATGCGCTGAACCATGTTTACGAGGATATTCAACTCGGCTCGGCGTTTCCGGTATGGTTCGCAGCGACAATCCCGCTGCTGGTCTACGGGGTAGTGCTGGCGGCGGCTTTCGTGGTTATCAAGCCAGTTCTAGCGGCCAAACGTTAGCGTGTGTAGGGGCACGGCGTGCCGTGCCCGATAGGCATCAGCCGCTAAAGACCACGCTGCGGAAGGTAATCGACACGCGCCGTTCGCGCTCGAAGGTAATGCCCTGATAGGTGTCGGTCTTGCGCGCCGCGATGCCATGTTTCCAGCGATAGCGGGCCTCACTCTGGAAAGCAACGAGGCTGCACGATTCGAGCAGCACAGGCATCGAATCAGCGCCGCGTGAGAAGTTCATCACGCATGGCGACCCCAAGCTGATTGAAGCTACCACGTCTCCAAAACACGGCTGACAGTCGATATGCGGGGAGATTCCCTGTCCGGGCTGGTATTCGTTGACGATGACTTGATCGGCGGGTTCGGGCATGAAACCGTCATTGCACAGGCGGCGGGCCAAACGCCACGCCCAATCGGGCAGCACACCAATATACGAGGTGATGGCCACAGCCCGCTTGCGATAGTCATAGCGGTAGCCGTAATGCTGAACGCGCCGTTGTAGATCAGTCATCCAAGGGGCAGCGTCGATTGACGCTAACAACGTATCATGCTCGTTTTGAGTGATATAGTCGGACGTATAGCATAGTCCTGAAATCTGCTCATTGATCGTAGCTTGCTGCATGAACGCTCGCCCCTTTTTGACAACCGAACAAGTGTTCCATTGTAGAACACTTGTTCGTATTCGTCAAGCGAACGAACCCTTGAGTCTTCCGTAATTACTGCGATTTACTGGTGAGTGAATTCATTATTCAGTTGAGGATAAAAAGGTGTAAGGGCGGCTCGTGAGCCGCCCAAAATCTCGCGCTTATCTACGGCTTCTGACGATACCAGTAGCGATACTGCTCCTCAAACCCAACACTGCTATATAATCTCACGGCGGCTTCATTCGTGGTGAACACTTGCAGGTAAGCTATGTGCGCGCCGTTGGCTTTGCCCCACGCTAGAGCGTGCAGCATCAATTGGCGGCCCAAACCCTGACCGCGCAGCTTTTCGTTCACCGCCACATCGTACATACCGACGTAACCACGCTCAACTACTGCCAGCGCAACCGCAACGATAGCCTTCGAGTCGGGCTGGCGCAATGCAACGTAACCCGCACGCGGCACAATGCTGTTGACGACCCGCCGCATCGCCTTCACATGCGGCGCGAACGGCGTATTCAAGCGGCCAAAGGCCCCCACCCATTCTTCCTGCGGTGTGGCCTCTATGGTGACATGCGGATAGGTTGGCTGCGGGTCATAGTTGGCCAAATCCAGCGTCCGAACGCTGGTAGACGCATCCATCGCGTAATCGTGTTCGGTCAAAATCGCGTTCAGGTCGGCGGGCTGTGCGGCGTCGGTCAGCTTGAACACCACCGGCAGGCCAGCAGCGCGATAGAGTTCCTCGCAGTAAGCGATCTTCTCATCAAGAGGCAGCGTACTCGGATACAACACCTGCACCGAATTGGCGCGGCGCGTATAGCCGTCGGCAAAACGCAAAATCCAGCCGTCATAGTACACGGTTCGCAGCGCGGGCAAAGCATTCAGGGAGATTTCTTCAATATCACGGATTGAGAGAGCAGTGGTCATTCGATGCCTTAACGTTCATTTGCCAATAGGGGTACGGGTCGGGTAGGCAGTTGGCGTTGCGGTGATCGCGGCGGCATGGGCGGTTGCCGTTGCCTCGACGATCAACCCCTCAACTTCGGATCGCCAGCCTGCGATGATGCCTATCGTGTCTTCTCCAGACTCGTTAAAAAATTGGTCGTAGCTTTGCAGCGCTTCCTCGTATTGAGCCATTCCCCGATAGGCCTGCCCGATAAATGCGTAAGCAACCACCCGCGCCGGGTCGAGTTCCAGCGTGCGCTCTAGATATTCCAGCGCAAGTTGAAATTCTTCTAGGGCCAAATAGGTTCGTCCCAGACCAAGCGTGACTTCAGGGTTATCCGGCTCAAGTCGCTCCGCCTGAAGATAATCGGCAAGTGCCAGATCAAAGTCAAGATTGCTGCGATGGTAGAAAGCGCGGCTCACGTAGGCATAGATGTTATTGGGATTGATGGCAATCGCTTGATCGTAATCCGCGAGCGCGTGTTCGTAGTCTTCAAGATGATAGTACGCCGCTCCGCGATTGACATAGGCATTGTCAAACGCTGGCGACAGCGCGATGGCTTTGGTGTAATCGGCCACCGCCAAACCGTCTTCGCCCATATCCCCGTACAAATTGCCGCGATTATAGAAGGCGAGCGCGTAATAAGGATTCAACTCAATCGCGCGGTTATATAACACCAACGCGGCTTCATAATCCCCTGCCCGATAGCGCCCCACAGCTTCATCGAGCGCGCTCATGGCCGCCGCCATGTCTTCGGTGAGCGGCGGCGGATTTGGCGTTGGCATCGGGGTCACAGTGACGTTACCCACTTGCAGCGCGTTTCCTGATTGGGCCGTCAAAATCCCGACAGTGAACATCACTGCCAGCATGATACTGCCGATGACTTGTCGTAGTGCTTTCACGGCTGCCTCACTGTAAAACTAGCCAACGCTCGGCACACTCACTACCGCGTCGATAACTTGAGCCGCCATTCCATATTGGTTGAATGGCGGGATGATATACGCGCCCTGCACTAGCGGCTTGATCTGAATCAGTAACTCGCTGGCGATGCGCGCCCCTTCTTGCTTGGCGGCTTCGCCTTCGCCCGCGTTCTCGATGCGTTTGAGTATTGAATCGGGGATGGTAATGCCCGGTACTTCGTTATTCAGAAACAGCGCGTGTCGCAGCGTGACCAGCGGAATCACACCCATCAACACAGGCAGCGTTAGCGGCTTACCTTCGATTTCTTCATAGCGACGGTGGAAGCGCTCAATCGCTGCCGGGTCGAACACTGCCTGACTCAGCGCGAAATCCGCGCCCGCTTCGAGCTTCTTTCGCAGCACGTCGATCTCGTGGTCGAGATCATCCGCGCACATATTCAGCGCGCAACCAATATTGAACGTCGTCGGCGTACCAATCGAGTTGCCGGCCTGATCGACGCCTTCGTTCAAGCGCTCGTTAATGAGGCGTATCAAGCCCGACGGCACAACGTCGTAGTTATCCATCGCGTCGGGATAATCACCGATGCGCGTCGGGTCGCCCATGCACACGAACAGGTTACGCAAATCGAGCGCGTGAGCCGCCAGCAGATCGCCCTGAACGCGCAGCAGATTGCGCCCGCGTGTGGGGAAATGCAGCACCGTTTCCATGCCGAGCCGCGTCTGCAAAATGTGGCACACGGCCCACGGACTCATCCGCATTTTAGCCGTCGGGCTGTCCGCGACGTTGATGACATCCGCGCCAGCGTCTCGCAATAGGCGCGCATCATCCAGCAGTTTACTCAACGAGAAACTTCGCGGCGGTGACATCTCCACGCTGATGACGAATTCCCCCTGTGCCAGCTTGCGCGCCAGATCCGTCGGACGAGCGGCAGTATCATCATGCTCGTGAGTGTGCGAGTGCAGCACTTGAATATCAGGCAGCGCGTGATTGGGGTCATCGAGCGCTTGACGCATCGCGGCGATATGTGCCGGAGTCGTGCCGCAGCAGCCGCCGATGATGTTCGCGCCGAGCGCCTTGAACGTCAGCGCGTAATCCGCGAAATATTCCACCGATGCCGGGTACATCAAACGCCCGCCGTGCGCCTGCGGGAAGCCCGCGTTGGGCATGATCGAATACACGGCATCGGGCACAGCCTCACGCATGACCTGTAACACTCGCGCAAGCTGCGACGGGCCGTTGCTGCAATTGACACCGATCACGTCCGCGCCCGCTTTGTGCAAATCGCGGGCAACTCGCGCAGGCTGATAGCCGGCCAAGGTACGGTCATCGCCGGAGCGCTCGTCACCTGTGAAACTCATCTGCGCGATGATCGGCAGATGCGGCGCAACTTCACGGGCTGCCGCAATTGCTTCGATGAGTTCGGGCACGTCCGCGAAAGTCTCCATCACCAGCAAATCAGCGCCGCCTTCAACCAACGCCGCGATTTGTTCGGCAAAGGCTTCTCGTGCATCTTCCGGCTTCACACGCCCGTAGGGTTTCAGCCGCACACCGAGCGGCCCCAATGAGCCAGCCACGTAAATATCATCGGGGTTGTCGCTGTCTTGCGCCGCCTGTTTAGCCAGCGCCACACCTGCGCGGTTGATAGCGACCACATCATCTTGCAAGGCGTATTCTTGCAGCTTGTAGCGGTTGGCGCTGAACGTGTTGGATTCTAATAGCTGCGCGCCCGCCGCCACAAAATCGCGGTGAATGCCAAGCACGATGTCCGGCTGCACGACGTTCAGGTTATCGAAGTTAGCTTCGATGGACGCGCCGCGCTGATGCAGCATCGTACCCATCGCGCCATCGGCCAAGAGCGGCTTGTCCTGCTGGATACGGTTTAGGAAGGGAATTTTCGCCATGTCGTTTAATGCCTTTTGCACACTCTGTCTGATGAGTGGTTGGTTGCTCTTGCCTAGTTTTCGGTAAACACCAACACGCTGCCGCAGTCGTTACACTCGCGGGCAATCAGCGGCCTTGCCATATCAAACAGCCCGCCGTTTTCGACTTTGAACACCGTCGCGGATGTGCCGACCTGCACTTTGCCCCACGTAAAACTCAGCCCACCGCACACCGGACACGGATAACGCCGCGCCCGCTCATTGTCAGTCGAATCACCGTGCTTGGGTTTCTCGTCCATTAGAACAACTCGCTTCGTAACTGTGCGAACTCGTCCACAAATTCGGCTTCCATACGAACCTTCGTCGCTTCTGGCAGCAGCGCAACCCGGAGCGCGTTCAGCACAAGGCGCTCAAGGTCGTCCGCGCCAAAGCCGAACACGTCCGCAATACGCAGATATTCATCGGTCAGCGTCGTGTTGAACATCGGCGGGTCATCCGAGTTGACTGTCACGTACAGCCCATCCGCGATCATGCGCGGTAGCGGATGTTCTTCTAAGCTAGCGAACACGCCGATACACACGTTGCTCGTCGGGCTGACTTCAAGCGGAATTTGCAAGCGGCGCAATTCATCAACCAGCGCGGGGTCTTCATAGCAGCGAACGCCGTGCCCGATACGCACCGGATAGCCGACTTGCAGCGCACCCCAGATGCTGTCCGGGCCGCCTGTTTCGCCCGCATGTAGAACACACGGCAGCCCCGCATCATAAGCGAGCTGAAACGCCGCCGCAAAACGTGACGGCGGATTGTTGACTTCATCGCCGCCGAGACCGAGCGCCAATACGCCGTTATCCTTGCTGCTGATGGCCCATTCCGCCACCATCATGCCAGTCTCCGGCGAGACCTCACGCGAGATGTCGGTGATCCAGCCCGCCGTGATGCCGAACTCAGCTTCGGCCCACGCCCGCGCACGGTTCAACGCCGCCAGTTGATCCTCGAACGAGATACCAGCGATGCGATAGTGCGTATACGGCGTGTAGGTCGCTTCGGTATGGCGAATGTTCTGCGCCGCCTGCCCCGCGAGAAACTCCCGCGCAAGCTGTTCAATGTCGTCGACGCTTTGCATACACTCGCAGATGTTGATGTAAATATCGACGAAGTGCGGGAAATCACGGAAGGTATACCACTGGCGAATACCTTCGACGGTATCTCCCGGTAGTGTAATCGCGTGGCGCTGTGCCAATTTCAGCAGTGTTTCCGGTTGGGTAGCGCCTTCCATATGCACATGCAGTTCCACCTTGGGCATCCGCCGGATGTATTCGGTCAGTGTTCGCGTTAAGGGCGTCGTCAACATCTTCAGTGAACCTCATTTAGAGCGTGTTTCATACAACTTCTTTGTCAGTGGGGTGCTTGGTGAAAATCAGCACATTACCGCAGGCATCGCATTCCCGCGCACGAAGCCCCTTCTGATAAGCTACGGGCCAAAGACCTTCTGATGTGAAGTAAACACCGCCAGAAGATGTCGGCCTACCCCATGTAAAACTTTCACTACCACATACAGGGCACGGGCGATGTCTTGCTTCAGGGTCGAAAGGCGTTCTTTTGCGCTTTTCGCCCATCGCTACGCCTCGCCCAAGATTTGTGCGGTGCGATCCAAGCTGCCGACGCTGTAGTATTTCGCGTCGGGATGATGCACGACAATCGCCGCCGTGCTTTGCTCCGGCACAAGCTGATAAGAAGTCGTCAGCGTCACGCCGAGTTCGGCCTCGATCTGCGGCATCAGCTTAAAGACGACGCCATGATCTTCAAGATCGGGGCAGGCCGGATAACCCCAACTGTAGCGTTTGCCCTGCTTGCCGGGGATGCCCAACTCGCGGCTGATGTGACGGTTGACATAGTTGGCCGTCGCTTCGGCGGTTTGCACTGCCAGCCCGTGAAAGAAGTACGCCTCGCTGTATTCGTTGGCGCTTTGCATACGCTCAAATTCTGCCGACGCCCCTTCGCCAACCGTGACAACTTGCAGCGCTACCGTAT
>Ga0163150_10004635_pt1 | contig 18250 bp, 17 predicted proteins | sample OliLakLV19P2IB_FD_148628 | JGI IMG/M metagenome (GOLD analysis project Ga0163150, IMG submission 148628) | Freshwater microbial mat bacterial communities from Lake Vanda, McMurdo Dry Valleys, Antarctica - Oligotrophic Lake LV.19.P2.IB | ecosystem: Environmental > Aquatic > Freshwater > Lake >...
CTCGTGACGATGCTCAAGGACTCGAAGGCGCCCACACTGACGCAGTTCTTGGTCGGCAGCTTTTCGCGCGTCAGTCCGGCCGTGGCCCGCAAGATTTGCGAGGCGGCGAAGGTCTCGGTCCGCGCGCACCCGCACAAGATCGGCCGGCACGAATCCGATGCGCTCTACCAGGCGATCCAGCAGACGAAGATCAGCGCGCCGGCGACCGACTGCATTTCGCCCATCGGTGAGCCGTTGCTCTTGAAGGGGTTGCACCACGTGGTGCCGGCGGAGTTTTATGTCGCCAGCACGCGGCCGCCCGCCGTGTATCGCGGCAATCCGTTTCAGATTGAAGTGGCCTTGTCGTACGGCGGCACGTCGACGGCGCAGAAGGTCTCGCTGGAGACGCTCAGCGAGCTATTGGCCGAGAGCGACGCCCGCACGCTGCGGCAGTTTCTCATGAACACGTTCAACGGCTTTGGCTCGGAAGCTTCGGAGCGGACGCTCTCGGAATCCGGCTTGGGCACCCGTGCCAGCCCCAGCAAGCTCAAGCCCAAGGAAGTGACCCGGCTGCACGAAGCGCTGCGGAGCGTGAACTTGGAAGACGGCCAGACGATGAACGTGCTCCGCTACGCCAATCGCGTGCCGCTGCTCTTTTCGCCGGGCGCGTGCGCGATCACGCAGGCGATCCTGGGCACCAACTGGCGAAGCTACGGACTGAGCCAGTCGCGCGGCAGCCTGCCCGGCGGACCGGTGACGATCATGGTTCACATGGCCAGCGTGTGGGTGCCCTTCACGAGCGAATCGAAGGAGGCCGTGGCCAGCTATCCTGAAATCCAAAAGGAATTGCGGCTGGCAATCCAAGCCGTGGGCCGCAAGTTGAGCATGTACCTGCGACGGCGATTGCGCGTGAAGCAGGAGGGGGAGCGTCGCAATATCTTTCTGCGCTACCTGGGCGAAGTGGCCAAGGCCGTCAGCTCGATCAACGAGGCCGATCGTGAGGCGTTGTACAACCAGCTTGTCGAAGTTGCCAAACGCAAGACGGCCGAAGCCGACGTGACGCTCGACGACCGCGGCCGCGCGATCGAGGAAGAAGCCGAGGACTTTGGCGAGAACGTGCTGATCGTCGAGCAGCCGCTGCCGGTCGCGGCTGCGAGCCAGACGGTTTCGACGGCGGCGCCGGATGATTCGATACCGGCCAAGAAACGCAAGAGTGTAACCGCAGATGAACGCGGATGAACGCGGATGTTCTTGCGCGACGTTGGATGACAATCTATGTGAGAGGAACTGGCAATGTCGCTCCGGCATGTCGCCGAGCATTCACTGGTTGCCGCGAGTTTGGAGACAGTTCACGGATGGAAGTATATTGTGGATGGAGAGATCGACACGCCGAGCGGGCGACGCGTGGCGATCCGAACGGTCTGGATTGTCGAACACGTCGACCAGCCGCCCAGGCTTGTCTCCGCGTATCCAAACGAATAGGACGTTTCCCCATGATCAAGGAACACGAGCTCGTTGTGTTGACCTCGCCGGTGCCAAGCGAAAAGCTGGAAGCGGGGGACGTCGGCACCGTCGTCCACGTCTACGAGGATGGAAGGGCCTACGAGGTGGAATTCAACGCGTTGGATGGGCACACCACCGTGGTCGTAACGCTCGAGGCGGCCCAGGTCCGGCCCATCACGAATCGCGACATGATCCACGCCCGAGAAATTCAGACGGCATAGTATCAAGCGGGTCATGTCGGGTTGTCTGAACTTTGTCCGCGTTCATCGGCGTCTATCCGCGGTACCTTACTCTGATTTGCAACGAGTCGAATTCACTCTCATGGCCAAACGATCCAAAACCACGTCCGACAGAAGTGCCGATACCGCCACCGCGACCAAGACCAAACGCGCTGCGGCCAACCCGCGCGATAAGAAAACGCTCGATGAACTCCGCAACCTGGCCGACGGCGTGACCACGGTCGCGGCCCGCAAACGCGAGCCGCATTTCGACATCCCTGCCCGGGCCTTGTCGAACGTCAAGTACAACAAAGCCAAGCGGTTCCTCGAGATGGGCTCGAACAAGAACCGCCGGCAGTTGTTCAACCTGTCGCAGGCCAAGGCCTACATGCAGACCATGCTCGTCGCCAGCGGTTGCAATACGCTTCTCGACCAGGGCAAGACGATCAGCATTCGTGCCATGTTTTATATGCTCAAGCGCACCATCGAAGGCACGAAGGAAGAGACCTTCGACGAGCAGGCCGAATGCGACCCGATTATCGAAGACGTGGAAGTCATGCTCAACAGCCTCCGCGAGGAGCTGCATCTCTACGCGCAGAAACGTGGCGATATGGTCGGGCCGATCACGTTGGTCGACCGCGGCGACGAGATCGATTGCTCTCGGATGGGGTCAGGCGGCTATGGCATTCCTTCGATTGTCGAGCCAGAAGTGATTGAATTCCGAAAATCAGACGCCAAGTTCGTCCTGCACGTCGAAAAGGACACCGTCTGGCAGCGGTTCAACGAGGACAAGTTCTGGCGCGAGCACCATTGCATTCTCACGCACGGCGGTGGGCAGCCCCCGCGCGGCGTGCGGCGCATGCTCTACCGTCTGCACAACGAGCTCAAACTGCCCGTCTATTGCCTCTTGGATAACGACCCCTGGGGGTACTACATCTACAGCGTCATCAAACAGGGTTCGATCAACCTGGCCTACGAATCGAAGCGGATGGCCGTCCCCGAAGCCCGCTACTTGGGCCTGCGGTCGATCGATTTGGAACGCTGCGGGTTGTCCGATAGCGTGAAGATCAATCTGAACGACAACGACATCAAGCGGGTCAAGCAGATCGCCGAGTACCCTTGGTTCGCCGGCAAGAAAGCCTGGCAGAAGGAAATCTCGAAGATGCTCGACAACGGCTTTAAGCTGGAAGTCGAGTCCCTGATCAGCAAGGACATCAGCTACGTCACCGAGCAGTACGTGCCCGACCGCCTGCGCGAAGAAGATTGGCTGGACTGAAGTAGGACTATCGGGGTAGGTCCCGGCGGCCCGACGGGACTTTGCAGCGCGGATTCGCCATCAAATCTAAAACTCGCAAGCGTGTAGGCTGGGGCGCCAGCCCCACCTTCTTCAAAACGCGCACTGGCACCAAGCCCAGGCTCGGGTCGACCGCTTTAGCGAGGCTGATCGAAACAAGGTGGGGCTAGCGCCCCAGCCTAAGAACCCCTAACTTTACTACTCGGACGTCATTCCCGCTCGGACGTCATTCCCGCGCAGGCGGGAATCCAGGGACTCGGGGCAGCGCGGTTGCGAAAGAAGCGTATGCATGGCTGTTGTAAATCTTGTCGTGCAGGGCCGTCTTGCGATTCACTGGATTCCCGCCTGCGCGGGAATGACGGCGTGTTGGTAGGGGCTCTACGTCATTTCTTGCCCTTCACTGCGACTTCGGCCAAGTCGACGACGCGCTCGTATGTCGTCGCCGGTAGGACAAAAATCTTGCCGTCGCCCATGCGGCCGGTGCGGGCGACTTCGACGATATTGCGGACGATCTCCTCGACCCGCGCGTCGTCGACCCAGAGGTTGATCTCGACCTTGGGCAGAAAGGCCAGCGAGTATTCACTGCCGGCGTATTGGTCGAGATAGCTTTTTTGCCGCCCGTAGCCCTTCACCTCGCGCACGCTCACCGCTTCCAGGGGCGCTCGCTTGAGACATTCGAGCACCTTCTCGGCCAGATACGGCTTTACGACGGCGACGATTTGTTTCATGGAGGGGGCCAGGGGGCAGGATTCAGGGGCCAGGGAGACGCAACGATGCACGTGCGAACCGTCGTTACCTGCTTCGCCAAGGGCCTATATTTGCCACGACACGTAGGCTGGGGCGCTAGCCCCACCTTTGACTAGTTCAGCATCAGATTTGATCAGTTCAGCATCAGAAAGGTGGGGCTAGCGCCCCAGCCTACTTCTTCGCTTCACCCGCATCGTTCAGCTAAAAAAGGGCTCGCCGGTGAGGTTTAACTCTGGCTTGGTCACCACGTCGATGTCGCCCAGCACTTGGGTGCGGCAGGCGAGTCGCATGGTCTCTTCGTGACCGATGTACGTGGAGCTGGCCATGGGGTTGAAGTTGCAGGTGAACTTCTCCAACGGCCCCCTGCTGCTGGTGTTGTCCATGCCCTTGGTGATCAGCACCCGGCACGTGCCGCAATGGCCGAAGCCGTGGCAATTGACCAGCTCGTTGAGCCGGGCAAAATAGCCGTTGATTCCGCCGTAGAGCTTGATGCCCGCCTTCATGGCTTCGGTGCGGAGATTCGCGCCCTCGGGCACCTGGATCTGCTTCTTTTCTTTGACAAAATTGACGATCGGCATCACGATCCTCATATCAGTGGTATCGAAACGGCGCGGTATCGGAGCGGCAACGCCCGTCGAGCTAGCCTGCGCCAACGGCAAAGTCGATGGCCGCAAAGTTTCTCAGGTAGTATTGGGTTTCGGGGGGGTATTGGGCCCGAACCGTTTCCAATAATTTAGCGTAAAGCAAGGCGGATGAAAAAGGGGATAAGTGCAATAATCACCCCCTGTGGCCGCTAACCCCGGGCTGAACGGATGGATGGCACGCACTGAGGTACGAAGGGCGTGGTCCGTGGCCCCACCATGCCCTTTGCTACGTTCGGAGCGTACCACCCGATTGCCAAGGACATTTCCGCACACACCCCGAAGGATCACCCCGATGGCTCAGCGAACGAAGTATCAAGAAAAGATCATCAAGAATTACTACCAGAACCAGGACGCCATCCTGTTGCAGCGGCTTTCCGAGCAAGTCACGGAACTGTACCTGGCCGAAGGGAAAGCCCGCGCCAAGCAATGGCAAAAGATTCAAGGAGTGCTGGAAAAGATGAAGGTGCCCGCTTCGCGGATTGAGCAGCTCGTCAAAAGCGATAATCCCTCGCTATTGGCCAAGTTGGTTGAGGAGCTGCTGGCGAAGGCGTAACCACACGGGGTGGCACGCTCTGAGCGCAGCGAAGGGCCGTTGGTCGCCGTGCCACGCCCTTCGCTGCACTCAGGGACGTGCCACCCTGCACCGAAATCCGCAATTCTCTTGACTCGCCGGGCCGCGCGGCCCGTCCGCCCCTCACCTCCCGCCGTGTCGCGTGGTAGAATAAGCCGCTGCGGACCGCGAGATTAAATGAGTTGCACCTTTGCCCGGCCTTGCGCCACCAGTTTGCCGCGGCGGCGCGCGACTCGCCACGCCTTCGGCCACGAGTCCTCATGCCGCTTGTCGACATCCAAAACCTTAGCCGCAGTTATGGCCGCGTGCAGGCCCTGCGCAATGTGACGCTGTCGCTCGAGCCGGGCACGATCGGACTGGTCGGCAACAACGGCGCCGGCAAGTCGACTCTGCTCAAGGTGCTGTTGGGGCTATTGGCGCCCGATGGCGGAGGAGGCACGATTCTCGGCTGCGATATCCGGCACGCCACGAGCACACTCCGCGGCCGTGTGGGCTACATGCCCGAGGCCGCCGCCATCGTTCCGGTGCTCAAGGGGGTCGAGTTCGTCACGCTGGCTGGCGATCTGTACGGCATGCCGCACCGCGATGCCCGCCGCCGAGCCCACGAGGTGCTCAACTATGTCGGTCTGGGCGAGTTGCGCTATCGGAGGTTGGAAGAGTACTCCACCGGCAATGTGCAGCGATTGAAGCTGGCCGCGGCGCTGGTTCACGATCCGCAGTTGCTGCTCTTGGACGAGCCGACCAATGGCCTCGACCCCGAAGGTCGCCTGGCCATGCTCCAGTTGATCGACGACTTGATCAGCGAAACCGGCAAGAGCGTCATCCTCTGCACGCACCTGCTGCCCGACGTCGAGCGGCTCTGCCAGCAGATTGTTGTCCTACATAAGGGAACGGTCATCCGCTCGGGCACGATGGAATCGCTTCGCGCGGCCGTGAGCAACCGCTATGAGCTTACTTGGCAGGGTGCAAGCGAGGGTTTTTTGGGAGGGTTGCGGGCCGCGGGCGTTGACGTGTCGGTCAATTCACACCCGAACAAGGCCGTGGTCGTCGTGCCCTCCGATTGGAGCACCACACGGTTCTTCGCATTGGCGCGAGCCGGCGACTGCGTACTGACGGAGCTGAAACCCGACGTGGAGGATCTCGAGCGACTGTTCTTCCGCGTCACCGAGCAAGAATCGTCGCGCGAGTCAGCCCAGCACGACGGCGCGTCCCGTGATTCGGGAGAAGTTGCGGCTGGCGAAACGGCGGCGGCGATTGAGGAGGCAAGCAGTGGGAATTGACATCGCCCATTATCACGGTTGGCACGGCCGCTTGCACTCGCCCTGGTGGGCTTGCCTGGCGATTGTTCGCGTCGCTTTGTTGCAGGTCTTTCGCCGCAAACTTTATTGGGTGGTGATTGGATTGGGCTTGCTGCAGTTCTTATTCTTTTGGAGTGTGATCTACTTTCTGACGCAAGTCGACGTGCCCAACAATATGCGCCGCGATATGCACCGCATGATCGGCTTCAGCCCCGACACGCCCGACGGCGAGGAAAACGGCTACATCAAGTTCATGCAACAGCAGAGCGTGGTGGTGATGATTCTGCTGGCGTTTTCCGGCAGCCTGATCGTGGGCAGCGATTTCCGTTTGAATTCGCTCCCGTTTTACTTGTCGCGGCGCGTGGATCGCCGGCATTATATTGTCGGCAAGCTGCTGGCGGTCAGCGCCGTGGTTTCGATATTGACGACCATTCCGGCACTGCTATTGTTTTTCGAGTTCGGCATGTTCACCTCGAGCATCGACTATTGGGTCGAGCACTGGGACATCGCGGTATCGGTGCTGGCCTATGGGCTGGCACTGTGCGTGGTCTTGAGCATCCTGCTCGTGACGGTGTCGGCTTATTTGCAGCGTGTAGCCCCGATTGCGATCACCTGGGCAAGCATGTTCGTGATGCTGCGGGGATTGAGCTCGTTCTTGCAGGCCTACAATCAGGACGATCGTTGGCACCTACTGGACTTGTGGTTCGACATTCGACAGTTGGGCAAACTGTGCTTCGGCCGTTTTCAGAGCGAGCGGGAATTTCATCTGGCCCTTTGGGCGCTGTTGATCCTCTCGACGGTGTGCTGCGTGGCGCTGGTGGCGCTAGTGTATCGCGTGCGTGCGGTCGAGATCGTGGAGTAAGAATACGGAGAGCAGCGACTAGACGAAAATACCGAGTTAGCCGCCTCGCTTGCGAGGCGCTCCGCGGACGCTGCACGTGTCGCGGTCAATCGAATGTCGCCGGTAATGGCCCGCAACGGCGAAGCGCCCCGCGAGCGGGGCGGCTAACGACGAAACCCAATATTCCCGCCTATGTTCATCACCTTCGACTCGGTCACAAAGCTGTACGGTCCGGTGATTGGCGTTAATGACGTCAGTTGCCAGATCGGGCCGGGAATTACGGGTCTGTTAGGCGCCAACGGCGCGGGCAAGTCGACGTTGATGAAGCTGGCCAGCGGGCAATTGCGGCCGACGCTGGGCGAAGTGCGGCTGGGGAAGTACCGCGCCTGGTCGAGCGCGGCCAAGCGGCAATTGGGCTACAGTCCCGACATCAACAGCTTCTACGAGGAAATGACCGGGTGGGAGTTCGTCTACGCCATGGCCCGGCTATATGGTTACTCGGGCGCCGAGGCCCGTCGCCGAACGGCGCTCGTCTTGGAAGAAGTCGGCATGACCGATCGCTCGGGTCGGCGGTTGGCAGGTTGCAGCCACGGCATGCGGCAACGGATCAAGCTGGCCCAGGCCCTGGTGAACGATCCGCCGATACTTCTGCTGGACGAGCCTCTCTCGGGCATCGATCCGGGCGGCCGACGCGACATCAGCAATTTGCTCAGGCAACAAGCCGAGAAGGGCAAGACCATCTTGGTTTCCAGCCACATCCTGGTCGAAACGGAGCATCTGACCGACACAGTTTTGGTCATCGCGCGCGGGCGAATCGTCGCCTCGGGGGCATTGGCCGAGATCCGCGGCATGCTGGACGATCGCCCATTGACGGTCGAAATCGCGTCAGCGCGGGCCCGACAACTGGCGGCGCTTTTGGTCGAGGCGGCGGACGTGCGGGGCGTCGAACTGCGCGGCGACAGTTTGATTGTGCGAACGCGAAATCCCGCAAGGTTCTTCGCCCTGGTGGGGGACCTGGTCACGCGACACGATATTGAAGTTGATAAACTGCAAACGCTCGACGCCGGGGCCGATGCGGTGTTCGGATACTTGCAGCAATGAGACGGTTAGCCGCCTCGCTCGCGAGGCGCTCCGCGGTTCATGGCCGTCAACCGATCCGACTGAGTCGTGGCAACACGAACTGCATTGGCGGAACGCCCTGCGAACGGGGCGGCTCACGTCATGTTCGTACATTCGTGGAGATTTCCTTCAGTATTTGATTTGGTCCGTCATCAAAATGAGTGCAACCTCATGAGTTTGTTTCGCGCCTGGAGCACGCTGGTCTGGCTGTCGTTCCGTCGGCTACTGTGGTCGGGCAATACCCTGATGGTGTTGTTGCCGCTCTCGGCGTGCGCGCTGTTTCTGGTCAAGCGGCGATTCGACTTGCAGGGCGCCTCGGTCGACACGTTCAACGATTTCAGCTTGTTCGTGATTCGAGTCTTCGCGTTGTTCGTGGTGCCCATCTGCGCAGTTGCCTATGGCACGGCCAGCATCGGGGGCGATCGCGAAGACCGCACGCTGCTGTTCCTTCTGATTCGGCCCGTGCCGCGATCGCTCATCCTGACCGCCAAGCTGTCGGCCACGCTGCCCTTGGTGTTGGGCTTAGTGATGGGCAGCTTCTACGTGTACTGCCAGTTGGCAGGCGAAACCGGACGCATCGCGTATGCGCTCTACCTGCCGGCCATCTTCTACATGACCGTGGCCTACATCAGCCTATTTCATCTGTTCGCCGTTTCGTTTCGCCATTCGACGATCATTGCCCTGATCTATGCATTGTTCATGGAACTGCTGCTGGGCAACATGCCAGGCATCGTCAAACGGGTGGCCGTCAACTATTACGGACGCTCGATGATCTACGCCGCGGGGGCGGTGGAGGGGCTGGAGCGGCCCGATCCAAAAATGTTCGAGCCGCTTTCGGCCGTCACCAGCGCGTGGTCGTTGATGGGGATCGCGGTGGGGGGAATACTTTTGGCGCTGATCATCTTTCAACGCCGCGAGTACACGGATCTGACGTGATGAGTGCGATGGACTCGAACAAGCCCAGGGATGGCCGCGGATCGTACTCTATTTGTCAGCGGTGCGACGGCCTTCCCTGGGACGCAAAGCAGTCGTGCGCCTAGGGGGTCGGGACTCGTTGTCGTCGCCCCAGTTCGCCCGAGTGACCGCAGTTCGCGACAACGACTCCCGACTCCTTTGTGTTGCACGGCCGTCACGCAAGCGGCATAATCGACCGTCCGCCGCATCCACCCCTTCGGCAACCACCCCGTGACCATCGCCACCCTCACCGCACTGCTGTTTATCGGCTCGCTCGCGGCGGGTTTCTTGGGATCGCTCACGGGCATGGGGGGCGGCGTGGTAATCGTGCCCCTGCTGACGATCTTCATGGGCGTCGATCTGCGCTACGCCGTCGGCGCATCGCTGGTTTCGGTCATCGCCACCAGCTCGGCCGCCGCAGCGGCTTACGTCAAAGACGGTTACACGAACATCCGCATCGGCATGTTTCTCGAAGGCGCGACGACAATGGGCGCGATGGCCGGGGCCGTGTTGGCCGCCTTCGTGCCGGTCGCGGCGATTTCCATCGTCTTTGGCCTGGTGCTCCTCTGGAGCGCGTACTTGTCGATGCGGCCTCGCGCGGAATCGTCGACGAGCGAACTGCCCGACCGGCTGGCCACCTGGCTGCGGCTCGATTCCACCTATCCCACGCCCGACGGTCCGCAGGCCTACCACGTGCGCGGCGTGCCCGGCGGTTATGCCATCATGCTGGTGGCCGGCATCCTCTCGGGCTTGTTGGGCATCGGGTCGGGCGCGCTTAAGGTACTGGCCATGGACCAGGTGATGCGGCTGCCCTTCAAGGTGTCGACGACCACGAGCAATTTTATGATCGGCGTCACGGCCGCGGCCGGCGCGGGCATCTATCTCAACCGGGGTTACGTCGATCCCACGCTCGCAATGCCCGTGATGCTGGGCGTGCTGGTCGGCGCGCTATTAGGAGCGAAGGTGCTGGTGGGGGCCAAGCCCCGTGTGCTGCGGATCATTTTCGCGGTTGTGCTGGTCGCCTTGGGCGCTCAGATGATCTACCACGGCGTAACGGGAAATTGATCGATGCCCAAGACGACGCAAGACAATCCACAACGCGACCAACTCCTTCAGCGCGACCAGCTCGTCGAGCGCATCATCGGGCACTTGCTGCGCGTGGGGGTGATCGCGGCGGCGCTCGTGGCACTCGTCGGCGGCGTTCCGTATCTTTTGGCACACGGCGGCGACCGGGTGGGCGCCGACTACCGGGCGTTCCACGGCGAGCCGACCGATCTGAAGTACATCAGCGACATTGTCGTGGCTGCCCGGCAACTCGACAAGCCGGCCATCATTCAGCTTGGGCTGGTGATCTTGATCCTCACGCCCGTCGCCCGGGTCGCATTCACGCTGTTCGCTTTCCTGCTGGAGCGGGATTGGACATATGTCATCGCCACGCTCTTCGTGCTGGCGATTTTGGTCGCTGGCCTGTTTGGGTTCCGGTTGTAAGGAGCGACCGAAAAATAACTTCGTCCTCTAACCCCTCGCCCCTTGCGGGAGAGGGCAGTGTGAGGGGAAACTAAACAGCGAAGTTGTTTTTCGGTCGCTCCTAACGCTGGTTTTTGAGCCCTGGGAGAGCGGTGGGCGACAGTGTTATAATGTCGCGCCACGGTCCGCATCTTTCTAACGTCCGCCTTTTCCTTCGCACCTCGCACGCATGCCCACCAACGCCCCGCAAGTCGACGAACTCCGCTGGAAGAAGCTCCCCGTGCTGGACGACGGATTCGTCTGTCTGGTGGACGTGATGGGCGACGACCAGGCCGTGGTGCAGGCCGCGCGGGTCAGTTACGGCGAAGGCACGAAGAAAGTTTCCGACGATCGCGGTTTGATCCGCTACCTGATGCGGCATCGCCACTCGACCCCCTTCGAGATGGCCGAAATCAAGCTGCTCGTCCGCGTGCCGATGGACACCTGGCGGCAGTGGATTCGCCACCGCACGGCGAACGTCAACGAGTATTCGACCCGCTATTCGCTGGCCATCGACGCCGCGCAAAGGACCTTGCCCGGCGAATGGCGCGGGCAAGCCGCCACCAATCGCCAAGGCAGCGGCGACATGCTTTCGCACGAGATCGGAGCGCAGCTCTCGTCGGAAGAAACTGAACTGCAAGAGCGGTCCCGTGCAATCTACGAGCACCGCATCGGGCTGGGCGTGGCCCGCGAGCAGGCCCGTAAGGATCTCCCGCTGTCGACCTACACCGAGGCCTATTGGAAAGTCGACCTGCATAACTTGCTTCATTTTCTGGCGCTGCGGATGGACGACCACGCCCAAGTGGAAATCCGGCAATACGCCTCGGCGATCGGCCGCCAGATTGTGCAGCCGCTGTTCCCGCTGGTGTGGGAGGCCTTCGTCGATTACCGTCTGGACGGCATGTTTCTCACGCGGCTGGATCACGAAGTCATTCGCAAGCTGGTCGCGCGATTAACTGCCGCGGGTCGAAGTGCGGCGACCAACGAGGATTTCATGGCCGTGCAGGATGCGACGTGGAGCGATCTGAAACGCTGCCGCGAGCGCGACGAGTGCCGAGCGAAGCTGGTGAGATTGGGGTTGCTGCCATTAATTTCGGCTGGACCCGGCGATGACGACTAACTGACTACGCGTGCCGCGTGGCCGCGGCGGCTAAACGTAAGCCGACTCTAATTGCCATGTCAAATACAACCGCCGAACTTCTGGACCTCAATCAACGGCTTTTGGACTCGATCCTGGCCGCCGATTGGAGCACTTACGAGCAACTGTGCGATTCGACTCTCTCGGCCTTCGAGCCCGAGGCCCGCGGTCACCTGGTCGAAGGCATGGAGTTCCATCACTTCTACTTCGACCTGTTCGGTGCGGCCGGCGGATCGACAGCCAAGCATCCGCCGCGAGCCACCATGTGCTCGCCACACGTCCGTATGCTGGGCGACGACGTGGCCGTGATCAGCTACGTGCGGCTGGTGCAGAAGGTGGATGCGGCGGGCATGCCCGTCACCGGCGCAACCGAGGAAACCCGCGTCTGGCAGCGGCAATCCGGCCAGTGGCGGCACGTGCATTTTCATCGCTCGCAGAATGCGTAGCCGCGGGCCGACTTTCGGCATGCTCCACGTGCTGGCAGAGGCCGGCAGCGTGAACCTTTTCGCTTGACCCGACCTCTTAAGTCAGCTAGAGTCACATAGACGCTGGGCGGTGTCCTGGCGGCTGATTTTGTTGGAGATGCTGGGTTTTTGGAGATACTGGTCGTGGCCCAACTGAACCTACTTCCGCTATTATTGCGGACGCTTGCCGAGCGCAAGCGCTAGGGTTCGTACGCCACGGCAGGGTTGAGAACACAACCTTGCATCGCTGAGAAGAATACGAACCCTAGGGCCCGCAGGTCCTGGGGTTTTTTCGTTTTGCGAGTCGGGTCATGAAAGCCAAAGCGAGCGACATGGTGCGAAAGGCAGCGCGACGAGCGGCGCCGGCGAGGGCGCGGTTGTTGCTTACCGGGCCGGCCTCGGGTCGGCCCCGCGTACGCACGTCGTTCCCTGCCCGTACCGCAATCTCAGACTCCGAGGAGTTCCGATCATGACCGCCGACCGAAAGATCAAGATCTTCGACACCACGCTGCGCGACGGCGAACAATCGCCCGGCGCGAGTATGAACATCGTCGAGAAAATGGAAATTGCCCAAGCCCTGGTCGACCTGGGCGTGGACATCATCGAAGCCGGTTTTCCCATCGCCTCGCCCGGCGACTTCGAGGCCGTTCGCCGCATTGCCGAGAACATTCGCGGCGCCATCATCTGCGGACTGGCCCGCTCCAACGACGCCGACATCGACCGGGCCTGGGAAGCGCTCAAGCCGGCCGAGCGACCGCGGATTCACGTCTTTCTGGCCACCAGCGCGATCCATCGAGAGTTCAAGCTCAAGATGGACAAGGAGGAAATCATCCGCCGCGCGATCGCCTCGGTCCGCCGGGCGGCCGGGTACTGCGACGATATCGAGTTCTCGCCGGAAGACGCCTCGCGGACCGAGCTCGATTTTCTCTGCCAGGTCGTCGAAGCGGCTATCGACGCCGGCGCGACAACCGTAAACATTCCCGACACGGTCGGCTACGCCACGCCGGCCCACATGGCGCGGGTCATCGAGACGTTGCGGAACAAGGTCCCCAACATCGACCGCGCCGTGATCAGCATCCACTGCCACAACGACCTGGGACTGGCCGTGGCGAACAGCCTGGCCGCCGTGGAAGCCGGCGCCGGGCAGATCGAGTGTACGATCAACGGCATCGGCGAAAGGGCAGGCAATTGTTCGCTCGAAGAAATCGTGATGGCGCTGCGCACGCGACACGATTGTTACCATGCCACAACCGGCATCGTCACGCAGCGGCTCGTGCCCACCAGTCGCCTGGTCTCGAACGTCACCGGCCTGCAGGTGCAGCGGAACAAGGCCATCGTGGGGCGAAACGCCTTCGCCCACGAAGCCGGCATTCACCAGGACGGCATGCTCAAGGAGCGCACAACCTACGAAATCATGCGGCCCGAGGATGTCGGACTGGCCAAGACCGATCTGGTGCTGGGCAAGCACAGCGGCCGCGCCGCGCTGGCCGACCGCTGCAAAGCGCTGGGCTATCATCTGGCGGTCGAGCAACTGCAGACCGTGTTCGAGCAGTTCAAGGAACTGGCCGACAAGAAGAAAGAAGTCTACGACGCCGACATCGCCGCACTGGTCGAGCAGGAGATGCGCGAGGCGCCTGAAGTCTGGAGCATCGCCGGCTACCACCTGGCCGCCGGCACCGGCACGATCCCCTCGGTCAAGCTGTCGCTAGCGCGAGCCGGCGAAGAGCTCAGTGAAGAAGTCGCGGCCGGCGATGGGCCCTTCGACGCGCTGTTTCGTGCGATCGAACGGATCACCGGCTTCGAGGTCGTCTGCCGAGACTTCAACGTCCACAGCGTATCTGTGGGCAAGGACGCGCAGGCCGAGGTGACGGTCGAAGTCGAGTATCGCGGTCAGCTCTACCGCGGCCGCGGCGTCTCGACCGACAGCGTCGAGGCCAGCGCCAAGGCCTTCTTGAACGCCATTAACCGCATCATGATGCTTTCGGCGAGCCCGCGAATTCACGCCCAACATAGTCCAGCGTAGGGAGTAGAGGGAGGGGTGCATAACTTGGCCGGGTGCCATGCTTTCATGACGCGCAGCGTCGGGTAAGCATGTGCGATTTGCATCGAGCCAACATGCCTACTCGGGCTGAAGCCCGTGAAGGCATGGCACAATGAAGTCACGGCGCGTCAAAGTCGTCTTCGTGCGACACTACGCCACAAACGCCAGATAGTAAAAGGTCCAACCCGTAAGGGCAGTCAACGCCATGTCGACCGCAGCGATCCGCGCCCAGAACATGTGCGCGGCGCTGTGGGTGGACGGCGCAGGTGGATTGGGAATCTTGCGCAGTGCTTGCACGATGACAACCGTCCACAACAAGGTCGTCGTCACCGCAAAGAAGAGGTGAATCCCCAGCGACGTGAACACCCAGCCCTCAACTTGCGGGCGGTTCAAGACTTTGAGGTACAGCGTGGAGAGAATGGCGTGGGGCGCCTCGATCGGCGTGTAGTACGGCGACTCAGCGGCCCGCTCCTGCCAGCCGCTGATGAACCGCATGTCGATCTCGAACAGGGCCACGGCAGCCAACAGCACGAATCCCAAAATGAGCTGGATCCGCTTGTGCAGCGAGTACAGGCGGCGATACTTCACCAGATAAATGCTCACGCCCAGAATGGGGAGAACGGCAAACATCGCCAAAAAGACGATGTCCAACATGATCGACGCCCGCGTTTGCAAGAATCCATCGATACCGGGGTAGTCCATGGCTTTCTTCTTTGACTATTGGCAAATGATGCGTGTGGCAAGCGTCCTGACTTGGGAAATCGTACCGCAGCATGCTCAAGGGGCGAATAGCAATGTGTCGAATGTGATGCGGGCTTTGGAGGAACCGAAATTTAACTTCGCCTTTTCCTTCCCCTCACCCGATCCTGTCCCGCAAGGGGCGAGGAGTTAGACGACGAAGTTATTTTTCAGTCAGCCTTTAAGAGAAAGTCGAACGAGGCTCGGCGTTACGAGCCGGGCAATCTGAGGCCTGGACTTGTCAATCGCGGTCCGGTGGCTTTCGTGTGCCGTCCGCGTCATCGGATCATGTATGACCAGCAAGTGTACCAGCTGCGGCCTGGAATCGACCCTGGAAGACGCATTCCAGCAAGCGCATTCAAGTCAGTGTCGGGCGGCGTATTGTCCAACGTGCCTTGCCGACTGGCAGGCGCAGCAGCAGAAAGCCCGCTTGGGGTCGATGGCGATTCTCCTGGCGGTGGGTGTCGCGGGGTATCTGTTGACGGGCAATTCCATTGCATTGCTGGCGCTGGCCATCGGGCTCGTCATGCTTTTTGACGTGTTGCTCATCCCCTTCCACGAGCTGGCGCATGCGGTAACGGCCTTGATCGTCCGCATGCGCTTGTTCAATGTTTGCATCGGCTCGGTCGGAAGAATCGCCTGGGTCATACGGGTCTTCGGTTGCGATATCGTGCTGCGAACCATTCCTGCCGGCGGCAGCACGTTGATTGCGCCGCGGAGCACGCGGTGGTTTCGCCTTCGCAACTTCGCGGTTGTGCTTGCCGCGCCACTACTCCATATCGGCCTCATCGGCATTTCGCTTGTCGCCTGGCAGCGGAATCATTGGGGCACGTTGGCTACCACAGTGACGTGGGCATTCATTCTGAGCAATTTCCTGACACTGGCACTCAGCGTTTGGCCGCGCAAGTGCTGGGCGGATGGACGCATGATTGCCAACGACGGCTTGCTGCTCCTGCAGGCCCCCATCCTGTCGCGTCGTGCCATCGAGGCGTCGCATGCTCAGTGTATTCTCATGGAAGCCCTGGAATGTCTCGAACGTAACCAACCTGATGAGGCCCGACGATGGATTGAAACTGGCCTGGCGACGTATCCCGATGATCCGTCGATCCGTTATGGCCAGGGAATGGTCCTGTTGGGCCTGCGGCAATACGCACAAGCCCGAGAGTTGTTCCTCGAACTACTGAGCGAAGGAGATGAACCGTCGGAATTGCACGCCGTCTGCCACAACAATATCGCTTGGGCAGATTTGTTGGCGAACAAACCGGAACTGTACGCCGAGGCCGACGAGTGCTCGAAGAAAGCCTACGACGCGCTGCCTTGGTTGCCGAACATCAAGAGCACTCGTGGAATCGCTCTCGTTGCGATAGGGCGACAAAACGAGGCTCTTCCCTTGTTGGGAAAGGCGTTCGAGCAATTTGAGTCTAAGTGCGACCGCGCCTTAAATGCGTGTTGTCTGGCCGCGGTCTTTGCCCGACGAGGCGACGCCGAGCAAGCCCAGAAGTATACTGCACAGGCCCGCGGACTCGATCCCGAGTGCCCCTTGGTCGCGTGGGCCGAACAGTCGATGGGTGAATTTGCGGCGGGGATCACCCGATGACGCTTTGAGATCGATCGGAAGGTTCGTCGACGCTCGCAATCGCCAAGCCGGCCGCGATCGGGTCACGATTGTTCAACGATTGGCATTGAAGGAAAAAGGTCTTTACAACTAAGCCCTCGGGCCGAGTGGCGGAATAGGCAGACGCACGGGACTTAAAATCCCGTGATGGGTAACCATCGTGCGGGTTCGATCCCCGCCTCGGCCATCTTTATCTGGTAAGGAGTTGCGAAGATCGCAACTTCGCGCCGGATTTCAAAGAACTGACACGCTGGGGACAAAACGGGGACAGTATTGGGGTCGCGTTGAGGATGCGTCGCTGGGTCTTCCCGTAAACAGCGGGAGAATCCAAATATGGCATCCCTTGAGAAACGTGGCCGATCCTTTCGCGTCGTTTTTCGACTTCAGGGCGTCAAATATTCTCGCTCCCTGGGCGTGACGAACGCGCGCGCGGCGCAAATGGCGTTGCTGCGCCTTCAAGACGACCTAGAGCGTCTTGAACGCGGAGCTATCTCACCACCGCCTGGCATCGATCTCTTGGACTTCCTTTTCCCTCGCGATCGGTCGGAGCTTGTGTCTTCCGACAGGATGGGCGGTGGTCCTCTGTCTCCTAGTTCAGCAGAGCAGTTGACGCTTGCTGCTCTATTTGCGGAGTGAGGTGCTTGGCGAATTTCGGACAGTCGAAGTGCTTAATTGACCACGGGCAGAAGATCTTCAAAAGCGGCTGGGGAGAGGTAGTCCAGGGAGGATTGCCGGCGTTGTTGGTTGTCGTAGGCCAGGTAGCTGGCGATGTCGTGTCGGGCCTGTCGGCTGTTGGGGTATTCGGTCATTTCGAGTTCGGTCTTGATGGTGCCGAAGCAGGATTCCATGAAAGCGTTGTCGTAACAGTTGGCGGCGCGGCTCATGCTCTGGCGCATGGCGGCGCGGCGAAGCATGGCCCGATACGCATGCGCGGCGTACTGGCCGCCGCGGTCGCTGTGGTGGATCAGTCCCGGCGGCGGCTGCCGCGCGCGGATGGCTTGCTGCAAGGCGTCGCGGACGAGCGTCTCGGTCATGTGCTCGGCGAGGCTCCAGCCGACGACGCGTCGCGAGCACAGATCGAGCACCAAGGCCAGATAGGCAAAGGCGGTTTCCTGGAGAGGGATGTAAGTGATGTCGACGACCCACACGCGGTTGATCCGCTCGGGCGGCGGACCGCGCTGCAAGAGGTTGGGACTGTAACCCAGTCTATGCCGACTGTCGGTGGTCTTGGGCCGGAAGGATTTGGGCTGAATGGCCTTCAGGCCCTGGTTTTTCAGCAGTTTTGCCACACGATCGACGCCGCACGATTGGCCCGCGGTCTGCAGTTCGACGGCGATCCGCCGCGCGCCGTAGCGCCGCCGGTGTCTCCAGAAGATGTCGTGGATGAGTGGCATCAGTTCGCGGTCCCGTTTGGCTTGCGCGGTCTCGACTTCGCAGAGCCAGGCGTAATAGCCCGCGCGGCTGACTTCGAGGGTCTGGCAGACGGCGGTCAGAGCAAAAGTTCCTGGGAGAGTGAGTTGTTCGACGAGGGCATACGTATCGGCTAGGCGTGCTGACTTAAGATGGCCAACGCTTTTTTT
>Ga0163150_10004636_pt1 | contig 18250 bp, 14 predicted proteins | sample OliLakLV19P2IB_FD_148628 | JGI IMG/M metagenome (GOLD analysis project Ga0163150, IMG submission 148628) | Freshwater microbial mat bacterial communities from Lake Vanda, McMurdo Dry Valleys, Antarctica - Oligotrophic Lake LV.19.P2.IB | ecosystem: Environmental > Aquatic > Freshwater > Lake >...
GCCCACTGCCGCTCGCAAAACATCAAGTGCTGCAACGCGGATATCGGGAGGAGATCGTCTTCGGCGTACATAGGCTTTAGAGCTTCTCGTGTAGCGTAATACCGCTCGGTAAATCCGATTTATCGACGGTTACTTCATAGTCAGAATAGGCGCGCGCGGGCCGCGACTCGTCTTTGCGTTTCATGTGTATACGCTCAAAGAGCGAGTGAGCGGCCGCATTCCCGAGCATGCTTTCGTGTTCGAACACAACCAGCTTGCGAGAAGCCATTTCACCACGGGCAGCCGATCTGTCATGCTCAAACATCGTCACCAACGACTGCCATAAAAGTTCCAAATCCATCGTTGAAAATCCGGTATCCGCGGCAAGAAATGGCGAAATGAAACCATGAGCGACGTACAACCCATAAGGAACGATTTCTTTCCGGCCCATGGTACGAGCGCCACCGGCCTGTTTTTTGGCTTGCTCTTCCGCTTCGCGATCGGTAGTAACCGCCATGCGCGTAATGGATTGTTCGAGCGATACAATAGGCTCTACCGAACGCGCGAATGCAAATTGAACAGGACCACGCACCTGTCCGCAGTTGGTACCGGTAGACATTACCGCGCCAAACATACGCACATCGAAAAAGGTCTGGCACATCCACGCGCGCGCTTTGTCAACGTTACCGCCAGCGTCTTTTCCCTTCTCGTTGCTTTTCAGACCAAGGGCGTCGTATGCACGTTGATGCTGTTGATTCAGGATAGCCTTTTCCTTTACGTAGATGTCGTAACCTGGAAATGGCTCATTGGATTTTGGATCACTTTTTGCGAGGCAGATAAAATTTCGAATCTTTCGTTTAAGACAGACATCTGACACCAGTCCATGACCGGTTTCAGGATCCGTGCGTGGTGCGTTACCCGCGTCGGGATCCCCATTGGGGTTGCCGTTCATTACGTCGAAAAGAAGCACAAAGTCGTAGCGATTGGAAATGTGGCCATTCGATCCAGACATGATTAGTTCCTTTATGTAGAAAGTTTTGTTTGTGTATAGATTTCTTATTCGGCAATTGCGGCGTCAACGACTTCCGGCTTTTCCTTTGACCACAAGTACGCTCGCGGTGAATCCGCGTGTGACGCCTCCCATTCTTCACGTTCGTCCCGCTTCATCCACAGCCACTTGCGCATCTGGTGATAACCCAACACAAATAGCCCCTGTTGCTCAAGGGTGAGGCTCGATGGAAAACCATTGTGCTTGGGATCGAAACAATTGGCGAGTTCATCAACCAATCGGTCGAGCAGAAAGACGAATCCACCCTTTCCCTTATCATCCTGAACCTTGCGTACGTGATGCCTTGCGCTTTTAAGCAATCGAACAAACACAGCCTTCGGGCAAGCAGATGCGCCACTGAAAAATCGATCTATTACCGACGCGTTTGGATTACCAAGCGCTTCCGATTGTATACGCTCTAAAACTGCCATAAGTTTTCCAAGTACGTATCCGTGGTTAAGATTGTTCGGGTCCATATCCGGCAAGACCTCCATTCGGTAGTTTCGAGTAAGTACTGCCTTAATGATTGCAGCGCGTGCGTCATTCCAATGTTTCGTCATCCAACCGCCCGACTCGTCATACTCATTTCCGAGTTCCATTCGATACCGTTGGATTGCACGTTGAAGTCCCGCCAAAGGATAGGGCAAACCACCATATGCGGAATGCACGAGGGCGGCAGCCAGCGGCGCGGGTACGCCATCTTTGCGGCTTCTAGTCGGATCTGCGAGCGATTCAACCACCATTCCAAGCGGTATGTGGGGCGGGAGCGATTGCCCTTTAGGTGGTGGTGCATTTCGCACAATTAAAAAGTCCTGAAAGTGCCGGGCCAAATTGCGGGCAACTTCGCTCACAGTGGACGCGAACCAATCACGCACGACAGCGCGACCTTGGGTACCCGTTAAGGTCAGGGCGTAAAATGCAGAAGGGTCGTCCATTTCAGGTGGGCGACCGCGCCAAATAGAACGATAGAGTTCTCCCACTTCTTCTTCATTGGCACTGAACAATCCTCCAAACGCGGACGAAAAACCAGCGTCGTCCTTTTCCGCAGACCAATAACAGACTACAGTGTCGGAACTTAACAACAGATTTCGTTTCGGAAGCGCCTGACCCGGCTGCTTCGGATCGGGATAGGCCGGATCAAGAAGTCGATTGAGCGCCGTAGAACACGCCTCCGCCGCATCGCGCGAGATCGGCGCGTTTTCATTTCCGTCCCACCCGTACGACTCAAACGCATTTGTGTTAAACGAAATGAGCGCCACCCCGCTGGTGGAACCTCCGGGAACTCGTTTGATACCTGGCACAAGCTTTGCCGGAGAACTACGCTCGCCCGATACAAGGCAAACCGGATTGTTGCCCGAATCGTCAGCAACGGCAGAGCGTTGGCGTCTCCACTCATCGCGTACCTTTTCGCGTTCCGTAATTAGCACGTCTTTATCCGGAGCGTAGACAAACGCAAAGAGGTCGTTGGACACACACCCCTCTGGGAGAGTTACCGATTGCTCGCCGTTTGCAAGTTGCTCCAGAAATTGGTGCAATGCTTCGATGCCTTGATCCCCTGTGCGGGTGAGGCAATCCTTTACTCGGCCCCGAAACAACGCAAATCGTGTCGCGAGCTTCTCCTTGGAACTATCCCCATTCGGGTCAATGCCTAACGCGTACTCTGCTTTGTCATACAGGAAGAAAGCTCGGTCGCCGCTCGTGCGACCGCCTTCCCTCGGTACAAGAAAGCGTCGTGGCACGCTCTTGGGTTTCTTTTTTCCAGTTGCCGGAGGCGTGTAGTGCGTGCCTTCGAACCCAAGAAACTTGCCATGCGGATCAATACGTATAATCCAAGCTACGGGTTTTGGCTCGAAGTCGGGACTCGCCATGAGTTTTTCACGTTGCGCGAGTTGATACAGCGCCTGAAGAATCATGCGGCGTCTCCTTCTTCGTCAGCACCCAGTGGGATTTCTGGCACCTCAAGGACACCTTTCTTGAGTTCGGCGCGAAACCACAACGGAGTGTTGCCCTCTGCGGAATACCGAATGTCCCACAGCATAATTCCCAAGTCGCGCGAATCGGCAATCGGTGGTCGAGCGCCATCGGCAGACAAAACATCGGCTATCAATTCTCTGCAGCCGAAATAAGGCTGATGAAAATGCTGTCCCTTCTCGACGCGGCGAGAAAACATTTCGACAAACTTCTGGACGTTATCTTCCTTTCCCGCCTTTGACGTCATGGAAAACCGGGCCTCGATTACGTAATCGACATCGCGCAGTGCGACTGTATTGCGTTGAGCACGGTCCTCGTCGGCGAAGTAATGTTTGATCGTTCCGCCATTCATGATTACGGATGCATTCGGGCGTGGTGCTTTGTTATTCACTTCGTTGCGGCGAAAAGCGGTAAAGTGAATTGGGTTCAATACATGGATCTTTTTCACATGCCATGTGATTGCCGGTTTCCATAACACGGCTTCCAGAATTCCGCGTGCTGCTGATGGTGTTGGAACTTGATAAGAGACGCGCTCCGCCTTGAGCTCTGGTCTTGTGAAGCAGGCTAGAGGCCCCCACGCCCGGATTTTCAATATTGGACTATTAGTTGAGTCCATACTGCCCCCCTTTCATTTTGAATTTAGGTCGGCGCAAGGACACCACCTTTGCGCCAAAAATCTACTTTTCCTTGCGGACTCCTTTAAAAGGCCTTTGGTCATCCTTCTGGTCTATGAACCGACCACTGTCGGTATCCTGCTTAACCCAGCGACCCGTCTTCGGGTTATGTGTTTGACTCCGGTCACGGACAGCACCCTTGCGATGCCCGTCTCCAGTTGGTGCGTTTTTTGCCATTACTTGTTCCTTAACACTTATATCGGTTAGGACAGCTTCAACGAAGAATATTATATGACTGTATTTGCTCTCATGTCAAGAGGTATATTTGGATCCCCAGTAATTGGGGTGGATAGAAACGTTGACGTTGTACTAACTGAGAAAAGCCGCATCTCATTTGGAGGTCGGCTTTTTTCATTTACAGGCACTCAAACATGCAGCGCCGCTGGATTGGCCTTGAGTTCATCGCCTGACAATAGTCCATAAACTGAGTCGTAGAGATTCGAGTACGGGGCGGTTAAAGTGAAAACTCCGTCCACGATTTCTTCCAATGCGCCTGCACGATCCAGATTCGCATAGGCACTCGGATAAATTTGAATCGTAAATGGCTGCAACGCCCTCTTTGCTGCTTTGCTAGGCCCTTGAGGCAATGCCGTTTCGCGTCTTACTCGCGCGATACGAATAGGAGCGTCTCCGTAGGGCACGACGATGGTCTGAGTGAATCCGTCTTCAATCAATTGGAATTCGCGTCCAACTGTAGCAAAGTTGAGTTGTTCTCGAAGGGGTTGAATATTTGCCCCGTCGAGGTTGCCCGTGTGATAGAGCATACGAAAATACGTTTCGAAAATACCGACATCCGTCGTATCCAGCGATCCCCCGTATTCACGCAGAAGACTCATGGTTTTTTCCATGCCTTGCGTTGGCATCCCTCTTGGAGGCTGTGTAGGTGCAACGAAAATCACTACCCTGCCGCGTTCCGGACTTCCTTCGCGGTTGCAGCGCCCCGCAGCTTGCACCATGCTGTCCAGTCCGCCGAGTGCCCGGTATACGACCGGAAAATCGAAATCAACGCCTGCCTCTACCAATTGCGTGGAAACCACGCGACACACATTTCCCGATGCAAGTTGTTCCCGAATCTTTTCAAGAACCTTCAAGCGGTGCGCGGGACACATAAGGGCCGACAAATGATATATCGGATCGTCCTGTTTTAATTCCGCAACGAGCCTCGCCAGCGCGCAGGCGTCATCGCGCCTATGGACTATCGCAAGTATCCGAGTCTCGTTTGCCACATCGACCGCCAACGTCTGCCATTCAACCGCTGGCGCATCCAAATCCGGCCATTCATAGTCCACGCGTTCCAGCAGCTTATAAAGTATTTCCGGTTCTTTTATAATTGGGTGGATGAAATCAATGCCTTCGTTGAAACGGTCACGTTTTGCGAGCGCAGGTGGTGTAGCCGTGGAAAGCACGACGGAGCATCCATAGTTCAAGACGAGTTGTTTCAGTGCATCGAGAATGCTCTGCAAGTATTCTCTTCGTAATGTCTGAACCTCGTCGAGAATTATTACGCTGCGCGCAATATTGTGCAGTTTCCGACACCGGGACGTGCGATTTGAAAATAGCGATTCGAAGAACTGCACTGTTGTCGTAACAATGATGGGCGCGTCCCAATTCTCAGCGGCCAATTGGTGTTGTAACGTGACTTCTGCGCCCTGCCTCTGAACCTGTGAATCGAAGTCCAAATTTGAATGGTGCTCGACGATATTTTCGGTGCCCAGTGCTTCGCGATAGACTTCCGCATTTTGTTCGATAATGCTGGTATACGGAATGACTACGATTACTCGCCGCAGGGCATGACATTCAGCGTGCCGCAGTGCAAATGACATGGCGGAAAGGGTTTTTCCGCCTCCGGTCGGCACAGTCAGGCTGAAAAAGCCCGACTTTTCCGATGCAGCCTCCCTGCAAGCATTCAACACTTCTGAACGAGCCAAGTTTAGGGTTGTAAAACGTGCTTCTAATGAGACGTCTTCTATTTTGTTGTCGATGGCGGTATCGAGTCGTTCTCTTAACTCTGTTATGGATGCGAATTCTCCGCGCAGTTTTGCTTTGTCGGGGTCGCAAAAACTTTGCGTATTCAAGCGGTCCGCATCGATCAGCGCGGAAAACAAGAATCGAATCCAGAATTCAATCTTTCGACGTTGAACTCCCGTCGGCACATCAGGCCTAGCAAGCAAAAAACCCGGCAACGATGGAACAGTTTGCTCGCGAATGAAAATAGGTACGTTCTCAAGCAGGCCACCAAGTGAGTCTCGGTTACAACGCAGCCTCTCTTTCAATGGGGAGGGAAGACCCGGCCCGCTCTGAATATAGTTCGCAAGTCCTGCGTGATGTCCTGCGATGATGAAGCCAAGGAAAGTTCCCAATTCTTCGTGCTTGGAGAACGCGAGTGCCGCGCCAGCGCCAGAGTGTTCGATCGCGATCCGTTCGCCCCTTAGTCTCCGTTGGAAATCAGGATGGTACTTTCCCAAGTCATGCCACAATCCGGCGATGTACCCCCAATCACTCGAATCGAACGCCTTAGTGAAATGTTGCGCGAGGTTGGCGGTTTCGCTCAAATGCGTTTGAAGACGTTGCCAGTCCGCGGGGTCGGGACTGGTCTCTAGGGTATGTGCGTAGAATTCCGTGACGGTTCTCCCCCGGTCATGGTTCCCCAGTGATGCGCACCTAATACGGTAATTATAATAGATGGCGTGAAAGCATCGCAAAGTTTGGACCCGTCGAAATGGAATGACGGAATTTTGCAACGGTTTCGGCGGGCTCTAGCGGTCCGTTTTATGCGATTGGTAGAGCAATGGACGGCGATATTGAACGAGGTTCGATTGGAAACGTCCAAAAACGTCCGTGGCGATGCCGACCAGTTTAACATTGGTGTATTCGAGGACTCTGGATGCGATTCGAACGCGTGTGTGTTCGGCCGGGTGAGGTTTGTGAAAATGAAGCTGCCTTAACATCCGCAAAGTGGTTCTTCCACCAGGTTCTTGAAGTGTTATCAGTAGACGCAGGACATCGCCACATAGATGACGTCCCGCTTGCAGAGCGAACGCCCATCGCCGGCCTGCCCAAGGTGAATGTCGATATCCAACGGGATTAAAGACGTTTCATCGACCATGCCATCAAATTCACGGAGAAAGGATCTCTTGCTGCTCGGCTCTACCAGGAGGGAAATTCCGTTGTGTTTTCGTGTCAGGACACCGGGATGGGGATAGCGCATAGGAACCTGCCGCAGTTGTTCCAGAAGTTTGCCCGTGGCACCGAGAAAGCGGTCCAAATCAAAGGCACATGCCTCGGCCTCTACTTCGCCCGCATAGTCATGGAAAACATGCTCGGACGGATTTTGGGCTTAGAGCGGTCGCCATGACGAAGGCAGGACTTTCTTGTACAGACTCCGGCGTGCGCTACACGAAGAGGGCGTTGACGGGCTGGAACCTGCCATGAAATCACTCCCCATCACAGTTACCACGGTCGAAAGTCATTTGTTGAGCCCGCGCAAAGGCCACATGGAACCGCAGACAAAGGCAACATAGACAAATAAATTTCCAAGATCCACGAAGGAACGATATATGTATGGTCGCTGCGTAAGTCACGCTGATAGCAGCACCTTGTACGTACTCTTGATAAAATAGATTATCAAGAGTAAATGCCAAATCAAATTGGGAAAGGAAAAGGAAAGACTTTCAGGGTGAAGTTGACGGGGGATTTCGAAAAACAAATGTCCTTCACCGGACGCTTACAATTATTCCCAGCGGACGGATTCATCTGGTTCATGAACTCAGTCATGCGGGCGGATTCGTAGCCAGGAACCAATGCACTGGTCCAACGCATTCGCACAAGCTGATATCCCGGTCGAACCATTCCTTCGCCTTTGGCGAACTGGCCCTGGTATGCCAAACCCTGGCCGACGCTTTCACCGTTGCGTGACGTGAAGGGCAATCCAGGTACGATGATGCGTACGACGCGGCTCATGAGAAAAGAGTAACGGGAACTTCGCGAAAAGGCTAGGAAATTCGTAGTCTGTTCTGAACTGCCCCACAAGGTTCAGATGGGCTTTCAATGCACCACACATCGCTACATAGATGACGCCCTGCTTGAACAGCCAATCGCTCACATACCGCTGCCCCAATTCCTCACAGATAGAATTTGTCACCTTTACTCTTTGTCTACAAAGCGCCGCCAGTCGAAAACTTCTTTTTTCGCAACAAAAACACTCCCATCCCAAATGCGGTTAACAAGGTCGGTCGGCAAATCAAGACTACCTTTATAAAGCGCGGATGCGATGACAAGGAATTGCTGTTCGGGGGGTAGTTCTCTATCCAGTTTTGCAATATACTTTTCTGGAATATGATAGTGGTCCAATACGCCAAAAGCAGTGATAAAATACGCCAGATAGTAACCTTCAGGAATGAGGCCTTCCATGGGTGTATTCCCTATAACCGCATAATCCCCAGATACAGAAGGAGAACCCAACACAACATTCATGCCCAAAATGTAAACTATTTCGCCTTTTTCATACAGTCCTTTATACGTGATATCTGGCTCTTCTTCGATAACGCCGTCTTCCAAGGAAAACTCCGCCTTGAGATCTCCATTTTGATTATAGCGCCAGTAATGGAAAGCGCCAAAATCTTCTCCGGGCACTTCCGCCTTGTCTATGCAGAGCTCGACAATGATGTATTGGAATAAATTTATCACATCATTATCGTAATCCTCCGCGTCTACTATGCGAATGCAATCCAAATGCTCGCGCGCACGTGCAAATGTACTAAACACGCTCTCTCCAGTATGCGTAATTTTTCGTCCTTTAATTGGGTGTTTTACAGTATCGATAAACAATCGCTGCACGAGAAAAACATTCACAATATAATACTCCCGTCACACATTATCGAGAATTTTTTGCATAATTTTTTCTAATCGTTTGGGAGGCGGATCTCCTTTTAGGTGACGAATCGATCCATCCGGTCTCAATTCTCCACTTCTATCTTCGTCCATATGTTCATAAGGTATGGTCTTTTTATCATCTTTTGGGTCGTTTCTTGGTGACGGATGATGTTCAGGGCGACTTGAATATTTCCATCGTCCCCAAACTCGATCAAGCCGTTGCACCATCGCTGTCGATGTGGTCTTAATATAAGCAGAAGTGTCTTCATAAATGACGAGTAATTGCGAAGCTAATCCACCACTTATACTTCTCGCTTTCTTCGAAAAAGTTTCGAATATGTTCCTACTTGATTCCATGATTCCGTCCGCCGCATCATTGATAGCATTCTGAAGATCATCACGAATCCGATTGAAATAAATAAGTAGGGCCAAACTACTTCCCATAAAGGCAATTGCTCCCATAAGAGCAGGTAGTGCAAGTACACAAGGTCCGCAAAGACCCAATTCATCATAGAACTTAGTCGGTTGCCCGTTGACGTATGCATACAAATTAGGGCCATCCGCCATTCCCAACGGATCGCGGCTAATCCAACTGGCGCGAGATGGTGAGTAACAGCGATACGGGGCGAAATAAAGTTCGCTAGTCTCGTCCCATTCATGACCAATGAATTTGTGATTAATTGTTGACCCAGTTATTACGTAGTCGCTGCCGTAGGGTTCATACTCATACTGCCCTAAATTCCCCTTGCTGGCATCTCTTAACCGCCGCGTAGAACCTATATTGTCCTGGTAATAGTATCTAGCAGTGCCACTTGCCGGAGTGGCGGTTGCGAGGTCAGCGAGAACTGTCCCAATCGGCTTCGCCGGATCGTGGATATAAGTCTTAGAAAGCCCGTTCGACCCATCTTCTTCGTTGATCAGACCCCAAGCTCGGTCGTAGTTGTACCACGTCGTCACCCCGCCTGATACTCGCTCCCGGCGTTTCGCATCTCCGCCGTACTCATACTCGACTGTCCCTTCGCCCGCGAAGTTGGAGGCAACCTTGGTCAGCTTACCCCCATAGTTCCAGTGGTAACTTGCGCTGGATCCGCCGCTGGCTTTCAAGGTCATCCGGCCCCAGTCGTCATAACCGAATGTGGTGTCAGTACCAGACAAGGTCTGTGTGGTGAGTTCGTTGCCAGGCGTGAAGAAATAGGAATACGTCTCCGTCGTTGTGCCATCGTACGTTTGCTTGGTGGTCATATTGTCCGCGAGCGAGTACGTGTACGTCCAGCGTTTCAACAATGTACCGCCGGAATTCTTACGCTCGGCTTTAGTCAGCCGATCCCGTAGATCGTACCAATAGTCCCAGTACGAACTATCCTGGTTCGTAGTCTTGGTGATGTTGCTGTGCTTGTCCTTCTCATAAATGAAACCATCGAGAACCGTTCCCCCATCTTTATGCTCAATTTTTGTCATTCGGTTGCGGCTATCGTACGCATAAGCCGTCGTCATGCCATTTGGATGACTATATTGCGTTGGTTGGCCGATGGCGTTGTGGTCATAATCCCAGACTTTGCTTCCTGGCGCGGTGATGGTGCTCACCTCGTTACAATCTGTGTAGGTATATGCCACGACGCTGCCATGATAGTCATCCATCGTCAGGATGTTGCCCGCAGCATCGTACGTGTAGTCTAAGGTCGAATCATCGTAATCCGTCAATTTTGTAAGACGACCCGCATTGTCGTAAGCATAGCGCAGCCCATCAACCGCGTCGATCCAATCCGTCAATTTTGTCAATTGGCCATTAGAGTTGTATCCGTAAAAAGTGTCTGCCGTGTCAATTCCCGACGTGTACCGTACTTTGGTCATATGCCCCGTAACGCCATGGTAGAACCATTCAGTTGGGTCAACGCTGCCGGAGCTACCCGCACCCACCTTGGTCTGTCGTCCGTTCGAATCATGGAAATATTTAGTTGCCTTTCCGTCAGCGTAATTCACTTTAGTAAGATGTCCGTCTGGATCATAGTCGTAGTCGGTGACATTTCCGCCACCATCTGTAACTTTCGACAGGCTTCCCACCCACCACTTGTATGCATATTCGACATAAGTTCCTACACCGTCGCTTTGTTTTGTCAACTCGCCAAACCAGTTATAAAAATAATTGTCGGCCTTCCCGTTAAAGTCTGTGGTCTTCGTAATCTGCCCGAGCAAATCGAATTCGGTCGTCATAAGAACCCCACTTCCGGATGGCGACTCCACCTTAGTCAGACGGTTCGAGGTGTCATAGAAATAATCCGTTGCGCGTCCTAGCGCATCCGTAATCTTGGTTTTGTTTCCGTTTACGTCGTAGGCAAACACAGTCTCATTATTCAGCGCATCCGTGACCTTGGTCAATAGCCCCGCTCCCCCACATCCACCGCATCCAATCGAGGCGTAATACAAGTAAGTACTTTTGTTTCTTGGATCAATTTGCCGCGTCACATTCCCGTAATTGTCGTACTCGAACTTAGTTTCGTTGTTCAGGGGATCTTTAGAAGAGGTAACGTTGCCACAATCGTCATAGGCAAGAGTCATGGATTGTCCCGCTGGATTTGTGCTAGACGTGACCTGCCCGTATGCATCAAAAGCCATAGTGACCCCGTTTGCGCCTAGTTTCGGGGGCGTAACCATCGTCATCCTATTTGATGCGTCGTACGCGTAATTGGTGACCAACCCAGTTGCGTTAGTTATCTTCGAAGGTTGCAGCGCAGTGGCAGAGGCGTAATCGAATTCCCCTATTGTCGTTCCGTCTGTATCCGCCACAGTGGAAATTCGGCCCACGGTGGTGTAACTGAACGTGCCGTCGGGGTTGTTGTCCGGCCGAACTGTTTTGGTTAGGTCGGCATTCGCGTTGTACTCGTATCCGTAGCGATCATACGTGCTCGCGTCGCTGTACCCGTCCTCATATCGCGTGCGGCTCGCGTCTCCGGTGACCGGCGTCATAACACTTTTACCCAAGTTCGTACCGCCACCGTTTTTGGGAGTTATCGTATCTATGCTCGAAGACAAGCTTCGATCGTACACGTCTTTCATGCCCGCGGTATTTGTCACTTCGATTTTATACGCGCCCCACTTGCCGTTCGAATCGTCCGCGAAATACCAGGCAAGATTCGTGTCACGATTCCCCTTGTCAGTAACCTTCGTAATCACCTGCGAGCCGCTGCCCTGGCTCTGGTAAAAGTATTTAATGGTCTTGGTGTCGTTGTCCGTCACTTTTGTGAGCTTGGACGACTCATACTCATACGTCACGGTTTGCAGGACATTGGAATTCTCTTTGAGTTCCGCTTTGGTGATTTTACCCAAGGAGTTGTTGGTGTCGTGGCTCAGAAAGATGTGCCGTGCGTCTCCGAGCGGACCTTGCACCTTTGTCAGCAACGCGCTGTTGGATGTTGACGTGTAAACAAAGGTGATCGTATTGCCTGAGTTTGCGTCCTTTATCAGGTTCAGCCGGCAGCCCGCGCCACCGGGGCTGGTGCCCGCGGTGTTAAACTCATATTGCAGGCCGTTGGGAAAGTCGATGTACACCTTGCGGGTCGACCCGGACCCACCTGGACCCGTCATTTTGTATCGGACTTTGATTCCGTCTTCGTCCGTCTGCCCGGTTGAGGCGCGCTTGAACAGGTAGTAGGTGCCGTCGTCGCCGTCGTGATCGTACTGACGCGAAGTGCCCGACGAATCCTGAAACGAAATCATGTACGGTGCTGACCCCTCGTCCTGGTCGTCTTCCAACTCACTCAGGCGCGCGCGGATTGCGAGGTTGCTGGCCCATCCGGTCCCCATTTGCCCGGCGGCTACGGAGCGTGAATACCCCTTCTCGTTGATGTATACCCGGCCAAATGACAACGCCAACGGCCCGCGCGAACAGAGAACGATATCCTTCTCCCGGATGTCGATGCAGGATTCGTAGGCGTTCAACATCATGTTTACGCCAGTGCTGTTGACCGCGGCCCACCGTTCCGGCCCCTTGGCCAGAGAACTCGGATCAACAGCAGCATTACCTGCGCCGCCGGTGTAACCCTGGTATTCCGACATCGGCACCGCATACATGTTCGGCGATTGGGATGTTGAGTCGCCACCTTTGTTGGCCTCCAATGTTGCCACGGTTAAAGAGTCGCCGCCGGATTGCCCTGTCACCAGCGCTTCGCCGTTCCACATGGCGCTGAACTCGGCAGCCGTGAAAGGCTGTTCACCGTTCGGGCCGTCAAATACCTCGACCGCGTCATCCAAAACTTCTTCCAAAAGCATGAAATGGTTCTGGTTCACATAGATAATCGCGGGGAGCGCCAGTTCTTTTACATTGTTTGCCCGCACACCGACCATGGCAACGCCCTTGGCTCTCGCGGCTTCCACCAAGCCGAGCATGGTGGTACCCGTGTCGTCAGTCCCCGCGAGGTTGGCCAGTTCGTCTACCGTTGCATCTATGCCGTGGCTTTCGAGCAGCGCTCTGAGGGCGTTGGGTCCGCACACCTGGGCGACTTTTATTTCCTCTTCCGTCAATGGCTTTGCGTTTTTCGCGATAGCGGGCATTGCGTCGTACAAGTGTTCCATGATGTACGCGAGTTCATGCTCGGCCAGCACCGCGGCTTTACTCTCCGGATTGCGCTGGGTTACTTCGGAGAATATATCGGCCGCGCCCTGGTAGTCACTGGCGAGCATGTACAGCGCGCCGATCTCGACCAATGCGCGGTCCACATACTGGCTGTCCGGATACGCTTCGATGTAGTCTTGGAACGCCTCGACACCGGCGGACGGGTTCATCTGGTTCATAAATTCGGTCATGCGAGCGGATTCGTAGGCTAGGAACCAATGCGCCGGTCCGACGTGTTCGCATAGGCTAATACCCCGGTCGAACCATTCCTTCGCTTCTGCGAACCGGCCCTGGTATGCGAGGCCCTGGCCGACGCTTTCGCCAATTTTGCCTTTGACCCAATACGGGATTGCTTCATCATCCAAAATTTCTTCCACAAATGGTTTTGTGGATTGACCGACCAGATTTGCCCAGGCAATGATTGCGTCGCCACGGGCATTCGTTTGCGGGTCGGCGTAGTAAACGCCCAAGGCAAACCACGCGCCCATGCGTCCTGGAGAAGATTCCATAGTGCTGGCCAATTCGTGAAGTTCAGCCATCGCGGTTGCTTCCACTTCCAAGCCAAGCAACCGAGACATTTCCCAGTAGTAATGGCCAGCGGACATGCTGAGATAGTGGGTGGGCTGATTGGCAATCATCGACCAAGAGGCGCTTTTCGCGAGGATAGCGTACGAGGCGGCCAAATTCTCCTGGTTGGCTTCTTTTTCATCCAAGGCGCGTTCGGCGTAGTAGGTTAAAACCGCATAATATCCCTCTGCCCGCACGGGTTCCCAGGTGGGAAGCCACGATTCGAACGCGGCGACGCTGTTTCGTGAGACAGTTCCCGCGACGATACCTTCCATCACATCCCACATACCCTGGTCTGCCCACAGGGCTTCGTTGGTGCTGGGATATTCGTCCATGATCTCAAAATAGGCGATAAGCGCATCCGAGATTGCACCGGAATTCTTGAGAGCATCTGCTGCACTTAAATCATCTACCGCTTCCTGCGGACCTAATGGTCCACGGACTTCACGGCCGAAGCTATCGAGCTGGGCAAGCTTAATCGGTTCGGGCTTGGCTACCTGCTTTTTCGTACCTGGTTTTGGAATGGATGCCAAAAGCACTTCGGAGGTCGGTAGGCTCAACCCAGCGCTGGCGACGCGCATCCTGCGCTCCGCCTCTTGGGAAGATTCTTTAGAAAGTTTTGCCAATTCGCCGGGACCGCCCGTTGCGGCTTTGAGCTCTTCGTCTGCGAGGAGCGACAGCGCTTTTGGAGCTGAATTGGCGTCCCTGCTGTTCGCCGCGGTTTCAGTTGGCAGCGGCTCAGCTGCTTCGACAACCACCCACCGCTCCGGAATGATATTCCAAATGGCGATGCTCGATGGGAAGAACGTCACGAGCGTGACGAACGCCACGAACCGGATGACCGCACTGGTTTGGTTCAGCATGTGACACCCCCAAGATGGAACTTGCAACCCGGTCCCAAAAGCGACACTGAACTACCGTCATAGTGTGAATTAAGATCGAAAAAGTGTCAAGAAAAAAATGATGCTGGCATCTACTGTGTTTGTGCGGAACATGAAAAAAGCGTCAATAATTATGGCTCCAATCGACTTATTCGGAAAGAAAACACGCGCAGCAAAATCGAAGTTTCGACGACAAACGCTAATCTAACGTGTCGCCTTTTCTGTGGTCGATAACATTACGGACAATGTACCGTGGCCTACCTTTTAATTCCGTGTACATATGCCCGAGATATTCAGCCAGGATGGCAAAGCAGACGAGTTGGACGCTGCCCAAGAACAAAGTTACCAGGAGAATAGTGGGAAACCCGGATGGCGCGCCGTAAACGAAATATGCGATCAAATAAAAGAACGCGGCAAGGACTGTCAATGTTACAACCGCAAATGCGAGCATGGAAATATAGGATAGTGGTCGTTGGCTAAAGGAAAAGATGGCAAGCAACGCCCAGCGGACGTTTCCGAAGAAAGAGTTGGTGGATCGCCCGTCAAAACGCGCATCACGGACATATTCGACACCTGTGTGTTTGAACCCGGTGTACGCCCGTAGACCACGTAAGAAGATGAGCCGTTCGGGGAAATCATTGACCAGACAATCGATGACGCGCCGCTCAATGAGTCCAAAATCGCCAGCATCAAGTGGAATGCTGAAATCTGAGAGGCGCTTAAATATGCGGTAGAACAGTTTGTAGGCAAATTGGCGGAACAATGTCTCTTTTCGTTTTACCCTGACCCCGTATACGATGTGAAATCCTTCGAGCCAACGCGTAACCAATTCCGGAATTAGCGACGGTGGGTCCTGAAGGTCGCCGTCCATGAGTATGGCGCAATCTCCGCGGGCAATCCGCAGCCCGGACATGAATGCGTTCTGACTACCGAAATTGCGGGTGTGGTTTATGACGACCAGTCTCGGATCACCTTGGGCTATTTCCGTCAGGACGGCTTCGGAATTGTCCGGGGAGGCGTCGTTGACATAGATGATCTCGAAATTTGGGAACACGCCCTCCAGGACTTCGATTAAGCGCTTGTACATTTCACGGATGCTACCTTCGTCCCGATAGCACGCGATGATCACCGAGATTTTCTTCTGCGTAATCAATTCTTACCACCAACTAGGGTCAGAACTCGCTCAGCGATTCCGTCGGCATCGAGACGGGCCGTTTTTCGCAATGATCCTTGGCTTCCGACAGGATGGGTGAATGTGTCAGGGGCCGTTATGCGTTCAACGCGCGTTCTAGAATAGACTTCGTGCATTCTAGCGCTAAGGGCCTCGGTCATCCCGCCGCATGGTCCGTGTTCCTCCACTGCAATCAACAACCTGTAGTTGGCTTGGGCGATAATTGAGACCGACGATTCAATCGGCTTAACTGTATGTAGGGACCACACAGCTACATCAATACCTGTTTCCGCGAGCTTCTCGGCGGCATTGAGGGCCTCGGAAGTGATAGCTCCTGATGCCACAATGGCAATGTTCGCGCCGGTCCGAACGAGTGATGGCCTACCCAATTCAAAGTTTCCGTTGCAACGCGGTAGTCGTCGTTCACCGGCCCGGCCCAAGCGAAGATATGCGGGTTTGCCGTACGCTAAGAGTGCGCGCATCGCATCGGCGGCCTCCATCGGGTCGCAGGGACAGACAACAGTCATTTCGGGAATGGCCCGCATAAGCGCGATGTCATCAATGCCGTGATGGGTTGGGCCATTCTCACCGTAGGAGTATCCACCGCCCACGCCAACGACGATGACGGGAGCACCCATATTGCACAGGTCGTTTCGGATCTGTTCGACGCACCGCGCCGTAACAAAAGGAACTATCGAATATACGAAAGGGATTTTTCCAGAGAGCGCAAGACCTGCAGCGACAGAAACCATATTTGCCTCTGCGACGCCAGCGTTGAAAAAGCGTGTAGGAAATCGTGTGGCAAATTCATTTACGAGCTTAAAGCCCAGGTCTCCTGTGATGAATATCACGCGCTCGTCTTCCGACGCCAACTCAACGAGCGTGCGGAAAAAGGCATCTCTCACAGAACAACTCCGAGTTCTAAAAGCGCTCGCTCTAGATCGGCCGATGACGGCGGACGATAGTGCCATTCGATGTCGTTTTCCATGAAGGAAATACCTTTCCCCTTCGTGGTGTGCGCTATGACGGCCCGTGGCTTTGTGCTATGCGTGGTTTGCAGCGACTCAACAAACGCGACGAGGTCATGACCATCGACCTCAACAACATCCCATCCGAATGCTTCCCATTTTTCCGGCAGAGGGTCAATGCCAGTTACCTCACTGCATCTGCCAATCGCCTGGAGCTTGTTATAATCTACGATTGCTACCAAATTGGTCAACCGTTTTGACGGAGCCCACATGGCAGCTTCCCATACCGATCCTTCATTGCACTCGCCATCGGAGAGTACAACGAACACCTTTGACTCATGACCATCGATCTGGGCAGCCAACGCCATGCCGGTCCCAATGCCGAGCCCGTGACCCAGCGAACCAGTCGTGGCCTCGATTCCATAATCTAATTTTCGGCTGGGATGGAGTGCGAAGGCAGTCCCTTCCTGAGCAAACAATTCCAAATTGGGAATTGGAAAATAGCCCCGTTCCGCCAGACAGGCGTAGAGTGCTGCGCACGCATGGCCTTTGCTTAATATAATTCGATCACGATCACGCCGTTGGGGATCTGCTGGATAAATTCGGGCGACCTTGAAGTACAAGGCCACCAGGATATCCACGCACGAGAGGGCGGACCCGACGTGAGGCGCTTTTGCGTGCGACGACATCGTTACAACATGTGCTCGAATTCTTGATGCCATGCGGATCAAGGCTTCGTCAGCAATCCGCGAATCCGAATGCGTTTTCATGGTTTCTGAGCAATAATTCCCATGTTACCGAGATTCGCTGAAATTGGTATTCGACCAATTCCAGTTGTTTCGATAAGGTGCGCTGTGAATGTACCCTTCATCATCTGCGGGAGTGGGGACAACTTAAGCCAATACCGTAACGGATATCGATTGACAACGCCGAAAATATCGAGGACATTGAAACCGTTGTTCCGAAAAAGGGTGGCAATCGTTGACTTGTCATAGAGGATCACGTGTTGAATATCGATCATTGGGCACCGCTTACCCAAGAGGCACGCGAACATGGAGCCAATGTCATGGCAAATCCAATACATGAGTCCACCTCGGCAAAGCGCGTCACGGCATTTTCGCAGCACTTCGTTGGGGTGAATAAGGTGGTCCAGGACTTGAAATCCAGCAATAAGAGAGAAAGACGAAGCTGGAAGGACAATTTCCTCAAAAGCGACTGATTGAATGTACGGCTGGACATCCACAGGTGCCTGGGCCGCAGCCTCTCTCGAAGGCTCTACACCAATAATGTGCTCGAATCCGAGCCGTTTCATGGATTCAACAAACGAACCGCTTCCACAGCCGATTTCAAGCACCCCACGCTTGTCTGGCAAATGAGCCCACAACCGATCTGCATACCGTAGGTATGTCGCCAAGGTATAAGGGATGATGTCGGCGTTCGTAGCATGGCTGTCCCGATACAGAGCGTGGACAATGGACGGATCCAGAATGGGATTGGCACGGACACACCC
>Ga0163150_10004638_pt1 | contig 18248 bp, 20 predicted proteins | sample OliLakLV19P2IB_FD_148628 | JGI IMG/M metagenome (GOLD analysis project Ga0163150, IMG submission 148628) | Freshwater microbial mat bacterial communities from Lake Vanda, McMurdo Dry Valleys, Antarctica - Oligotrophic Lake LV.19.P2.IB | ecosystem: Environmental > Aquatic > Freshwater > Lake >...
GCTTCTTGGGAATTTTGATAGGCAGCCATAGTTATCTGGCGATTAGCTCAAGATACCCCCGTTCTTCGGTGGTGAAGACGTCGTTGGCGCCATCCGAGGCATATTGAATGGTGATGCGAAATTGCTGTTGTGCCGTGGAATCCACGGTCATTTGACCGAATGGCGTCGTCGTCGGTGCGTAGCCATATACCGCGCTGCTGAGGTTGCTACCCATGATCGGATTGCCTGAATGAGTTTGGAAAACCAAGCTGCCCCGCTGAATGGCGGTCGAACTGGTAGCGATGATGGTCGCTTCGAAAGAACCGCCCGACTGGTCGTTACCGGTCCCTGTTCCACAGTTAAGCGGAATGGATGCAAAGTTGGTGCTGCCGTAGTAGGCGCGGATCGTCACGTTGACGCCAGACGCACACTGGAAGGTGCGGAAGTACCCCTTGTACCGAAGGACACTGCCGCCCGCTGGGCCAATGATGTTGGCCGGGATGTAGGTGCCGAAGATAGGCTGCTCGGTCGTCATGGTAGCGAGATTGGCTGAGCTTGTTGCCACTTCGAGCACACGGGTCCTTGAGACAAAGGTCATGGCACCGCTCCCGTTGGTCGAAAGGACTGTCGACGAAGCGCCCTGGGCCGCCGGGAAGGTGAAGGACAAGCCGTTGAACACGAATTTCGGATCAAGGAGCCCGCCCGCTCCGCTGAGGAGCACTCGCGTGGCTGCGGTGCTCGCATTGTAAGTCGAGGTGGCGATAGAAGCGGGAATAGTCAGAACACCGGAACCACCATTTGCAGTCGAAGCTGCGGCCTCAGCCGCCGTAGCCAGCTCCACCACACCTCGCGCGGCGGTCGTGGCGTCGATAACGGCCGCGCCACTAAAGGCAAGTGCGTCTACATAGCCCTTGTCAACGATGTGATCGATGCTCGTGGGAGTGATGCCGGCCGCGTAGATAAGGTTAGCTGGGAAGGTATCTTCACCTGCTGCAAGCGCCTTGAGAATTTGAATAACCGGAAAATCAGTGACTTTTACGCTAGCGCCGCGACGGTGCGAAAACTGAAGCGCGGCGACGGTGCTAGTGCCGGTCGAAGGGCTAACGCCACGAGTGAGAGAAGAAACAGTGGTGCCTGACACCGTCCCGCAAACGAACTCGGCCTGGGCGCTTCCCTCGTCAACCGTGAAGCAGTTGTAGCCGGTAAGTGAGCCGCCGCCGCGAACAGAGTTAGCGGCCATGGTCATGGTCGTTGCTGATGACGTTATAGGAGCCGCAAGGCTCGTTTCGAAAACAGCCGGTGCTGCTGGAAGCGCCACCCCGAAGTTTTCGGGAACCGGCTGCGGCGTCGGAATTGCCTGATAGGTCAGGACAGCTGTGAGGAGAAACAGGAAAGGGTAGAGGATGGGCATGATGATAGTGTAGTTAAATACGCAACTTTAGTAACGTTAGCTGGTGCGAATTGGTAGGTTCTTTTTTCCTTTGTCTCTAATGTCCTTAAAGGTAAATGAGTTGACGGACACATGGCCGACATCCTGGGCTTCGAATTTGACGCGGACGTTTATAAATCGGTCGCTGTTGATGGGAAAGTCCAGCTCAAAGGGCGAGGCGGTAACGTCACCGCCGCCACCCACGACTTTCGAACCTATGGTGGGAGACCCAATCGAGGTACTAACGCCGCTGTCTACATAATCCGCACTACCTTGAATGGTGACTACTTCAACAAAGGCTCCACCATCGTAGGAGAGTGAGACTTTGAGGCTCTGGGTTGGTTGAATGAGACCGTTCATCACCATGCGGCGGCAATTCTTGAGGTTCTGCGTACCCAGGCTCAAATCGCCTGAGGTCCAGTAGTTCTCAATGACATCCCCGTCTTCATCGAAGCCGGAAAAGAGGGTGTAGACGTTATTGGAAATGGGGTCGCCGGCAATGAGCGTGCCATCGTAGTCTGCAAGACAGGAAGCATAGTAGTTGAGCCTGTCCCAAGCGCCGGAAATAATGTTCCGGACGTACATGACTGAGTTAAAGGCATTGGCAACACCCGCCACTTTCTCCTGCACGCAGAAAATCTCGTAGTCGCCCCAGCGAAACGCAACGCAGTAGTCAAAGGCGTGCGACGCGAGGTCGAGGGCGTCAGAAATCGGCAGCGGCTCAAGGGTCGTGCTGTCTGTGCCCTGCAAGACCTGGAGGCGGCGGAACTTCGGGTCATTGGCACGGGAGAGGTCGGCAAAGATGATGCCCTCCGGCGTCTGGTAGGCAGCTCGGGGATAGGGGATGCCGACGTTGCGATAGGGGAGGTTGGTGCTTTGGGTGTCGTCCAAGGTCGCAGTGAACTGCCAGGTCTTCAGAAGGTGAAAGCAGTACTCGATAGTGGCGATGTTGAAGATGGCCATGAGGTTGCCACCACCGTCGTCCTGGCGGAAGCTCTTGCCCTGCCCATTGGCACTGCCTGAATAGTCCAGGATGCCCGTCGATGTCGCGGTCTCGTGATAGTAGTCGCCAACGACTGCGCCTGCGGCCAATGCCGCGAAGGTCACGCTGTACGCGCCCGTGGCGTAGTTGATAGTGCCTGTGCCGCCTGCGCTACCGACAAGGGTGCCGTTGCGACTGTCCTTGAACGTTTCCACGCTATCAGTGATCTCCAGGTACATGATGGTCTTGGGAGCGCTGGCGGTCGCTAGGGTGCCGGAATAGGTGAGCGAGCCTGATACGCCCAACGCCTCCCCAGTAACGTGGGTGTAGTCGGAGAGTTGGTCCTTATCGATATACGAGAGATAGAGGCCGGTCTTGTCGTTGTTGCCGGCCACCGTGCCGTTGCGCTGGCCAGCGAACGAGCGTGAGCGCCCGATATGAAAGACGCCAAAGCGGTAGTTGCTCACTGCCTGGTCGACGGCGCTAGCCGGATTGGCCGCGGGGATTTTGTAGATGCTTGAGTTCTGCGAGCCGAGATACATGAAGCTGCCGGCGAGGCTTTGGTAGGGTGCAAACCACACATCCTCCCCACTCGCACCAACTGGGAGTAGGTTGCTCCCCACTTCTACCGTGTCGTCGGTATCGACATTGTAGTAGTTGACCTTTCGCCCATAAGAGAACCAAGGAATAGAGACGCCATCGTAACGGAGGCCAATCCCAATGCCGGTGACTTTACCTGATCCGCCGTCAGTGGCTCCCAAACGGGCGTAACCGCGTCTTAGCTCGATGTGGTCCCGCTCGCGCCCTGTGAGCCAATTTTGAGCGTCTGGCGATACCCCAGGCTTTAAGGTTTTGATGTCACGGACTGAGGTATTCAATCCGTAAAAGGTACTAACCGTAAAATCATTCAGTATCATTGCGATTTATCGCGCCTGAGCGCGGATGGCCATAGCTTTCAGTCGGGTCGTTGTGCTCCAAGTCCGATAGCTGAAGGTTGTCGTCCCATTTCTCCATCGCATTCTTTAGTGCTTGTAAGGTAGCCGCGTTGGTAGGGAGCATGAGCTTGTTGATGCTGTCGTAATCCACTGCACCCTTATAGATGCCTGTTGCATAGTAACCAACAAGGGGAAGGAATCGTGAGGGGAAGGCTGACCAGACAGCGGTCGCAGTGGTTACATCGATTGCGGTTGAGGCAGAGACATAGCTTATGTAAAGCGTACCAGCAAAAGGCACCGTGCCATTGAGATAGAGATTGCCGTTTGCGTAATCGTAACAGGCGGTATTGGAAACATCTTTGTATTCAAGTCGCCTGTCAAAGGGTACGAGACGATAGCGTTCTATGCGACTGGTGCCGTCAAAGAGTTTGATAGGGATATCGCCATAGAAGCGAGAAAAGCCGGTGATGCCCGAAAAGGACTTGGCGGTCTGCCAGGTGTTGCTGGTCGTCACACTGAGGGAGGGGTCGGTTTTGCGGAGACTCATCCACGGGCGCTCCTCTTCGATCACGGCCTGGGCGGTTTGCACCAATGATGCAAGCAACACCGGGTCGATAGTCGCCTCGGCGTTCAGACTGGTAACAAATGTGGTTAGCTCAGTTCCTGTAGTCATAGAGTTAGTCCTGCGATATCTGGCGCCTCCTCTTCACTCGGCTGCGACTTTTTAGGCTGCGCGCGGGTAGAGAATGTCGAGGTAAACTCGGTTTCTCCCAAGGCCCGATTGATAGTGGTCTGGACTTGGCTAACCACGGTCTCTTCGAAGGCTATTAGGCTGTCCTTAAGTTCTTGGAAATCAACGCTATTTTCCTTGTTGAGGTCTTGGATAGCCGAAATGGCGGGGGCGAGGTCTGTTTCAGGTGTGACAGCCTTCTCCTCGACGGCCGCTTTTACCTCTCCCACGGCAGACAGGACGGGAGCTAGGTCAACCTTCTCAGGCTCCTTAGCCTCCACTCGCTTGACGGCCTCCAAAATCTCGTCTGTCCGATCTTTCATCTCCTGCGGCTTAGGGATACGTTCGTAATCGAACGCCTCGGGCTTCGGCTCCTTGTCCAGCTCCTCGCGGATGATCCTGCGAACCGTGTAGGCGTCGATACCGCCACCCCCGCGCATGGAGGCAAGGAGGCGGTCCTGAACGAGATAAGTCGTCTCCTCGTCGCCGTAGTTCTCACTCTTCGTCGTGTACCCGCTGTCGGTGTAGACGCTTGTGACGATCGAGACATAAAAACCCTGGCCCGACGAATCGGCCGACACTTGCCAGTTCTTCGAGAAGCGCTGTGAACCGCGGCTCGTCAGATCGAGAGTCTCGATGATTGCGTCCGTGTATGCGTTTCGGATCACCGCCCGAACGTAGTAGGTAGCCGCATCGGTGTGGTTGGCGATTTGCCGGACGACCGTGAAGCTATTTTGTGGATGAAGTACGAGGCTCATAGTAAGTTAATTGCGACCGAGAGAAGGACCGGCAGGACGAGCACAATTAGAACCGCTACCGCACCGAGGACATACGATTGCCAGCGTTCGAGAGAAGAAACACGTCCGTTTGTCTTAGTAGTTTGAGTCTCGATACGCTCTAGCGTTTCCAAAAGATGCGCGCGATATGTCTGTTCCTCGGAAGGCATAGTTGTTTTAGAACTCTGCAATGGCCTTGCAGGTATGTTCGCCGTCAGTAGTTTCAACTACGATACAACGAGCTGAGTAAAAACCACGAACGTACATTGGTGCAATTATGGTAGAAGTAGCAGCCGCGATAGTGAATGTTGGGAGCGGCGCGACTGCCGTTGTAGTAGCGAAGTTGTAGTCGAACCAATTTCCCAAGCCGTCACTGACCTGAACCTTAAAGACGGTAGAGCCGGTGTTAGCTCCTTGGGTAGCGCCTCTTCCGAAGAAAAAGTTGACATTTTTGGCTCCAGCGATTTTGAATGCGCCCCCACCTCCTGGCAGATTGGTAGACGTTGCGGTAGTTGTGGTAGCGAGGTTCGTAACGCCACCTCCTGAGAAGAAGTTGAATGATTGAAAACTTTCTTTGTCGGTCACATCAGAGAAGTTAACTTCACCCTGGACGATTTGGGTAAAGAACACTCCCATGACAATGGTGAATAAGAAGAAAAAGGCGGTGATGCCTGATGCGATGATTTTTTGTGTAAGGGTCATATTTGTAAATTGATTCTTATAATGTAGCGCCCTCATCCCTACCCCATTTTTTATTGGGGTAGAGGGAGGACACTAGCGTTCGCTGCGCCAAACGGTCGTCGAACCAATGCCGCCGCGAGTGATGTTGTCAGTCGGGCCGAGGTTGAGGACCAAAAGGTCAGTATAGTCCGAGGTCGAGGAAGCGATGGCCGCGAGGATTATCCATCCTTGGCCACTGAAGGTTCCTGCGGTCGAGGTGCTGAACGAAGCCCACACGCTATCGCCGGATTTCACACCGGGCGTGGAGAGCGGATAGAGCCTCGTTGTGCTTGCTGTGTGCTGCCAATTCGCGCCGCCTCCAACCGTAAGGGAGGTACTTCCCTTATTGATCTGCTGGATCAGGGTGGGGTTTGGACCAACCTTAATGCCAGCGCTGAATTCGTTTGTGACTTGGTTGTAGACGCCGCTCAAATCGTTCGAGCGGTTAAGGACCACAGCGACTAGCACACCAACGACAATCCCTGCGATGACACACCCTATTGCTGCTTGGATTTTAGTCATGTTGGTAATTGGTTAATGCTATTGCGGAGTAGCGTCAGAACCACTGAAGGTCGAAGATGCAACGGCGAGTTCCGCAATCTGCGGAGCTTGGTCAGTAAAGACCTTGATACCGTACACAGTCCAAGCGATGTAGTCGCGGCCGATCTTGCTAGCAGCGTAGTTTTCTTCGAGAGAAGGTTCTTTCTGCACGACAAGGGAGACCGACTTCGAAAGGGCGAAGATACAGTGGAGCTGCTGCTTTGCCGCTGTCCACACGTCGCCTGCCGGCGTCAGCGTTTCAGACACAGGCACCGTGCCCCAGCCAGAACTGACGAGCGTGAGCTTGTCGGTCGAAGCGGTGTAGGTCGCGGTGATGTTTTTGAGGAGCCGACGGTTCGCAGCCGACACATCGATATAGCTGTCCGCACCTGCGGTGTCGGTGCCGTTGATGAGCTTCACCAACTCAGCGGCGGCCAAGTCATTGGTCGTCTGAATTGAGAAATCACCGGCGTTCGTGGCGCCGTTGTCGGCCGCTGCCGTAAGGGTCACACCGTTGATAACGATGGTGTCAGTCGCGACCGGGATGGTTGGCAACTCAAGTGTTGCGGTCCATGCGAGCGAGTTTGAAATAAACAGGTTGAAGCCCATGAAGTAGCCAGAGTAGCCGTTGCGCGATACCTGATCGCCCAGGAGCGTGTCCTTGCCGCCAAGGTACAGCTCGATGAAGGTCAAAATCTCGGGAGAGATAATGGAAATCGGCATTCCCTCGGGGACTTCAAGCTTCATGTTGCTCTGGAAGCGGTTGTTGTAGACAACGTTCTTGAGGCGGAGCTTCTGCATCGCCGTCGTAAACACGCTTGCGACGTTGGAAGCTGTGACGGTAAAGCCGTTGCCGGATGTACCGCTGAAGCTGCCATCGTCAAGCGCGGTGCCGGCGCCCTGGTAGGCAGCCAAAAGCACGTCACCGTCAATCTGGTTGACGAGGGCGTTTGCGAGTTTGCGACCATATTTCTGCTTAACCGGGATGTGAGCCTGCAACTCATCAAGTTTCTTGATGTAGATGCTGACTTCTTTCTCCTTGTTGATAACCAGCGTTTCCTGGGTATCGGTTATTGCTTGTGTAGAGTAGCCACCATCGCCGCCCATGTCGTTCACTTGAACGTCGGAGGCGTATGAGCGGGCTACGGTCTGACCTTTGGTCAGAGAGGATTCAAGACGGGTGTCGGCAAGGATCTGATAGACAGGCTCCTTGAAATGCGACATTTGGTATTCCGCTTGGAATACCGTCTTGAATGTCATTGTATTTGGGTTCGAGGCCAATGTAGTTCGCTACGCGGGACACCTTTGCGAAGGCGTGGCGTCCTGCTGTCGGCAAAGCGGTTGCCGTTTATTAGTTTTCGTAATTTCCGAAAGAGCCGCGTAAGTGCTCTAGATCATAGTTTTCCCTCCCTTGCTGTCAGTAAGAAGCCCTTCTTGCTTACCGAGCTTCCTATACTCCACCTCCCACTTCTCCTTTTCTTTGGGAGACATTTTGGTGTAGTCAGCGTTGGGATCGAATTCAAAGTCGGCTGCTGCGTCTGCATCAGCGCGGCCCTTGCCTTCCATTCCACGCTTCTTGGGGGATACCAGCGCACCGAGGGTGTCTTTGTTCTTGAAGGCGATGTAATCAAGGTCCTTGTCGTGCCACTCCTTTGAATGGGAGATGGTATCGAGTTGGCCCTTGATGACCTTCATTTCATCATCGGATGCGTTGGGGAAATAGCTCTTGAGAGCGGGTAGCGTACGCTCAAACTCGTCGTTGAACATTTGTGTTTCAACGGTCTTGGCGTTTGAGGATTTCCAGGCCTTAAAGTCGGCGAGGTCCTTCTTGGTATCCTCGTCCAGCTCCGGCTTCACGCCCTTGCGTGCGTCACTAATGATCCGCTGCACAAGGTCAGGGTCTGCACCAATCTTTATGGCGTAGTCTATGGCGTCCTCAGCGGCGTCGATGTCAGTGCCCTTGCCTTCGGTGGCAAGGCGTAATTTCTCCGCCAGCTCGTCGCGCTGTTTCTCCGCGTCGGCAGCTCTTGTCTCCGCGTCCTTACGGTCTTTTCGCTCGTCCTTAAGGTCGTCGTAGATAGAGCGCTTGCGTGGCTCTTTCGGTTTGTCTTGTAAAGGTTCTTTCTCCTCGTCCTTTTCAGGCTCGGGAGCCGGATCATCCTTTGGAGTTTCCTCCTTAGGCTCCTCTTTTGGAGCATCTTTCAGCTCCGGAAGGTCGACGCCGGCTGCGGCGTATTCCTTCTTCACATCTTCATCGGACATATGGTTGATAGCGGCCCATCGGCCGGACAGGTTTTAACGTCCTGTAACGGTGCCGCAGTAAAGCCTCGCGACGCAGGGAAGTTGGTTTAGTGACACAACTTAGGTCAAGAAGTTAGGCGACCGTGCCCCCAACTTTCATAGCAAATTCCTTAGCGAGGTCCCTATAGGCCTCCCCGTGAAGTTCAATCGTATAAACGCGCGTTTTTCCGCGCCAACTAACTTCCGCGCAGCCATTGTCAGCCTCTAAGGCTGCGACTGGCTTGTTTTTCTTTGTAACCATAGTGTGATGGTAGCGAACGCTAGCGTTTTTGTAACGTTATACAGCGTTGAGTGCGTGCCTGATATCTTTGTGAATCTGCACTATGGTGCTCTTTGCGTCTATCTCGGTGAGGGAGAGGATAAAAGTACAGGCGTCCTGGCGAGCAAAGAGGGAGAGCCGCTGCGTCTCAGTGAGATTGCGGTTCTGCATGAGCTGAAAGGCAAAGTCCTTGTAGGATTCTTTTGCCTTACCGACGATCTGCCGTGTGATGTCGTGATCCCGCCAGCCTATAAACGCCTCGCTTTGGATAAGGGCCTGTTCCCAGGCGCGGATGTCCTCTTCATTGGCCGTTCGGGTCTCCTCGTCCACGTCAGAGGCGAGGAACTTGGCCTTCAGCTTGTCTAGTTCGGCACTCATGCGCTGGCCTCAGCTATGTTCATAGCCCGGGAAACGCCTCCAGGGATGCCGGATGGAGTTGGCTTCTGTTCCGGCGCTGGTTGCGTGGGCTGCTGCTGGGCCATCAGGCGAGCATCCTCAGCAACCTCCCGCTCAAGGTTTTGTTTGACGATTTCGACATGGGCGAGGGCGTAGTTGAGTAGCAGGTCGTACTTGTCTTTGAGGGTGGCACGTTTGTCGTCCGCGTAGTCCTTGATCTTCTGCATGAAGGCGATGGTCGCGCCGTACCAGAGGTCGGGCTGCTTACCCTGCAAGATGTGCTGAATAGCCTCGGCGGCCTTGGCACTCGACTTCTTGTCCCCGCTGGTTTTGATGTCCATGAATTCCGCGATATCAGCATCCTCGTAGTCACCGACCGAGCGTAGGATCTCCTCCGCGCGCTTCTTTGGATTGACGATCGGAGCGAGCATTGGGTCAGCGCCGATCCCCATGAGGGCCTTTTCGCGCTTCTCCTTCCTCATTTCGCTTTCCTGCACCTGCTTGTCGGTGGACTTGATGAGCACGTCCACGTCCTTGGTCAGGTTAAGCTCAAGCCGAGTGATCTGATCCCAGTCCCACCCATTCTCTCCCATGAGCTTAATGGCCATCTTCGACGGCATGTGATCCTTGAGGCCATGAATGTAGCGCTTGCCTAGGCCGGCCATCATTTCTTGGAATGGCTGTGATGCCCAGCCGAGACGCTTGGACACGCTCTTCTGCTCCGCAAAAGCCACCGATGCCTTCTTAGAGGCGTCAGAGACCGAGCCCATCGCCATATCGGTTGCGCCGGTATTCTTGCCCAGGCTGTCAGTGATGAATGAAATGAGGTCTACGGTGCCGGCGAGCTGGCCAACATCGAAGTGGTAGACGCCTTCTGAGATGCGCCGCGTGCCGCCTTTGGTATCAGCGGGGACTAGGGCATCAGGGCGGTGCATGGCTTCATCGAGCTTGCGCACGTCGGGGAACATGTCCTTGTCGTAGGCGCGCGCTCCACCATTTTGCTTCTCGCGGTTGGTGAGGTCTTGATTGAAAAGGGCTACGATAGCGTCGGCGGCTGGGTACAGGTCGTCGGCATAGGACTTGGAGAGGAAGTTCTCATCGTCCTCATGGGTGTGAAAGGGAACCCACGGGTAGAGGTCGGAAGAGCACATCTCACTCCACCGCTCAAACCGGAGCCACACCTGAGTCCAGGGATCGAAGCAAAGGTAGTAGCGCTGTCCGTCAATCTCCAGAATGTGGGAAACCAGCTTGTAGACCTGCTCGCCAACGTAGGAGTGGGTATCGGCGTTGAGGCCAAGCGGCTTGAAGCGAGAGAGCCTATCGGCCATTTCCTGCTTGCCATCGGGCAAGTAGTCAGAGCTACCGCCGAGTCGAATGAGTTCGGCAACCTGCTCTTTGTCATATGCGCCGGATCGAGCACCCGCGAGGAGGGCACTTCTCGTCTTCTCGATTTCTTCTTCGCCTGCAAACAGGTGGTTCTCAAGATAGAGGCCACCCCGTGGCTGAAAGTTGAAGTGCTTGAGGTTGGTAACTTCTAAATTGCTTTTGTATTCTGGGTCGCTCTCTGCCGTGTACTTAGGAATGGCAACACCGTTCATGATGGCGTGCTTGCGAGCCATGCGGAGCTTGCTGTCCCACTTGGAGTTTTGCGCCGTGTTCATCACCTCCATCTGGAACGCGCCGTTTATCTTCTGCACTTTGAAATAGTCAGCGGCATCGCCTTCTTGGAAAGTGAGTTGGATAGGGGTGTCGTGCTGGGCGTTGAGGGTATCAATCATCCCGGGAAATACCGGGATCGGCACATTAAAGAGCTGGCGCAGCTTCTTTGTTACCTTGCCGTCGTACAGCTCCCAGTACCGCCCTAAACGGGCAAGGCGCGGCTTCTTGAATTCAGAGGCGGCCATGATTTGGCGAGTGGCTACTTGCACCGCCTGTTCTGCCATTTGTTTGCGGGTTAGTCCCTTCCATCTACTGTCTAGATCCTTAGACGCCGCATCAGCACCATCCTCTGGGGATTTGTCCATGGTGCGATTATCGCAATAACTGCGCTTTTTGTAACGTGCGAAGGTAGGCTACATAGTCGCGATAGCAGCGGCCTTTGGCATGATGATCGATCATGGTGAAAGGAATTGAGCAATCTATGCACCGACCACTGGTGCCGGGCTTGTCGCAGGGCGAATACAAACAATGCGGGCACGGATGGCACACCAGCAATATTTCGCGCGCAGTCGACTCGCGCACATTAGGAATTTGAAAAGGCAGTTCACACCGAGGGCACTTCTTCTCTATCGGTTTATCCAAGTAGCGGCGCGACATGGTTAGGATAGCAATGGGCTCTCATATGGCGGTTGATTAAATGGCTCAACACAGCCGTCTGGACAGGTAAGTGCGCCGGTAATGGGATCAGCCGTGCAGTCTGCGTCTGGAAATAGCTTCATGCACCATTTACACCGGAAGAAGTGGTCGCGTTTCATTCCTCTAGTCCGCTACGCTCATAAGGGCCTTGCACAAACGTGTTGGCGCTCTCCTTCTTCACCTCGGCCCAGTTCCTCATCTGGTGTGCGATGGCGCAGTTATGGACAAGAACCCCATTAGCAAAATACTCTGGGGTTCCTTCGACTTCTAGGTTATATACCCTTCGGTAGTTGTTTTCTTCTTCGCAATCTATAGCACTCTTCTGAACATCTTCGCTTGTGTGGTATTCTCGTTTCAAAGATTTTCTTGCAAACGTGGCACACCTTTTTCTGTTTAGGTTTTTTCTTCTTTTCTCCTCTATATCTGTATGAACACGCTCTATTGCAAAACTTTGCATTGTAGGCGATAGCCCCGAATGATTTACCACAGTAAGAACAGACAGACTCTCTTGGAGTTTTGTTTTTCCAATATTCCAATAGGCTCTTATTGATTTTATTCCTATTTTTTTTGAGATTTTGGATGAGTTGTTGTTTTCTCCCCGTATCTTGCAAATGTAACAACATGTGTTCCGAAACGGATAACATATCAAGATTTTTAATGCTGTTATTGTTTGAGTCGCCATCTTTGTGATGAATAACAAAACCTTTTGGAATAACGCCGAAGTTATCTTCCCAAATCTTCCTATGTAAATATTTTGCGGAAACTTCCCACCTTGCTCCGCCAAGGTAATATGTCCTGTGTGTTCTCCGTTTTGCATCTGGATACCTGTGGTATGCAACATCTCTGTATACGATAGTCTCTCTATTTTTTGTAGATTTGAGTCCCATTTATACAGTATATCATCAGCGGTAATACATGACAGGTTCTTAGTCTGATTATCTCCAAAAAACACTGGGTGGTCGTGAGTTCCTGTAAGACCAATATTGTTTATTACCTTTTTAACATGACTAAGAGTTTTCTTAACTTTCTTGTATCCATCTCTGGTCATTACCAAATCCCCAATATTGACGCTTTCTATGGGTACCTGCCCTTTATCCGTGAGTATAAGAGTTCCTTTTATAAAACACGCTACTAACAAATCGAAGTGGCGAGTGGTGAGGCGTACATCCTCGTCTTTGTCCATGAGGTCGTCGCGGGTGTAGCTGCGAAGCTCGGCAATGAGGTCGGGGTCGCTCAGCTCCAGGTGGCCGTCCTCGACAGCCTTCTTGAGGTCGAAGAGCATCTTCGGCTTCGTCATCGCGTTCGTGTTCCAGCCGTACTCCCGCACTCTCGGTGGCAAGCCAACTCGTGTTTGCTTCTGCTCGGTGAAATAGATGTTGTCGTAAATCTGCTTGAGCCGGCCGATGGTGGCGTGGCCGTGGTTGTTGCTCTCAGGCGCGACGATCGGCTTCCCGTACATCGAGGCCTCGCGCTCGATCTCGTCACCGAAGATGTCGGGCTTGATTTGATTGTCTTTGAACGTGGCAACGACACGCGGCGGCAGCGTTGAGAAGTCGATAAAAACGCTGGTCGAGCTGTCCAGGCCGACGCCGCCGGCAACATCATGCCCTGAGCCGTAACGATGGCTCGGGTCGAACTTATGAAAAATCTTGAAGCCGCCGACGACTTTCAGTGGGTCCTTTTTCGCCTGGCGGTCTAAGCAAGACCGGTCGAAGAGGATGTCAGCGCCAGCCGATGGCTCGCAATTATGAACGACTAAACCGTTAGCTACATAGCTATTGTCTTCTTCAACTTCTATATTGTGAACTACCCCTTTATAAGGCGAGGGTTCTATCTTTTCTATTTTAGAGAATTGCATTGGATTTCTCTGTAATAGCTCGTTTGGTAGACCAACCTCTTTTTAATCTTTTATACACAAGACCATCTGACCCGCCAAGCAACCTATCTATTTCACTAAGACAACGACCTCCTATTTTATGGTTGTTGCTTCTATTTTGGCACTGTTCTTTGTAAGAAGACCATTTCACATTGCTAGGTTCGTAATTTCCATTGTTGTCTATCCTATCCAAAGATTTATTCTCAGGTGAATCCCCGACATCATCATAGAAAGCCAAGAAATTATCTCGCCACTTTTCGCACACTTCTATGCCTCTGCCACCGTAATTAGAGTATTGCCTTACATTTTTGTTGTAGCATCTATTCTTCATAGCCTGCCACGCCGTCCACACTTTTGTAAATCTCATATTGTGTTTTGTGTTTCTTCCTATTATCTTCTCTTTGTTCAGACAACCACAAGACTTACTCATGCCAGACTTTAAATTTTTAATTATTACATCCTTCTCTACACCGCAATTACACCTACATCTCAGATAAACCCTGTTCTCTTTGCAGATTTTGTGTTGGCTTAAAACTGTCCAGCGATTATATTTTTTATTCACACTTTAAGTTTACCGTGGGGGATTACACAGACAAAGTCTTTCACCGTTAATTGTCCTGCTGGAACCCAATCTTTTGTACTACCCCGAACAACCAACACGGGGTGATTTTTGGTTATCGTAACAACTTTTCCATTCACCGTAATATCCAACAAATCATTTGCGTTACTTTGCATTATTCTCAAAATCTTCTGCTCTCGATTGAGATGAGTAACAACCTTGTCGCCAACCCTCAATAGGGCTATCGTTTTCCATCCCCATTTTGTAAGAACTAAGGTATCCGGCTTTACACACAGGTACTCACCGGCAAAGTCGTCGGCTGCCGCCTCAATGCGATTTATCTCTGCCATCGTGTAGGCATCCCACAGGGGCTGGCCCTTGAAGCGGATGGGGACGATCAGCACCTCGCGCCCAGGCAGGGGCTGGACGAGCCTGTGGACGTTGCCGCGCTCAGAGAGGTAGTTGCAGGTGTAGACCGAGCCGCCATCCTTGGAGAGGCCCGTACGCGCCTCTTCCATGTTGTCGAAAATGGCCTTGGTCTCCACTGCCGAGCGAAGGGTCTTCCTGGTCTCAAAGTCGTCAAACCAGATGAAGTCGGGACGGGCGTCCTCTTGGAGCTGGCCGCGCTGGTCAGTGCCTACGGTGCCGGCGCGCATTTTGACGCCGGTGGCCGTGGTGAACGAACTCATCGTCTCTTCGCGCTTCTCCGTCGTCTTTTCGAATATCTCCGGGTAGTAGGCGCGCACGCGCTCTGAAATGAGCATGTTGTACACATCGGTAACAATCTGCTTTGAGTTAGAGCCGTCCTCGGTCAACACTTTGAGATATTTTCGCGAGTGTTCGAGGTCGTTGGATATGACAAAGGCCATAAGGAGCTTGGTACGCGTCGTCTTTGCGCCGCCACGAAATACAATATCTACAAAGCTGCTAAGCATGCCTCGGTAGACCCGGTAATTGAAGGTATCTATGTCCTTATGGAAGGGGGCATCACCCGCTTTGAAGTACTGTGGAAAGAAGTGCCGTGCCCACAGATTGAATTTCAATAAGACCGCCGCTTCGCTGTCAGCGTGTGTGAATGAGAACAGCGCCCGCAGCTCTTGCCTATTTCCCTTCTGAAGTATCTCCCTTAAGGAAGGCGACGACGGCTCTGTCCGCTTTATCTTTGCTTTGGTCATCAAATAGGGGTTCGCCGTCTTTCCCAGTAACCTCCTGACGGTCGGTGTAGCCATGCTTGGTCAGCATGAGTTTCGTGATTGACGCGTTGTACTCGTTCTTGAGGCCTTTTTGAATGAGTTGGGCGGCTTGCGCAGCCTTCAATTGCTCAAGGATGTCCGAAAATTTAGGATATGTATCGCCCCATTTATACAACGTTGACCGAGCTACGATCAAATGAACAGCCAATCCTTCAATGGTAGGCAGGTAGTGAGCCTTCTTACAATCCGCAACATACTTAGTAACGGCGGCAGGATGCTTTAATGGCTCATATTCGATTGGCCGCCCGACATCAGCCATTGAGTTTTCCTATTTGCTCATCGAACATGGCGAGGTTCCGACTGAGGCGCACGATCTCATGGTCGTTCATAAGTTTCTGGTTCTCGATCTGAGCTAGGGCGTTAGTAGCTTCCTTAGCCTTCTGCTCCAGGTCCTTGTTGGAAAGCGCCTTGGCGTGCGCATCCTCCGCCACATTAGCGCGGTCCTTGGCGTCAGCTATCTGTAGATCGAGCACTCGGTTTGAGTGAACGATAGTGTCCAGCTCGCGGAAGATGATGTTCTTCTGCTCCCCGATTGAAACCCGCTTAAGGGTGTCGCTCTCAGGCTCACCGTCCTCGTAGGGGATGCAGACATGGCCGTCTGAGACGAGAATGTGTGCTCCAGTCGCGAGGCGGCACTTTACCAACAGCGCGTTGATGCCGGCATCGTCGGTAATAGGAAAGCTCTTTACTTTAAGCATAGACAAAGTAGTTATGGTTCATGCTTACATTATACAACACAAAAAACCGCCCCGTTTAAGGGCGGTCTGTTGATACGGACAGGTTCGTTATAACCTATAGATATTGTATTTGGTGTTGAAGTCATCTGCGAGGGCGGAATGAAGAGCCACGGCGTTTCGTATCTCATCAGGGGGCACGTCCTGCTTAATGAGGCGCAGCACCATTTTAGAGGCTCGGTTAAGCCCTATTCTGTCGTTCTTTTGTCGCTCCTGTAGTCGTTTGTGTAAGTTGTCCATGTCCTAGATAATCCACACATTGAAGAGACTAACTGTTAAACGCACTACTTCGACCAGCATGCTTCGGATGAGTACCAAGGTTCGGTGCCGTGATTGAGGTAAATCCACTTCGCCATCTTTTCGTTGTCGGCCTCTTTGGTGAGGTCAAGACCAAGTTCGGTGGCCTGCGCGAACCAAACCGTGTTGATCTGATATTTGCCAACGTCCACGGTGCCATTCGTGTTGGCATTGAAGATCACCTGGCCGCTCTTGCTCCAGTGCTGGCTACCGCTCTCGCACTTCGCGATGCGATCGAGCACAGGGTAGGCGGGGTCCACAGGGACCTTCACCTCGTTCATAGCGTAGACCGTGTACGGGAAGAACGTGGAGCCGATCCAGGCTGCGCTGTAGAGCGCGAGCCCGGCGAGAGTGATAATGAGCGCGCGGTGAACGAAACGACGAACGGCTGCTTTGAAGGAGTCGAACCGGCCATTGATGCGGCGACCCATGTAAAATAATTTCATAATTCATTGCGCTAGTTAATAACTTGCGCCCTGTACTACTATGTTATCGTGTATAGGGATTTTGTCAACTAGTCAGCCTGTGGATAGCGGAGTGGCTTTGTTAAGCCGTTTCTTGGCTCTTTTTCGTCTTAAGGCATCCGCGAGTTGCGATTTCCGGCGCCTGACTGCTTCTTCGTATCCTTTGGGGTTCATGAAATTACTTGCTTATCCCGCTCGGGATACAGCGCTTCGAATAGCTTCCATTTTAGCATCCATTCCGGAGTGCGGAAGCCTTTCACCTCAGTCCACATCTCATTGTCGTTCTTTTGTCGCTCCTGTAGTCGTTTGTGTAAGTTGTCCATGTATCTGTGGAGAATAGTTCAAGCCCTCCTAATAGCTTCCGTATCTCCCTATCATACTCTAGCTTGGTGTATTCCTTTGAGGTTTTGCCGATTTTTTTGCTCTCAAAGTAGCGGTCCTTCAACGCCTGCGCCGTTCCAGCTCCATAGCGGAGGTCGAGGTTGCGTTCATAGCCGAGCTTTTGTTTGTCGTAGGCATTACAGCCGCCACACTCGCCATTTAGATTCTTTAGGTCAAAGAGGAGGGCAAAGCCACAGCGGGCGGCGTTAATGAAGTGCCCACACTGGAGGTCGCGCCAGTTCTGCACATGCTTTCCACAGTTTATGCACCTGCCCCAGTGCCTGAAGTCTCTCACTCGAACGTAGATGGAGGTGAGGTGCCACATAACACCTTTGAGGCCTTGGTACCTTGGGGAAGAAGGGCGATTGAGGCCGTATATGGTCCAAATAGCCGACTTAGGGTTACGCTCACGCTGCTTCTTCACAAATTAAAGATACCAAGAAAAACAGGCGCAAGAGTGGCGCATGAGAGGCGCCTGTTGATAGTCATTGGATTGGCCGCCAGCACGATTTGCGCCAGCTCGTGGGGTGGAAGTACCCGATCGCGGCTCGCAGGCTTCCTGGAGGCTTCTAGGCCCTCTAGCGGGGCTGTGGGGCAAGACCGATGGCGCACAAAAAACCGAAAGAGGTGGGTTTTAGTCACTTCGCAGTCAACCTTCAAAAGAAAGCGGCCAACCGAAGTTGGTCGCTTATAGGGAGGGCTATGCCTCCGTCAGGGTGAGCTGTTCGGGGCCCATGATGCCGTAGATGGGCATATCCTCCATGCCTTCGATGTGAAAACGGATGAAGATGGTGGGGCCAAGGATGGAGTCGGTGAAGAGGGAACCAGGCACCATCTCGTCGATGATGGCGAGCATGCCGAGTTCCATCGTGTTGAAGGCCATGCACTTGCCCTCTTCCTTGAGCTGAAGGTAGCGCGTTTTGCCGTCGCCGTTGTGAGCGAGGGCGTAGGCGCGGACTTCCATCAGGTCTTCGAGGCTCATGCACACTGAAGTGTCCAGGTGGACGACTTCACCAATCTTCACGGGTTCAGCGGCGCTCGCGGGGAGCTTGGTTGCGAGAGCGGCCATGATAGCGCTGGCGAGAACGACGCTCGCTAGGAGAGTAGAATTGCGCATAGCTGTTCTCCTTCGGTTTGTCGTGGTTGAAGTTCCACCTGCAAGTGGCGTCGCAGAACGGGCCGTTGACCGGCGCTCCTTCTGGTATTTCCTCTTTGCAGTGTAAGCAAATTCGCACAGCCTCCTCCCTTGTTAAGTGCGTCTGGTACTAATTGTACCGCGCAC
>Ga0163150_10004639_pt1 | contig 18244 bp, 20 predicted proteins | sample OliLakLV19P2IB_FD_148628 | JGI IMG/M metagenome (GOLD analysis project Ga0163150, IMG submission 148628) | Freshwater microbial mat bacterial communities from Lake Vanda, McMurdo Dry Valleys, Antarctica - Oligotrophic Lake LV.19.P2.IB | ecosystem: Environmental > Aquatic > Freshwater > Lake >...
ACTGATCTTGCCCGGAGTAGTACCAGAAGGTTCCGACGACGATGGCAAGGCCTAGGACCACCCAGCCTATGACGTAGACCTCCTTAGTACCCTTATCCGTCCCGACAATGGCCGGTGAGATGTTGCCTGACGAGACTGACGATGATGGATTCTGCATGATGGCTTCTCCTTCTTTGGTGAAGTGAACATTCAAAATTTGACTGCGGCTCCGGACTTTCCTCACCCCCTTTCTGCCGTCTTGCCTTTGCGCCGATGGTTAGATGCTTGAGCAATGGGAGTGCCGACCTGAGAAAGAGAAAAAAGATGACGAGATGTGAGGAAAGTTCAGGGGTTCAGAAAGTGGGGGAGAGATGCGTTTGATGCGGGGAGATGGAGACCGGCATCACGTGCGGGGATGGACCCGCAAGAAAGGGGAAGGGGGACAGCCTGGTCGTCCTCCTGCTCGCGGAACGCGCACGATAAGAATGTGCTCGTTCGACGCGCACAATCGAGGATCAACCAGGCTGCCTCCTAAAGAGGTAGGGAATCGAGCTTGGACGGGGGTGGGGAGGGGCTGCCAGGTGTCCTTCTTGCTCGCAGAACACGCACGATAAGAATGTGCTCGTCCGATGCGCGCAGTAAAGGGCAGCCTGGCTACTCCCGCACGGTGGGCATATACGACCTATAGGTGTGTGGATAAGCACAGACGGTTGCAGTAGACTTGCCACGCTGGATGCTGGGGCTGCCTGGCGATGTCTCCAAGGTGGGTCGCAACAGACTTATTAGTTAGGCCTAGAGGATACACATGATATCGGCCACTATCAAACTTTTCCTTCCACGGGGAGATGCCAAGAGTTTACGTACTGCCGAAATCTCCAACTGGACTGGCAAGGCTGTCGCCGCACCTCGTACCGAACTAGACGAGCTTCTAGCTCGCGAGGAACTCGAAAAGGCCGGTGTTTATATCCTCATTGGCAACGACCCTCTTACCAACGCAGCCCGCGCTTATATCGGCGAGGCGGAGGTCATTCGCGATCGACTCAAGCAGCACAAGACAAAGGAGTTTTGGGTTTCGGCCATCGTTTTTGTCAGCAAGGACGAGAATCTGACTAAGGCACATGTAAGGTATCTTGAGAGTCGTCTCCTCACTGAGGCTGCTCAGATCGGCAGGTTTACGCTCGAACAGAATCAGGCTGGTGGCTCGAAGCTTCCCGAGTCTGACCGCGAGGACATGGAAGTCTTCCTGGCGCGCATTCGGCAGCTACTTCCCGTCCTCGGTTCCGACATTCTCGCGCCGATCGCTCAACCCGCTGCGAAAGCTCAGCCCGGCGGCGTGCTTTTCTGCCGAATCAAGGGAGCCGAGGCGCGCGGCCAGCGCACCGCGAATGGTTTCGTTATATTGCACGGCTCAACCGCCGTCTTGGAGGAACGCCCATCTGCCGAGAGTTACCCCTACGTCATAGCTCAGCGTAAGCAACTCATCGCCGATGGCACGCTAATCGAGAAGGACGGCTTCTTGGTTTTGACCAAAGATGCGGAGTTTTCTAGCCCATCTGCAGCAGCGGTAGTTATACACGGCGGGAGCGCCAACGGACTTACCGCCTGGAAAACTAAGGATGGAAAATCCCTCAAACAACTCGACGAACAGGCCTAACCATGTCCTGAATGAGAGAAAACGCGAAACGAAGGGGTCGGACCCCTTAAATTTACGCTCTGGAAATTGATCAGCCTCAGTGAGCACGTACCGGTGGGTCAATTATATTATTGGAGCCGCTACGGCGGCTCTGCCGGGGATGAGATTATTTCGGTTCATTACGCACGCGTAGAATGAAGGGGGTCCCATGTCCATTGTGACGGCGGTAGTCCTCTCTGTGCTCTTGTTTATTGTGACCGGCTGCGCAACCTCCAGCGATCCTTCAGCCCCGAAGCAGGAGACGGGCAAAAAAGATTCCACCAAGAAAGCCATCAAACGTGATGAGGGGAAGGCGATGAATGAGGAAAGCCAGAACGCCGTTCACTAAAAGAAATAGACAAGCCCGCTCCACCACTGTGCCGAGGTTGACCGCTTGCGCTCTTTTTCCGGTGGCGAGTAGGCTGGCGCCACGTGCGGTGCTCGCCAGCCTTGCATGATTCCATTTCAGTGAATAGCCAGGGGCAGGCATAACTATTGACTTATGCAAGCGAAGGCTTAGCCAATGAGTCTGACATTTCCTGTCGAGGCGAAACTCAAGGACGGCTCGCCGGTTTAATTGGTGCTGGCCGACAATCAAGATATTGAGCCTCTCCAACGGCTCTACCGGGTGATCGTCGAAGAAGGGACGTCGTACCCGCATGACCATTTTCCGGAGCAGGATGCCTTCATGGACTATTGGTTTCGCGGCAAGAGCACGGTGGCGGCTTATGTGCCAGATCGTGCTCATGCGACTGGCATGGCCGGGGCGTTCTACCTCAAACCGAACTGGCCTGGGAGGGCAAGGCAAGTGGCGAACGCCGGTTTCATCGTCTCACCCGACTGGCGCAACAAGGGCATGGGTTGGCTGTTGGGCGCCACCATGCTGGCCTACGCCAAGCAACTCGGCTACCGCAGCGTGATCTTCAATCTGGTGTTTTCTGAAAATGTGACCGCGCGCCATCTCTGGGATAAACTTGGCTTCAAAGAACTGGGTGTGATCCCCGGCGCGGTGCGGAAGAACGATGGGACGTATCAGGATTCGATCATTATGTTTCGATCGTTGCTTGAAACCTAGCTCGAAGCTGCAGGACAGGGGAAAAGGTGTCGGAGTCATTCTCCCCGTCATCTTAGGGTTCACTTTGTCGGCATGCCAAGATATCATTGGTCCGCATGTCTTGAACAAGAAGAGAGCGCTCCCGTAGGATGCTCAAAAATTTCGTCCGGCAAGGCCGCAGGCGAATCGAAACCGGAGGCGTACCCTCAGGGGTACGTTGAGGATTTTGATGAACCGAGAACGAAGCTGGCGGACTTTTTCAGCATCCTGTTAGGGGGGAGTACGTAATGCCCAGTGAAGCAGCGAAAGAAGCGACGCGTCGTGTGTGGCGCGAGCTGGGGTTTTTCTGTGGTCGAGACGATGCTGCAAAAGAGTGGCGCATTGTTGGGTCGGTGGCGGGTTTGAGGAAGTTCGCTGCCGAAGTACGCAAGTACGCGTCCAATCCGGCGCACGATCGGCTGTCGGAGTACACCCAGTTCGGACCGGCCATGAATCTTGAAATTGGCACCTCGCATCAAACAGAAATCACTGAGCAGTGGATTGGCGGTCCGTTGGTGGATCTACTCCGCCTCGCGACGTTTATTGAGCGGAGCGCGCAAGCCAATGTGGTCGGGACGTGCATTGCGTTGCGCTCGAATTTCTCGCCCATGGCTCCCTATGAGCTTATCTTGGACGTTCGCGATGATGCGTTTGATCCTGCATCCGCCGACTGAACTTGTTGATGAACGGACGTCCAAGTATTCGTCCGAGTGGGCTGCCTTCGCCAGGGAAAGGATAGGAGTAAAGGAGTCAGGCCTTTAACTTTGCTTGCTTGATTGCAGGTCTCGCCAGGAAAATTTGACGAACAACCGCATGCGAGTACCGCCATTTAGTTCTGGTGTTGACACAGTTCGTGTGAAAGGAGGGGGAAGAGATGCTAGAGCTGTATCAATTTGAAGCGTGTCCGTACAGCACTCAAGTCCGATTAAAGATGTCCGAATGGGAAATCGATTACATTCTGAGAAATGTTTCCAAAGACAAATCCAAAAGGCAGCGCTTGAAGAAAATTTCTGGACAGAATGGTGTTCCTACACTGGTCGATTCCATACGCAACGTGGTCATCGCGAGCGATGAAAAGAGGATCATCGAGTATCTCCGCAAGCACTATCGACCTCAAGCGAAGCGATGAATCTACTCAATATCCAGTGGATTTCGGCGCAACAACATTATGGCGCTTGGGGACATAGACTGACGAGGTCCCCCTTGTAGTCGATCATGAGCAGCAGTGAGGGGCAGACATGACTAATGACTTATTGGAAGGCTGCACGTCCGCCAAAGCGGGACGGTCATGCGGTGTGCAGTCGAGGAGGGCTTCGTCGGCTGAGGTGAAGGGTCGTCGCTAGACAGCCCTACCAACGAGGCTTTCTAGGGGCTGTTGAAGAACCATTTCGGCCACGGAAAGACATGGGGCTGAGGGAAGTCATGGACGGCTCCAGCAGAACCTGCAGGCTGTTCAAAAGAGAGGCTGTTAGGGGTCAAGTCTTGTAATCATACATTTTCAATTTGGCCTGCAGGAGGCACCGCTTGTGGGCGTATAGTGTATGTTCGGATGTGAAGAGATTTTGGTCAATCGATAGCCATATGGTGCCGATCGACCTCGCATCCTAAAATTCGAGAGCAATAAGCTCTGCAGGATAATTGTCGACTGGTTATCTTCGGCGCTATTTGCGCGTCTTTGTCGGAAAGGGTTTGTGCCTATTGGTGGAGGTGGGCATGAGTACTGCCGGAGAGACGCTGAACCGTTCGGCGAGCTGGGCGATTTGGCGGACGTTTACGATGAAGCAATGAGGGTCAGGCATGACTATTGACTTATACAAGCGAAGGCATAGGCAATGAGTCTCACTTTTCCCATCGACGCGAAACTTAAAGACGGCTCGCCGGTTCAATTGGTGCTGGCCGACAATCAAGATATTGAGCCTCTCCAACGGCTCTACCGGGTGATCGTCGAAGAAGGGACGTCGTACCCGCAGACCGGTTTCTAGATCAGGATGATTTCATGGACTATTGGTTTCGCGGCAAGAGCACAGTGGCGAGGGTCTCGTTGGACAACGCCATCGTCAATTAGCCTAAAGATGGTAAGACATGCTATCGTAGTTGCGTGACATATGATTGGGATTCGGGAAAGTCTCAAGCAAACCGACTGAAGCACGGTGTTTCGTTCGAGGAAGCGGCTTCAGTGTTTCAGGATCCGGAGGCGTTGACGTTCGACGATCCAGACCATTCAGATCAAGAACCACGCGAAATTACTATCGGAGTGTCGCCAAGGGGTCGCGTGCTGTTCCTCTCACATTGCGATCGTGGGGACCGGATTCGGATCATAAGCGCCAGAAAGGCAACTTCAAAGGAAAGGAAACAGTATGCGGAAGGCCTTATCTAGAGCAATGAAAGACGATCTCAGGCCTGAATATGATTTGACGAAACTCAAAGGGGGTGTCCGGGGCAAGTATTATCAGAGAGCCATAGCAGGGACGAACCTTATTCTGGTCGATCCGGAGTTAGCAAAGGTATTTCCTGATGCGGATTCCGTGAATCGGGCGTTGCGTGTACTGCGGGATGCCGCTGGTGCGACGGCAGGACCATCCAAGCGTTTCCGGAGTGGGGCAGCCCGTCGCAAGCGAACGGCTGCATAACCGGGCGATAGGGAGCATGACGATGCGCAAAGACAAACCTGTCAGCGTCAAGCAAGGAAGGCAGACCCCTTTGCTTTAAGGTTGCCCACGGTGTATTCAGCCTGATTTGCCAGCCCGTTTCTTCCCTCAACATTCCTCCTGTCAGGAAAAGACAAAATTCTTTGAAGAACGGAATCCTGCGGCCATACTACGCAGAGTACTTCTTAGAGTTAGCAAAATTAAGTGGGGGAAGCATGATCGGTCCGGCCAAGATCGTTGTGCGCTATGCGAGCGGCAAGACGCTGAAGGGATACTCGCAGGATTTTTCCCCTGCGTCTCCTCATTTTCATGTCCGGCCCAATGAAGCTGTTGGGTCTGGTACGGGGCAACAAGTATTGCTGCGTGACCTCAAAGCGATCTTTTTCGTCCGAAATTTCTCAGGAGATAATTCCTACGAGGAGCGGAAGACGTTTGTGGCCGGGAAGGCCCTCTCCGGGAAGAAAATCGAAGTGACGTTCAAAGATGGAGAAGTATTGGTCGGTACGACTACGGGATATGATGCCCAACGTCCTGGATTCTTTCTCTTTCCTGCCGATGACAAGACCAACAATACCCGAACGTTCGTGGTGACGGCCGCGGTCAAGGGCGTCCGGTTTCTCTAGGAGCCTGTCCGACATTGACCGTTCTACTGCGGTGAATGATCCGCAACCGTCTGCGTCGTTCTCGGCCAGAAAAAATCCTCAAAGTATTCCAGCGAATACACTTCCGGTTTTTCCTGGCCTGCGGCCTCGCAGCTGACCGCGCCTCCTTCACCTCGTCACGAAGGCAATGCCGGCCAGGCTCCTTGCCCTATCCCCAATTCATACTGATTCACGACATCATACCCGGTTGCGATGCTCCCAAGCGCAGCGGAATCCCCAAAGTCAGGATCAGCATGACGATTGACTTTTGCGAACGAAGGTTTAATCCATGAGTCTGCTATTTCCTGTCGACGCGACAGGTAGAGACGGTTCACGGATTCAGTTGGTGTTGGCTGAAGAGTGGGATGGGGAAGGCCTAAATTGATTCTCCTTCGCCGCATACCCCGTAGCTCGCTACGGGGATGAAGGCGAGGAGAACCCTCCGTAGCCTTGGCGAAGGGGGTCAGGTAGCGGCTTCAGAGAATTTCGCAAGATACCCCGCAGCTTGCTGCGGGGAGCTTCATCGCACTGCTCGATTGATGGCCTCAATCAGGCCTGATTGTATGTGCGATTTTGGAGGGAGCAAACAACAGGCAAGCTTGGCCGGAGCGATTTCACGGATGACTAAGTTGGCGCGTGCAGGTAGAGATCATTCGGGCGGCACGCCTGCGACCTATAAAGGCACACCACACGCACAACAAGCCACCAAACACCATGCTGGCTGCAACCACAGTAATGCTGCCGACAATCCATACGATGAATAGTTCGTATAACATGCAGTGTATCCCTTTAAAATTGTATCAAATACTTTCATTTTATCCAGTAAAGGGTAAGAGATCGCTTTCTCCTTATACTCCATGTGCTTAGAGTCATGCCTGAGCAGGCGATCCAGCTCGTCACAGGAGCAAAGGTCAGTGCCAGACATGACGATTGATGTATGCGAATAACGAGTGAGTCAATAAGACTTGGCGACGCGATATTGAAAAACGGTTTGCCCATTCAATTGGCGCTTGCCAGTCAGTAGGATAGTGAGCCGCTACGACAAGCCTGACAGCGGGCGGGCTCGCCGCTCAGTCGGTCAACATGCTGTTTCAAGTATGCGTCCCTCATTCGCGGCTTCACGCGCCTGTCTTGCGTGGCGTCTCAGCGGTTTCGTCACGGACTCTCGTCAATATTGCAGGCTAGTGTTATCTGCAAATGTGGGCGCGCGCCGTCTCTGGGACAAACTTGGCTTCAAAGTATTGGGTGTCATCCCCGGCGCGGTGCAGAAGAACGATGGAACGTATCGGGATTCGATGATTATGTGTCGATCCTTGATTGAAACTTAGATTCTTTTTTCTGATGAAAATGCTGCCGCACCAGTGTCTCGACAGAAGCGAAGTGGCGATCGGGGAGGTTTTTGAAGCGCCGCTTACAATCGAGGAGGGCTTCGCCCGCTGTGGCGAAGGGTTCGATTACGGACATGAGGTGATTGTGGTAGTCCATGAGTTTCAGCTCAACGGTTCTCAGATGACTAGGATCACCTGCGATGGCGAGTGCGGCATCGGCCTGATCGCCGGCTGCCTCGACCAGCGCTTGGAAGCAGAGGCCCTTCAATCGTTGCGTCACGGTACTACGGTCCCACCCTAACGTTTTTGCTGTCGCCTGCATGTCGAAGCTATGTTGACGGAGGCAATGCAATACTGCGGCATCGCTGGCCGGATCCGGCAGAATCTGTGATGTCTTGGTTCGACCTGCCGGCTGAAGGGCGTTGTCGAGTCGTAATGATTCTTTGTTGAGCAGGGGGCCGTCACTGAGCGCGATAGCCTGTTCCAGACAATGCCGGAACTCCCGCACGTTTCCTTTCCATTCATGTTCGATCAGCGTCCGAAGGGCCTCGTTCGAGATCTGTGGGATCGGTTTATTCATCTGAGTGGCGATGTCGTGGAGAAACGTTTCTGTGAGAATCGGGACGTCGTTCATGCGTTCTCGCAACGGTGGGAGTCGGAACACCAGACCGGTCAGGCGAAAATAGAGATCCTCACGGAACCAGCCTTCAGAAACTCCGCGCTGCAGATCGCGGTTCGTGGCGGCGACAATCCGCACATCCACCGTGGTGGGGACCGTGGCACCGACGCGATAGAAAGATTTCTCCTGTAAGATTCGCAGTAGCTTGCTCTGGTGATCCAATCGCAGATCGCCGATCTCGTCCAGAAAAATAGTTCCATGGTTGGCCAGTTCGAAGTAGCCGCGCCGGTCTCCCGTCGCGCCGGTGAAACTGCCTCTCGTGTGCCCGAAGAGTTCACTCTCAAACAACTCTGGGGAAATTGCCGCCATGTTGACGGCGATGAAGGTTTTGCCGGCGCGTGGACTGAGCCGGTGGACCGCCCGGGCAAAGAGTTCTTTCCCGGTCCCCGGTTCGCCGAGCACAAGGACCGTCAGAGGCGACTTGGCCCCTTTCTTGAGATCCCGGTACATGCGCAAGAGGCCGGGGTCTTGCGTGATGATGCCGAGCTGCCGACATTCATCTCGCAGGCGAGCGAGTTCTGTGTCGTCTATTGCCGTGGGCTCGTGTGTGGCAGCACGCAGATTATGCAATTGCTGTTCGAGTCCTTCCAGCTTCTTGCGCGCGTCATCTTCCTGTGTTCGGGCGTCGGCGAGTTGGGAGCGAAGGACGTCTGCGGATCTGGAGAGTTCTTCCTGCTGGCCCGTCGATTGTGTGATAGCGGCTCGTGCGACGTCGAGGTCTTCCTGCAACGTGTCTGCTCGGGTTTCCCGCAGCACAAGTGCTTCGCGTACGGCGTTGGTTTCCTGCTGCAGGTAGAGCATGTCCTGTTCGATGAGCATCAGCCGCTGATGAGCGGTGAGGTGGCTCCAAATAGTGGCGCCGACGAGCACCAACAGAGCCGCCGTCATGGGCATGGCGAGGGGAAGCACCAAGTGGGCCATCGTGAGCGCGAGGATCATGACGGCTCCATATGAGGCCATGGCTTTCCCGGCAAAAAGCAGGCTGATCGCCCCTCTGAAACGAATCAGGGTCCAGGCAACCAACCAGGCTACGAGCAGCGTCAACAACGAACGGCTGGTGACACCGAGTTGGTAGAAGTGATTGCCAGTCAGCAGCAGGTTGAGGACGTGGAGATGTGCAACCGAGCTCGTGATCGTCTGTCCCGTGGGCAAGAGCCAGCTTCCTCCCGTGACAGGATTCGGGAGAAATACGACGACCTTACCCTTGAACCACTCGGTCAGCCGGTCGCGCTCGTGATGCTCGATGGCGTTCCAGACGGATGACAAAGGAACGGTTGGAAGGGAATTGATTGTTCCATTGCCGACGTAGTTGATTAAGAGGGACGTTGTGCTTCCTTGTGAAAATGACAGCCTTGTTGGTGAAGTTTGTTGTTGAAATGCCTCGAACAGTGCAATACCGAATGCTGGGATGGATTGCTTATCTACGGTTACCGTCACAGGTACTGTTCGTGTGACACGATCAGGATGGGGCGTGACCACAAGATGACCTGCGATCGTTTCGGTTGAGACCAGCGTTGCCTCAGGGCTTTCCACCACGACAATGGGGCCGGCGGCGCTTATGGCTTCTAGCAGCAAGGCATCGCTCGAAGCCCCGCCGAGCTGAGCAGGACTAGCGTGGTCGAGGCGATGATCGAGGCCGATCGTGAGAGCGCCGGATTCATGCGCACTGGTCAGCAGGCGTGCGAGAACGGCGCGGTCCCATGGCCCGGCACCGAGCGCTTCTTCGCTGGCCAGATCCCGCGTGACAATGAGAAGGGATTGGCTGACTGGGATAGGAGCGCGATCGGTCAGCCAGAAATCGTACGCGGTCCAGTCCAACGCCGTAAATGTCGATGAGGCTGCAGCCCACAGTCCGAGCGCCATGACGGTCGCAAGCAGCCCCATGGCGCCGGCCTGGAGCCAGGAAGAGCTGAGAAATTGTCGCCACAGGCGTGAAGTATCGAGCATGAGTATCCTCTACGGTCCTGCAATTTCTGCCAAAATCGCTTTCGATTCTTGCTTGGGCAGCCCCTTCAGCATTGCCTTGGCTTTCTGCACATCTGGCGTGACACCGAGGCCTTTGCCATAGATGAGTGCCAGCGCTTTCTTTCCCGGAATGAACCCATCGCCAGCAGTGCTGGTAAAGCATGTCAGAATGCGTGCGTCGAACTGAGTGAGCCTGGTATCGAGCCCGGTCTCATACAGGCGCGCTAGTTCGTCGTGCGCAGTCTCGCCCAGCGCAAAGGCTTCGGCAAACAGAGCAGTGACTCCATTGGGTGATTGGCTATCTTTCAGTAAGGCGATGCCCAAGGGTTCACCAGGGTCGTTCCTGCTGACATCCGGGTAGTCAGCCCAGAGTTGATCGCGATACTGACTGAAGCCTTCGTATGCTTCCTTTCTTCGGCGATCGGACTGATCGGGCGATAGTGCTTGACGGCGAAGTTGTGAAAGGGATTCTGCCGCACGCTGCTGGCCGAGCTCGACAGCTTTGGTCCACCAACGGATCGCCAGTGCGAGATTCTTTTCAACCCCCTGCCCGTTACGATAAGCGTTTCCCATGAAGTACTGCGCCTGGGGAATCCCGCCGATTGCGGCATCCTCCATCAATTGTGTGGCTTCTCGATGTTGATTCGTCAGCTTCAAGATCAGTGCAAGGCGATAGCGGGCGTCGGGAAAATGCGGTTGCAGTTCCAACGCTCGGCGATAGGATCGGATCGCCGCGGTGAGGTGGCCCAGCGAGTACTGGACACTGGCCAAGCTGTAATGCGCGAGCGTAAGTTCTGGATCGAGCCGGATGGCTTCCTTCAGAGCCATGGCAGCGGTGCGGCCTTCCTGTTTGGCCATGAGTGTGATGCCAAGTTGCATATGGGATTCGGCGTTGCTTGGATCGATCGTGATTGCAACACGGCATTCATCGATGGCTGTGTCGAGATCACCGATACGATAGAGTCCTTGAGCCAGCTTGAGCCGGTCGTCTGCACTGTCCGGGGACAGCCGGACTGCATTGCGCAACCTACCCAGTGTTGTCACGGCGTCCTCTCGCTCATGCGTCAAGAGCTCGGGGAGGCGGTGTTCATCCGGAGGTATTGGAGCAGGCGGGGATTCGGAAGACGGAGGCGGGGACTCAACCACCGGGGGCGCTGTGTCCTCAAGCGCTTGCGCGAATAACGAATCGACGGGGAGCCGAGTGATGAGGGATGTGAGCAAGAGGGTCACAAGCACCAGTCGGAAACGCATCGGAAACCTGTGACCCTTCTGGGAAGTGTCTGCGGAGAATCATTATAGCATAGAGCATGTGTGGACTGACTCGAGATGGAGATGAAGACCTCAATAGAAATGTTGGAACGGGTGATTTCGTTCTCTTGGGTTCAGGGTTTTAGGAAGGAGCAATCGATAGGGGAGAGGAGGCAAAGAAAAGGGCATTGCCTGTTACGGGCAATGCCCTTTTGGAGATTCAGGTATGGAAAGAGGACTAGCTATTGGTCCGGGACCATTTCCGGTACTGGAACAGACCTAATCCCAGGATTCCCGCCCCAAGCATCAGGATGGTAGCAGGCTCTGGGACATTAGTCGCCTGAATATAGCCGCTGCCATAGGTGACGCCGCTGGCCACTCTTACCGCCTTTATATCCAGATCGTAAGTGCCGGGACCGAGATAGAGGCTGCCTTTGCTGAGATACGGGTTGTTCCATGCCTCGTTGAACGTAGTCGCGCCGGTCTGAAGTCCATCAAGGGCGTAGGTGATAGGGGAGGTTGTCATCATATATGTATTGTTCACATAGAGCTCATAACGATCCCCAATCAACAATCGATCGGTGAGGTCGATCTTGACCGACGACGTTGTCGTGAGCTGGTAGCCATCCGATGGGATATCGATCCAGCCTGTCCCGCCCGTAAACTGGAATAGTTGAGGGCTACTGCCGACTGTTAGTGGGATGGCCCAGGATTGGGTCACAGAGAAAAATAGAAAACCAGCCGTCAGTAACATCTTCAGGTGCTTCATAAAGCTCCTTTCAGTGACTATAGGTCCAGAGATCCCGGTGGATATCCTAATCCTCAATTAGTTATTTATGTAGATAAGCAAAATAAATGCCAATATGCACAAAGTAAATAAATCAATAACTTGAGAATGTTTCAAGGGTGGTGTCTTAAAATTTTTTACACCAAAACCGATATGGAATGAAGGAGAAATAGAAATACTTCTTATTAAACAATGTGAAAGCAGTTTCGATCACATTGTAAAATTTTCTGACAGCTTAACTCTCGGTTTACAGCGCGGGAAGCAGGGTGATGCGTGATTTGTTGGGGATGGCAAAAGTCTAAAAAAGCCGTTGCTTGATGCGTGCGATAGAGGCTTGTACATGTTCGACTGACAGGGACACAGCTAAGTGGGGTACCTGCCATACTGGCTCTAGAGGGGCCGGATCGCCGGCCAGACGGGGAATCACATGCCAGTGTATATGGGGGAGTTGGTTGCCAAGGAGTTCGTAGTTGATCTTCTTGGCCTCATAGACCTGTGAGAGAATTGTCGCAATGAGATTGACCTCTTCCATCAGCTGAATCCGTTCTGTGGGAGCAAGATGAAATAGCTCTGTTGCGTGGTGTTTGAGCACGACAACCGTCCAGCCGGGAAAGAATTGGTCCTCGTGTAAATAGGCATTGGAGCGGCCTAAATCTGCAATGAAATGGATTTCTCTCGGCCAGTTACCTAGGCAGGCCTTGCACGTGGGGTCGCTCATGGCTGGTTGGCTTTGCGCCACTCTTCTTCTGTGATCACGCCCTTCTTGATCAACAACTGAGTCAGCTTATCGATGGAGTTGCGACTGGGTGTGCTTGGAGTAATTCCTGGCTGAACTGGGGATGCTGCTTGGGTTTGTTTCGGCTCAGGCGGCGGACGTTTTTGTCCCAACACTTTGAAGGAAGGTGTAAAGACTGAAACATAGTCCTTGTTTCTGAGACGCACTGTGACAGGGAGGCTGTCGGCCAGTGGGCCGAGGTCGGGAGTTGGGCCAAGTGGAATGCGAAAAAATGGCTTACCGTCGTCGGTTTCGCCGTCCTGCCCGAGTATGTCGAACCGTTTGAGGAAAGATTCGCCGGTTAATCCTTCTCGGTCTGCGCCTGCAAGGTTGGCAATTTTATCGAGAACGATCACCAGCGAGTCGGCGATCAGCAAATCAGAGGAGTGGTTTCTGACACTGACGTCATAGCGGTATTCGCTCGTGAAGTTGTCGCGCCCTTTGAGCGTGACCACGACTGAGGCATTGCCGGTTAGGTCGGTGAGTTGATCCAGCGATGGGGCTGCGAATCCTGTGATCGAGGTCAGCAGGGTAGAGGTGCAGAGGAATACGCGCAGGACGATCTTAGATAGATATAGTCTGGTCATCGTTCAGCCTGATTTATCCGGAACAATCTACGTCGGACGTTCCGCGCGAGCATAGCAGAGATCGGGACATTCATCGAGGGTTAGTAGACGGGTTTGCCTTGACACCTCGTTTCGTCGAACGATATTCTCCTCACGGTCGTTTCTGTGATCCATGCACTGCGACACCCCGACTCATGAAACGAACTGCCCACGCACATGCCCCGCTTCTGGTTTCCCGTGCACTTCTGCCACGGTTGATGCGTCTTTACGATTACCCTCATCCGGCTCACCCTGGCCGGGTCATTCGCGGGTATGATCGACCTCATGCGGTGCGGACTGCGCGCATGTGCGCAGCGGTGGCCGGGGCATTGGGCCATGGAGCTAAGCGGGTCCACCAGTATCAGATCGCCTGTTTGTTGCATGATTTGGGCCGTGCGGGGCTCGATCGCCGACTCTTTGGGAAAATCTGGTCTTGGGCTAAGGAGCGCGGCATTCCGACCAGACCGCGTGAATGGAGAGCCATACATCCAGAGACGATTTATGGACGAGAAACAGAAGCCTTTCTCCGGCAATACCGCAACGAGTTAGAAGCAGACGGCATTGCGATGACTCCTTGGGCTAAAGAGCAGATCGAGATGCGGTTGGGTTACTCGCGACGGCTTGCCCGTCGGCTGCGCATGGTTCGACCAGCTATCGGAAAGATGGGGGTGACGTGGGCCCCTTGGATGCAGCACGTCATGCTTTATTATTACTATCCAGAGAAGCTGGCGTCGGCCACACCCTGGGTCAAGCAGTTGGCAGAAATTCTTGTCGCCTGTGAACAGTTTGAAGCCTACAGCAATCAGCGTCGTGGGCGGGACTACTATGTACGGAAGAACGAAACGTTGATCGATGCCTTTGCCTACTTGGAAGAGCTACAGCAGGAAGGGGTGTTGAGTGACGTGGTCATGGGGACGTTGCGTCGGTTGACGGCGCAAGGCGAATTCGATGCGATTCTCGAGGAGGCTCGCGGCCGTGCCTTCTCACAGGAAGAGCGACAAGCGCTCCGAGCAATGGAGTCATAAGTATGGCGGTCAAAACGGTGTCGTTGCGTCTCTCCATGCAGGGGAATACACAGATCGAAAATCTCACGAATTCTGTCACCGATGCTTTGGCTGGCACCAGGTTATTGGCGGGGATTGTCACGGTATTCGTGAAGCACACCACTGCGTCGGTGATGATCATCGAAGATGAACCGGGCATCAGGGCCGACACCAAAGCCTTCTGGGATCGGGCCGTGCCTGCCGATCCGGCCTGGCAGCATAATACGAGAAATGCCGGCGAGGACAACGGCCACAGCCACTTGCGAGGTCAGTTGCAGGGACCATCGGTCACGATTCCTTTCCTGGACGGAGTGTTGCTGCTCGGGGCTTGGCAACAGGTCGTCCTTGTCGATTTCGATACTCGATCCAGGATTAGGGAAATCATTATCCAAATCATGGGGGAATGATTGCGATGAAGGCGCTGGTTGTTTCGATAGGACTTCTGCTTATTGGTCTTTGCCCCGCTCTGTTGACGGCAGAGTGGGGCAAGCCGCTGGGTGGGGCCTATGATGGTCCTGAAGGAAAGCCGCGCGTGGTGACGCCTGCGCCAGCCGAATTGGGTTCAGATGAGCGGGCCACAATGGCTGTGTTCGAACGGGCGACGAAATCTGTGGTCTTCATCGCGAATACGGCGATTCAACGAGACCCCTGGTCGTTCAATCTCTTCGAGGCCCCGCAAGGGTCTGGGACAGGGTTCATCTGGAACAAGCAGGGGCACATCGTCACGAATTTTCATGTCGTTTACGGAGCTAATTCGATCACAGTCACATTGGCCGATCGAACGGAGCATAAGGCTGCACTCATCGGCGCCGACCCTGATCACGATGTGGCGGTGCTGCAGATTCGGGCGCCTGAAGACACGCTTTCGCCTCTCACGGTCGGGACGTCGAATGAATTGCGTGTCGGACAGAAAGTCTTGGCGATCGGGAATCCGTTCGGCCTCGATCATACGTTGACGACCGGAGTGGTGAGTGCCTTGGGGCGGACAATCAAATCTCTATCTGATCGGACGATTGAAGGGGTTATTCAAACCGATGCGGCCATCAATCCGGGAAATTCTGGAGGGCCGTTGCTTGATAGCGCCGGTCGATTGATTGGCGTGAATACACAGATTATTAGCCCGAGCGGGGCGTTTGCGGGAATAGGCTTTGCCGTGCCGGTCGATACCGTCAACCGGATTGTCCCGGAGCTCATCAAGCACGGCAAGCTTATCCGGCCGGGGATCGGAGTCTCACTCGTCCCCGATGCGATGGCCAAGCGTTGGGGAGTCAAGGGGCTGATTATCGGCAAGGTGTCACGTGGCAGTGGGGCAGAGCAGGCCGGGCTGAAAGGCGCACGCGAGACTGTGACCGGTCGGGTAGAGTTGGGCGATATCATCACCGCGATCAATGGGAAACCAGTCGGAACTTTGGATGAACTAATGGATGTGATGGAACGGCATAAAGTCAATGATCGGGTTACAGTCGAAATCCTACGAGGAACCCGCCACGAACGTGTCCCCGTCACCCTTCAAGCTGTCAATTGAACAGTTGCGATAAGCGGCAATCCATGGGGCCGCTATGGTAGGATCATTCATCTGTTCAGCATGGAGGACCACCGATGAGTGATCGCCGACCCGCGCAGCCACAGGATCCAGCATCCAACGGGAAGACTGAGGATACCCTGAATCAATCCATGCGCATGGAATCCGATCCGCTTGAGCTCATAGAAGAATGTCTTGCCTCTTTCTCAGATAGTGATCCCCGACAGAAAATTCTCTACAAGCTGCGCCATGTTGTTACCCTTGGGCAAGCCGCGCAGGAGCAGCGAGAAGTTGAATTTAAGAAAGTCGCCGATGTCATCGCGAAGCTCACGGCGCCGGCTAATCGGGTCGGCACTTTACTGGAGGTGCCGGGTGAAGGCCTTGCCAGGATCCTGGTGGGGGGTGCTGAATATTATGCCTCGGTCGATCCACGGGTGCAGGCTGCCGAGTTAAAGATCGGCGCCCAGATTCTCGTGAATGAGGCGTATGCGGTGATTAAGGTCTTGGGCTACGACCGTAATGGGCCTGTGTTGAAAGTAGCGGAAACGTTGGCGGATGGGCGGCTTCGCTTCGAGCAGGAGATGGGGCGGCAGGTCTTGATCCTCCAGCGGTCGAGCGATCTTGTCGGCGTGGACCTGAAGGCAGGCGATGAGGTGCGTATCGAGCCTAGCCTCCATGTGGCGATCGAAAAACTGGAAGACCGGAAAGCTAAGTCCCACTTGCTCGACGAGGTTCCCACGGTCACATGGGAGCAGATCGGTGGGCAAACGGAGGCGATCACAGCCATTCAGAAAGCTATCGAGTACCCCTTGCTCCATGCGGAAACGTTTCAGCGCTTCAAGTTTACTCAACCGAAGGGCTTCCTGCTCTATGGTCCCCCAGGTTGTGGAAAGACCTTAATTGGACAGGCGGCAGCCGCCAGCCTCTCGAAGCTGGTGGGGGAGTCGGGCCAGGCTGGCTCCGGTCCGAAGGGAGACAAGATTCCCGTGACTCGCGGGGCCTTCCTCCACATCAAAGGGCCAGAGATTCTGAATATGTGGCTGGGGGAATCGGAGCGGATGGTCAGGGACCTGTTCGCCCAAGCCCGCGCTCGTCGGAAAGAGGGGGCATTGCCGTTTATTTTTATCGATGAGGCAGAATCGGTTCTCGGGACGAGACGGGCTTCTCGTTCATTTAATATTTCCAGCACGCTGGTCCCGATGTTCTGTTCCGAGATGGACGGGATTGAATCGTTGCAGGATGTGGTGATTATTCTAGCTTCGAATCGGCCTGATCTGATCGACCCGGCTGTGCTGCGACCAGGGCGTATCGATCGCAAGATTAAAGTGAGCCGTCCGAATCGTGATTCGGCGGCATCGATTTTGAGTGTGTATCTCACGGATGATCTACCTCTGGACCGGCAATGGATCGATCAGCATGGTGGAGACCGGAAGAAAGCCTGTGGCGACCTTGTCGAGCACGCGCTTTCCGCGATCTTCTCGCGTATCGATGAGAATCGATTGCTGTCGGTCAGGCTCAGAAACGGGCAGAATAAGGTGCTGTATCGGAGCGATCTGATCAGCGGTGCGATCCTGGCTTCAATCGTCCAACGGGCGAAGGAACAGGCGATCGATCGCATGATTGCGTCAGGTGGGACTGACCAAGGCGGCATGACCTTGGACGATCTGGTGAACGCGGTGCACGCAGAGTTCCGAGAGGGCGAGATGTTGCCGCCCGACGATGCGGCGGAAGAATGGCTCAAACTCCTCGACCACCACCCGGAACAGGTCGTCGGAGTCTCCTCGTTCCGAAGAGGGCGGCAGTCCGAAGAGAGACTGATCAATCAAATCATTTGAAGACGTAAGGGGTGAGGGGTAAGGGGTAGGAGAAAGTACGCCTAAGAGCATGATACGGCTATTCGGCATCGAAACAGAGTATGGGATTACGAGGGAAGACCAGGACGCGGTTGATCCGGTCGTGGAGTCGATGGAACTGGTGCGAGCCCATCTGACGGCCTCCTTCGAGCGGCGCTGGGACTATGGTGGTGAAGACCCGCACGAAGATGCGCGGGGGTTCCGGGTTTCTGGCTTACAACAGGATAAAGAAGAGGACGAATTCTCCAAGGTCGATGCCCATCGGCCATTTTCATTTCACGAGATGAAGAGCGATCTCGTGCTTCCAAACGGGGCACGCTTCTACAACGATCATACGCATCCTGAATACTCTACGCCTGAATGCCGAACGTTGCGAGATATCCTGGCGCATGACCGTGCAGGGGAG
>Ga0163150_10004640_pt1 | contig 18243 bp, 14 predicted proteins | sample OliLakLV19P2IB_FD_148628 | JGI IMG/M metagenome (GOLD analysis project Ga0163150, IMG submission 148628) | Freshwater microbial mat bacterial communities from Lake Vanda, McMurdo Dry Valleys, Antarctica - Oligotrophic Lake LV.19.P2.IB | ecosystem: Environmental > Aquatic > Freshwater > Lake >...
CCATCGGTTGCCTTTGCAGCCTCACGCTGTTTCTCCTGAAGGGCCTCCAGTTTCTTTTGCCGCTCAATGGTCGGAGTCACACCGACACTTTCAGGTGGAATCGGCGCCCCCACAGCCCCACAGGCCGCCAACGTTCCTATCATCATCCCGACCATAAGAGACGTCATATTGGGCCTGCGAATCTTCATGAGAATATTCGCTCGAGCTCTTTGATGCGCTGTTCCACTCTTGCGCGAGCCGTTCCACCTATCTGAGACTTCCGATCGATGGCGGCAGTGATCGTCAACCGATCAAACAGACTTTTCTCAATTCGTTCGGAAAATGTCCGCAGCTCATCGAGCGAGAAGTTCGTGAGTTCACGGTTTTGATCCAATGCAGCCCGCACCAGTCGGCCTGTAATCTCGTGCGCTTCACGAAACGGGACTCCTCTCGTCACAAGATAGTCCGCCACTTCCGTAGCCAACATCCCTCCACCCTGAACAGCCTGCTTGAGGACGTCACGGTTGACGGTGACCCGGCGCATCAATTCCGTCAAGACTTTCACCGAGGTCGTGACGGTATCGAGCGCATCGAACAGCGCCGGCTTATCTTCCTGAAGATCTCGGTTATAACTCAAGGGAAGAGCCTTGAGCATCGTCAACAGATTGATCAAATGGCCATAGACCCGTCCCGTCTTGCCCCGCACCAGTTCGGGCACATCGGGATTCTTCTTCTGCGGCATCATACTGCTTCCGGTACAAAACGCATCGGGAAGCTCGATAAATCGGAACTCCTGGGACGACCAGAGGATTAATTCTTCACTGAGCCGTGATAGGTGCATCATGGTGATCGACAGCGCCGAGGCCACCTCGATCATGAAGTCCCGATCTGATACCGTATCGAGGCTGTTTTGCGTCACAGAAGGAAAGCCCAATAATCCAGCAGTAAAGCGGCGGTCGACCGGGTAATTCGTCCCTGCAAGCGCGCCGGCGCCTAGCGGCATCACATTCACACGCACCGATGCATCGCGAAATCGCCCCTTATCCCGCTCGATCATTTCCACATAGGCCAGCAGATGATGCGCAAACAGCACAGGCTGGGCATGCTGTAGATGCGTATAGCCCGGCATCGCGACCGTGATATTCGCCTTTCCCTTCGCCACCAAGACCCGCTGAAAATCTTCCAAATACGCGACAATTCGACCGAGCTCGTCTCGTAAATAGAGCCGAATATCAAGTGAAACCTGATCGTTCCGGCTCCGGCCCGTGTGCAACTTTCCGCCCAGGGGGCCGATCAATTCTGTCAGACGGCGCTCAACCGCCATGTGAATATCTTCATCCTGAGGCGAAAATCGAAACCGCCCCCGATCTAACTCCATCTTCACCGATTCCAGACCACGCACGATTGTCTTGGTTTCAGAGGCGGTCAGCACGCGGGCCTTCCCTAAGGTCTTGCAATGAGCAATACTGCCCTGAATGTCGTGGGCGTACAGTCGGCGATCGACCGCTACCGAAACCGTGAACGATTCCACCAATCGGTTCGTTTTCTGTCTGAACCGACCCCCCCAGGCCTTACCGCTTTTCGATGCGGCAGAGCCGCGGCTCGTTGCTCGTGCCATCAAGAAGTGGCCTTCTTTCTTTGGGCTCTGATTTTTAGTCGCAAGGCGTTCAACCGAATAAAACCCTCGGCATCTTTCTGGTTATAGACGTCGTCCTCTTCAAACGTGGCAATGTCAAGGCGGTAGAGCGAATGCTTCGACTTGCGCCCAGCCAGCGTACAACTCCCCTTATAGAGCTTCACTCGCGCCGTGCCGGTCACGTCCTTTTGCGCCGCATCGATCGAGGCTTGAAGCATCTCGCGTTCAGGACTAAACCAATAGCCGTTGTAAATCAGATCGGCAAAGCGTGGGATCAAACTGTCCCTGAAGTGCAACACCTCGCGATCCATCGTCAACGACTCGATCCCGCGATGCGCCACATGGAGGATCGTTCCACCCGGTGTTTCATAGACCCCGCGAGACTTCATTCCAACGTAGCGATTCTCGACCAGATCGACACGCCCGATCCCATGAGCCCCGCCTAACTTGTTAAGGTGGGCCAACAACGTTGCGGGACTCATTTTCTTGCCGTCGACGGCCACCGGATTACCGGCCTCGTAGCCGATCTCGACTTCGAGCGGCTTGTTCGGCGCCTGCTCCGGCGACACTGTCATTTGGAAGATCTCATCCGGTGGCGATTCCCAGGGATCTTCCAAGATGCCGCCTTCATAACTCACATGAAACAAATTCAGATCCATGCTGTACGGTTTCGCTTTTGTCGCGGTGATGGGAATGCCGTGTCGATCGGCATACTCGATCAATTCACGCCGCGACTTCATCGTCCATTCACGCCAGGGCGCAATAATCTTGAGATTCGGCGCCAGCGCCGTGTAGGTCAGCTCGAACCGCACCTGATCATTCCCTTTACCAGTGGAGCCATGCGACACCGCCTCGGCGCCTTCCTTGAGCGCGATTTCAGCCTGACGCCGCGCAATGAGGGGCCGTGCGATCGAGGTGCCAAGCAGGTAGCAGCCTTCGTACATGGCATTGCCGCGTAACATCGGAAACACATAGTCCTTTACGAAAATCTCGCGCAGGTCCTCGACGTAGACCTTCTTCACGCCAAGCTGTCGTGCCTTTGCCTTAATCGCTTGCAAGTCTTCGCCTTGTCCCAGATCGGCACAGAACGCAATGACCTCGCAGCCATACGTTTCCTGTAGCCACTTCAAGATCACCGAGGTATCGAGCCCGCCTGAATAGGCAAGCACCACTTTCTTGATAGCACGACTCATGGTCTTGTACGACTCCTCTTGCCTAATAAGTTCGTTAAGATGGCCTTCTGCATATGCAACCGATTTTCCGCCTGATCGATGATGACAGACTGTGGGCCATCCAGCACTTCGGCGCTAATTTCTTCTCCCCGATGGGCAGGCAAACAGTGCATCACGATCGCATCCGGTTTGGCACGATGCACCAGGCGGCTGTTCACTTGGTAGGGAGCCAAGACTTTTAATCGTCGCGCATGCTCCCGCTCACGTCCCATACTGATCCAGACGTCGGTGTAGATGACATCCGCTTCCTTCGCCGCAATGTGAGGGTCGTGTCCGATCTCGATGACCGCACCGGTTTTTGCCGCCTCGATTCTCGCCCTGTCCACGACATGCTGCTCCGGCTGATACCCCACTGGGCACCCGAGGGTAATGATCATCCCCATCTTCGCCGCCGCCTCGATGAGTGAATTCGCCACATTGTTGCCATCGCCGATATAGGCAATCTTAATCCCCTTCAGTCGGCCCTTCTTCTCACGAATGGTCAGCAGGTCTGACAGGGCCTGACAGGGATGGCTCAGGTCGGTCAGCCCATTGATCACCGGCATCGTCGCTTCCCTCGCCCATTCCTCCACGATCGAATGGTCGTAGGTGCGAATGACGATCGCGTCGAGATAGCGCGACAACACGCGCGCCGTATCGGCGACACTTTCTCCGCGCGAGAGCTGGATCTCGGCCATGGGCAGGACCAGAGCGTGGCCACCCAATTGGTTCATGCCCGCTTCAAACGACACCCGCGTCCTCGTCGACGGCTTCTGGAACAAGAGCCCCAACGTCTTTCCCTGAAGCAGTGGATGAGGAACACCACGCCGCTGCTTATCTTTCAACTGGGTCGCCGACGCCAGCAAACGCTCCACCTCCGCCTTGCTGATGGCCGCCACATCCAGAATGTCTTTTTTGCCGGCCTTCATTCCTGTCGCTCGTGTGGTCATTCCTATCCTGTCCATTCAGACCGAAACGCCTTGGCAGTCTGCTGAAAAAGTCTGCCAGCTTCGTTCTCGCATCGCTCAGAGACTCGGAAGCACTGGAGGGTATTTTCCGTTCGCCAAGAGTCATTATATGGGCAAACGGCCACACAAAGTGCGGTTGGTACCTCCTCGCCTCTTCGCTCGCTGCGGCCTTGCTGGACAGCCTTTTTGAGCATCCTGCCAGCGATCCAGCACTATCAACCTACCTATTTATCAGTGGACCTTGCCGTGCAAAAACTGAGTTTTCACCGACCTGTTACACCGCCTGTGTGCTGAAAATCTCGCCAAGCGTATCAAGCAACCGATCGATGTCCAACTGAGTGATAATGAGAGGCGGCACGAACCGCAGCACATGCTCGCCGGCTCCATTGATCAGAACGCCTCGGGCGAGACACTCGCTCACGACGGTTTTCGCTTCCATCGCGACTTCCATCCCCTGCAAGAGCCCGAGACCACGCACCTCTTTTACCACCCGGTGTCGCGCTTTACAGTCGGATAAGCCCTTCGCAAAATACTCTCCCATCTGACGACCATGATCGAGCACGTGACCTTCCAGCAGCGCACGACAGACGGCCAAGCCGGCGGCGCAGGCGAGCGGATTGCCGCCGAAGGTCGACGCGTGACTACCAGGTGAGAACGCCTTCGCCACAGAGTCCGTCGCGAGACAGGCGCCGATGGGTACACCGCCTCCCAATCCTTTTGCCAACGTCATGATATCCGGCTGCACCCCGAACTGCTCATAGGCGAACAGTGTCCCGGTGCGTCCCATCCCGGTTTGTATTTCATCGAACATCAAGAGCACGTCTTTTTTGGTGCACAGATCTCTCACCTGCTTCAGATACTCACGATCCGCGACGTGGACACCCCCCTCACCCTGAATCGGCTCGAGCAACACCGCCGCGGTCTTGTCGGTCACAGCCCGTTCCAGCTCTTCAAAATGATTGAAGGCCACGTAGCTGAAACCCTGGAGCAACGGCTCATAGTCCTTCTGCACTTTTGCCTGGCCCGTGGCCGTCAAGGTCGCAAACGTCCGACCATGGAACGAATTCTTCATCGTCACGATTTCGTACCGTCCGGCCCCATACTTGTCATGGGAATACCGGCGGGCCAGCTTGATCGCCGCTTCATTCGCCTCTGCCCCGCTGTTGCAAAAGAACACCTTGTCGGCGAACGAGTGATCGACCAGCATCTGCGCCAGCTTCACTTGTGGCTCGGTGTAATAGAGATTCGAGGTATGGATCAGTTGTGCGGCTTGGCGCTGGATGGCCTGAACCAGATCCGGGTGGCCATGCCCGAGCACGTTCACCGCAATCCCGCCGACAAAATCGAGGTACTCTCGCCCTTCGAGGTCGTACACCTTCGTTCCGCTCCCTCGCACAATCGAAAGCGGTTGACGCGTATAGGTCTGCATCAAATATTGTGCAGCATCTCGCTTGAGTGCTTCCGTCGACATGACAGACGTATCCCCTTGTAAAAAAAGGGAAGGTAGCATAGGCCCGTCGAGGGAAGCAACTTGAAAGGCGCGGCGGAAACACAGAGACTGCGTCGCACCGCTTCTTTACCCAGGGAACATCTCCATTATGATACTCTCGGGCAGATGAAACCCTGTTCGCAGTGCCAACAGCAAAACCAGGACGACTCAAAATTTTGCTACCAGTGCGGGAACCAGCTGGCCGCCGAAGCGGAACCGCCGATCGCTGCTCCCAGGATCCAATCCGAAACCCATCCCGATGAACATCTCTGGCGCCAATTCATCGGTCCATACGCCGATCGCTATCTCACACATTTTAGAAAGTTCGGATTGGGACAAACACCGAAGTTCGCCCTGACATGGAATTGGCCGGCCTTTCTCTATATTTCGTTCCTCTGGTTTCTCTATCGAAAAATGTACACGTATGCGTTGGTCTACGCCGTCGGCCCGATGATTTCGACCTACTTAACCGGCGACATGACCGTGGGCCTCATCTGGAGCATCATGGCCGGAGCCACAGCAAACTATGTGTACTACTGGCACTGCCGTGAACATATCGGCGAAATCAAGAAGAGCACAGGGCCCGATCCGGAGAAGCTAGACGAAGCATTGAAGAGTTCCGGTGGAGTCCAGTCCTACGTGATCTGGATCGGAGTCGCCTTGTACCTATTGTTCGCAATCACCATGTTCAAAATGGTCCAAGACGGGCCACCGGACGGTGAACAATCACCCGAAAAACCCGCAAAGCCCTCCGCAACCAGCAGCGTATAACACACCTTCTTTTCATACCAATCCCGGCTGGATTGCACGCGGGCGACGGGTTCCATTTCCAGGGCATCACCCTCCCAAGTTGGGTGATTTCTCAGGGGGAAAGAGGTATTCTTCGGCGGCTCATTGTCTTTCATTGATTCTTTCCCCACATGACTAAGCTCACCCTCAACCAGCTCTCCAGTCTCCTGTTCCGCGCGTGCGACGATCTGCGCGGGAACATGGATGCGTCTGAATATAAAGAATACATCTTCGGCATGCTCTTCCTGAAGCGGATGAGCGATCTCTTCGATCAGGAGCGGGAGCAACTGGCCAAGGATCTTAAGTCGCGCGGGATGTCGGAGAAGCAAATCGCGGCGCAACTTATTAACCCGGACAAATACAGCTTCTTCGTTCCTGAGAGGGCGCATTGGTCGAAGATTCGCCATCTTAAGACCAATGTCGGCACCGGCCTGAATAAAGCGCTCGAAGCGCTGGAGGATGCGAATGTTGATGCATTGCAGGATGTGCTCAAACACATCAACTTCAACCGGAAGATCGGCCAGCGCACGCTCGACGATGACACGCTCGCCAACTTCGTGCAGAACTTCGAGAAGATTCCGCTGCGGGATGAGAACTTCGAGTTTCCCGACCTGTTGGGAGCTGCGTACGAATACCTCATAAAATTCTTTGCCGACTCAGCAGGGAAGAAGGCTGGAGAGTTTTACACTCCGGCGGATGTGGTACGCACACTTGTGGAAATCGTCGATCCCCAACCGCACATGAGCATCTACGATCCCACCTGCGGATCAGGCGGCATGCTGATTCAGACGCGCGATTATATCTGGGAGTGCGGCGGTAACCCTAAGGACGTGTCGTTCTTTGGTCAGGAAAGTATCGGTACCACCTGGTCTATCTGCAAAATGAACATGCTTCTCCATGGCATTTCCGACGCCGATATTCGCCAGGAGGATACTATCCGAAGGCCGCAGCATAAGGCCGAGAACAATGAGCTGAAGCGCTACGACCGCGTCCTCGCCAATCCGCCCTTCAGCCAGAACTACATCAAGAAGGACATCGAATATCCAGGCCGCTTTGCCGTCTGGATGCCGGAGAAGGGTAAGAAGGCCGATCTCATGTTCGTTCAGCACATGCTGGCCGTGCTCAAGGCCGACGGAAAAATGGCCACCATCATGCCGCACGGTGTGCTGTTCCGGAGTGGCGAGGAAAAGGAAGCGCGCAAACATTTCATCGAGCGCGGTTGGCTGGAGGCCATCATCGGCCTGCCCGCCGGGCTGTTCTACGGTACGGGTATTCCTGCTTGCGTGCTGGTGATGAACAAGAAAGATGCCGCTTCCCGCAAGCAGGTCTTCTTTATCAATGCCGACCGGGAATATCGCGAGGGCAAGGCGCAGAACTTCCTTCGCCCCGAGGACATCTCGAAGATGGTCCATGCCTACCGTGAGCGGAAGAACATCGAGGGCTACGCCAGACTCGTCCCGGTGAGTGAGATCGTTGCCGAGGATTTCAACTGCAACATCCGCCGTTACATAGATAATGCCCCGCCGCCTGAGCCGCACGACGTGCGGGCACACCTGCATGGCGGAGTGCCGGTAGTGGAGATCGACTCACTCAGCCACTTCTGGAAGAACTATCCAGGCTTGCGAGAACGGGTGTTCGTTTCCCGAACTAAGGACAACATCTATTCAGCCTTCGCGCCTGTCGTGACCGAGCGCCGCGCGCTTGCGGAACTGGTCAAGATTGATCCTGGGGTCGCCAAAGCGCATGCCCGCTTCGTAGAAAATTTAGAGCTGTGGTGGAAGGAGCACCGCCCACTCATCGAGTCCCTTGCCCCGAAGAACGGCAAGCGAGGCAATGTCTATGAACTCCGCCGCCAACTACTGGTCAGCATTGTGGCCACATTCGCCAAGCAGCATCTTCTGACGGAGCACCAGGTTCGTGGCGCGCTGGCCAGCTACTTCGAGTTCTTCAAGCCGGAATTCAAATCCATCGCCTTCAGCGGGTGGGGGCCGGAGCTAATCCCGGACGACGACATCCTCCAGAGCCAGTTCCCGCAGCTCCTGGCAGACACGGAGCAGAAGCGTCTTCGACTCGCCGAACTGTCTGCCCTCTTCGCCGCCGCCGATGAAGAAGAATACGAAGATAGCGACGACACAGGCGTGTTACCCGACAGCGAAGTGAAGGCCCTCAAGGCTGAAATCAAGGAAGCCAAGGCCCAGGCCAAGTTGGCAAAGAAAGAAAAACGTGACCAGTCTGAGTTCGTAGCCCGTGCCGAAGCGACGGAGAAACGACTGGCTCGGCACAAGACACTTGAGGACGAAGCCAAGCAGTTGAAGGCCGACCTCCGCGCGACGGAAAAGAAGAAGGAAGAACTGGTTGCCGCTGCCAGGGAAAAGATCGACCGCGACGAAGCCCGCAGCGTGATCCTCGACCGTCTGCACCGTTTACTAGTACAGACCTACGAGGGCTATCTGCGCGCCGACCAACGAGCTTGCACCGCTGCACTGGAGAACCTGCATGCGAAATACGCCGTCACAGCCAAGACTATTGAGGCCAAGCGTGACTATGAATCTCGGAAATTGAAAGGCTTCTTGGTAGAGTTGGGGTACGAGTGACCTGATGATTTTATCCCAGTTATTCGAAGTTCGGCGGAATGTAGTCGATCCACGTCTCCACCCAAAGGAGACTTTTTACTACTATAATATGCCTGCGTTTGATGAAAATGGGCAGCCGGAACTAGTTCGCGGCTCTCAGATCGATAGCGCTAAGTTCATTGTCGATCCAGGGACAGTTCTGATCTCCAAGTTAAATCCTCGAATCAAGAGAGTTTGGCATGTGAGAAACGATGGGCTATTCCGCTCAATTTGTTCTACAGAGTTCGTGAATGTAGTCCCGCGCAAACCGGCAACTACAGACTTCTTGTTTCAGCTCCTTAGATCTGAGGGAGTGTATCGCTTGCTAGAACGAAATGCCGAAGGGACTACCAATAGCCATGTGCGATTCAAGCCTGGATTTCTAGGGCAGATTCAGCTTGACGAAATTGCAGAGGAGGGCTCGTGGTCTTCAATAGCCAGTATTCTCAATACGCTCGATTTCCAACTTGAGCAGACGGAGGCGTTGATTGCGAAGTATCAGCAGATTAAGGCGGGGCTGATGCACGACCTCTTTACTCGTGGCGTCACCCCCGACGGCCACCTCCGGCCCACTCGCGCCCAAGCTCCTCATCTCTACAAAGAATCACCGCTCGGATGGATTCCGAAGGAGTGGTCATCAGGCTTGCTGTCCGATTTCCTGCTGGGAGGGCCGAAGAACGGGTATAGCCCTCAAGAGGTGGACGAGTGGTCTGGACTCTACACGCTTGGGTTGGGTTGCCTGACTACTGATGGCTTCAGGCCGAATCATCTGAAAATGGTCGCGTTAGGCAGTTCGGCCTGCCACGATGCTCTATTGCAGGACGGGGACTTCTTACTCAGTCGCTCGAATACGCGTGAACTCGTTGGCCTCTGCGGGATTTATCGCGATGTCGGTTGCCCGTGCATCTACCCTGACTTGATGATGCGCATCCGTCCGAACGGAAAGACCAGCACGCAGTTCTTGGAGGCGCTGCTACTTAGTCCGTTGATGCGAGTGAGAATCACTAGCGCTGCAGTTGGCACATCAGGCAGCATGGTGAAGCTGAATTCTCGCTCGGTGCTACGTCTGCAATTGGCGATGCCGGAGAAAGATGAACAGGCACATATTCTTAATCTCATCCACGCTCAACGGGATACGTTGATGTCGCTTGAATGTGATCTTGCCAAACTCCGCCAACAAAGGCAGGGCCTCATGCACGATCTCCTGACCGGCCGCGTGCGCGTGAAGGTGGCTAAAGCGGAGGAGAAGCTATGAGCCTGAAGCGCTCGAAGCCCTCCGCGCCGAAAAAGAACGCCGGGGCATCTCATGCTATGAAGGCGTCCGCCCAGCCGGGACTCACCGGCGTAGGGCTGTTGCCGGAGTTGCGCCAGTTGATTCAGACCGCTCGCCACACGGTGGCAGTGGCAGTGAACTCCGCGCTGACCACGCTGTATTGGCAGATCGGTGTGCGCATCCGGAGGGAGATTCTGCGGGAGAAGCGGGCTGCCTATGGCGAAGAGATTGTGCACGCACTGAGTGCACAATTGAGCGCGGAGTTCGGGCAAGGCTTCACCGCCCGGAATCTGTTCCATATGATCAAGTTTGCCGAGGTGTTCCCGGATGAGCAGATTGTCTCCGCACTGCGGAGACAATTGGGATGGACGCATTTCAAGCATTTGATCTACGTGAACGATCCACTCAAGCGCGATTTCTATGCGGAGATGTGCCGCATCGAAGGCTGGAGCACGCGCATGCTCCAGCAGAAGATCAATGGCATGCTCTACGAACGCACGGCCCTGTCGAAGAAGCCCGCGAAGCTGATTGCACAGGAACTCAAGGCGCTACGGGCTGAGGATAAGCTGACACCCGATCTCGTGTTCAAAGACCCGTATGTCCTCGATTTTCTCGGTCTCCACGATACCTATTCGGAGAAAGACTTGGAGGCGGCGCTGCTGCGGGAGATCGAGCGGTTCCTGCTGGAGTTGGGCGCGGGGTTTGCTTTTGTGGCGCGGCAGAAGCGTATCGTGGTGGATGGCGAAGATTTCTACCTGGACTTGCTCTTCTATCATCGGCGGTTGCGTCGGCTGGTCTTGGTGGAGCTGAAACTCGGCGCGTTCAAGGCGGCAGATTTCGGTCAGACTAGCCTCTACCTGCGGTGGCTCGACCGCCATGAGCGCCAGCCTGGTGAGGATGCGCCGATGGGGTTAATTTTGTGCGCGGACAAATCCAGTGAGCGGATTGAGTTGCTGGAGCTTGAGCAGAGTGGCATCCGCGTGGCCCAATATCTGACCGAATTGCCGCCCAGGGAAGTTCTTCAACAACGCCTCCATGAGGCAGTCGCTCAGGCCCGGGCACGGTTGGAGCATCGCAGCGGAGAGCAGCCGCGCTGAACCCATGTCCGAATACCTCCACGTCGAAAAGCCCTTCCTGGACCAGCTCGCGACGCTGGGCTGGACGGTTATCGATCAGGGACACGGACTGATCCCGTTGGACCCCGCGATCAGCTTGCGTGGGAACTTCCGCGAGTGGCTGTTGCCGGAGGTGTTTCGCACCTCAGTCCGCACACTCAATCTCACTGCCGATGGTCGGGCCTGGCTGACTGACCGCCAGCTCGATGATCTGCGCGACCAAATTGTACGCCAGCCCAGCCGCACATTGCTGGAAGCGAACGAGGCGGTGCAGGCACTTTTCTTTAAGGCGCAAGCGGATGTGAATGAACTCACCGGAGAGGCTGACCCGGTGGTGCAGTTGATTGATTTCGCCCACCCTGAGCGCAACGTCTTTCATGCCATCAACCAGTTCCGGATTGATACGCCGGGGTGCGTGAAGGCCTGCATCATCCCGGACATCGTCCTCTTTGTGAACGGCATTCCTCTGGTGGTGGTCGAGGCAAAGATCGGCGATCCCAATACCGCCAACCCCCTGCATGCCGCCTTCGAGCAATTGCTCCGCTACAGGAATGCGCGCCCTGAGACGACTGCCGCCGGATTGCGCGAAGGTGAACCGCGCTTGTTCTATTCCAACGTACTTCTGGTGCGAACCTGTGGTGAAAAAGCGGAATTCGGCACGATTACGTCGGGACATGAGCATTTCCATGCTTGGAAAGATATCTGGCCGGAACGCCGACGCTCCTACAAGCCACCGCTTGGGATCGAACGTGAGCAGGAAAAGATGATTCAGGGTCTGCTTGCTCCAGACACATTGCTGGATCTGTTGCGCACCTGCACGGTGTTCATGGACACGGACGACGGCAAACGCGTAAAAGTCGTCTGCCGGTACCAGCAATACCGCGCGGCCTGCCGTATTGTCGAACGGCTGCGCACAGGGAAGACGGCAGAGGAGCGATCCGGTGTGGTCTGGCACACACAAGGATCCGGCAAATCGCTCACGATGGTGTTCGTCGCCCGGATGTTGCGCGCTTCTTCCGATCTGGCCGACTTTAAGATTGTGATGGTCAACGACCGGATCGACCTTGAAGAGCAGCTTTCCGCTACCGCTCGTCTGATCGGTGGCAAGGTGAACAGCATCGCCAATACCGCCCAGCTCAGGGAACATCTGAGTACCGACGCCTCCGACGTGAACATGGTGATGGTCCACAAGTTCATGGAGCGGACGGAGGAATTGCCGCTGATGGTGGCGGAGACACTTGCGCATTATGGCAAACCACCGACGGCAGAGACCTTTGGCATCGTGAACCGGTCGGAGCGGATTCTCTTGATGATCGACGAGGCGCACCGCACGCAAAGCTCAGATCTCGGGGACAATCTATTCGAGGCCTTCCCAAACGCGACCCGGATCGCCTTCACCGGGACGCCCCTTGTTACCGAGCAGCACGGTACGAAGCGAACGGTGAAACGGTTTGGGGAATATATCGATACCTACAAGCTGATGGACGCGGTCAATGACCGTGCGACGCTGCAAATCCTCTACGAAGGCCGCACTGCGGATACCGCGCTGAAGGACAAGCACGCCTTCGACCAGAAATTTGAAGACCTATTCAAAGAGCGAACAGAGGAAGAATTACTGGCTATCAAGAAAAAGTACGGCGCGAGCGGCGACATCCTTGAAGCAGACAAGCGCATCGAGGCTATTGCCCGTGATTTAGTAAGCCATTATATCGACAACATCCTGCCTGACGGCTTCAAGGCACAAGTGGTATGCCACTCCAAGCTGGCGGCCCTCCGGTATCAAAAATTCATACGAGCGGCGCTTGTCGAACGATTGGACCTGGAGAAGAGCAAACCTACGCCCAATGTGGACGTGATCCGGCGCATCGCATTCTTGAAGGCGGTAGTGGTTGTATCATCCGACGCGACGAATGAACTCGCGGTGATCACGGAGGCCCGCAAGGAGGCCAAGCGCTGGAATGCGGTGGAGAACTTCTGCAAACCCTTTGACCTCGATGATCCGGATAAGGACCTCACGGGCATTGCCTTCCTGATTGTCTGCGACATGTTGCTAACCGGCTTCGACGCGCCGGTTGAGCAGGTCATGTATATCGACAAACGCTTGCGTGAACACAACCTGCTGCAAGCCATCGCCCGGGTGAACCGTGTGTCGAAGGGTAAGTCCCGGGGCTTCATCGTGGACTATATCGGACTGGCCAATCATCTGACCCACGCCTTGTCCATCTATGCCGAGGAAGATGCACAGGACATTCAGCAGGGGCTGAAGAATCTGCTCACGGAAGTGCCGATCCTTGAAGAGCGGTATCAACGGCTCTTGCAACACTTTAGGTCAGCCGGCGTCGCGGAGATCGAGGCGTTTGTGTCGGGAAGACTGACAACACCGGCAGCAGAAGTCGCCGTGGTACATGCGGCAGTTGGCGCTATGAAGGACATCAAGCGCCGAGCGGATTTTGAAGTCTATCTGAAGGCGTTTCTCCAGAGCTTGAACCTTATTCTGCCGCACGAATCGGGACATTCATATCGAGGGCCAGCCCGACGCTTCGGGTATCTATTGCGCATGGTGAAGGAGCGCTACAAGGACGATTCGTTGGATCTCGCAGATGCTGGAGCCAAGGTGAAGGCGCTCATCAACGAGCACCTTATTGACCTCGGCATTAACCCAAAGATTCCTCCTATCGAACTGCTCTCTGCTGATTTTATGGCCAACGTTCGGAAGCACGCCGGTGGTGATCCTGAAGCCAAGGCTAGCGAGATGGAGCACGCCCTTCGTAAGCACTGCACCGTGCACTTCGACGAGGACCCGGCTTTCTATAGGCGCCTGAGCGATAAATTGGAAAAGCTTATTCAGGAACACAGAAATAACTGGGAGGCGTTGGCGGAGGGCTACGAGCAGCTTCGAGCAGAAGTGTTAGCAGGGCGCACGGAAGTCATCGAAGGGCTGACCAAGGAAGCCACGACGTTCTATGATTACGTGACACAACTGGCCTTCGATCAAGGCGATGTGCCCTCTCAGGATCGGCAACGATTGAAGCAACTCATGCTGCGCATTGTGGAACTCCTTCAAAATTCGATCGGGATCATCGACTTCTGGAAGAAACCGATTGAAGTCAAGAGACTGCGAGGCAACATCGACACGGAAATTCTTCTCGCCAATATCCCGCAACTCACCGAGCAGCACGAGCGAATTGCCGTCGAGATCATCAAGCTTGCAGAAAAGCGCCACGGGGAACTGACGAAATGAAGGTATCGCGGAATCAGGACATCATGTATGGAGTCGTTCGTAGCCGACGCACGACGGCAGATATTGTGGTCGAGCGAGACGGGCGAGTAATCGTCCGCGCGCCGGCAGAGCTTCCTGATGAGCACATCGAGGATATTATCCAGTCAAAGCGGTATTGGATCTACAAAACGCTCGCGGAGTGGCGCGACCTCAACGCCACGCGGGTCTTGCGCGAGTATCGCAACGGCGAGGGATTTCTCTATCTCGGACGTTCCTATCGGCTCTCCCTCGTTGCAAGCCAAGACGAGCCGCTGTTGCTAAGAAACGGACGCTTCTGTTTGCGCCGCGATTTGGTGGATCAGGGGGAAGTTGCCGCAGCGAAATCCGCGTTTCGGGACTACTTCATCGAACGAGGCCTTGAGCGTATCATCCAGCGAGTGCGCTATTACGCTCCAAAGGTCGGAGTCACAGCCCGCGACATCGATGTGCGGGAACTCGGTCACCGCTGGGCTTCTTGTTCAGCCAAAGGCAACCTCGCCTTTCATTGGAAGTGCATGATGGCCCCCCCAACCATCATCGACTACATCGTGGTGCACGAACTCTGTCACGTTCACCGCATGGACCACACCCACGCGTTCTGGAATGAGATTGATAAGGTAATACCTGACTACCAGGAGCGAAAGGAATGGCTGAAGAAGAATGGTGCAGCCATGGACATTTAGCGAAAAGCCAACGCGACGTACCAGAGCCGAGACTCTGGGTTATGGAGTTTCTCCATCAGTGCGATGCGGTGGTGCCAGGTTAATTGTGCAAGCGACGCTTGCACAACCCGCAGGTCTGGCCAGGCCTTAATCGGAACTCTTCTCGCTGGTCGCGCCTTGAAGCGATTGCGTCAGTGCATTGAGTTCATTGCTTGACAGTGCACGTCACGCTGTTGACCAGACTGCCCATCCCATCCTCCCACGCTTGCTCGTTCTTTCTTAGGGATGAGGGGCGAGAAGAGCGCGACTGGCGGGGCTGGTCTGTCTGGTTTATCTGATGCGATGAACAAGAGAGACGCGCGCGCTGCCATGGTGGGCGAAGATTATTCGTATTCTGCGCGTGGGCGACTCAGCGGACGAGAGCGGGAGATTTCAGAGTCAGAGGGTATAAAAGGGGTCGGGAGTCGTTTCTCTTCGCGCAATCCGTGGATGTAAACTTGTCGTGCAACAGGGTGGCATACTTGACGAGGGCGGACAAGCACCTGTCTCGCGCTTCTTGTCCTGCTGTTGAATTACTGTGAATCTGCACGAGGGTCAAAAAAGGTTCCTGAAACCTTTCTCATCTCAAAGAAACAAGATCAACCAGTTTCGATCCTATGGCGCCGGTACCCCCTACAGCCCTAGCAGCCCCACGAAGCCCTACGGCCGAAGCCTACAAATCGAAGGACGCTGAACTCTTCGATGGATCGCTCCATGTGATCTCATGGCGGCGTGACACTCTCCCACGGACGACCCCGCCTTGCGGTTTCCTCACTCCTTTCCTACAATACGTCTCCTTGCGAGGTGCCCTATGCCTTTCTCAATTCGTTCCTGTCGTCGCTGGCCGGTGGCCTACGTTTCGCTTTTCATCGCACTCCTGGTGCTGAGTAATCGTCCAGCCTATGCGGAGTGGATGGAGGTTGGCATAACCGACGAGGCGATGGTCTATGCCGATCCAGACACCATTCAGCGCAAAGGTGATGTGGTGAAGATGTGGTATTTGCACGACTTCAAAACGACACAAACCGTACTGAAGAAGTCGTATTTGTCGTCTCGGTCGCAAGATGAATATGACTGCACGGGAGACCGCCATCGGGCTCTTGCGTCAACGAGTTTCTCTGGCCATATGGGAAACGGCAAGGTCCGCTCCAGCTATTCAATCAAAGGAAAGTGGGAACCAGTGCCACCAGACGCTATCACTCAATCCTTGTGGAAAGTTGCGTGCGAAAAGCATTAAAGGGGACGAATTAAAAGGGCTCGGGAGTCTTTTCTAGCCGCCCGCCATCATCAACGACCTCGAAGCCGCTTTAGCCCAGGCTCGATAATGTGCGCGGGGACGTGAAGGGGCCAAGCGTATCTGGTCTATCTGGTTTCTCTGGTTCATCTAGTTTCTCTAGTTCAAGGAACGAAACCAACCAGACAGACCAACCGGCCTCACCCATCCTGCCTCCACTCCCTACGGCCGCGGCCTGCGCATCGAAGGGCGATAGGGGAGTGCTTCTCGACGCACCTTCCGAAAAAACTGTCGCTTCCCAAACGTATCGTCCCGATGTATTCTGCCGCAGTGAAGGCCGATGCTGTTGCTCAGGCTCGTTTCCGTGGTGGCCTGTAGATTTTTGGAGTACTGCTCGTGAGTGCACTGCCCATTACAGATTACGTGTTCAGTGACCATGCCTGGTTTGAACTAATGCGGCGAGGCTTGAGCGAGGAGACTGTCCGTGTGGTCCTTTAATCGAAGGTTTCTTCAGAACCGCCTGGAACGGTGTTCCTGCTTCGAGTCTTCGTAGATGTCGATCGGCGCCCGGCACAGGTGGTGACCGCATATCGGACCAGCAAGATCGAGAAATATTGGAGGAACCCATGAAGGTGTCGTACGACAAAACGAGCGATACGCTGAGTATGATCCTGAAGGACAATACGCCCGTTGCGGAAAGCGACGAAGATAAGCCCGGCGTGATTCTGGATTATGATGTGGCGGGCAATCTTGTCTCCATTGAAATTCTGGATGCTTCCAAGCGGGTGACGGAGGCCCGGAAAGTCGAGTTCCAAACCACTGGATAGCGCCCGCCTACTTTCGGCAACTGCGCCGTCTGATCTTCGTTTCTGTCGAGAGGCATAATGAACAACTAGATTAGGTAATCGGAAAGCTACCGGCCGATCGCGCCTGTTTACGCCTCGCCCGCAGCTGACGATCCATCCCCACAGGCTGCAGACGGGTATATCTTGTTTGTCCCGCCTATCTGGTTTGTCTGGTTCATGTAGCGAAACCAACCAGCCAAGCCAGCCCCTCTCTATACAGACGTTTCCCAAAGTATCGGTGCCAAGGTATCAGACCTGGATACGCACTATGCGCCAATGGAGCGTGTGTTCGGAGAGATTATCGAGCAGAGCCGTTCGTCTTCTTAACCGGCAATGGCGTCTTTGTTTTAGTCAGGATGCGGGCGATGGATTCGATGGAGGCTCCAGTCTCGACTGCCGTCGAGCTGGCGACGTTGGTGATCAAGGCCTTCCGGTATTTCGTCGGAATCTTGAGATGCGGGTTGGTGTCAATGAGAGGCTTATTCTTCATCGCTGCGTCCCTCTTAATATGGCCAATTGTACCGCATGATGTGGGATGAGGCTTTCTCATCCTTATCAAGGTTGGCCGGGCATGATCGCTGGGCGTCTATCGAGATCCTGCGACGCGAACTGACCTGCACATGACATTTCCTGTTAAGATACACACCCCTCACCTAGATATAGCCAAGGAAACGCCAGCCATGTCGACGCCCGCACAATCGAATGCCGTACTTGTCGCGATCCGCACCCCTCGTGTGACCGTGGAGGAGCTGGAGAGTTCGCTGCAAGAGCTCACCCGTCTTGTGAAGACCCTCGGGCACCATGTCGTGGGCCAGGTGACGCAAAAACGGAGCTCCGATAAATATGCGGCGGTTCTTGGTCAGGGGAAACTCACTGAATTGGTACAGTGGACCGGTGCGCGAAACAGCGGGTCGCGTCTTGTATTCATACATTGAGACTGCAACCCAACAGCTGCGTCTCGGCTGTATGACCAGCAGAGACACTATCACGGCAGGCTGTGCACGAACCCGTATGATCCCGCCCGACTCGACCAGTTCCCCCGTTGACACTCTTGCGCTCTCGTTCGTCTCCCTCCTACAATACGATTCCTCACGAGGCTGCCATGCTCTTCTCGATTCGCCCTCACCGTCGG
>Ga0163150_10004641_pt1 | contig 18241 bp, 21 predicted proteins | sample OliLakLV19P2IB_FD_148628 | JGI IMG/M metagenome (GOLD analysis project Ga0163150, IMG submission 148628) | Freshwater microbial mat bacterial communities from Lake Vanda, McMurdo Dry Valleys, Antarctica - Oligotrophic Lake LV.19.P2.IB | ecosystem: Environmental > Aquatic > Freshwater > Lake >...
CCAGAGTTTTGCCATGCGTTCCGCTACGTATTTCTGCATGCCGTAGGGGCTTTTCGGCTGCGGTTCCATCGTCTCGACGAGCGGCATCTCCGTTTGATCACCGTACACGGAGCCAGACGATGCCGCGATGACGCGCGACACTCCGCCAAGGTGACTCGCGCGAAGCACATTGAGAAATCCCGTCACATTGACTGCGAAGGTTTCGAGCGGATGCTCGATAGAAAATTGGACGCGCGGAAGCGCGGCCTCATGGAACACATATGCCGCCCCCGCTATGACAGGAGCTATGTCGTCGTAATTGCGGATATCGAGGTCGTGATAGGTTGCCTCTCCATTGAGACGTTCATCCTTCTTGCCGCCCGCGTAATTGTCGAGCACGTGGATCTCAAAGCCGCGCACGAGCGCTTCGTCGACGATGTGCGAGCCAATAAAACCAGCACCTCCTGTCACTACTACTTTCTTTGCCATACACCCATCTTAGCAAAAACTCACGTTCCTCGCGCCGTAAGAGCGATGCGAATGGTCTGGAGTATGACGAACAGATCGAGGAGCAATGAACGATGCTTCAGATAATACAGATCGTACGAAAGTTTCGCCTTGGTCTCTACGATGTCTGCACCGTGATGAGGATGACTGTCATGACGCAGCTGCGCCCACCCCGAGAGACCTGGAGAGACAAGGTAGCGCGCATTGTAATAAGGAATACGTGCGCTGTACTGGGCCGCGAGGGCAGGCAATTCGGGGCGAGGCCCTACGAGAGAGAGGTCACCGCGAAGCACATTCCACAACTGTGGCAGCTCATCGATACGGAGCATGCGAAGTATCCTTCCTACTCTCGTCACCGTAAGAGTGCTCTTCCCCCCTGCGCCGTAGTCACCCATGTCATTGCCACTCATACTGCGAAATTTTACGATGCGGATAGGCTTCTGGAATCTTCCAACGCGCAGCTGCGTGATGAATATCTGGCCGCCGTCATCGAGTTTTATCGCCATCATCACGAAAGGATAGGCAATAAGTGAAAGTCCTCCTATGATCAGCGCCCCCATGATATCCATCAGTCGCTTGATAAGATCGTAGACGCGCGAAGCGCTCAGGTTTTGAAGCACCCACTCATAATTTATGAGTGAGAGCGGCACGCGGTCGAATACCTCCTGGTACAACTCCGACGCCTCAACGAGAGCAAAGCGATTTTTTTGAAATGCAGCATCGTAGATGATCGGAAGCGCGGCGGACACGGCTTTGTCGGAGAAATCGGCCACGAGGAAAGTCACATCTTCTTCGGCGGCCACGCGGCAGGCTTGCTGAATTACCTCGTGAGAAGGTGCCGTCGAAGTATCGACCACATAATCAAACGCAAAAGTGGCGTGCGGGTCGCGGTGTATCTCTTCTGCGAGCGCCCTCGCATCAGGCCCGTGTGCGATGAGCACGCCCTTGAGTTTCTTCGAGCGAGGCATCCGTATGAAGAGCATTCCGCGCCACGCGAATATGAGACAGAAAGAGACCGCGAGATAGAGAAGGAGAATCGTTTTCGGTGAGAGCCCAAATGAGGGGACGAAAAAGAAGAAAAGCGCAGCGATCATCATGTTTACTATCTGCGTATAAAAGATAGTCGGAATAAGCCTGCTTCGGAAAATGCGGGTATGTCTGCCATAGAGCCCTGCGAGGAAAAAAACAACGACCCATGCTGAGAAAAGGAGCGCAAAGGGCTGCAGGTGTAACATGAAGAGCTCGATGGATGGTGGTTCCAAATATCGAAGGGCAAGGGTAAGCCACAGTGAGGCCACGAAAATTGCTATGTCCCCCACAAGGAGGAGCAGATACTCCCTTTTCGGCACCAAGGTCATATTTTCATGTATCATGGCATCGACCACCGTATGAATCAAGAAACGGCTAAAAACCGTACAAAAGTGATGTTCGTCGTTACGAAGTCGAACTTCGGTGGTGCGCAGCGCTACGTCTTTGATCTCGCGACCAATTTGCCTACGAACGGCTATGACGTACTCGTCGCCACAGGATCTGCACAAGGCTCAGAGAGCGCTGGCTCGCTCATAGGCATGCTGCAGCATGCGGGCATACGCACCGTTTTCCTCCCCCACATGGCTCGTGACATATCTCCCCTGCGGGACTGGCGCACCTTTCTCTCGCTCTGGAAATTAATGCGCGACGAAAAACCCGATGTCGTACACCTCAATAGCTCGAAAGCAGGGATCCTCGGTGCCCTCACAGCTCGATTGGCAGGAGTGAGGCGCATCATTTTCACCGCGCACGGCTGGGCTTTTTGGGAAACGCGCAATTTTTTCTCTCGTGCGCTCATCTACATCATTTCCCTCAAAACGATCCTGCTCTCCCATCAAACTATCTGCATTACCAGATTCGACGCTCGCGCATTTGACCGTATTTCAGTTGCGCGGAAAAAGATCGTGCTGATACGGAATGCGGCCCGCAGCCCCGATGGCCTTCTCACCCGCGACGCAGCACGCTCACAACTCGCTCCTGACGCCGCTAAGCACGCGGGTGCGGTCTGGGTAGGTAGCGTCGGTGAACTCACCTACAATAAAAACATCCGCACAGCACTCGACGCGATCGCCCGCGCACGTAGATCACAAAGCAATCTCTTTTACGTCGTGATCGGCGATGGCGAGCAGCGCGAAAGTCTTATCAGGTATTCGAAAAAGCTTGGTCTTGAAGGCCACGTGCGCTTTGTGGGATTCGTACCAAACGCTCCCTCCATCCTCTCGGCATTCGATGTACTTCTCATACCATCTCGAAAAGAAGGGCTGCCCTATGTCGCACTCGAGGCGTCCAATGTTCCACTCGCGGTCCTCTCCAGCACGGTGGGTGGTCTTCCCGAATTGATAGAAAATGGTGTCTGCGGCGCACTGTGTGCGCCCGACGATCTTGATTGCTTCTCAGACGCTCTTGGTGAACTCGCGAGCGACGCATCACTTCGAACTCGACTCGGTAATGCGCTCAAAGCGAAAGCAACTCGCGAATTCAATTTTGAGAAAATGCTCCAGGATACTTGTGCTCTGTACTAGAACGAGTTAGATCGCGCCGATAAGCTCGGTCTCATCGCGCGCGCGGATGGTTGCGCGCGCGTTGCGACGCATCCCCATGAGCATTCCGAGTGCCGCGAATTCAGTGAGCAGATGCGAGCCGCCGTAGCTCATGAGCGGCAGCGTCGTACCCGTGATAGGCAAAAGCCCCATGTTCATGCCCACATGCACGACGAACTGCGCGAAAAAATAGACCGCGATACCTACTGCAAAGAGGGACGCAAAATTGTCAGGTGCATGGAGCGCATATCCAAGAATGCGGATAATGATGACGCCGAAAAGGAGAAGAAGGAGTATGACGCCAAAAAATCCCCACTCTTCAGCGTACGCAGCAAAGATAAAGTCCGTCTGGTACTCGGGCAAGAATTGCAGCTTTGACTGCGTGCCATATCCCACCCCCTTACCGGTGAGCTCTCCTGAACCGACCGCGATCGTCGACTGATACGCGTTGTAGCCGGTGCCGCGTATGTCTGCGAGCGGATGCAGAAAAGCTACGATACGAGCCTTTTGATAGGGCTGAAAGCCGTACTGCCAGAGGCCCCCAAACACGAGTGCTCCGAGCACGAAAAGCGTCGCGAGGTGTTTCCAAGAGATGCCGCCCACAAGCACCATGCCGAGCCAAATACTAAAGATGATAATCGCTGAACCGAAATCCGGCTGGAAGAAGACGAGTATGAAGAGCGCAAATGCATACGCTCCCGAGAGAAGAATATGCCGCACGTGCTTTATTTCGATATGACGACGCGCAAAATATTTGGCGAGCATCGCGACCAAAACGACCTTCGCCGGGTCCGAGGGCTGTACGAAAAATACACCGAGATTGAAACGATTTTGCGATCCCATGATGATAGATCCGAACGCGTAGATCAGCGCCAGAAGCGCAAGTGTCGCCAGAAAAAGTCCCACGATGACCGGAGTTCTACGCAAAAATCCGTACTCAGGAATGCTGGCGATGAGGAATGCGCCGATGCTTACCGCGATCCAAATGAGCTGTTTATCGAAGAAAATATTTTCCGAAGAAAAAGAACGCATGGTCGCGAGCCCGAGGAGCGCTATCGCGACGGCAGCCAACAGCAAGACCCAATCGATATGAGCGAGGGAGCGCACTCTCTCTTGAACTGATCTGACCGCATGCATACCTAAAAACCCCGCGGCTGTTCCGGTGCCAAAAGCGGTAGGACGACAACGCGACCGATCGATACGTTGAAACTGCTCGGCCATGTGAAAGTAATTTCTTGTTTTTCCCCGGCACCGAGAAGCGGCAGGGCCGTCTGAGACGCGGCGAAAGCATTGCCCGCTGGATCGGATACTATCGCTACGAATCGAACGTCGCGCATCCCTCTCACAGATGAATTTCGTACGCTCGCGGTCAGTCTCGGTACCGTGTTCGTATCGGATATGGCTGTATCACTGATGACGATATCGCTTGAGGTATCTTCCAATCGTTCCCATTTCGGGGAGCTGACGAACTCAAAATAGGTATGAGAAACGATCCTGCTTCCCGTATCGATTGCCGCTTCTAGAACAGGCGTGATAGAACCCGGCATGATAAAAGTCGTACCTTCCTTTTCTGCCACGAGTACGTTGCGCTCGTCATAGAGCCCAAATCGATATTTCACGGCCCTGACGCCGGCTTCGCTATTGGGATTTTGTAGGTACGCGAGCGCATTGTATGAACCATCTCTGACACGAAATGATCGAGTCCAGAGGAGTCCTGCGGGAGTGAGCGCGCGGTCGTCGAGAAGTGGGCATGGTCCACCTCGATCCGCCGCAGTCTCGGACTGATTCTGGATCCCGTCCGTACACGTAGCGGGGATGCTGAAATACCAATACGCGAGAGGTCCGCCGATAAGCGTCACGAAAAAAAGGGTCACGCCGGAAGCGTATGCCGCTTTTCTTTTGGATGCCCATGACATGAAGGAATTATACGGCAGGGGGCCGCGTCGCCCTACTCACCTCGTCATTATATAGCCTGCCGCGCATCGCATTGACGCGCCATCATCCATGTGAATAAATGCGCCCAGTCGAACGAAGGATCAAAGACCATGACTCGATTAGGTTTTGCTTTCCTGCTCACCCCGATCGCACCGATCCTGTTCCTATTATCCATTCGGTTCGGTTTCGCAATGGGTGCCGCGGAGATCGGCGCGAATGATCTGTATGCCGCTCTGGGACTGGGAGTCGTGGCGTTCATCGTATCGTATCTCATCGCGCTCACCGATCCCACCATGAAACCGGCATCAAATACGGAGGCGCCAGCAGCACCTCAGCCCCCGAAGAACGAAACACCTATTATGTAGCGTACAAAACCGAAAACGCCCCGATCGATTGACCGGGGCGTTTCCATTTTGAGCTCTCTGTGTTGGCGCCGACCTACTCTCGCCTTGCGACTACCATCGGCGCAGGAGGGCTTAACTTCCGTGTTCGGAAAGAGAACGGGTGTGACCCCTCCGCCAAAGCACCAACACAGAAAGCTCAAACGAACTTTCTGTCTGACCATTGTTACGAAAAGCGACTATCATCAAAAAAAGTATTGTTGCGCATGTTTGATTACGCGACTCCCAAATTTCCTTTCAGGAGTTCTGTCGGGGGATTAGTACACCTCGGCTCAACACATTGCTGTGCTTCCACCTGGTGCCTATCAACGTGGTCATCTCCCACGGCCCTCAAACGATTCCTTATCTTGGAGTTGGTTTCCCGCTTAGATGCTTTCAGCGGTTATCCGTTCCCGACATAGCTACGGAGCAGTGCCGTTGGTACGACAGCTCCCAGACCAGAGGTCAGTTCATTTCGGTCCTCTCGTACTAGAAACGAATCTCCTCAAGAATCAACGCCTGCAGCAGATTAAGACCAACCTGTCTCACGACGGTTTGAACCCAGCTCACGTACCTCTTTAAATGGCGAACAGCCATACCTTTGGGACCTTCTCCAGCCCCGGGATGAGATGAGCCGACATCGAGGTGCCGAACTTCGCCGTCGATTTGGACTCTTGGGCGAAACCAGCCTGTTATCCCCAGAGTAACTTTTATCCGTTAATCTTCAGTTGCATCTAATGCAAACTGTCGGTTCACTTTGCTCCGCTTTCGCGCCTGCTTGACACGTACGTCTCGCAGTCAAGCCAGCTTATGCCAATGCACTATCGTCACGGTTTCCATTCGCGACTAGCTGACCATAATAGGCTCCTCCGTTACTTTTTAGGAGGACAGCGCCCCACCGAAACTGTCCATCAGATACTGTCTTTCTCATGTTTCTCATGAGAAGTTAGAACATACAGAAACACAGGATGGTGTTGCATTGGCGACTCCACTGGAACCGAGATCCCAGCTTCAAAGTCTCCCATCTACGCTACGCAGTGCACCCGTATATCCAATACCAAATTACAGTAAAGCTTCTGGGGTCTTTTCGTCTAGCTGCAGGAAGGCGGCATCTTCACCGCCCTTGTATTTTCACCGAGCAAATCCCCGAGACAGTTCCCAACTCGTTATACCATTCGTGCGCGTCTGAACTTACCAGACAAGGAATTTCGCTCTAGGTTCCTTAAACCTTTGGACTATATCTTCACCCTCTTTTTTACAGGGGCACGGCGTGTAGTCTCTGAGGATTCGAGAAAGTGAGATTTTTTCTTGCGATTCATTCGTTCGATTTCGCGGGCAATTGCCCGTAAACCCGACTCCGTAAGATGTTGCTTATTTGCAATCATCTCCACGATTTCGGTAAATATTTCGAAGTCTTTCTGTTTCGCAGTACGCAATCTATGTTCACGAAAGAAAGGAATTACCTTACCTCGTAAGTCATTGATTGAACGCACGCAATAGCGATACAGATGTTCGGAATGATTATCGTAACGTTTGTTGACGAAAATCTTTCCGCATTCGAAATACTCTTCGAACAATTTCAGTGCGGCCAAGCTTTTTTCTCCTTGAGTTATTACAAACTCAGGAAATACCTGCCATCCACTTTTCGCTGTGTTGTTTCGAAAGATACTTATAGAAAAGCACCCTTCTCCGTCGGTAAAACCGACGATCCAACTCTCAATTTCAAGTCTTTCCTGCTGATCAATTTTCATAATCTAAGGAATATATTCACTATAGATTATACAGAATCTTTCCAGCATATAGCCATGTGTTTTAGGACCACGTGTGCATTACTACACACAGAGGCAGCTTTGGTATTTTTTTACTCTTCGCCATAATCGTCCCAGTCCTCCCGATTCCCTGCTTTAGGCAGAGAATCAAGACCTTAGGACGATTATAGTTATCGCCGACATTGACCGGGGCTTATACAATCCACCACGTACATAAATGCACGCAACGACCGTATTTGACCTTCCGGCATTGGTCAGGCATCACCCCCTATACTTCCTCTTACGAGTTTGCAGGGAGCTGTGTTTTTGGTAAACAGTCGGCTGGGAAATTTTAACTGCGGCCCTCATTGCTGAGGGCGGACCTTATCGCTAACTTACGGTCGCTTTTTTGCCGAGTTCCTTGGGGATCTCTCACTCGTTCGCCTTGGGCTACTCGCCCTGAACACCTGTGTCGGTTTGCGGTACGGTCTACACTATGTTGAAGCTTAGAAGCTTTTCTTGGAAGCGTGCTCCCTCAAATCTGTCTTGGCCGAAGCCGCCACATTTCCACTTCGCTCGGACTATAGGAACCGGATTTGCCTAGCTCCCATCCTCACGACATGAACCCCAAACCAATAAGGGGCCTGAAGTACAACACTCCGTCACTCCATCGCACATAGTGCAGGTCACGGAATATTAACCGTGTGTCCATCGCCTCCGGCATTCGCCATTGGCTTAGGACCGACTAACCCTTCGATGATCTCCATTGCGAAGGAAACCTTGTTCTTTCGGCGTGCGAGAATCTCACTCGCATTGCGGTTACTCGTGCCAACATTTTCACTTCCGTATGCTCCACCCTGGGTCACCCCTTGAGCTTCATCGCGAACGGAACGCTCTCCTACCACTTGCAGTGCCCGAAGGCACTGAAAATCCGCAGCTTCGGTAATATGCTTAGCCCCGATCATTTGTGGCGCGAAATCTCTAAGTCAGTGAGCTGTTACGCTTTCTTTGAATGGTGGCTGCTTCTAAGCCAACATCCTGACTGTCTGGGAAATTTCACCTCCTTGCTTGCACTGAGCATATATTTAGGGACCTTAGCTGGCGGTCTGGGCTGTTTCCCTTTTGACGTATGGAGCTTCGCCCCCATCGTCTAACTGCCGCGCTGTGACCTCTGGTATTCGGAGTTTGATAGGACTCGCGACCTTTCGGTCTGTCGAGTCCTTCCAGTGCTCTACCCCCAAAGGGAACACGCGACGCAAGCCCGAAAGCTCTTTCGGAGAGAACCAGCTATTACCGGGTTCGATAAGCTTTTCACTCCAACCCACAAGTCATCCCAAGATGTTGAACAATCTACGGGTTCGGACCTCCATCTGTATTTCTACAAACTTCATCCTGCTCATGGGTAGCTCACCCGGCTTCGGGTCTGATACGTACGACAAACGCGCTATTCACACTCGCTTTCGCTGCGGCTCCACCCGAAAGGGCTTAGCCAAGCCGTACGCATCAACTCGTTGGCTCATTCTTCAATAGGCACGCCGTCGAGGACATTGCTGCCCTCTTCGACTCCTTGTAGACATGTGGTTTCAGTTCTATTTCACTCCCCTCACCGGGGTTCTTTTCACCTTTCCCTCACGGTACTAGTTCACTATCGATCTGAAGAAGTATGTAGCCTTACCGGTTAGTTCCGGCAAATTCACCCGAGCTATTCGTGTCTCGAGATACTCAAGAACTACAGCCATAGAGATGCTTTGATTTCGAGTACGGGGCTATTACCCTCTGGGGCCAGACTTCCCAGTCTGTTCCTCTATCTCAGCATTTTGTAACTCTACCTATTGCTAGCGCTGTAGCCTTATGACCCCCATACCCAAAATCGGTATATGAACTTTCGTTCATATCTCGATTTTGAGGCTGAGTTTGGGCTCCTCCCGTTTCGCTCGCCGCTACTAAGGGAATAACTATTGTTCTCTTTTCCTCCAGGTACTGAAATGTTTTACTTCCCTGGGTAAGCTCTCTTGGGCGTTTAAGCCAAGAGTCATCAAGGTTTACTCGATGGGGTTTCCCCATTCGGAAATCTCCGGATCGTAGATTGCTAAGCATCTCCCCGAAGCATATCGCCGCTATGCCGCGTCCTTCGTCGCCTTCTTCAGTCTAGGCATCCACCACACGCCCTTACTCAGAACTCCTGTAAAGGAAATCTGAGAATCCGCGTAACTTACTGCCTCGTCGTCTACAAACGACGAGACCATGCACCTTTCTTCTTTCGAAGAAAGGATTTGTTTCTTTGCTCGCCCTTTTCCGCCGCATGCGAAATCGGGACGATTGTACAATTTTTTCCTGCATTCCGACCAGGAAAGACCTCCCCTGATTTTGAGGCCAGAGGGAGAACCTAGTCGAAACGTTTTAATTTTTTGATGTCGAATTTCTTCACGCGGTTTGACCCGCGCTTCAAAACTCTTATCGCTTTTCGTATGTCAACGATCAGCGTATGTGTGTTTGCCCCTCTCGGGGCGTGAAAAAGGCCGCTTTCGGCGGCCACTCGTATGCATGGGTTGCCCCACCGCTTACGGTTGCCGTCTAGTCGTACCTGTTTCCGAACACATACGTCTGCGGAGTATAGACGAGGCTCTATAGCGTGTCAAATTCTGGCCCCAAATAAGGCTAGAGTGGATATCGAGTGGATAACATGTGGATAATTAGTCAGCAGTAGAGCCGCAAAAGGGCTCCTGCAGGAGCCCTTTTTCACCGCCATTATGCGAATTATTGCTGGTTGCCGCTCTGACCCTGCTCTTTCTTCATGCCTGCCTCAGAATTCTTTTGCTGATCCTTTGCCATATGGTCCTGCTTCTGATTCTGGCCCTTCTGCTGGTCGTTGGAATTAGACGAAGTGTTCTTATTGTTATGGGTCATAATGACATTTTATATTGCTAAGTTACGAGTATCCTTTTCTCGAGCTGCTTACAAAAACAAACCACATGCTTGGCGAGTAATGTCGACCATTTCCCCAATACTCTTTGTACAGGATTGGGGATGAAGCTCGGATTAATCAGAGCTCCGGGATTTCATGATGACAAAATCACCTGTATTTGAGAAAGTGTGTAGCTTTTTCAAGATCCTCGGGAGAAGTGATCTGTATCCACTCTGTCGCTTTGACGGCTGTGAAAGGAATCTTGCCGGAAACGGATGCCGCTACGACTGTCTGCGGAAGACCGTACTCGTCACTGCCCTCAGCTTTCGCAACAAGAGGATAATCAAACAATCGCATATCGAGTGAAAAGAGATTGGTTCCGACAAGTCCCGCTTTACCGTGGTGGGAACCCTCTTCTATGGAAAGAATCTTGTCGTGCGTATCGGTAATGACACACCCTCCCGCATCCATGTGCTCGGTCTCCTGTACGAGCATCGTCCAGCCCTGAATTGCGATACAGCGATCAATCTCGGCTTTGCTATACATATCGTCACCCATCATCACGAGGAACTCCTCTTTTAGGAGCGGTTTCGCGAGCCACAGAGCTCCCGCCGTACCGTCAAGTTTTTCCTGCTCTATATAAAGGATGCTTTTATCCTTGTAGCTTCCCCCAAAGCGGTCATGGATCTTCCCACCCATATACCCGACAATAATGATGATCTCATTTATATCGTACGGAAGAGCCTCGAATTTGTATTCAAGGAGGGTCTTGCCGTTCACCTCGAGAAGTGGCTTTGGGGTGCCCGCTGTCAGCTCACCCATCCGCGTACCTCTACCTGCTGCGAGAATTACTGCCTGCATTGATGCAGTTTAGCAAACGACACGGCCGCTCCCTAGGGAGCGGCCGTGTGAGGGACGAAAAGACTTGTTAGCGATCGTAATGCGCTATTTCTCCACGGACGCGTTCTATCGTGCGAGCCGCTGCTTCCTTGCCTCCGAGACCGAATGCAAGACCGAAAGCGAGCGATGCTGCTACGACGAATCCGGTAAAGATCGTCTGCACGAATTCCGTTGCAACTCCGAGCTGATTGAGCGCAGCGAGAACTGCCGTGACCCATATAGCGTACTTCGCTACCGTTCCGGCGAGGTTCGCACCGTGCGCTCCTGCTGCACGCGCGGAACCCGATACCAAGTTCTTCACCACCTCTGCAACGACTGCTCCGAGGATCAAGATGAGTGCTGCCACGATGACCTGTGGGAGGTAGAGCAAGACCACGGTCTGGAGGAAGATCGTGACGCGAGTAAGACCCAATATCTCAAGCGATGCCACGAGGAACACGAGTATGACGAACCACATGACGAGCGTGCCAAGCAGTCGTCCGACATCGAGATTGAAGCCTGCACCCTTGGCCGCATCATTAAGACCTGCTGCTTTCACCGCATCGTCGATGCGAAGGACGCGCACCACTTCCACTACTACCCGGTAGAGGATGACACCGATTATCCAGCCGATGACGAAGACGATCACCGCAGCAAGGATCGCCGGGAGATACGCAGCCACCGTGTACCAAAGATCATAGAACGATCCTTGGACGGCACCTGCAGATTGCGAAACTATCATAGTTCTTTATATATAATTTTAATAAGTGTAATAACGGTTCGACCCGTTGCCTTCATGATAGCAACGCTCTCGACCCGGGAGGTAGGGCAATATGCCCCGTGTGGATAGGTCTTAAAACCCAAAACGGCTCAGATGAGCCGTTCTTTTAGAGCATCCTGGTCTTATCGAGCAAGACCACGTGGGGAAAATCCAGAGTATCGCGCATGAGCTTGTCTTGAATGGTCAGACGGTAACGGAATTCAGGTGTGGTAAATGCGGCATACCGTATCTCGCGACCGAAAGTCGGCTCCAACTGACGGATAGTGGTCTCGAGCCGGCGTTCATTGAGGGTATCGAGAGCGATAATGAGATCGGCCGGACGCGAAGAATCTCCCATGAAAGCACCTGAAAGAATGACTGCTGATACCTTGCCCGAACGCTTGAGCGCACCCACGATAGTGTCGTACCGTATGGGCGAGACCTCGTGTACAAAGCCTGATACCGCGCGCAAATGTCTGAATCCTGCGTCCACTATCCATGTCGGGACCTTTTGTTTCGCCTTCACCTCTTTCTGACCGCCCGCCACGAGTATGGAAAGTGTCTTTCCCTTTTTGAGAATACCCATTCGCTCGAGTCCTTGTATCTCTTTTGTCGCATTCACGAGCGAGACTCCCGCGCGACGCGCAGCCAATGCTGCAGTGAATGGCTCTCCCTGGTTAAAAACAAAAACGCGTAAGATCTTTGAGCGCGGTTGGCTTCCGATAAAAGTCCCGAGGAAGTCGTCTTTCATATACGTTGATAGTAGCACCCGTACTCTCACGACTACCCGACCTGTGGATAGTGGATAGATATCCACAATTGAGGTAACGACGCCCTAATAGTAGAGTGCGTGGAGTCGAGTGATGCATTTTCATCGAAATAAGGGGAGGAGTCGTTGCAGCAACTGCCACTGCCTGAAGATCGGCAAGCACATCCGATCGTTCGCAAAGTCCGCGAGACTTTCTTGAATATCAGCGACACGGCGAACATGACCGTTGATAACATGCAGCGCGTGATCGCTGCAGCACAAGAGCTGGGCTACATCCCGACACGGGAATTCCCCGACTCAGCGACACATAAGCCTTGGACGATGACCGTGGGCGAATTCATCGAAGGATATTTTCGCCCCAACTTCAAAGTAGTTGCTTCATCCGTCGCGGCCTGAACTGCTGCGCGAACACCCACGAGCCCGGCATGCGCGCCGGGCTTATTTTTTTCTTACGACCGCGTCGGTAAATCGTACCGCTCGAGAAACCTGAGAAACCTCGTGCACCCGGACTATGTCGGCTCCTCTTTCGATACAGAGTGTCACGGCAGCGAGAGTTCCTTCAAGACGATCTTCCGGAGGAAGATCGAGCGTGTAGCCGACAAACGATTTTCTCGATGGTCCTACAAGGATCGGTAAACCGAGCTCTTTTAATTCTGCGAGGCGCCGAACTATCTCCAGATTTTGCTCAACTGTTTTGCCGAATCCAATACCGGGATCGAGGATTATGTTTTCTTTTTTTATACCAGCGGCCAGTCCTGCATCCACAGCATCCTGCAGTTCTTTCTTAATATCGGTGAGTAGTTCTGCATACTCGACGTGTACGTATCTACCGCCAAGCTTCTCGTTTTGACTCTCTTCACTCTCATTGCTGCGGTTGTGCATAAGCACGATATGCGCACCCGTTTCCCCAACTACTTTTAATATCTCCGGCTCTCTCCTCCCCGCCCATACGTCGTTGATGATGGTCGCACCGGCAACTACTGCCTGACGAGCCACCTCTGCTTTATAGGTATCGATAGAGAGAGGGATGTCGACGCTTTGCGAGAGGCCTTGTATGACAGGTATGACGCGATCCAATTCCTCTTCGAGTGAAATCGGCTCAGAGCCTGGCCGTGTCGACTCGCCACCAATGTCGAGAATATCGGCACCTTCTGCCGCCATGCGCTGCCCCCGTTCTACCGCCTCTTTCACGCTCATAATGCCGTCGCCTGAGAAAGAATCTGGTGTCGCATTTACGATACCCATCACGTATGTCTTAAAGCCCCAATCGAATTTCATAACTGCTCATTGGCAAGCCAGATATATTGCGACTGGTCTGCGATGTCGTCCCACAGATCGATGATGGGGCGGCGAAGTGCGGGATGGAGATGGAACGATGCTATCTCTTCGAGCGGCATCATCACGAATCCCCTTTCATGCATTCGCGGATGTGGGATCGATAGCTCGGGAGTTTCCAATATCATGTCTTCGTACAGAAGAATATCAATGTCGATAGGTCGTGGCTGATTGTGCGTGTCGGGCAGCCTGCCGAGCGCCTTCTCTATCTCCTTCACATGCGCAAGCAGATCATGCGGCGCTAGCTGTGTCTTGCCGCTCACCACCATATTGTAGAAACGTGGCTGCTGCGTCACATACATCGGCTCGCTCTCGTAAACCTTCGACTTTTTCTCTATCGTGACTTCAGGAAGTAGAGCCTCGAGGGCACGACGCAGATTGTCAGGGCGATTGCCCATATTGCTACCAAGCGCGAGGAAAATCGTGTTCACACGTGCATGGTATATCGAGTACAAAAGAAAACAACGACCTTGCGGGTCGTTGTTCTCAAGAGAAACGTGCCTGTTACTTGAGAGTAACCTGTCACACATACTTTTCTGTTGAAAAGTTGCGCGACCCCGCCTCGCAGCCAAGCTGCTCCGGCTGAAAGTTACTTCAACGTAACCTGTCACACATACTTTTCTGTTGAAAAGTTGCGCGACCCCGCCTCGCAGCCAAGCTGCTCCGGCTGAAAGTTACTTCAACGTAACCTGTCACACATACTTTTCTGTTGAAAAGTTGCGCGACCCCGCCTCGCAGCCAAGCTGCTCCGGCTGAAAGTTACTTCAACGTAACTTTCCCTCCCGCTGCTTCTATCTTCGCTTTCCATGCCTCGGCGTCTTCCTTCTTCACGCCGGTCTTCATCATGACAGGAGCCGATTCGACCATCGTCTTGGATTCGGAGAGGCCGAGTGCCAATACCTCCTTCACCACCTTGATGACCGCGATCTTCTGCTCTCCCATGGCGGTGAGTTCGACATCGAACTCTGCCTTCTCTTCTTCTGCAGCGGCTGCTGGACCTGCTGCCGCTACTGCGGTCGCAGATACGCCCCACTTCTCTTCGATGGCCTTCACGAGCGTGTTGAGCTCGAGAACTGTCATCTTTTCTACTGCTTCGATTATCTGTTCGTTGTTCATAGGTAATATAATGCGCTATTAATTCTTTGTCTTTGCCACCTCGCTGAGTGCGATCGCAAATCTGCTGCGAGGTGAGTTGATCACCTGCGCAAACATACCGCGGAGCACTTGCATCGAAGGGATCGTCGCTATCATCTGCATCTCTGATTGTCCGACGAGCTTTCCTTCAAAGAGTCCGCCCAAGATGGTGATCTTGTCCGCGAACTTCTTTCCGTACTCATGCATGAGACGGGCCGCCACGGTGGCATCTCCTTCGCCTCCGTAGGCTACTGCGACCTCTCCCTCGAGCGGAAAGTCTTCGGCATTGTGGCCGAGGCTTGTCAGCGCGCGACGAATAAGCGTCTTCTTCGCGACAAAGTATCTTACTTTTTCAGCGCGAAGCGCTCTTCGCATGACGCTCTCTTCCGACACCAGAACCTTCGAGAAATGCACGAGGACGCTGGATGTCGAATTCTTAAAGGCATCGGCAAGCTTGTCGATGACTACTGCTTTGTCTGCTTTCGTTTTTGCCATAGCTATACAGCTATTATCTAACCAAGGCTGGGGTTACCCCCGAGAGTTTTCGACCTCAGCAAGACTGACGTTCGTCCACATAATAATCTGACGAACTGCCCGCTTTCTCTGGCCTTGTGGGAGGCATAGTACAGGAGCGGTGCCAAAGGTCAAATGGGGCTCTCAACGAGGCGCATGCGAGCGCGAAAGACCTCGCTCATGCACGTAAACGAGCCGAGGAATTCGATGTCGACCCCGTTTTCTAGTTCCCACGTTAGTCTACAGACGCCGGTGTATACCGGCGTTTGACTTTTATACCTATTCATGCTATTATAGTAGGTAGTCATAAAAAAAGCGTTGTGGAGGTGTCAGTAGCCGTCGTATCACAATCAACAAACGGAGCTGACCTATGTCTGCCCAATCACCGAAAGCTTTGGTGCGCAGCTACTTCGTGCACTCGACCAAAGGCATGTCCCCTGCTATCCAGCGGGTCATACTCGAAGACGTGGACAATCTCCTGACTGGCGGACGCGGAGAATACCTCGAGCGCCAGGAGGACTTGAGAAAAGATTTTCTCACGATCTGCGAATCCTGTCTGGCGACTGAATTTCTGCATCCGGAAGTGAGGGTGTTATGCCCACAGACCTGAGTCCCCCGATCCCGCGATGGCTCATACCACCGCGTGCGGAGGAGGTGGCCGAGGTCCGCAGCAGGATCAATACACTCTTCCGCCGACAACGCCTTGTGCGCTCGATCGCGCACAAGGCAATCGACTCTTCGTTTTCCGGCACGTATGCACGCGCATGGATCCTTTACACGGTACTCAGCGATGAGAACCGCGCAAAGATCGATGAAGCCTGCGGACGTACCATTGTTCTGTTCCCAGCGATGCTATGAGCGCCCCCTCACTGCGTCGCTGGAGTGCCCCATCTGAGGAAACTCGGATGGGGCACAGTTTTTTTGTACTTCTTATTTAAGCGGTTCGAGCATCCGCGAAGCCGCCGCGGCTACCTGCTGCTCTCGCGTTTCTGCTGCCGTAACGATATTGACCGCATACGTGACGCCAAAACTCACACTTATGAATACGAAAAAGCCTATCAAGGAGCGCAAAAAAGAGCTCGTAGGAGTCGGCCTCATATCGATATTATACTGTATACATGTACCGGCGCGCATGCCTCCTCCTCGTTGTGCTTCTATTCCCCCTTACCGCATACGGCGCAGGGTCGGGATTCCCCGCGCAATCCCTCTGGCTTTCCGACAGTGATCCCAGCGTCGGGGAGCGTATCCAGATATTCGCCATTCTTTACAACGGCACCGACGAAGCCCTCAGCGGCACGGTCACTTTTCTCGTGGATACAAGAATGCACGAATCAAAAACCGTCGCTCTCAAGGCGAGTGAAAGCCGTATTATCTCCTCGTCGTGGACAGCTGCTGGGGGCGAACATGCGTTCAGTGCTCGATTTGCGATCGACGGACAAGATGCCGAGGCAGCGCAGGTGAGCTCCATCGCATCGGCGAAAGTCTCAACCCCGCCCTCGCAGGTACAGCAAACCATCACTGAAGCCAAAGACATCGGCACAAAGCTCGCGTCCACTTCTCTCCCGTTAGTCTCGAAAGTGGGCAAGACGATATTCGATACGACAGAGTCGATGCGCAATGCAGGGATCGCATACCTGGAAGGAAAATCTGGCCGCAAACCGCAAGTGCTCGGCACTACGACCACCAATGTGAGCGGCTTTGAAAGCGCAGAGGGAGAAGAACCGGCAAACAGATCATTCATGCAGACAGCGTCAGCCGCCATCCTCGTGATGTTCCGCTCCATGTGGCTCTTCTACCCTATCTTCGTAGGCTTCCTGCTTCTCATCTTCCGCTGGCTCTACAAATGGGTCACGAAACCTCGATTTTAGATATCTTTTTGAACACGAACTGCACCAGTCTTTGTTTCTTTCTTCTTTGTTTATAATGTGAAAATCATCACATACATAATAATTATGCGACCGCGAAGTTATTATGTATGACGTTAAGGACTGTAGGTCCAGGGTAAGACGACATATGTACTTGGGGGCGGACTTGTGACAGTCGCCCCTGACAGTGCGCTGCTTTCAAAATAGAGATCAAAAAGAGTTGAGTCGTCATCGAATGCCGGTCCAGAGCGGTGTTCCCATATCACGAAGAAGAACTGCTCCCCTACTGTAGGCGTCGGAATACTTTCTGATACCGCAGTTGCGAGCGCCTTACCGAATGTGTGTCCGGTGAGTTGCGTCGAGCTTCCCACCGTGCCGCGATACAGAGCACCGAATCGAGAGACACCAAAGGTGCTGCCGGTGATGAATCTTGAGAGGTACGCGCAGCTGCCATCCCCCGGGTCAAACGAAGCGTTTGCCACGACGAGATTTGCGGATGAGCCGCAATACACGCCAGATGCGGGTAACCCTCTGCTGTTTTCGCCTCCTGCCGTACCCCAGAGAGTTCCTCCCCCAAGCCACGCGCCGTAGCTGTCGGTACTCTGCCAGCTTGATGCGAGCGAGCCATCGCTAGCAGCAACCTTCCTTTCCATGGAGAGCGGCGAATAGAGGTTTGGTAATCCCGACTGATTCGAACCGAGCTGAGCCAACAATTCTCCGGCGCACCATCCTGCGCACACACCAGCCGCAGGCGTTTTGTCGATTATCGTCGAAGCAGACCCGTCGTCCCATGCGAGCGATAGTTCTTCTCCGGATGTCGTCGACAGCGACGAAAAAGATGTGACTATTTTGTTCAATCCCGAGAACGGTGCGCTCGTTTGCTCTACTATAAGAATAGTATTCGCTGCCAAAGTGCTTGATAGTGCAATGGATCCGGCTGCACGAGCTACAACAATATGAGA
>Ga0163150_10004642_pt1 | contig 18241 bp, 16 predicted proteins | sample OliLakLV19P2IB_FD_148628 | JGI IMG/M metagenome (GOLD analysis project Ga0163150, IMG submission 148628) | Freshwater microbial mat bacterial communities from Lake Vanda, McMurdo Dry Valleys, Antarctica - Oligotrophic Lake LV.19.P2.IB | ecosystem: Environmental > Aquatic > Freshwater > Lake >...
TTCCAAATACGGCGTTAGGGAAGAAGCCCATTTGGACTGCGGCGGCCCCCAAGGCGCCGCTTTGGCTGTGCTCGCGAGTGGACTGCACAAGCGAACGGCAACGAATTCGAATCAGTTTCCCCCACCGCGAACGACAAGGTCATCGAGATATATAGGCGCGTGATCGCTGCGGTACATTTTTCACGATGCGTTCGCAATAATGCTGGGGGTGGTTTGTTGAACATAAACAGCCAAAGCGGTAGCTGCGCTTAGTCCCGTCGCGATTCGCAGTTCGACAGCGCAACCCTTTGTATACTACGCACGTAGTAATCGCTCCGGCTCCCGCTCCGCAACCGCAATCCAAATAGCGCTCGTTCCAAATACGGCGTTAGGGAAGAAGCCCATTTGGACTGCGGCGGCCCCCAAGGCGCCGCTTTGGCTGTGCTCGCGAGTGGACTGCACAAGCGAACGGCAACGGATTCGATTCAGTTTCCCCCACCGCGAACGCATGGGTTGTTCCCTTCCTTGCCAACTGGAAAATTGTTCGCAGTCTGCGGTTCCCTTATGTCATTCGTTCACAAACATCACCTTATTCGAAAACGCGGCGCGATCTCGGATCATGGTCATGGCGTCGAGTAATTGCGGCAACCCCACGCGGTGGGTGATGAGCGGTTTCACATCCAGTTTTCCGTTTGCCATGTATTCGAGCGATTGTTTCCAATCATCATCAGGTCCGTCAGGATTAAACGATGAATTCCAAGAACCCACTACACGGAGTTGTTTGCGCAGGATCGCCCAATAGTTTTGTTTGGCGAGGTGAATGTCTCCCGCCGGATTGCCGAGCAGCACCACACGCGCGAAAGGCGCGGCGGCGTGCATGCATTGTTCAAGCGCGGCGGCGCTGCCGGAGGCTTCGATGACGAGGCTCGGAAGGGGTGCAATGGACGGAATGGACGAGATGGACTCGCCCGGTGACGCTGCGACTGTTTGCACGGGTTTATAGGTGTCCGCAAAGTCTAGTTGCTTTGCGAATTCGAGTTTTCGCCCGTCGATATCCGCGAGGGTTATTTTTCTGGCGCCCAGCGCGCGCGCCCAAAGCGCTACAAGCAAGCCGATTGGCCCAGCGCCGAAAATGAGGACATCGTCCCCAGATTTCATTTCGCCTTGTCGCAGGGCATGTAGCGCGACGGCCGCAGGTTCGGTCATGGCCGCTTCTTCGATGGAAACATTTCCGGGCACGGAAACCACGTTCCATGCTGGCGCGCACACATACTCCGCAAATGCGCCGTTCGACCGCGAGCCGAGATAATCGTAATTGGCGCACAGCGCGAACTCGCCGATGTCGCACATCGGACATGCGCGACACGGGATCAATGGAAAGATTGTCGCGCGTCTGCCGAGAAGCTTTCGATCAACGTCATCACCGACCGCAACGATTTCGCCCGCGAACTCGTGGCCCGGTATCAGCGGAAACCGGTACGTCCCGGTCTTGAACACACGCGGGATGTCGGAGCCGCACACGCCGCAAGCGCCCACGCGCACGAGCACTTCGCCCGCGCGCGGGGAAGGGTCATTTATTTGCTCGCACCGGAGATCGCCGATGGCGTGGAGTACACATGCTTGCATGAATCGTATTGTAACAATTGGTTCTGCGCCGAGTGCAATCAAATTGCGGGTGCGGATGGAATTTGAAAATAGTCGAGAACCCGTTATAGCCGAAGTGAAAGCGGCAGCTAACGCAGCCGCACTCCAAGGCGCTTCGCGCGAATTATAGGGTTTCTACCGTGATGTTCGTATTGGTATAAATGCAGATGTCGGCGGCGGTGAGAAGGCTTTCGCGAACGAGGTTTTCCGCGTCGAGCGAGGTATGCTTGATCAGCGCGCGCGCGGCGGCCAATGCGAACGGTCCGCCGGAGCCTATAGACATGATGCCGTCTTCCGGCTCAATGATTTCGCCGCTGCCCGCGACAATGAGCGACGTGTCCGCGTCGCACACGGCCAGGAGGGCTTCAAGGTTTCGCAGATACTTGTCGGTGCGCCATTCCTTGCCCAGCTCGACAGCCGCGCGCACAAGGTTCTTGTTGTATTCGTTCAGCTTCGCTTCGAACTTGTCGAACAGCGTGAATGCATCCGAAACCGACCCCGCGAACCCCGCGAGCACCCGGCCCTCAGCCAGCCGCCGCACCTTCGATGCGTTATGCTTCATCACGGTATTGCCGATGGTCACTTGGCCATCGCCGCCCAGCGCGACTTTGCCGTCGCGCCGAACTCCGATGACGGTGGTGGCATGCAAATCTTTCAATGAAAACTCCAAACGGCGGGAACGACGTCCCGCGCGGGGTAGGGCTAAAAAAAGTCCCAGATGGCCTGGCCACCTTTCGGGTCTTCGCCTTTGTTTTTACCGTCGTCCGCGGTCGCGGGTTCGGGAACGGAATCGACCAATTCGATTTCTTCAGCTTCCGCTTCGGAGAAACTCTCGTCCCTCTCGTACTCGACTGCCGCGGCGTCTCGGTCCGCCTCGAATGCCGGTGAAACTGGTTCGGGCTCATGCCGAATGGCTACGGCTTCAGGCGTGGCGGCATCCACGATCGGGACGCGTTTTTTCCGGCCGCGCTTGGGCCTGCCGGCATTTGCCGCAGCTTCCGCGGCGTAGTCATAGCCCGGCTCAAGGTAAAAAATATAGTCCACCGGTTCGCGCAATAGCTTGGCGATCTTGAGGCAGATGACAATGGACGGGTTCAAGCGCCCTTTTTCGATCGCGATGATCGTCTGCCGGGTAATGCCGACGTCCCGCGCCAGTGCGGACTGGCGAACGTCAAGGCGTTCGCGCAGCTCTTTCACACGGTTCCGCAACGGGGTATTCTTCAGCATGCGTTGAAGCATACTGGGATGCGCATAAAACAATCAAGGGCAGGCGTCAAAAAAAGTAGACCGGGGCACGTGCGAGCGCGGTCCGTTGTGATGTGGGAAACGGAACTCTGGCCACAAGGAGGCAGGGCATGAACTCTGATGTGTTTGCGGCGACCCCGGAACCTCCGTACTACGCTGTCGTCTTCTCTTCGGCGCGGACCGAGGGTGACAAGGGCTACGCAGTCATGGCTGAGCGGATGGATGCCCTGGCGCGAGAGCAACCCGGATATCTGGGTATTGAGAGCGCGCGAGGGGCGGATGGGTTCGGGATCACGGTTTCGTACTGGGAATCCCTCGAGGCTATTGCGGCATGGCGGTCGAATGCCGAGCATCAGGTGGCGCAGGAAAACGGTAAACGAATCTGGTACGGCCATTTCGAATTGCGCATTGCGCGGGTCGAACGCGCGTACGGAATGATTCAGAAAGATCGCGCGACAAATTGACTGCCATCCGCCTCTGTAGTTTCCGGATCGCGCCATGGAAACACCCATCCTGTCCAAGCATGTGCCAAGACCTCTCGACGGCTGCTTCGCGCAACCAACTAATTCCGCCCACGAAATGGGCAAGCGGCTAACGCGTGCGTTGCTTGCGATGTTTCAAATTGCGAAGGCTTCGCTAAGAATGCACATATCCGGGGCGTGCGAGACCGGTTGCGGTATATGAACGGCGCGCCATTGGACATAACGCAACGTGTTTACGGTCTTTTGAAAAGCCAGACGTTCCCGAAGCGGCACGCACGATTTCCTCTTGGCTTCTGCGCACCGCAGTCTCATTCCTGGCGTCATTGGCGGAAGTTCGCGCGCAATTTTGGGAGCGTTCGAGTCCCCCGCTTGAGTTTGAAACATGCCGCTCAAGGGATGTTGTGCGAAATATCAAAAATAACGTGCTGCATTCTGAAACGCCGTATTCCGGCCAAATCAAAAAACGCCGCGCCCAGACTTCCTGGTGCGCGGCGCGTGGAATTTCGATGCACTACTGCTTTTTAGTCGCGTCTGTTTCAGTGCGGGCGGGCGGCAACGCCGGGGAATCCTTGCTCAGTTTCTGCACGAGGTCTGGCCGCAGTTGAAGCTGTTTCTCGAGGTCGAGGTACACCCGCACCTTCGTGGGGTCGCCAGTAATCGAGCCGCAGAATTCGCTCACGGCCCGACCGCCTTTCTGCGCGAGCAACATCTCCTTGATACGCGGTCCGGCTTCTGTCATCGACCCGTCCTGGCCCGGAAGCATCTCTACGAGCTTGATAATGTGGAACCCTGCTTCGCTTTCAACGACATCGCTGACCTGTTCGGGTTTCATGGTAGCGACCGCATCGCGAATGAATGGGGGAAATTCCGACGCGGGCATCATTGTCCCCTTGTCCTTATACGTGCCTTCGGACAAATCGCGCGCAATTCCCTCGAAACTCTGGCCCGAACGGATTCGGGCCAAAGCGCCATCCGCTTTTTTTCGCGCCGCTTCCTTTAGTTTTGGGGTAGAGTTTTTAGTCGCGCTGATAAAAATCTGTTTGAGATGGAGCATATCGGGGCGTCGCGTGAGGTTTTTGTTCGCATCGAACCACTTGGCCACCTCTGCGTCCGACACCGTAATGCCCTTTTCCTTGATCAGCGCGTCGCGGACAGCATCGACCATCATTGCCTTACGAAGTTCTGCCTGGGCCTCGTCGCGCGTAGTGTTTGCGCGTTCGAGCACAACGTCGTCCGAAGGCGGGGTTTCCCCAGGTTTCGTCATGCGCTGCTTCAAATCATCGAATTCCGTTTTCCATTTGGCTTGAAGCTCCGCGTCGGACACGGAAATCTTGCGCCGGAGCGCTTCCTGATAAAGGACTTCCCGCTCGACGAGAACTCTTAACGAATTGATGGCGATGCCGAGGCGCTCATCATCCGGAACATTTGAACCGCCATGCGCGACCGCCCAGCGCATCATTTCGCCCATGTACAAATCGCGAAAAACGCGCGCGGGAATGGGTACGCTATTGACCACCGCCACTGGTCCGTCCGGCACAGATTTAAGCACGACGTCCATGTTGCCCAAATCAGGGGCCTGCGCCCACGCGCAGTAAGAAGCGCCAAGCGCCAACACGGCGGATACGAAAACTCCGCGAAATGTCATTGCTGTTCATCTCCCGAGGGAACTGGGGGCGATTCGCTGTCTGCCCCTGGCGGCCCGAGCCGCATGTTCCGTTTAGGCTTCAATTCCGGACCGGCAACCTGCTGGATTACATGCACTAAAAAAAATGCGGCGAGATACGCCACGATAAACGTCAGACCGACGCGGTATACAATTTCCACTGCGGCCGCGCCCGACCAAAGCACGCAGGCCACGAGCACGACCAAGCCAAAAAACGCGCCGGAAACCAACCCGACGCGGTCCTTGTCCATGTGCAAGATAAGGCGCGCACGGCGCGCTGCACCCGATTCTGGCATGAGGAGATGGTAGCACACCCGGCGGAGCGAGAGCACGCTGTGGGCTTGGTGGACTTAGTGGACTTAGTGGACTCGGTGGACTTAGTGGACACAGTGGACGGCTGGCATCGAAGCGAAGCGATTGAGGTCTACCGAGTCCACCAAGTCCACAAATTTACCCCAGCCCCAGCATCGACTCCATCACCTTCCAATCGCCATCGAACACGTGTCGAAGCACCTCGAATCCCTCCGTCCTCACCCGAACTTCGCTGAATTCTCCCCGGAACCCTTCCCCGCGGTTATGCCCAAAAAACGTGCCGGTAGTGAGATGCACCAGATTCGCGTAGCGGGGGTCGCGCACGTGGCTAAAGCGATGCACGTGGCCCGCAATGTACAGAATCCGTTTGCCGGATTCGCCGAGGACATCGCGAAGGGCATCCGCATTGCGCAATTGGCGTTGAGGCGTCAATTCGTAAGACGCAGTACGCGCGAGCAGCGGGTAATGCCCCGCGACAATCATCGGTTCGGGCGCGGCGCCGACCAACGCGCGCACTCGGGCGATTTCCGCGTCGGTGATGCGTCCGCGCGAGGAAACCATGTTGGGACATGCAGTCGGCACGAGGATGAGGGGCGTGCCACCGGGTAACGTGTTGCGCGATGGGCATTCATTCATATACGACTGAAAATGCTGCTCGAACCGCCGCGCGCGCAGCGATTCGAAGGTATAGACATCGTGATTGCCGGGCAACAGATGAATTGCGAATCCCCGGTCGCGCACCGCATCCACAAACTTTCGTGCGCGCGTAAACTCCGCATCGAGCGATGTCGAACTGAAATCGCCGGTGAAAAGCAGTGACTTCGCACCGGTGCCTTCGAGCGCATCAATGAACGGCTCGGCATTGTCCATGGCAAAATGCTTGCCGCGCCGCAACCACACATTCGCATTGCCAAGGATGCGTTTGTTCAGCAGATGCAATGGATTCCAGGTTACGTGCCAAAAATGCAGATCGGCAACGTGCAACAGCACATCGCGCGGCGTCGCGTTAGTTTCCGGCATTCGCGCCTACTGAAGCGCGGCGAGCACGGATTCGGGCGCAACGCCGCCCGTGAATAGCACAGCATCCGCGTCCTTGCCCGTTACCATTGCGTAGGACTCCGCAGCGGCGTTCCAAGCTTTGCCGTCGAAAATTGCCAGCGCATTCGGAGCAACCAACACCGATGCCGTCGTGACATCGCCGAGTGACCGGATGGATGGAATATACGGGCCCGCGGCCCAAGACGCATCGTCGTCGGGATCAAAATTGTTCGCGTCGATCAACACATGCGCGACGCCGCCATCCACCGCCGCTGCGAAGAGCGCCCAGATACCTGCATCGCCGATGCCCAGCACGTCCACGGGACCGCGAGTATACTCGCCCGTGCGCGCGACGGCGATCGCAGTCAGCACGTCCTGCACGCGATACGCGGTGTCCGTCGGCAAAAATGTATCCGGGAAGCTTTTTTCCAACCGCTCCGTGCGCTTCGTCGCGGCATGATGCTCGCCGGTCAGGAACGCGTCGAACGTGAGCACTGCGCGCCCATCCGCGAGCAATGCCTGAATTAGCGCGCCGGGCCCGCCGCTTTCGACGTCCGCCAACGCGGCCTTGCCATCTTCATGCGCAATCACGACGGTGCCTTTGAGCGCCTTGCTCGCGGGCGAGTACAGCAACACCGGCAGCGCGTCCTTCTGGCCATTGACCCCGGCGCGTAACCGTTTGATCGAATATTCGCCCCGCTCTTCCGCGCTCACGTTGCGAACGCTCAACGCGCCGCCGGGTATGGCAAGCCCCATCGCGTGCATCAGCGCGGGGCGCGCTTGCGCGCGAAATGCGTCGAGTCCCGCGCTATCCTTTGGGAGGGTGGCGGCCCACTTCGCGCGCGAACTTTCGATCAACTGCGCGACGAGTTGCTCCTGCGTCGGGTAACCCTCGGGCGGCGCATCGCCGGGAAAAACTTTTAGTGCGTCGACCACCTCAACTGCAAAATCGGGTTCGGCATAAGCCGCCCACTGATCTCCACCCAGGAGATGTTTGCCGAAAAAGCGATAGACACCTTCGCGGCTGTCCTTATTGTAATTGTGCCCCGCTTCGATCCGAACGCTCTCGACGTTGTCCGCAGCGTCATAGAGTGTGTAAACACTTCTAATCGCGGGGTACTCGACCGTCGGCGTCGCGCGGGTCCAGTCACCGCTCGCAGCGATCATCATCATCGGACGCGGTGCCATGAGCGCGCCAACTTCCATGTTCGACGCGTTGAACCGGATGATCGGCGCGTTCTCGCAGGGGCAACCGCCCTGCATGGAGTGCGAGATCATATTGACCGGCGCTGACACCTTCACGCGCGGATCGACCGCGCTCAATGCAAACGTCTGCGTTCCGCCGCCGGATGCGCCGGTACACGCAAGCTTGTTTTTGTCTACGTAGGGCAATGACTCCATAAAATCAAGCGCGCGCACCGCAGTCCACAATTGCAGCGCGAAAGGATGAATGCCCCACAGCCCTTCGCGCCGCCGGACATCTTCCGAAACGTTTCCACCGGAATGTCCCCAGCCTTTGGGAAATTGCCGGCTGTCGTTATAGCCCACCATGTCGTAACTGAACGCAGCCATGCCCATGCGCGCAAACGTAATGCAGCGCCCCGCGACGGAGCAGGTCTCCGTGTCCTCGAAACGGCCCGTTGTCCAATGCCCATGCGGACAAATCACCCCGGGGTAAGGCCCGTCGCCGAGAGGACGATACAGATTTCCGGTAACCAGAAATCCGGGATGCGCCTCGAACGAAACTTTCTCGACGATGTAATCCGGGTGCTTGGCGACTTCGACGATCTTCGTATTCAGCGGCGTGCGATCCGGCATCGGCCAGAGCCCGCTGGACACAAGGAATTTTTCGCGCAAGGGCGCTGCGAATTGTTCCCAGGCATTTTTGTCCGCGAACGGCGTCATTGAATAAAGCGTATTCGTATCGCGATCGATCGAGGCGCGGCCATCACCAAACGCGGCGGGTTGATCATTCACGCGCCGGTCCCCAGAAACTTTTGCGGGATCATAGGTGTCGATTGTGGTGAGAACGACGGTGGCAATGTTCTCCGATAGGGCGACGCCTGCAAGGCCTTTCGGCATTGATACGCTACCCGCGCGTTTCCACTGGAACCCCACGTCGCCCGGCGCGACCGTGAGGGATTCCGTACCGAGTGTCAGTTCCGCTGAAACACCGAGGTCGGCCCAAGCCCAAACGTGGTACTCCCGCGCGTCGCCAATGTCGATTCCCTGTTCCCGCGCTTCGAATGCGTCGACCCACAACACAGCCGGCGTTTGTAACGCCGTCCCAATCAATGCCAAGACCACCGCTATCATTGCAGCCTCCCCGATAAGTTGAACACCATCGTAGTCGGCAGGAGCGCGGGTTTTCCAACGCGCGATTTCTGGATATACAAAATCAATCGCGGGTTAGAAAACCCGCGCTCCTATCCGCTACACTTTGTGCGGGTTTGCGGCCAATTCCGATTTTCCGGGGGTATACCTTCTTCATGAACCATCCTGACGACGCTTCGTATTTCGATTCCGTTCCCCGCGAGGGCGCGTACGACGCGCAGCTTTCCTTTGCCGTGCCGTTTGTCGCGGCGCCGGCGCCTATCGCGTGGATTGTCAAACGCGACGGACGCGAAGTACCCTTCGAGCAGCGCAAGATTGCCGACGCTATTTTTAAAGCGGCAAATACAATTGGCGGAGAAGACCACGACCGCGCGGCGAGCCTGGCTTCCGGTGTTGTGATTTACCTTGCGAAACACCTTGATGGCGCAACGCCAACCGTCGATCAGGTACACGATGCCGTCGAGCGTGTGTTACTCGAGATGGGCCATGCGCGGACCGCCCGCGCGTACATGCGCTACCGTGATCGGCGGTTCCGCGCGCGCAGTTTGCGGGCGGGCGATGTCAGCGCGATTCTCAGCAAACTGGACGATGCGCAACGGCAGGCGGAAACGCTGGAAGCGACGATCCACGAGCCACTGTTTGTGCGCACGAGCGATGAGCGCCTTGCAGGCTGGGACCGCGAGCGGATTGTGCTGGCGCTTGTGCGCGAAGCGCGCGTGCCGGAGGACAGGGCGCGCACCGTCGCGCGGGCCGTCGAGGAGCAGATAGCGCGCGCGGGGTTAACCACCCTCACCGCCGCCCTCGTGCGCGAATTGGTTGACGCGAAACTGGTCGAGCACGGCCTCGAAAAATATCGTAGCAGGCACATGCGACTTGGCGTGCCGTTGTACGACACGGAACAAATCATTTGCACGCCGAACCAGGGCGAAACCGAAAGCATCCAGGACCCGGCCGCGACCGACATCGCGCTGGCGCAGCGCGTGAAACGCGAATTCGCAATGTCCAGCGTCCATTCCGCGGACGTTACCGATGCGCACCTTCGGGGCGACATTCATATCCATGACCTCACTCATGTGGACCGATTTCGGAGCGCCGCTCATTCTCTTTTATTTCTAAAACAGTTTGGTCTCGCGGTGTACTCCGGCAAACGTTACGCGCCGCCTCCCGTGACGATTGAAGCGCTGCTTGCGCAGACCGTGCGGTTCACGTCCGCATTGCAGGGGCATTTTGTCGGACCCATACGGTGGACCGCGTTTGCCCGCACCATGGGCTCATTGGTCGACGGCGACAACAAGAAAGACATCGAACGGCTTGCGCGCATCACGATATTTGGATTGATGACGCCTACCGGCGCGCAACCCGTGGACATTGAACTGCCCTGGGACATTGCTGATGACAACGCGCGCGCGTTTACCCTGGCTTTCGCAAAGATATGGTCCACGGTCGTGGATGGCGGCGCAAATTATGGCGTGCCGCGAATCACGGTCCCCGTATCGCGTGAGGCAATGCGCGATTCAAAATTCCGCGCGCTGCTTGGCCGCGTGCTCCAAACGCACACACTCCGCGCGCATGCCGCGATCCGTTTTGAGCGAGACGCGACGGAATACGGACCCGACTGGCCCGCGCGCGATATCGTGGGCGGAGCCGTCACGATCAATTTACCGCGCGCCGCCGCGCAGTTGCTCGGCGAACAACATCTATTCGACACGTGTGGCGCGCTCGTGCGCGCGGCCGTGATTGCGCTGGCCGAACGAAAGGCGTTTCTCGATCGGTTGTATGCATTCGGCGGTGTCGGGCCGATGGCCGCACTTACTTTCAGACACGATGGCCGGGCATACGTCGATCCCGATGCCGCGCAATTTGTCGTCGCCATTACGGGACTCAATGAATGCGCGCAGGCGATTACCGGCGAGGAACTGCACCGATCACGCGCAACCGTCGAGTTCGCGCAACGATTGCTGAAACACCTGCGAACCGAAACCGAAACCTGCGGCGCAAGCGAACGAGTGAATGTAGTGCTGGGCGCGGATGACGACGGCGCGTGCGCGCGACGATTCGCAATGCTGGACCTGCACACGATTTCGACGCCCGCCCGCGCATTCATCAAAAACGACAGCATCACGCGAGATGCAACGTACACGCCCGGCGTCGCTTCGATAGGGAACCTTAGTCCAGTTGATCAACTTCGCGTCGAAGGCGCGTTGCACGCCGGACTTTCCGCGCCCGCAACGTCGTATATCGCGCTTGGAGACGCCGATCCCTCGCCGGAATCGCTTGTCAATCTGCTTGAAAAGGCGCTGCTGCAAACGAACTGCGCCTCAATGCGGTTTGTATAAACAATTTCACCTAAAGCGCCGCTTTGGCTATGTATCTCTTGCACTCAATCCCGCGCTGAATGCCACAACATCGAGACCGGCGCCGGCTGCTTCTCTATTCCCGGACCTTCAATAAACAAATCCAGCGCTTCTTGTCCACCGCTCTCGAAATACTCGACGCGAATGGGATGATAACCCCGTTTCAAGGTGACGATGCCAGAGCGCACCTCGATTTTGTGCAGGCCGTCACTATCGACGATTACATCATCTCCGAGATACAGTTTACTGCCATCGTTTGACCGCAGATGAAACAGGTACACGCCATCGACCGGCGCGCGGAAGTAACCCGCAAACGCGAGTCCGAGCGCTTCGCGGCGCGACGTAACGCTGAGATCGATTGCGTCAGCCACACCTTCTTCAACGGGTGTGAGCGCGGAGAAATCGGGTAGCGAGTCCCACACACCATCGTATCCGCGAAACTTCAAGCCAGGCTGAAGGCCTTTCGCGGAAACCGCCGTGCGCGCAGGCCCACTCGTAATGGCCTGATACTTGTCGAGTTCCTGTTTGTACAATTCTATCGCGCCATTGCTTTCGCGCAGGTTGGTGACGCCGTTGCGCGCGGCAACATCGAAGAACCGTTTTACGCGCGCGGCAAACTCGGGCCGCACCGACAGCGTGCGCGAGTGTTGATCGATCACGTACATGCGTAAGCCCTCCGTGCGCTCGCGCTCGATGATCGCGTAGTCCACGCTTAACCGGGCCGCGCGAACGCGCTCGAGGATTTCCGGGTCGCTGGCGACGCGGGATTCCGCCGTGTCCCAGATATGATCGGCGATCTCGAGTACGCCATGGTCTAGCAGCGGATGCTGCGGACCAATCCAAATGTCCATGTGAATGTTTCCGGCTTCGGCGCGGTTGTGCAACAGATCAATGTATTCGCGGATTGAAAGCGCGGCCTTGCCATACACTGCGTCGAGAAACTCATTGATTGCTGTGTCTTCATCGTAATTCGGGTTCCACAACATCTTCGCATTCAGATAACCGCTGAGCCCCGACAGCTCGCCGTTAAGCGTGGTGTAAACATCCTGCTCGAAGATGCCCTTCACGTTGTTGCGCGCATAGAACTGGATGTTGTCATTGCGCACGCGCAGATTCGGGTACGGCATGAAGTAGTCCGAGAATGACGTGTTGTAGTTCCAGACCCAAAGCCGGTTACAGATTTTTCCCCATTCGATTACGTCCTGCTCGAACGCCACATTCTCCGCGCTGTCGCAGTCCTCGAACGAATGCGCAAAACAACACTCGATACTGCACAGCCGGATGATCACGTTTGGTTCCGCCCGCATCGTCTTGGGCGGTTTGCGGGTGTATTGGTAAGCGAGCGTGTCGATGAGTTTGCCGGGAAATTCCTCTGCGACGGCTTTGGCCACATGGTTGGCGAGTTGAAGGACTGGCGCGATCTGGCTGCCTTCCTTTTCCGCGAGCGCGGTACACGGGTCGCATTCGCAATAGTTCAGCCAGTCGTTTTGCGATACTGAGAACACGGTAGCTTCGGGATGTTCGCGCATGTTCTTTTGCACCGCTTCTGTCACGATTCGAATCACGTCCGGATTAGTGCAGCACAACTGCGAGCGCTCTTTCAGGCGCTTGCCTTTCACGAGAGAAAAATATTCGGGGTGCTGATCAAAATATTGATCCGGCGGCAGCAGCATGTTGAACGTGTGTACAAACCCGTAATACGTAACCTTGCCGCCGTGCTTTTCTTCGAGTCGCGCCGCGCTGCTGTTCATGCGGTTGCGCGCGGCCCAGTCTCCGTCGTAGCAATCAGCGACGAACGGTTCGCGATACTCAAGCACGGGCCGTTCGCTCTGCGTGAACCGGTCCAGCGTCAGCGTCGGCGATTTCGGGATGCGGCTGACCGTTGGCGTGAACCAGCGGCACCCGAGCTTTTCCTCGAGCAACCCGTACACGCCGTACAACGTGCCGCGCGGTTCACCGCCCGCGATGATCAGGTGCCGGCCCGTTGACTCAATCACATAGGATTCGTTGCCAATCGAGTCGTAGAGGTGTTTTTCACGGGTGGCCTTGCCAAGCTGCGCATTGCACCCGAGCACAATATCGCCATCGCGCAACCGCTCCGTATCAGGCACAACCTCGAAAGTCCCGCCGGTAACCTCCCCCAGAAACCGCTGCAATTCCTCGGAGGCATACTTCGTCGAGGCCGGCGCATCCGCCGCGACGACAATCCGCGCCTGGGCGACTCCGTCTTTTGCAAGATAATATTCCGGGACCACGGAGCGAGGCGGCGCGGTCGCGCAACCCGCCAGTAGAACGAGAACTAAGCCAAAAACTGATGCCCGTACCATTGAATAATTCCCTTATAGTGTCCGCCCCAGACAGCAGCGCCATAGGTTGTAAGATTACCTATAAGTGAAATCGTTTGCATCCGAGGGGGGACAACGTAGTGTTTACTTGCTCCCACTACTGTCTCAACTTTTGGACGAACGCGACCACTTCCGGGTGTGAAAATTGCCAGAAGCACGTATTCGCGGCAAACGTATCTATTCTTTTTCGGAAGTATATGCTAGACTAAAAACCCGGATCGAAGCCGAACACGAAAGGGGCAGTCCATGAGGTCGGTTCATCATACATTTGGCGTGGCGCTTATTGCGCTTGCAGGACTTGGTGTTTCTGGTGTGGCATACGGCCAGGATGAGATCGAAGTAATTTCGCCTGAGCCGGGCGATGCGCCGGTCGCTGTCGAGATCGAGGTGACCCCGGCCGCGAATGAGGCCGTGGAAGTGGTCATTGAAGGGGAAGTGGACGTATCCACGCCGGGCGTGTTGCCGAGTCCGCTTGATTCGACGGTGGACAGCCGGCCGACACTTGAGCAGCGAGTGGATGACACGAATACGAACGAGGCCATTCGTGTGGCGCCGCGGTCGCGCAAGAATGTTTACCGCTTGGACAATCTTCCGAACAAACCGCGGATTAAGCCGATTGCGGTAATTCAAGGGCCGGTGTCTCCGTGGGGATACTCGAACCGGTATATCAATGGTGAAATAAACCGTCAATCTGCGAAAGAGATGCAGGGAAAGGCGCCAGGTCCTGGCTCGGAACGTCAGGGTGGACTCACCGGCGGCAGTAATAACAGCAGTAGTGGGGGCCGAGGCGGCGGCAGCGCCAGTGCGAGAAGGAACCGTGATTGAGTCGGCGTAGTTTCTAATTTCGGTCAAATTGTATCCGGCCCGGTGGTGATTGCCCCGGGCCGTTTTTTTTGTTTCTGCGATGGTGGGAGTGCGTTAGTGAAGCAGCGGTAACGCCGCGACGATCCAGGAACGCTTTTTCTTCGGCTATTGGGACGCGGAGGCGTTGGTGTCGTCGTGGGCGGTCCACCAGTCTTCGCGGGACAGGGCATTCCAGTAGGCCTGTTCAAAGATTAGTGAAAACTTGCGCAGGCTGAAAGGTTTCGAGATGTATCCGTCCGCGCCGGCGCGCAACGCCTCGGAGAGCGGGTGATGTTCAGTGTATCCGGTCATGAGAATGATGCCTATGCGGGGATACTTCGTGCGCGTTTGGCGGAGTAATTCGAATCCGTTCATTCCGGCCATCTCGATATCGCTAATAACGAGGTCATAGGAATCGCCGTCCAGCAGTACCAGTGCATCGCGGCCGGCGTTGCAGGTGTTTACGGAATAGCCGCGCGTTTCGAGAAACGCACCGAGCAGATCGATAACGCCCGGATCATCGTCAACGACGAGTATTTTGAGATGTCGTATCAAGGCGCCGAACCCATCGTACCGGTGTACGCCGCGTCCCCGATTGCGGCGGAACAAAATGTCAATACTTGTCGAATGCTATTGTCCTTGCGCTTCCTGGGCCAGTCGCTGATCCTTGATTTTCATCAGCCGGCTGGTGTTTGAGCGTTCCATCTCGTCCAGCTTATTCTTAATATATTTTATCGTTTCCCGCATTCGGGGTATAAACGAGTGTTCGAGAGCATTTACGCGGCGACGGGTCTTTTCGATTTCCTGGGACAGGCGCCGGACGGACTCCTCAAGTTCAGCCATAAGAAGGAGGGCCGGTAGAAACTGTCGCAAACCGGCAATGGCCTGGTCAAGTTCCATCGAGGTATGCACGGCGCTGTATCCGCCGCGAACTTCGCCAAATTCAATATCGAGGTGCGGCACGGATATGCTCATCACGCGTCGCATGGACCGCGTGATGGATAAGTCTTGCCGGGTGTTTTCGAGCGCGTCCTCGGTAATGAGGCGGGAGGAGGTCACCTCGGCCAACACAAAGAGCTTCATGACGCGGGGGAGCTCGGCATCGACGGCTAATCTGTTTTCCTTGTAGGTCCGGGCGATCTTCATGAACTCTTTCATCAGGCCGTCCAGCTTGTCCTTAAGGAGTTTATGACCGCGCACGGCGACTTGCAGGCGCTTGCGCAGCCGGAGCATTTCCATGCGGGTGGGGTTGACTGCCAGACGTGTTGCCATGTGGGTGTTCTGGCCTTATGCCTTATCCGGGTGATATTTTTCGACCCACTTCTCGCGCACGCGTTTGAGTTCCGCGCGCGGCAACAGGGCGAGCAGTTCCCACCCGATGCGAAGGCTTTCCTCGACGGTGCGGTTTTCGTCTTCACCCTGCGCGACGAAACGCGCGTCGAAGGCGTCGGCGAATTTCACATATAACAAATCCGCTTCACTCAGCGCGGATTCGCCTAGCACGATGGCGAGCTCCTTGGCGTTCTTGCCGCGGGCGTATGCCGCGTAGAGCTGGTTCATGACGTCGGCATGGTCTTCGCGGGTCTTGCCGTCGCCGATGCCTTTGTCTTTGAGCCGTGACAATGAGGGCAACACGTCCACCGGGGGATAGATTCCTTGCGCATGTATTGATCGGCTGATAATAACTTGGCCTTCGGTGATGTAGCCGGTGAGATCCGGGATGGGATGCGTCTTGTCGTCTTCGGGCATGGTGAGCACGGGAATCTGAGTGATGGAGCCGTGCTTGCCTTTGATGCGGCCCGCTCGCTCGTAGAGCGTTGACAAGTCGGTATAGAGATAACCCGGGTAGCCGCGGCGACCGGGAACTTCTTTGCGGGCGGCGGAAATTTCGCGAAGCGCCTCGCAGTAGTTCGTCAGGTCGGTAAGGATAACCAGGACGTGCATGTCTTTCTCATAGGCGAGGTATTCGGCGGCGGTGAGCGCCATGCGCGGTACTGCGATGCGCTCAATCGGGGGGTCGTCCGCGAGGTTCATGAAGAGCACGGCGCGTTCGAGCGCGCCGGTGCGGCGAAAGTCCGCGATGAAGAATTCGGATTCTTCGAAGGTGATGCCCATCGCCGCAAAGATCACGGCAAACCTGTCGCCGGTTTTGAGCACGCTGGCCTGACGCGCGATCTGCGCGGCCAGCCTCGAGTGTGGCAATCCCGAGCCGCTGAAGATGGGCAGTTTCTGTCCACGGACAAGTGTGTTCAACAAATCGATTGTCGATATGCCGGTCTGGATAAATTCGTTCGGATAATCGCGCGCGTACGGGTTCATCGGGTTGCCGTTGATGTTGAGCCACTTCTCCGGGATGATGGCCGGGCCATCGTCGATCGGGCGGCCGAATCCGTCGAACACGCGGCCGAGCATGTCCGGGGAGACCGCCAACTCGAGGCCTTTGCCGAGGAATTTTACGCGGAGGTCCCGGGGCGAAAGGCCGCTGGTGCCTTCAAACACCTGCACGAGGGCTTTATTGCCGCTCACCTCAAGCACGCGCCCGCGCCGGAGCGCTCCATCGGCCTCTTTGATTTCTGTGAGTTCGCCGTAGGTAATGCCTTCGACGCCATCGACAAGGATAAGGGGTCCTACGATTTGTTTGACGGTGCGGTATTCTTTGGTAATCGCGGCCATGTGTGGTTCGCCTTTTTACGTGGTTGGGATTGCGCGCGTTTCCGCGCCAATCTTTCGTTCGACCGCGTCAAACTCGCCGTCGCTGTCTTCGGGAATGAGTTTCGCCTTTGCAATATCGTCGAGGGAGGCCAGGGTCATCAACGCGTTTAGCGGCGCGCCGTTCTTCAATGCAGCGCGCGCATCGTCGTAGTAGCGCAGAATAATTTTGAGTAGCCGCAATTGTTTTGAGAGCGACGTATAGCTGTCGCGCTCGTCAAACGCGTTTTGGTGCAGGAAATCTTCGCGAATCATTTTCGCGGCCTGCATGAGCAGCCGGTCTTCGTGGGCCAATGCATCCATGCCGACGAGGCGCACGAGTTCATCAAGTTCGGCTTCGCGCTGCAACAGCACCATTGCGCGTTTGCGGATAGACTGCCATTCGCCGTCGAGATGTTCGTTCGCGTAGGCGTCAATCACTTCCTGATAGAGGGAATATGAGGTAAGCCAGTTAATCGCGGGAAAGTGACGCGCGAAAGCAAGTTTGTCGTCGAGTCCCCAAAATACTTTTACAACACGCAGCGTCGCCTGCACGACGGGTTCTGACATGTCGCCGCCGGGAGGCGACACAGCGCCGATGATTGACAACGAGCCCGGGCGTTGTTCACTGCCGAGACACAGGACGTTGCCGGAGCGTTCATAGAAGCTGGCGATTCGCGAGCCGAGGTAGGCGGGGTAGCCTTCTTCCCCCGGCATTTCTTCGAGGCGGCCAGAAATTTCGCGCATGGCCTCGGCCCAACGGCTTGTCGAATCGGCCATGAGCGCGACCGAGTAGCCCATGTCACGAAAGTATTCGGCAATAGTAATGCCGGTGAACACGCTCGCTTCGCGCGCGGCGACGGGCATGTTCGACGTGTTCGCGACGAGCACCGTGCGTTCCATAAGCGGCTCGCCCGATTCGGGGTCTTTGAGGTGCGGGAATTCCATGAGCACGTCGGTCATTTCGTTGCCGCGTTCGCCGCAGCCGACGTAGACAATGATGTTGGCGTTGGACCATTTCGCGAGTTGGTGTTGCACGACGGTCTTGCCGCTGCCAAATGGGCCGGGCACGCAGGCGGTACCGCCTTTGGTGAGCGGGAAGAACATGTCGATGACGCGTTGGCCGGTGACGAGCGGTTCGGTTGGCGGCAGTTTCCGGAATACTTTGCGCGGATGCCGCACGGGCCAGCGTTGCACCATGTTGACATTCACCGAGCCAGCACTTGTTTCGATTACGGCGACGTTGGTTTCGACATTGCCTTTGATGGGTCCGATTTGGCGCACCGTTCCACGCACACCGGCCGGGACCATGAT
>Ga0163150_10004644_pt1 | contig 18229 bp, 16 predicted proteins | sample OliLakLV19P2IB_FD_148628 | JGI IMG/M metagenome (GOLD analysis project Ga0163150, IMG submission 148628) | Freshwater microbial mat bacterial communities from Lake Vanda, McMurdo Dry Valleys, Antarctica - Oligotrophic Lake LV.19.P2.IB | ecosystem: Environmental > Aquatic > Freshwater > Lake >...
CTCTCTAGGGATAAGAAAAAAATTTGGGGTGACGACCACACAGGGTTGACGAGCCCCTTTCTAAAGCCTATCCACCGTGGTTGACAGCTGCCTGACGCAAGAGCACCATTATCGGAACCAAACCAACTAAGTGAGACTTGAGGTCACATGCCACTACTGTCCATGCGTCAGTATGCTCTCCACCGAGGGGTCTCGGTTGAAGCCGTATCCAAAGCCGTTAAACGGGGCAGGATCAGCACAACAACCGATGGGAATGGTGACAGGAAGATCGACCCAGCTGTGGCAGACCAGGAGTGGTTAAACAACTCGGACCCTTCAAAGTTTAGATCCTCAGGCCAACCAAACAATGAACCACTTTCGATCCCTGACGCACCAGCTCATGAAGGCGCAATCGATAAAGTCGGCCATGCTTACCGAAGCTCGCGCGCGGTTAAAGAAACTTACTCGGCTCAACTTCAAAGACTGGAGTATGAAAAGGCTCAAGGGAAGCTGATCGAAGTGACCGAAGTTGAAAAGACCTGGCTCAACATTGCAGCCATTGTTCGAACTAAAGTGCTCGCTGTGCCGGCCAAAATGAAACAGCGCCACCATGAATTTACTCCTGACATGTACATCGTCCTTGAGGGTCTAGTTCGAGAAACCTTAGAGGAGTTGTCAGCTAGTACCGGCGTCCCTGAGTGAATACGACCCAACCAACTGTTTTAAAATTCTTCAATCATTTCAAGCCGCCTGAGAAATTATCTCTGAGTGAGTGGTCAGATAAGTTTGCTTACCTCTCCCCTGAGAGTTCAGCGGAAGCCGGGAAGTGGAAGACGATTCCTTATCAGAAGGGAATGATGGACTTCATGACAGACCCAGCGATTGAGCAAGTCTCAGTTATGAAGTCGGCGCGAGTTGGGTACACAAAGATTTTAAATAACTTAATCGGTTACCATATTCATCAAGACCCGTGTCCGATCATGCTCGTTCAACCCACCATCGAAGATGCTGAAGGTTATTCGAAAGAAGAGATCGCTCCGATGATTCGCGACACTCCAGTATTAACTTCTCTCGTTAGTGAACCGCGGTCAAAGGACGGCGATAATACTATTCTCACAAAGTCATTCCCTGGTGGGGTTCTTGGAGTTGTCGGTGCAAACTCAGCTCGCGGATTCAGGCGGGTGGGTAGAAGAGTTGTGGCCTTTGACGAAACCGATGGGTACCCAGCAAGCGCGGGGACTGAGGGTGATCAACTTAAACTTGGAATACGGCGAACAGAATATTTCTGGAATAGAAAAATTATCGCAGGCTCCACTCCTCTCATTAAAGATACCTCTCGAATTGAAAAGCTCTACGCCGCCGCAGATCAGAGATACAAATACAATGTCCCTTGTCCGACCTGCGATCACAGCGACTACTTAGTGTTCACCGAAAAGAAAACTAAGGCTGGAAGGTTTGGTCATTTCATGAAGTGGCCGAAAGACGAACCGGAGAATGCTTATTTTGTTTGCTCAAAAAATGGCTGCGTGATCGAACACAAACACAAACGCTGGATGGTTGAAGAGGCCGAACGTCGACAGGCGGCTGATTACAATTGCGGTTACGGATGGGTCCCTGATATTAAAGATCCCGACACCGGAGGATCAAGGCGCCACGTTGCAATCCATATCTGGGCTGCTTACTCCTATAGCCCGAATGCCTCTTGGGGAACGATCGCAAAAGAGTTTCTTGATTCGAGAAAAGATCCGCTGCTTCTACAGACTTTCATTAACACAGTCTTGGGTGAGGTCTGGGAAGAGGAATACTCGGCCAAGATCGGCGCTGAAGGCTTACAAGGTAGGGCTGAGTTTTACCAAACTAATATTGTCCCGAACCCTTGCGTGATCGTCACCGCTGGAATTGACATTCAGGATAATCGAATCGAGTGCAGCCGTTACGCGTGGGCACCTGGTGAAGAGTCTTGGCTCATTTCGCACGATGTGATCTTCGGCGACCCAGCGAAGCCCGCGATCTACAAACAGCTCGATGATATCCTGCTTCAAGATCTAAGTCGGGAAGACGACAGGGTTATCTCTTTAGCAGCTGCAGCCATCGATACGGGCGGTCATCATACTCATGAAATTTACCAGTACGTTCGGGAACGCAGGCGCTTAGATAAAATCATCGGGACTAAGGGCCAGTCACAGCGTGGAAAAATCGCGCTTGGTAAACCCACTACGGTGGATATCAACATGCGCGGTCAGCTCCTGAAAGGTGGCGCTCAGGTTTACCCGATGGGGTCTGATACGATTAAGTCTGTGATCTATTCAAGGCTCAAGCTTCAAGATCCAGAACATGGTGAACGGGCTCCTGGGTACATTCACTTCCCGAATTCTTTACCGGCTGAGTTCTTTGAACAGATGACTTCTGAAAAACAAATCACAAGATACGTGAAAGGGTTCCCGGTTAAGGATTGGATCTTACCTTCGGGTAAACGAAACGAGGCTTTAGACTGTGCGGTTTTAGCCTACGCCGCCCTTCAATGGCTATACACCAAGTACCACCGAGCCACGATCTGGAACTCGTTCTCAAAGAAAATAGGAATTGATCCGAAGAAGCCTGAAGAATCTAAATCAGAATTGGATAAATTAGATCAAAATAAGGCCGAAGAACTTGAATTTAAGCGAGTAGAAGAAACAATTAGACAACAGCAACGAACTCCAAATAGCATAACAAGTACAAGGCGAAAAGGTGGGTTCGTAGGAAGATGGTGAAGGCATGAGTGTTCCTTTAAAGATTATCCTTGGCGACACAACAGAGTGGGACCACGGTCCGATGTTCGATGAGGAGGGCGAAGACATACTTCCTGCTCAATGGACCTTAAAGTATTACTTTAGGAAAGCCAGCGGTGTGGCCGCTGATGTGATCACGGTAACAGGTCTAGCCGATGGGGACGAGTGGACGTTCTCAAAACTATTTGCAAGCTCGCTTACGATCGGCACTTACTACTACGCGGTCAAAGCAATTAACATTGCAACACCCACCATTATCAAAACAATGGAGCAGGGCCAGGTAAAGATGGTCGCATCTATATTGGATGCGGCAGCCTTTGAAGGTCGATCACAGGCCCGCCAGGATCTTGAAGCGGTACAAGCTACCATGCGCGCAATCATCTCAGGTGGCGCGGTCCAGGAGTACACAGTGGGCTCAAGGTCCCTTCGTAAAATGAAGATGGAAGAACTCATCATGCTCGAATCAAAACTCAAATTTGAAGTAGTTAAAGAAGAGAAGTCAGAATCCATGAAGCAAGGTCTCGGCAATCCAAATAACCTGTACGTGAGGTTTAAAAAATGAAGTGGCCGTGGCAGAAAAAACCTAAAACAAGATCATTCGCTGGTGCTCAATTCAACCGCTTAACCGCGGACTGGATTGCGATGAACACATCGGTAGATTCAGAAATTAAAGGTTCTCTGCCTGCCCTTCGCGCAAGGTCCCGCCAGCTTGGTCGAGACAATGATTATGCTAGATCTCTCTTCAGAGATATCCAGGTCAACGTCGTAGGCCCTGGAGTTATCTTTCAATCACAAATTATGAAACAGCGCGGAGGCAAGCTAGACGAAGAAGTAAATTATGCAGTCGAATCTGCATGGTACCGCTGGACCCGAAAACAATACTGTGATGTTGCCGGCAAACTTTCTTTCTCGGACATGGAGCGATTAGCAATTAGATCAGTTGTTGAGTCGGGTGAGATCTTCTTTCGCAAAGTCACTCAGATGTTCGGTGGCTCAAAAGTCTCTTTAGGTCTTGAGGTTATTGAGTCCGATCTAGTAGACGACAATTACAACGGCATTGAACCAAACGGGAACGCGGTCCGGATGGGTGTTGAGATTAACGAGTGGGGACGCCCGGTCGCTTATCATATTTTAAAAAAGCATCCAGGAGACTATCAGTTCGGAATGGGTGCAAGACAAGAGAGAGCGCGTGAGCGCGTACGTGTACCGGCAAATGAAATCATTCATCTGTTCATTAGTGAACGTCCTGGGCAAACCCGAGGAGTTCCTTGGGCAGCCGCAGCAATTACCAGGCTTCGCCACATGGGTGGATACGAAGAGGCTGAAGTCATTGCGGCTCGTGCATCGGCGGCGCTGATGGGATTTATCGAAACTCCCGAAGGGCAGCTACAGGGTGATGACGTCGATGCTGGTCAACGAGTATCGGAATTCGAACCAGGTGTCTTCAAACAAATGAATCCTGGAGAAAAAGTAAACGTCCCTAATATCGATCGGCCAGGCGGACAATTCGATCCGTTTATGCGAATGATGCTTCGAGGAGTTGCAGCTTCGGTGGGTGTTTCTTATGAGGGAATTTCGTCAGACTATTCTCAGTCTAACTATTCATCAACCAGGCAGGCGCTTGTTAGTGTGAGGGATTTTTATAAAATCATTCAGAAGTGGATGGTCGAAAACTTTCACCAGCAGATCTTTGAAACCTGGCTGGACATGGCGACTCTTTCTGGTGCGGTATCTATTCCGAAGTTCAATTTAATATCAGAAGAGATTTATGAATCGTGTAAGTGGCAGCCTCGAGGGTGGGCCTGGATTGATCCCGAAAAGGAAGTCGCAGCCAACAGAGATGCGGTCGCAGCTGGATTTAAAACTCATCAAGATGTTATCGGAGATATGGGTGGAGACTTCTATGAAGTCATTTCGAATCGGAAGCGTGAGGAGAAACTAATCGCTGAAGCAGGTCTTAAGTTTGAGACTTCGGCTCAGGTTGAAACGCTCTTAATGAAACAAGCACCTCCAAGTGGAGCGGCGAAAGTCTAATTTTAAAAAATAGGACGGTCAATAAGTAGAACCCAGACCAAAATTGTGTTGACCTCTTAACATTTAATTCCGACCATTGTGCGTAATGCCACAAATAAAACTCAAGTCACTTCGTCGTTCACTCGAACGAGCAGACATCAAGCTGGACCGCGAAAAGCGAGTTGTCGAATTTTCATTTTCTTCTGAAAACCCCGTAGAGCGGTGGTTTGGTAAAGAAGTCCTCTCACACGAGAAAGATGCGGCAGAGTTTGAAAGGCTCAATGACGGAGCCAATATTCTCTTTAATCACGATTGGGATAAGCCTATCGGTGTGATCGAAAAGGCATGGATGGGTGAAGACAAGCGCGGTTATGTTCGTGCTCGTTTCGCCAAAAGTGCTCACGCCGATGAAGTTTTCGGGATGATAGAAGACGGTGTGTTGCGCAATGTGTCTTTCGGTTACCAGGTTAAAGAGATGAAGCGCGAGAAGTCGACCGAAGAAGGCGACGAGTACTTAGCCACGAAATGGATGCCATTCGAGGTCTCTATTGTCACTGTTCCAGCTGATCACACAGTCGGCATCGGACGTGATTTCAACCAAGAACAAGAAGTTAAAATAGAAGGCGACCTCGGTAAGCGCGCTCTTGAAGAGATCGCAAAGCTGACTCCTATCGCAATCGAAAAAGAAATGCCGGTTTCAATAACAGAAATCAAAACACTAGAGGCGCCGACCTCAAAGGGGAATTCAATGGATCCAATCGAACTCAAAAAGCTCCAAGACGAAGCTCGTCAACAAGAGCGTGAGCGCCAAACTCAAATCCGATCTATGTGCGAAAAGCACCAGATGGATTCAGACTTCACCAGTTCATTAGTAGACGGTGGCAAGAGTCTTGAAGAAGCTCGTGAAGCGGTCCTTTCAAAAATCTCTACCCGACAAGCTCCGGTTAGCGGTTCTGCGGACGCTCCTCAATTGGGTCTTTCTCCTAAAGAGATCAAAAGCTTTCATTTTATGAACGCTCTTCGTGCTCTTTCAAATCCTGGTGATCGTCGTGCTCAAGAAGCTGCTTCTTTCGAGCGTGAAGTTTCTGATGCCGCTTCAAAAGTTCGCGGTAAAACGAGCCAAGGCTTTTATATTCCACAAGAAGTTCTTTCGTTCGGTCAAAGTCAACGAGATCTAAACAAGGGTACCGCTGCTGACGGTGGATACACTGTTGCAACGAGCCTTGTTGGTTTCATTGAGATGCTTCGTAAGAAATCAGTCCTTCAACGTGCTGGCGCTACCGTCCTAAACGGACTTGTTGGCGACATCGCGATTCCAAAACAAACTGGTGGAGCAACTGCTTACTGGGTAGCTGAGTCTGGCGCTCCAACTGAGACCAAACAAGCTTTCGCTCAAGTAACAATGACTCCTAAAACATTGGGAGCCTTCACGGACATTAGCCGAAAGCTTTTGATCCAATCGTCGCTTGATGTTGAGAACTTGGTTCGTAACGACTTAGCAACCGTAGTTGCTTTGGCGATCGACTTAGCTGGTCTCTACGGTTCAGGTGCTGCCAACCAACCTCTTGGTTTGAAAGACACAACCGACCTGAATACGACCGACTTTGCTGCTGCGACTCCAACTTTCGCAGAGATCATCACGATGGAAACAGAAGTTGCAACAGACAACGCTGACATTGGTTCGATGAAGTACCTTGTTACCGCTGCTGGTCGCGGTGACTTGAAGTCTGCCGAGAAGTTCTCTTCTACTGGTCAGACAATCTGGGAAGCTGGCGGAACTGTTAACGGTTACCAAACTGAAGTTTCAAACCAAATCACCACCGGTGACTATTGGTTCGGAGTCTGGTCTCAGTTAATGATCGGCATGTGGTCAGGCCTCGATCTTATGGTTGATCCGTATGCTGGCGCTACCGCTGGAACAGTTCGCGTGATCGCGCTTCAAGATGTGGACGTAGCAGTACGACATGCTAAAGCGTTCACACGCGGTGCTGATACGATCTAGTTTTAAAATAAACTGGGCGAGGGCAACTTCGCCCGTTTTTCTAAGGTCATCAAATGGTGACTTGAGCAAAACGCTTTCAACTAAACCGGGAGTTTATCAATAATGAAATTCACAAACTTGATCTTCGCAATCGTCCTTATACTAACTGCAATGATTGGTTCAAAGTCTTTCGCTGCAGGCGGTTCATTGAATCAACTTTCTCATGCAACTCTTAAGGCTGTTGCCGGAGTTACCGCTGACGGATTGACCGCAGCAGTCGACCTTCAGCAATACACAGGCCCGATTTGTTTCATCGTAAACGTGGAAGGTACTGGCGGCGCAGACACGATTGACCTCGCAATTCACTCTTCAGCTACAAGCGCTGGAACTTATGCTGTTGTTACCGGAGCTTCTTTTACTCAGGTTGGTACCGCGGCTTCTCAGCAGATGCTTTGTGTTAACAAAGATGAGTTCAACCGTTTCGTAAAATTGAACATGGATGTTACAGGAACCGTAGACCTTGAAGTCGCTGCTTCTATTGTTGGCTTCAAAAAATATCGACCATAAACAGAACGGCAAAGGATATGAATGCAAACCCTTATCAGCGAGCGAGCAAGTATTAGTGTTCTGTATGCGCGCGCGCGAGGGTTTGATATTGGGGCGAGCCCATGCCGTTTCTAAATCTAGATCACTCTTCAAGCGTTAGTTTTCTATTCAACTCAAGCACGATTGCTTTTCTAAGTGGTGTTGCAAAACTATCTACGATTGTTCACGCCGACATTTTATACATGGCTGAGTGGCGCACATCAATCAATGGAACCTATTCTAGATACGCTGGCAGTTTAACGAACGTCGCAACTGGGACAGTAACAGTAAGCGGTGGCAAAGTTGATCTGACAGCCGCTGGTTCTAAGCGCCTTGATATTCCGGTTTACAATAACGCTCCTATCGGCCAAGTCATCGTTGTTAAATTCAAAGTGACTCCAAACTATTCGGGAACGCCACCGACTGACCAACATTTTTTCTCAGTCGGCGCAAATCGGTTTGATGATTCAAATCGTTGCAAGGTTTCACACCACACAAACGGTCGCTTACTTTTCTTCACGCAAGAATCAACGACAGGTACAGAGGTCGTACACGATGCCGGTATCTGGGCTCCTACTGCTGGCACTGAATACGAAATTGAATATCATTCAAACTACAATTCGCCAGGCGATCACAGACTGTTTTTAGATGGTGCCCTCATGGGTGCAAACACAGCGGTGAACGGAATCAGGCACGTAGGAGCTTCATACTTTAGAACTGGTTTATACTACGATGTTGCCGGTGGCGAAGTAGCGAATTATAAAATCAGAGACCTAATGGTCTATGATGTTATTCAGCATACGTCCGCATACACTTCTGGCTATACTTTACCTGCAATTTATTCTGCAACATCTCAATCAATTCAGAGCAACACGAGAACTCTTGTAAGTGCATGGACTGCATTCTCTACAACTCAATCGGCTTCAGGTTCTGATACCGTAAAACATTCTCCGATAATAAATGGTGTGCGCAAATATTGGAATGGCAGCGCGTGGGCAACTGCCATCGCTGGCCAATCAAACACCGTGGCCGAAATAAATACAAACTGTGCAAGCCTTATCACTACGGGCGACAACGCGACGATTGATTTAATGTCATATCTTACAAGTTCATCAGGAGCTACGACTCCGACATTAACGAGCGCCTTAATTACCTACACTGCTCCACTTTCAATTTCAGATTACCCAGTAGAGTCAGATGTTCGTGATGGAATCATTTATGAAAACGGAGCCAGCGAAGGAACTCTAGTTACTTCTTCGATCTCTCAGTTTAGTTTCAATGAAGACGCTTCACTCGACGCATTTTTCGCTGACATGGGAGTGCCTGTTACTTGGACCGATACAAGCGCACTTGCACATTCTGAAACTGGCCTTCTAGATAAGCCCGATCAAATCGATGGCAGTGTAATTATCTCAACTGAATATCTATTAACTTTAAAAGCATCTGTAAGTTTAACTCTCATTAGAGGGACCCAAGTCACTGTCGGCGGCGTTGTGTACATCGTTCGCGAATCACCTCGATTCATGGACGACGGAGCCTTGGTTCAAATGGAGTTAACTAAAGTATGAGTACCAGGCGCGAACAAATTCTATCGGCGATTAAGACAACTCTTCAGAGTGTTAGTTCTCCAACGAATCTAGCCACCAGAATTGAGAGAAGTCTTAAGGTTGCACTGAGCCGAGAAGAAGTTCCTTGTGTGGTGGTTGAACCACTTCGAGACGATCCAGCCGATGATACTTATAACCGTCTCGTTTGGAGTCTTCGAGTTCGCGTCTCTGTGATCGTTAGAGGAACGCCTCCTGATCAGGTAGCTGATGGAATAATAAACTCAATTCACACAGCCATAATGGCCGATACAACTTTGGGACTAGGGAATGATTTCGTAATGGATATTCTTCCTGGTGCGGTGAATTTTGATCTCGTTGACTCTGATGGTGGCGGTGGAATTTTTCCAATTGATTATGTAGTGCAGTACCAGACTGCGCGAACAAGTATGACAACACTTTAAAAAGGGGGGCCTTGTGTCTCTATTATCGAACAAAAGACTTATAGCTGCGAAGATCGAATCGACTTACGGTACCGATCCCGTTCCTACTGGAACGAATGCAATGCTCTTAAAAAACTTGGACGTACAACCGATCCAGGCCGAGCTTGTGGATCGTGATTTGATCAGACCTTACTTAGGAATTTCTCAAGCTCTTCTTGCAGCCGTTGCAGTTCAGCTTTCATTTGAAATTGAATACGCAGCTGGTGGGGTGATCGGTAAAGCTCCGGCTTACGATAGTCTCTTACGCGCGTGCGGCTTTGCTCCTACGATCAGCACAACGTCAATCACAGCTGCGATTGCAAGCTCAGTTGTAACCGTAACGAAAGTTACTCACGGTTTACTGACTGGCGATAAAGTTATTCCTTCAGGCTTCACTGATGCTGCTGCAAACATTCCAGCAGGTGTTACGATCACAGTTACTGACGCAAATACATTTACGTACCCAGCTGCAGGTGCAGTCGATGACGCAACAGCCGATGGAACTCCGGTTTACGCAACACAGATTGAATACAAACCAATCTCTACAGGCTTTCAATCATGCTCAATTTACTTCAACGTAGACGGCGTTCTTCATAAGATCACTGGCGCGCGCGGAAGTGTTGAAATGTCTTTGAGTGTAAAGGGAATTCCGACTTTTAAATTCTCTCTCACAGGTTTATATAGCGAGCCTACAGATACGCCCGCTCTTACTCCTGACTTCTCAGGGTTCACCGTACCGAAATTGGCAAGCACACAGAACACGCCAAGCTTTTCTCTAGCAGGTTATTCAGCTTTACTTGAGAGCTGCTCTCTTAATCTTTCAAACCAAATCGAGCACGTTATTTTGATCGGCTCTGAGGAAGTAAAGATTTTAAACCGCTCTCCTCAAGGAAGCTTAGTATTCGAAGCTCCAACGATTGCAGAAAAAGATTACTGGGATTTAATTATCGCCAACACTGCAACGACCCTGGCGCTGAATCACGGAGCGACGAACGGTCACAAAGTGAATCTGTCTTGCCCTAACATATCTCTAGGCAATCCGACTTACCAAGATTCGAACGGCGTTCAAATGTTATCAGTACCATTTCGTTGTGAACCCACCACAAGTGGAAACGACGAAATATCCTTTATCTTTAAGTAAGAGGTTTTATGTTCAAGCTACAGCAGAGCGAAAATTATTCATGGCCTGTGAAAGTAAAAGTGCCAGTCGATGGCGGGCTTTTCATTGAGCAAACATTCGACGCAGTTTTCAAAAGACTTGCAGCTTCTAAAACAAAAGAGCTGGTTGGTTCTGAAAACATGAATGACATCGAGTTTGCAAAGTCTGTACTCATAGGCTGGAAGGGTGTGACCGATGACAGTGGTAACGATGTTCCATTCTCAGATGGAACCAGGGACTCATTGTTAGATGTTCCTTCAGTTGCGACCGCAGTTGTTGAATCTTACTTAATGTCTTCGTCTGGAATGTCTTCGTCTGGACAAGGCGATGGAGCGAAAAGAAAAAACTAGCAGACGCTGCTGAATACTGGGCGGCGGGTGGAGCCAGCACCGAGGAACTGGCAAACGATCTTAAAGCCTTCGGTGCAATCGATGCCACCGAGGAACTCAAAGAAGACCCGGATGATTTCTTGGTCTTTGAGGAGAACTGGGAGTCGGTTGAATTGTTCCTGAAGCTTGCGACTCAATGGCGAGTCGGGGGAATGGGTGGATTTTTAGGTCTCGACTATGCCTCCGTCGACGCTGTGTTTAGAATTTATAAAGTGAAGAACAGGCCCGAGCGATTAGATGACATAAGAGTCATGGAGCTTTCAGCGGTGGGAATTCTGAACGAGAAATCAAAAGAGGCGAAATGAATTCAGATTTAATTTTTAAACTCAAAGCGAAAACTGAAGGCGAAGCGGCTCTTGTTAATTTCGACAAGCGCCTTAAGTCTATTGAAACTACTTCTACCAGAATGTCCAAGAGCTTCGGTACTGCTGCCACTTACTTAAAGGGATTCATCACATTCGCAGTCATTCGCCAGGCTGTAGACTACGGCAAAGGCATTATCAATATTGCTGACGGACTTGGAGAACTGTCTCAGAAGACAGGTATCAGTGCAAACGCACTCTCTGGATACCAAGAGGCCGCAAAGCAAGCCGGACTTTCACAAGAAGGATTAGTCGGAGCTCTTCGAAAGTTTTCTATTGCCGCTGCCACCGCAAGGAGCGGAAGCTCTGAGGTTTCTTCTGCATTTAGAAGCCTTGGAATTTCAGCTGAAGAATTAAAAACAAAATCTCCAGAACAGTTAATGGCTCGCTTGTCTGATAATTTTGTTAAGCTTAAAGATGGTCCTGAGAAAGCAGCTCTTGCAGTTAAGTTATTTGGTAAATCTGGAACCGATATGATTCCTTTTTTAAACCAAGGATCTCAAGCTCTCGGAGAATTTGCTCTAGGATTTAGTGGTGACTTTGTTGCAAGAGCCGATCAGTTCAACGACACATTATCTCAAATGTCTAGTTCACTTAAAAAGAGTTTCGGCAAGGGCTTAGAGACTTTACTTCCAACTCTTCAGAATATTTTAGATACCTTTAATAAATTCCCATCCATCGGCGTCGATGTAAAAATGATATTCGAGGGAATCGGAGAAGCATTTCGCCTTGGCGCTCTTGCAGCAAGTAACTTCACATCTCTTGGTGCAAGTGCAATTGATACGGTTACGACAATGGCTCGACAAGCAAAAGCTGTCCTATCAGGCAACTTCGCCGAGGGTGAAAGACTTGAGCGCGCGCGCGAGTCGAGAGAGGCTGCTCGATATAAAGCAGCTTCACAAAGACAGGCCGGCCTACTTAGAAACTCTCGTTTGTTCGGAGATGATCAGATTGAAATGATTAGACTCAGAGAACAGATATCGACTGCGCCTGGTACACCAAAGCGTAAAACAATGGCACCAAAATTAAGCGATAGTTCTGAAGTCAATAAAATGGACTCGTACATTAAGTTAAAACAGGAAGAGAACAAACAACTCAAAGAATCTCTTAATGACTATAAACTCACAACGCTTGAACTTAACAAATTAAAGTCAGCTCGCGACCTTGATAAAGAAGCAATCAAAGCCTCAAAGGGAATGACCCAGGAACAAACGTCAGAGCTTCTAAAACAAAATGAATCTATCAAAGAGCAGCGTAAGTCTTTGATCGAACAACAATACGATCAAGAGAGAAGCTTTGGTTACGGAGCCACAAAGGCTTTCAGAGATTACATAGAATCTGCAACTGACGCGGCTAAGAGCACACAAAAAGTTTTCGGTATGATGTTTCAGGGAATTGAAGACGCAATGTACGACTTTGTTCGTACTGGCAAAGTAACCTTTCAAGCTTTCGCTGATGCAATTCTAGAAGAGCTTACTCGCATAGCAATCAGACAACAAATTATAGCTCCTATTGCAGGAGCGTTGTTTGGTTCACCCGGTGGCGGTGGTGGCGGCGCAGGAGTCGGAAGCTTCCGAGGTGGGTATACTTTATTAGCTAACGGTGGAGTTATGTCTGAGAATGGTTTAGCGAAACTCAATACATACGCCAAGGGTGGAGTGGCACGTAGTCCTCAGCTTGCTCTTTTCGGGGAAGGATCAACGCCAGAGGCATTCGTGCCACTCCCAGACGGTCGCAACATTCCTGTGAAGATGCAGGGTGGTGGTGGAGTTTCAGTAAGCGTTAATGTGAACATGGGTTCTGGTGAGACTGATTCAAAATCAAATTCAGATCAAGGCAAGGTGCTTGGAATTGCCATTGCGAATGCAGTTAAGAGCGAACTACTAAAACAAAAACGTCCTGGTGGATTGTTAGCGGGGTGATGAGTGGCAATATTTACTTGGACTTCGGATTACGATCCGGTCAAATCTCGAAAGCCAGAAATCATTAAAGTTAAATTTGGTGACGGGTACGAGCAGCGTTATCCAAAGGGCATCAACAACATGCCACAGTCTTGGTCAATTCAATTTAAAAACCGCGATGCTGCTGAGGCTGTAGCCATTGAAAACTTTCTTGTAGCAAGACAGGGCTATGAAGCATTCGATTGGACTCCACCTGACGTAGCAGTTTCAATTCGCGTTAAGTGTGAAGAATGGTCAAAGGTATTAGTGTTAGGCAACTACTATAGTATCTCTGCAACATTTATTCAGGTGTTCGAGCCATGAGTGCGCCACTTAAAATCACTACTGAAATTCAAAAACTTGAACCCAGTACAGTGGTTGAACTATTTGTTTTAGATTGCACTTCTATCGGTGGAGATATCTTTCGCTTCCACGCTGGCACTAACGAACTCACCGCAAACGTAACTTGGAAAGGAGAGGTCTATACTCGATTCCCGATTCAGGCTTCAGGGTTTGAAATGTCAGGACAAGGAACACTTCCAAGACCAAGGCTTCGCGCATCCAATGTGCTCAGTGTTATCACAGCTCTTCTTTTGGAGCTTGATGACTTAGCAGGCGCTACTGTTTATCGAAAAAGAACTCTCGCAAAATATTTAGACGCAGTTAATTTCACGGGTGGAGTAAACTCAGACGCCGATCCAGATGCTCACTTTGTTGATGACAAGTTTTATATCGATAGAAAAATATCAGAGAACCGAGACTTCGTTGAGTTTGAATTAGCATCAGCTCTTGACCTGGCTGGTGTGTCAGTTCCTAGAAGGCAGATCATTGCAAACCTTTGCTCTTGGATTTATCGAGGTGGTGAATGCGGATACGCAGACACTCGATACTTTACGGCAGCCGATGCACAGACCACAGACGTAGCTTTAGATAAATGCGGAAAGAGACTTTCAAGTTGTAAAGTGAGATTCGGTTCTGGAACAGACCTTCCTTTCGGTGGGTTCCCAGGGAGTAATATTAGAAGATGAACTCGGACAATAAAATCCTAGCATTGAATTGGGCCAAAGCACAAATACCAAGAGAGGCATGTGGTGTTGTTATTGTCGAAGCTGGCTTAGAGGTTTTCGTTCCTTGTAAAAATATTTCACCCTACATTGATATGTTCGACATTGATCCAGAAGACTACGCGCGCGCGGAAGATCGAGGAGAGATCATTGAGATCTTTCATTCTCATTGCTACGGATCACCACAACCTTCTATCGTCGATAAAACTATTTGCGAACAGACGGGAATGAGGTGGTCAATTGTTTCAGTTCCTAACGGTGATTGGTTTGAGTTTGAACCTACGGGCTACAAGGCTCCTTTAGTTGGTAGACAGTGGGCGCATGGGTCCCTTGATTGCTACTCTCTGCTTCAGGACTACTACAAAGAAAAATTAAATATCGACCTTCCTAATTTTGATCGCAACTTCGAGTGGTGGCTTAAAGGCGAGGACCTCTATTCAAAGAACTTTGAATTAAGTGGATTCCGCGTAATAGATCCGAAAGAGATTCAGTTGCACGACATTATCTTAATGCAACTCAGGTCTCCTGTTATAAATCACGGTGGAGTTTTTATCGGTGATCGTATGTTCATTCACCACATTCACAGAAGACTTTCATGCAGAGATATCTGGGATGGGTACTGGAGAAAAAATACTATTAAAGTCGTGAGGCATTTTTCTCTATGAGAACAATTAAACTCTACGGAGAGCTTGGTAAAAAATACGGACGGGTCCACCAGCTAGAAGTAAGGACTACGGCTGAAGCCATTCGTGCATTGTCTGCTAACTACAAAGGGTTCAGACAAGATCTTGAGAGCGCTCACGAAAAGGGAGTTGGGTTTAGAATACGAAATGGTCGCCATGATTTAACAGATGTAAATCAAATCAAAGATCCTGGATCAAAGATCATTCAAATCATTCCAACGGTGATCGGTTCAAACGCTGAGTCTAGAATTTTAATTGGTATCGCAATTATTGCAATCGTTATCGCTACTGGTGGTATCGGTGCTACTGGCTTCGGTGGCTTTGCAGCTCAAGTCGGTTTAGGAATTGGAAACTCACTTGTATTGGGTGGAGTGATGCAGCTTCTCTCTACGGCTCCTAAGACTCCTGATATTCCAGAGCGTCCAGAGAACACTCCTTCATATACTTTCAACGGTCCTGTGAATACGACAGCGCAAGGTCATCCGGTTCCCGTAGGCTACGGTAGATTGATTGTCGGCGGTGCCGTGATCTCTGCTGGCATTAACTTAGAGCAAACAAAATCAGGATTTTATAAAACAAGAAGTGAAACTTCTCGCGAAGTGCATTTTGATCAAGGCACCACGAATATTTTCATTCTCACTGGAACATCAGTGCCAGGCAATTGGTTTAAACGTGAGTACATCGGCATTGGAGTTATAAATATATTTGGTCTAAAATTTTACGACCGTTGGACTTATTACTATTATGTTTGGACACACTACCCATTATGAAAAAACAACCTACAGTTCATGGCTCTGGTGGTGGTGGCGGTAAAGGTGGCGGCGGTGGATCTGCACACATTCCTGTTGAGGCTACTGACTCGCTTCAATCAAAAGCCTTTGCTCAAGTTATGGACGTCGTCTGTGAAGGTGAGATCGGCGGCTTAGTTGACGGACTTAAATCTGTTTACCTTGACGGAACTCCGATTCAAAATCCTTCGGGCTCTTATAACTTTACAGGAGTTACTTTTGAGTCAAGAGTCGGAACACAAGATCAAGACTACATCACTCAGTTCCCAGCAGTTGAGAATGAAGTTTCTGTTGGGATTCAAGTTGTAAAGTCTGATGTGTCTGACGTCGGAGTTATTCGCACGATCACGAACGAAGCGATTGATGCAATCAGAGTTCGTGTTTCTCTTCCAGCACTCACTTATCAAAATCCTTCTAACGGAGATCTTGGCGGGTCGGAGATTGAATATTTTATTGAACGCCAATCAAATGGTGGCGGCTATGTTGAGATCATTAGAGATATCGTCATCGGAAAAACAACTTCAAAGTACGAGAGACAGTACCGCATTGATTTATCAGGCGCAGGTCCATGGGATATTCGAGTACGAAAAGTAACTCTTGATTCAGAAGTATCGAACCTTCAGAACAGACTCATCTGGGAATCGTACACAGAAGTTATCGATGGCAAGCTTCGTTATCCAAACAGTGCGATTGCTGCAATGAGAATCGACGCTTCACAGTTTACTTCAATACCTACGCGCGGATATGATTTAAAACTTCTAAAAATTAAAATACCTTCTAACGCTACTGTTAGAGCAGACGGGTCCCTCACCTACACAGGAACATGGGATGGAACTTTTCAAATAGCTTGGTCTGCAAATCCTGCCTGGTGTTTTTATGATCTGCTTACAACTGCTCGTTACGGCCTCGGTGCATTTATTGATGCAGACCTAGTAGACAAGTGGGGTCTTTATACTATCGGGCAGTACTGTGACACACTTGTTAACAACGGGTTCGCAACTACTGAGCCAAGATTTTTATGTAACCTGTATCTGCAAACTCGCGCTGAAGCATTTAAAGTTTTACAAGATCTCGCTTCTATTTTTAGATCAATGACCTACTGGGCTGAAGGAAGTATTTCTGTTATTCAAGATTCACCTTCTGATCCTGCACATCTCTTCACTCCTTCAAACGTGGTCGATGGTCTTTTTAATTATGCAGGATCAAGTGCGAAGGCTAGACATACTGTTGCAGTTGTGACCTGGAATGATCCGACCAATTTATATCAGCAGCAAGTTGAGTATGTTGAGGACCAAGAGGCAATTGCTCGTTACGGAATTATTCAAACAGAAGTCGTTGCAATGGGATGTACTTCTCAAGGACAGGCACATCGTTTAGGGAAGTGGCTTTTATATTCTGAGAGATACCAAACAGAAACGGTCTCTTTCAAAACAGGTCTCGGTGGTTCAGTCTGTCGACCAGGGCAAGTCATTAAAGTTGCAGATCCCACCAGGGCTGGTTCACGAAGAGGTGGACGAGTTCAATCGGCTGACGCTAACGGCGCAACTGTTGATCAAGACCTTTCGATAAACCCTCTCACACATACACTCTCTCTCGTTCTTCCCAATGGGACCGTAGAGACAAAACAAATGTCAGCACTCGCTGGTCGTCGCTTAGACGTAAGCTCTCCGTTCTCGGCCTCTGCTCAATACGCAGCGGTGTGGATGATTCAAAGTACAGAGATCGACTCTCAGCAATTTAAAGTTATAAGTATCAGCGAATCAGACGAAGGCACTTACGAGGTCACAGCTCTTTATCATGACCCTGATAAGTATGCCTATGTTGAAGATGATTTAAAAATTGAAGCGAAAACTATTTCATCTCTGACAACAATTCCAGCAGCACCAGCAGGTCTTGCAATCACAGAAACTTTATACGCAATCGGTGCTGACGTTCGCACAAAGGTAACGATCTCTTGGAACTATGTCACCGGAGCTACAGGGTATGTGGTTCACTGGTCAAGGGACTCAGGCAACATCTTCTCAATGGCTGAGACTTCTTTAAATGAAGTTGAAATTTTAAACGCAGAGCCAGGGTTTTATTCTGTCACAGTTTACGCTCTTAATTCTTTAGGCAAGAGATCAGAGGCTACGAGCGGAACTAAAACTATCTCCGGCCGAGCTGCTTCACCTGATAACGTAACAGGCTTTTCACTCATCCCACTTGCTGGTGTGGCTTATCTCTCTTGGGATAAATCAAGCGACCTTGACGTTCTAATCGGTGGGTCGGTTCGTATTCGATACTCGCCCGATATCATAACTCCAACATGGAAGTCTTGCGTTGATATCACTCCCGGCTTGGCAGGTACAGCCACGCGCGCGCAGGTCCCTCTAATGCCTGGCACATATATGGCGAAGTTCGTGGACTCAAGTGGCATCGCTTCTGATGACGCTGCTTCTATCATCACGACTATTCCAGAAGCTCTAGCTTTAAACGTGGTTGAAACTTTA
>Ga0163150_10004646_pt1 | contig 18218 bp, 22 predicted proteins | sample OliLakLV19P2IB_FD_148628 | JGI IMG/M metagenome (GOLD analysis project Ga0163150, IMG submission 148628) | Freshwater microbial mat bacterial communities from Lake Vanda, McMurdo Dry Valleys, Antarctica - Oligotrophic Lake LV.19.P2.IB | ecosystem: Environmental > Aquatic > Freshwater > Lake >...
TCACAGGCCGATGATAACGCCATTCTTCTGTGGGCATAAAAGTGTGTTCGCCTTCTCCGGCAGCGTCTGTACGGAACCCAACATAGGACGCAGGGATAAGTCGCCGGTCGTCACGCGGCGGAGTGGGCGGCGTTGCGCAAGGGGTCCACGCGGGGGATATCCGACATCAGTCGATCGAATTCAGCGCGGACCACCCCGTAGCACTCGCACGCGCCGTGCTCCAGGCCGTCGCGCTTCAACACCGAAATATGGCCGCGGCGATAGTCGATGATGCCCTCGTCGCGCAACCTGCCGGCGGCTTCGGTAATGCCCTCGCGCCGCACGCCGAGCATGCTGGCCACGAGTTCCTGCGTCATGACGAGCTGGCCCGAAGGCACGCGATCGAGCGTCGTCAGCAGCCAGCGGCACAACTGCTGGTCGACCGAGTGGTGGCGGTTACACACCGCGGTCTGTGTCATCTGCGTCATTAGCGCCTGTGTGTAGCGCAGCAACAGCCGCATCAGCGCCCCCGCGCGATCGAACTCCGCCTTGAGCTTGTGGCGATCGAGGCGATACGCGTAGCCGGCGGTCTGCACCACCGCGGAGCTGGAGGTCGTGTTGCCGCCCATGAAGAGCGAGATCCCGACCACGCCTTCGTTGCCGACCCCGGCGACCTCCGCGGAATCGCCGGACTCGATCACGTAATGCAGCGAGACGATGGCCGTCGTCGGGAAGTAAGCGTGGGTCAGCTGGTCGCCGGGCTCGTATAGGGAATCGCCGAGCTTCATCTGGGTGAACTCGAGATGCCGCGCGATGCGGTCGAACTCGGCCCGCGGCAGGGCGGCGAGCAGTCGATTCTGGTTCGGGCTGTGGACCGGGACGAGCGCCGGCTTCACGCGTGGCCCCGCGACGGGACCTGATAAGTGGTCTCGACCCCGATTCCGCGGTAGCCGATGAAGCGCGCGGTCGCGCCGAACATCGGCTGGCCGCTGACGCGGAACCGCTTGCGGGAGCCGTCGAGGCTGACCCGGTTGAGCTCGAAATCGAGGAAGGGCTGCCGCGCATCGATGATGGCTTGCAGCATCGCGCGCTCGTGCTCGTCCCAGCCTTGCGTGACGTCGGCCTGGCTCACCGAGCCGGGCGCTGCGCGCACGCCGAGCATTTCCATCACGGGGCCGGAAGTCTTGGTGAATTCGCCTTTCTCGTCCTGCTCCCAGTACCAGTCGGAAGCGAGCTCGGCGAGGCTGCGAAAGCGGGCTTCGCTTTCGCGCAGCTCGGCCGTGCGCTCGGCCACGGCCTGCTCGAGCTCCCGGTTATGGGCGGCCAGTTTCTTGTAGAGCAACCGGACTTCGAGCATGTTGCGGATACGCGTGCGCACCTCGACGATGTCGAACGGCTTGGAGATGAAATCCCGCGCGCCCGCTTCGAGCGCCCGCAGCTTGTGGCCGGGCTGCGCCGTGATCACGAGCACAGGCAGGTAGGCGTCGGTGGGATCGGCCCTCAGTCCCTCCATGACCTGGAACCCGTCCATCTCCGGCATCTGCAGGTCGAGCAGGATCAGGTCGTAGGCGTGCTCCTTGTGGAGCGCACAGACTTCCAGCGGATTCATCGTCGAAGTCACGTTCTTGTACCCGGCGTTCTGCAGCATCTGCTCGAGCAGGAGAACGTTGGATTCCTGGTCGTCCACGACCAGGATGCTTGAATTTCGGATGGCTGATTCGTCGGGGATCACGAGGTCTCCGTGGCTGTTTGCGGGGTTTTGCTCGAGCGTGAATGGGCCAGGGCCGCGTCCAGCGCCTCCATGAACTGGCTGACCACGATCGGCTTGGTGAGGTAGTTGAAGAACCCGGCCTCGAGGGCCTTGTCGACGTCGCGCGGTACGGCGTTGGCGCTGAGCGCGATGATCGGGATATGGGCCGTGGCCGGGTCGAGGCGCAGGATCTGCATGGCTTCGATCCCGCTCAGGCCCAGCAGGTTGATGTCCATCAGGATGACTTCGGGCAGGTAGGCACGGGCGAATTCGATGCCGAGGTTCCCGTCGGCCGCCGAGAGCAGGCGCAGGTCCGAACGGCGCGCAACCAGCTGCTCGACCAGCTCGAGGTTGGCCGGGTTGTCCTCGACGTAGAGCACCGTGCGCAGCGGCGTGCCCGGCGGTATCGCGGGGTGCGCCAGCGCTTCGAGGCTCGCTTCCTGCTCGGAGAACTGCGGCACGGCGGCGAGCGCCAGCTCGATCCAGAAGACCGTGCCGACGCCGACCGAGCTGTCCACGCCGAGCGTGCCGCCCATGAGCTCGATCAGGCGCTTGGTCACCACCAGGCCGATCCCCGTGCCTTCCTCGGAGCTGTTTTCCCTGCCCAAGCGGTTGAACGGCTGGAAGAGCTGCGCAAGCTGCGCGGGCGACATTCCGGCACCAGTGTCGCGCACGCTGATGCGGATCATGCCGGGGACGTCCTGGGTGCATTCCACGTCGACCGACCCGCCGGGCTTGTTGTACTTGATCGCGTTGAATAAGACGTTGATGAGCACCTGCTTCACGCGCGTGCGGTCCGCGCTGACGTAAAGCGGCGTTTCGAAGCGCGGGAACTTCATGCCGATGCCGCGCTTGAGGGCCTGCGGCTCGATCATGGCGCGGCACTCGAGCATGACCTCGACGAGCGAAACCGGCTCGCGCGAAAGCGTGACGTTGCCCGATTCGATCAGCGAGAGGTCGAGGATTTCGTTGATCAGCTCGAGCAGGTACCAGCCCGCCTTCAGGATCTGCTCGAGGTTGCGCTTTTGACCGATCGTCGGCGGCGGGCTGGCGGTCTCCATGAGCTGCGCGAAACCGAGGATGGCATTGAGGGGCGTGCGCAGCTCGTGGCTCATGCCGGAAAGGAAGTCGGATTTCGCTCGGTTGGCTTTTTCGGCTGCGGCAATCGCGCGGTTCAGCTCCGATTCGACGCGCTTGCGCTCGGAGTTGTTGGTGCCGATCAGCAGGTAGCCGATGACCTTGTCGGCATCGTCCCTTAGCGCGGTGACCGAGACGAGCGCCGGGAACCGGCTGCCGTCCTTGCAGATGTAGGTCAGCTCGTAGATGTCCTCGATCCCGCGCGAGGCCTTGTAGCAGAGGGCCTCGAAACCAGGCGCAATCGGCACCCTGAGCTCGACGCTCAAGGCCGCGGCGCGGGCCGCCACCTCGTCGGGATCGTGGATGTCGCTCGGGTTGATGCGGTTGACGACTTCACCGGCGGTGTAGCCGAGCATGCGCTCGGCGCCGATATTGAAGAACTGGATGATGCCTTTCTCGTCGGTGGCGATGATCGAGAACTTGGGGCTGGCGAGGATCGCGTGCTGGAGCGCGCCGGACTTGATCAATGCCGGATCGGAAGAAAGGGTAGTTCTTGGCATCGGGCTGGATCCGGGGGGGGGCGAACAGGGCTGCCAATGATGGGGCCGGCGGCCTTCGTTCGTATGCCGGTTACCGCACATAGCGGCTGCGCTGCGGCTTCATGTGCTCGAGCATGGGTTCGGCACCGTACAGACCCTCCCGGCGACGCTGCGTAGCCTCCCGGCACCTTCACGCAGCCAAGGGGCAACCATGGATCCGCAAGCACGCAAACCGAACAATCCCCTGATGTGGGCCGCAGGCATCGCAATCATCGTGTTCGGCGGCGTGGGCATCGCGGCCATGATGGGCTGGATCCCCCTGAGCCTGAGCCGCTCGGCGGACACCGTGCCGGCCGGGATGGAAAAGGCGCCGTTCACCCAGATGGGGGTGCCTCATCCCCGGTCGTAGCGCCGGCACCGGCTTATGTCGCACCGGTTCGCGCGAAAAGAGACCGTAACTAAGTAGCAGTCTCTTCCGGGCCCCGTGCCGCGCGAATGCGCAGCCCGGGGCCTTTTGCTTTCTGAGACAGGCTTTCTGAGACAGGCTTTCTGCGGCAGGCTTTCTGCGGCAGGCTTTCTGCGGCAGGCTTTCTGCGGCAGGCTAAAGAGGCGCGCCGGCCTCGCTTACGTTCCACGTCCCCACAACCCGCAATACCGGCGCGCAATAAAGGGCAGCCCGCTGGCATAGCCCGGCCAGCTCTCGTACTTCGGGAGCTTGAATTCCTTTTCGGCGGCGTCCCAGCACTTGCCGTCGCGCGCGAGCACCTTCATCTCGTCCGACGCATCCTTTTGCAGCTGGAGCTGGTCGCGCACGTCCTGCTTGGTGCCCAGGCGATCGCCCGGTCCCGGGTGGCCGGGAATCATCCACGCCCAGTCCATGTCGAGCACTCTTTTCATGAACTGATCGGATTCGAAGGGGTGGTAATCGATCATGCCGCGGCCCGGCACCGTGCCGACCGGAATCGTGTCGACCACGAAGAGGATGCGCTCGTGCGGCAGGCGCATGACCAGCGTCGAGTCCGAATGGTTGAGGCCGTGGTAGGAGAGCTCGAGGATCGTGCCGCCGAGGCGGATCACGCGGCCACTGTCGCCGACGATCTCATCCGGCAGGACGGTATGCGGATCCTGGATCTCGACGAGCCTTTCGTGCGCGCGGCGATGGGCAACCACGGTCGCGCCCGCGTCCTTGAAGGCCTTGCCGCCCGCGATGTGGTCGAAGTGGTGGTGGCTGTAGATCAGGTACTTGATCGGCTGGTTGGTGACCTTGCGGATCTCATCGACATAGGCCTGCCCGCCGGTCGGTCGCCCGTAGGCGATCGGGTCGGTCGCGATCACGCCGTCATTGGTGACGATGAACATCGACTGGTGGTTGCCGTTGCGGAAGACGTATACGTTGCTGGTGCCCGCCACCTGCGTTGTTGCGATTGGCGGACGGGCGGGAGCCTGGGCCTGGGCGGCGTTGAAATACGTGAGCGTAGGCGCGAGCGTCAGCAGGGCGCCAGCCAAACAGCTGAGTGAGGTACGGGGCATGTCTTCCTCCCAGAAGAGAGATGCAGGTGGGTGCGAGGGTTTGCGCTACGCGCGCTGCAAAGTCTACGAGATTTCGCAGAGCGGTCAAGCGCGCGCGGCCCGAAGGGGCGCGTGTATGATTTGACGAAACTGCGAGGCAGCATCGCATCACTCCAGATCGAAAGTTATTCCACGGAGAATCGCTCATGGCGGCCGTACTTTCCCAGCAGCAGATCCCAGTCATCAGCTTCAGGCCCTTCGTCGAGGGCAACGAATCCGGCAAAGCGCGCGTCGCGCGCGAAATCGAGCGCGCCTGCACCGAGGTCGGCTTCTTCTACCTCGCCGACCATGGCGTGCCGCAGGGGAAGATCGACGCGATGTTCCGCTCCTCCAAGCGCTTCTTCGACCAGCCCGAAGAGGTCAAGCTCGACCCGTCGCTCAAGATCACCATGGAGCGCAACCGCGGCTACCAGCCGCTCAAGTCGCGCGTATACGGCAACGCGGGCGCGCCCGACCTGAACGAAGGCTTCAAGTACCAGCGCGAGCTGCCAGCGGACGATCCCGACGTAATGGCCGGTGACCGCGTGCACGGCCTCAACCGCTGGCCGCAGAACTTGGACCTGCAGTGGCGGCAACCGCTCATCGACTATTTCAACGAAGTCGAAGCGCTCGGCCGAAAATTGCTTGGCGGCTTTGCGCTTTCACTCAACCTGCCCGAAGACTATTTCCTCGCGTTCTACCGCAAGCCACTCACGCAGATCTCGCTGCTGCATTACCCGCCGCAGCCGCCTGCGGAGCCCGGCGACCACTACGGCATCCGCCCGCACACCGACGAGACGAGTTTCACGATCCTCATGCAGGACGACATCGGCGGCTTCCAGCTCAAGCTCAAGGACGAGTGGATCGACGCGACGCCGGTCCCCGGTACCTTCCTCATCAACATCGGCGACTGGATGGCGCGCTGGACCAACGACCGCTTCGCTTCCACCATGCATCGCGCGTACAACCGCAAAGGCAAGGAGCGCTACTCGGCGCCGTACTTCGCCATTCCGGACTACGACGCGGTGGTCGAATGCCTGACCACCTGCACTGGCCCGGGCAACCCGCCCAAGTATCCGCCGCAGAAGGTGGGCGACTCGATCAAGAAACGCTTCTCAAGCAACTGGACCCCGGACAAAAAATGACTCGCATCCTCGCCGTGCTTTTGCTGGCCCTCACGTGCGCGGGCGCGCACGCACAGGCCTATCCGACCAAGCCGATCCGGCTCGTGGTGCCTTTCCCGCCCGGCGGCAGCATCGACATCATGGCGCGTCGCCTCGCGATCCCGCTGACCGCGAAGCTCGGCCAGGCGGTGGTGGTCGAGAACCGCGCGGGGGCGGGGAGCATTGTCGGCGGCACGTTCGTCGCGCAGTCGCCGAACGACGGCTACACGCTGCTCTTCGCATCGTCTTCCACGCTGACGCTCGCGCCGGCGATCACCGCGAAGCTGCCCTACGACCCGGTCAAGGACTTCACGCCGGTGTCGCTGGTCGGCGACCTGCCTTTCCTGCTGCTGGTGCACCCCTCCGTCCCCGCGAACAGCGTGCAAGAGCTGATTGCGCTCGCGAAGACGCGTGGCCCGGGCGTGCTCAACTATTCCTCGTTCGGGAATGCGACGACGAATCACTTCTTTGGCGAGATGCTGAGCTCGATGGCCGGCGTGAAAATCACGCATGTGCCGTATAAAGGCGGCGCGCCCGCGCTCACCGCGCTGATCGCAGGCGAAGTGCAAATCATGTTCGACTCCACGCCGGCTTCGATGCCGCGCGTGCAGGCCGGCGCAGTGAAGGCGCTGGGCATCACTTCGGCCAAGCGCGTGGCGTCGTACCCGAACATCCCGACCATCGCGGAGCAGGGCCTGCCCGAGCTCGTCGGCGGCGCGTGGTTCGGCGTGCTCGGGCCCGGTGGCATGCCGGAGTCCATCGTCACGCTTCTGCACAAGCACATCGTCGATTCGCTCGCCGCGCCCGAGATGAAGGCCGAGTTCGCCAGGAACGGCGTCGAGATGATCGGCAGCACGCCGCGCGAATTCGCCGATTTCGTGCGCCGCGAAATCGCCCGCTGGACGAAGATCGCGCGCGACAACAATATCCGCGCGGAATAGCGCGTGGCGGCAGCGCAGCGCCCCGCGTCGCTCGACCCGCTCTTCGCGCCTTCGGCCATCGCGGTCGTCGGCGCCTCGCAGCGCGAGGAATCGATCGGCTTTCGCGTCACCCGCAACCTGCGCCGCTTCGGCTACGAAGGGCCGGTGTATCCGGTGCATCCGACCAACGAAGAAGTCGGCGGACTCAAGTGCCACAAGTCGCTGTCGGCGATTCCGGGCAAGGTCGACGCGGTCTTTATCGGCCTGCCTGCCGCGCAAGGCCCGGAAGTTCTCGAGGAAGCGGGGCGCCTCGGCATTCGCGCCGCATGCATCAATGCGAGCGGCTTTGCGGATGCGGATGAGGAAGGCATCGCCCTCCAGGCGCGCCTGACCGAGACCGCGCGACGTCACGGCATCGCGTTGTGTGGCCCGAACAACCTCGGTCTCTTCAACGTGCATCGCAAGGTCGCGCTATGGACGCCGCGCTACGCCTCAGCGCTCACGCCCGGGCCGGTGGCGGTGATCTCGCAGAGCGGCACGATGGCGCTCATGCTTTGCCAGGACGAGAGGAAGCTCGGCCTCGCGCACGTGATCACCTGCGGCAACGAAGCCGTGCTCGGTGCCTCCGAATATCTCGACTACGTAGTGCGCGACGGCAACGTGCGCACCGTGCTGCTGTTCCTCGAGACGATCCGCAACCCGGAATTGTTCGAGTCGGCCGCGCTCGAAGCGCATCGCCGGGGTAAGCGCATCCTCGCGCTCAAGTCGGGCTCGAGCGACGCGGGCCGCGCGCTCGTGGCCGCGCATACGGGCTCGCTCGCGGGCGAAGATCGGTTCTACGAAGCGTTCCTGCGCTCGTGCCATGTGACGCGCGTGCACAACCCCGATGAGCTGATTGAGTCGGCGCTGCTGCTGACTGCGCACCCGCACGGGACGAAGGGGCGATGCTTTGTTGCAGTCACGCTGTCAGGAGGCGAAGCGTCGCTGATCGCGGACAACGCGCCTGCGCTCGGCCTGCCGTTGCCGCCGCTAGCCGAAGGCACGAAGAAAGCCCTGATGCCCGCGTTCCCGCCGTTTGGCAAGCCTTCCAATCCGCTGGATGCGTGGGGCCTCGGGTTTACCGCCGAGCGTTTCCGTATCGTGCTCGACGCACTGACGGCTGACGAATCGGTCGGCGCGATCGGGTTCTCGATCGTCGCCAATACCGAGGGCGGACCGGACGGCGTCTACGGTCTCGAAATGGCCAAGGCTTGCGCAGAAGCCGCCGCGTCGAAAGACAAGGCGCTCGTGTTCATGAACGCCACCGCCGGCGCGGGCCCGAACCGCGAGATCAAGAAGGTTCTGGATGCGGCCGGCATTCCCTACCTCTCCGGCATGCGCACAAGCCTCGTCGCGATCGCGCAATGGCTGCGCCCCCCCGAGCGCAATTTCAAAAGGGGCCTGGCTCAAAACAAAAGAAACAAAAGAAACAAAAGGGGCCAGGCTCAAATGGAGGCCCGGTTCGGCGCCGGGCTGCGGGAGGCCGAAGCTTTCGAGCTTCTGCGCGAGGCCGGCGTGCCGATGATCGAAGCGCGCTCGGTGTGCTCCGCTGGGGAAGCCGTCGAGGTCGCAGAGAATTTCGGCCTCCCCGTGGTCCTCAAAGGCTGCGCGCCAAGCTTGCCGCACAAGAGCGAACTGGGACTGGTCAGGGTCGGACTTGTGGATGAGCTCGCGGTGGCTGCAGCGTACGACGCTCTCTCAAAGCGACTTTTGCAGGCGCTTGCACCTGGGGCGGCGGGCGAGATAGTCGTCCAGGCGATGGCGGGCGAGGGCGTAGAGATCATCATCGCCGTGCGCAACGACCCGCACCTGGGCAGCTTCATCGTGGTCGGTCCGGGCGGGCTGCTGGTCGAGGTCATGGGCAAGGTAAGTCTACGTCGCGGGCCGGTCGATGCCGAAACCGCAAACGCGATGCTCGACGAGACCGCTGCCGGAAAACTCATCGACGGCGTGCGCGGTCGGGGCCCGTTCGACCGCAAGGGCGCTGCCGAGGCGATCGCGGCGTTCTCCAAGCTCGGCGCGATGCTGCATGCCGAGGCCGCCACCATCGAAATCAACCCGCTGATTGTCACCGCGCGCGGCGCGCTCGGCGTCGACCTCCTCATCGAACCTCACGCAAAGGGCTGACCATGGCTGCCTACGAGACCCTCACCTACGAAGTCGACGACCGCGTCGCGAAAATAACCTTCAACCGCCCCGAGCGCATGAACGCGTTCAACCTCAAGCTCTGCGGCGAGATCATGGCCGCGATCGCGCAGGCCGATGCGGATCCGGAAGTGCGCGTAGTGCTTGTCTCCGGCGCGGGCGGCAAGGCCTTCTCGGCCGGCTACGACATCAAGGAAACCGCTGCGGGCGGCCCCAAGCGCGGCGAGCCTGGGTGGCGCGACCGCCTGGCCAAGGACCTCGAGTTCTGCTATTCGCCGTGGGAGTGCTCGAAGCCCGTCATCGCGGTGATCGACGGCTTCTGCCTCGCCGGGGCGCTCGAGTTCGCGCAGATGTGCGACATCCGCTATTGCTCGGACGACTCGAAATTCGGCGTGCTGGAGACGCGCTTCGCCGCGGGCATCGTCACGATGGTCATGCCGTGGATCCTCGGGCCGGCGAGCCGCGAACTGATCTTCACCGGCGACACAATCGGTGCGGCCGAGGCCGAGCGCGTAGGATTGGTGACCCGCGTGTATCCGAAGGCGGACCTGCATGCCGAGACGCTCAAGATCGGCAAGCGCATGAGCCGCGTGGCGATCGAATGCCTGACCTGGAACAAGCGCGCCATGAACAAGGGCGCCGAAGCCATGGGTTTCAGGACCGCCCTCGACATCGGTTTCGATGCGTGCGTGCAGCTCGACAACTCGATCGCGCCCGAGTACCAGGTATTCGACAAGCTGCGCCGCGAGAAGAACCTGGGCGAGGCGATCAAGTGGCGGGACGGGCAGTTCGCGAAGTATGAGTAGGAGATGCCCCGCGCAATGAGCGGAGTGTGCGCAGCGTGATGAGCGGCTTGTGACCACGCGCTGGATGATCCTCGGCGTGCTCGCCTTCGCGCGCATCGCCATGGGCTTCCAGTTCCAGGCCGTGGCGTCGGTCGCGCCTTTCCTGGTCGAGGAATTCTCGATCGACTATGCCTCGGTCGGCACGCTGATCGGCCTCTACCTCCTGCCCGGCATCGTGCTCGCGCTGCCCGGCGGCTGGCTCGGCCGGCGCTTCGGCGAGAAGCGCATGGTGCTCGCGGGCCTCGCGCTCATGACGGCCGGCGGCGTGATCAGTGCGCTCGGCACCTCTTACGAGATGCTGGTTGCGGGCCGCGCCATCACCGGCGTGGGCGTGGTGCTGCAGTTTGTGCTCATGACCAAGATGTTGTCGGACTGGTTCAAGGGCCGCGAGCTCGTCTTCGCGATGTCGCTGTACCTCAACGGCTGGCCGATCGGCATCGGCCTCGCACTGATCACGCAGCCCGGCCTGGCCGCAAGCTCCACCTGGCGCACCGTGTTCTTCGCCACCGCGGTGCTTTGCGCGATCACGCTCGTCGTGCTCGCCGTGCTCTATCGCAGCCCGTCGAACACGGCACCGGCCGATCCCGGCGCGCCGGCCTTCGGGTTGTCGATGCGCGAGTTCGTGCTCGTGAGCTTTGCCGGACTGATCTGGACCTTCGTCAACGCCGGCTGGGTGGTGGCGGTGAGCTTTGCGCCGGGCTACCTCAAGACGCAGGGCCTGGAGCTTTCCGAAGCAGCGGCAGTGACGAGCCTCGGGACGTGGCTTGCAGTCATCGGCGTGCCGCTCGGCGGCTGGCTGGCATCCCGCTGGCGAATGCCGAATAGGTGGATCATTTTCTCGACGGTGATCGGGGGGCTGGCCATCCTTGCGATTCCCTATTCGCCGGCGTACGTACTGTGGTTTTCGATCATCGGGCTGATCCTGTTCCTGCCGGCCGGCATCATGGCCGCGCTGCCGATCGAGGTGCTGCGCCCGGAAAACCGCGCTACCGGGCTCGGCCTCTTCTATACGTGGTGGTATGCAGGCGTCGCGGCGTTGCCGGCGGTGGGCGGCTGGACGTACGACGTCAGCGGCTCGGCATCCGCGCCCATCCTCTACGCAGGCGCGCTGGTTTTCCTTACCCTCGCCGCGCTGGCCGCCTTCCGGTTCTGCCAGCGGCTCCCGGTGCCCGCAACCTTGGTACGATGAATGCTTTAGCGGAGCCATGAGCAAGCTCACCCTCACGCGCGAAAGCATCCTCGACGGCAGCCTGCGCGCCTCGGCCAAGGCGCTGCTGGGCCCAGGCGTGGTGTTCATGTCCGACGAGGAGCGCACGCGGCAGATCCGCCAGATGCTCTCGAGCACGCCGCGGCCGGACCGGGTGTGGGTGTTCGGCTTCGGCTCGCTCATCTGGAACCCGGCGTTCCACCACGTCGAGCGGCGCACCGCTTTGGTTCGCGGATTCCACCGGCAGTTCTGTTTATGGGCGAGGGCGGGGCGCGGCAGCCCGCAGAGCCCGGGGCTCATGCTGGCTCTCGAGCGCGGAGGAAGCTGCCATGGCGTGGCCTACCGCATCGCCCCCGACAAGGTCGAGGCTGAGCTCGACGTGGTCTGGCGGAGGGAGATGCTCACCGGCGCGTACCGCGCGGTTTGGGTGACCGCGCAAACGCCAGGCGGGACCGAGCACGCGATCGCCTTCGCGGCCAACCACGCGCACGAGCGCTATGTGCGCGGGCTGGACAATGACGAAACCGCGCGGCTGCTCGCGACCGGCAGCGGGCCGCTGGGCACCTGCTGCGACTACCTGTTCGACACCGTGAGCCATCTCTCGGACCTCGGCATCCGCGACAAGCGAATGGAGGCGCTGGTCGAGCGCGTGCGCGCGCACCTCGCTTCGGCTACCCCGCCAACACTCTCAGATTGACTGCGGGATTGACTGCGGGATTGACCATGTTGCGGGCTGGCCGCAGGAGTGCCGGGATCAGCCGGCTTCGGCGCAGCATCAACACGTTCGACCCCGCAGCCGCGGACGACCGCATAACCGGCGCCAACGCCGCTCTCACCAAGTGCCCCGGCAGGTACCGGCCCGAGGCGAAGCCGCGCACGAAATGCCAGTGGCATGCGAGCCCCACCAGCACTGCCAAGTGGAAGAGTTCATGCGAGCCGATCACGGACGGCAGCAGGATCGGCCATTGGGCGAAATCCGTGATTGCGCCGACGCTATAGGCGACCGCCCCCAGGATCAGCGGGCGCACGAAGGAATAGCCCAAGCGTTGCAAGAGGGCTATTCCCGAAGCCAGTCCAAGCCATCCGAACGCCATGTACAGGGTCAGGCTTACCCACTGGGGAATCGAGCCGAAGTACATCGACTTGAAGGTCAGGCCCACGATGGCGATGGTCCACACCACCGAGAGCACGCCCCAGCGCGCCGCGCCCCGGAAGAGGATGGCGTGCATCGGCGTGAACGTGGCCGCGATCAGGATGAAGATGGCCGCATGGTCGACGCGGTGCATGACGTAGCGCGCGGCGCCGCCTTGGGGAAGCATGTGGAAGACGCCGCTGACCAGCAGCATCATCGAGACTGAGAACGCGAAGATCACCACGGCGGCCCGGCGGGCCGGTTCGCCATCGGCACGCCGCACGAGCGACGCGCCGAGCCAGGCGAACGCGATCGCCCCGATGAGGTGGGTCACCGAGCTGAAGGGGTCGCTGATGTGAGTAACGACTTCGAATGCGTCACCCACGAACTTGTCCCCGAAGGGTGTCGGTGGCGGCAGAGAGAACCAGGTGGCGATTCGGTTTCATTGCAGGTCCATCATCCCGCGCCCGACTGCGATTTTGTAGTCACGGTTTTTCGAAATGGGCGCCTACGCCCGCCCTACATTTTGTCGGCTTAGGGAGCGTGTCGAAGGAGGCGAGTAGGGAAGCGGCTGTGTGAGCTGTTTCACCTACGCCGCAGTGCGGCACGCACGACTGGCGTAAGCTCGGGCTTCAAGTTCAGCCACGTTTCATAGAGGGAGACACCCGTATGCGCACCAACCGCGTCAAGCGACTCTGGCGCGAAGGCAAGACCGCCGTCGGCGGCTTTCTTTCGATCCCGCACACGCTATCGGCCGAGATGATGGCCCACACCGGCCTCGACTGGCTGTGCGTCGACATGCAGCACGGCTGCATCGACTACTCGGATGCGGTGCCCATGCTCGCGGCAATCTCCACTACGGCGGTCACGCCCATCGTGCGGGTGCCCTGGAACGAGCCGTCGATGATCATGAAAGTGCTCGACGCGGGCGCCTATGGCGTGATCGTGCCGATGGTGAGCAACCGCGCCGAAGCGATGCGCGCCGTCGCAGCCTGCCGCTACCCGCCCAAGGGCATCCGCAGCAACGGGCCGAACCGCGCCGCGCTCTACGGGGGCGCGGACTACCAGAAGCACGCGGACACCGAGATGCTCTGCATCGTGATGATCGAGACGGCAGAAGGCATCGAGAAGATGGAGGAGATCATCTCGACACCGGGCGTGGACGCGGTCTATATCGGCCCCACCGACCTTGCGCTCGCGCTCGGCCTGCCGCCGGTCATGGACAACGACGACCCCAAGCACGTGGCGACGGTGAACCGCGTGCTGGAGACCTGCCGCAAGCACAAGGTCATCGCGGCCATGCACACCATGAGCTCGAAGTACACCCAGCGCTACATCGACCAGGGCTTCCAGATGGTCATGCTCACCGCCGATCGCCTGGCAATGTCGAACTGGGTCAAGGCGGAGGTCGGCAAGCTCACCGGCTGGACGCCGCTGGTGCCGACTGCGGCTCCGGAAAGGACCGGATCGTGAGCAGGCTCAGCGCGCTTCCCTAACACGACCGGGCTAGCCCCTTTGGGTGCGCGGCCCGCGATAGACTTGCGCGTCAAAATCCGAAGAAAGGTGCTTTTCGCGTGACTTTCGACGCCCGCGCGCTGCTCGTCATCGGCGCCTTCCTCTGCTGGGTCCTCGCCGTCGCGATCGAGTTCAACGCGTTCCGGCCGGACACCAGGCGCAAGCTCCCCGGCCCTTACACCATCGGCCTGCTGCTGCATGGCCTCGGGCTGGTGCTGATCTCGCAGCGCGGCCTGATCGCGGACCTCTGGACCATCCTGTTCGCAAACGTCCTGCTGCTCGCGGCGCCCCTGTTCTACTTCTCGGCGCTGCAGGCCGTGCGCGGGCTCAAGGCCAACTTCAAGGTCCTCGCCGCCATGCCGGTCAGCATGGCGGTGCTGCTGCCGATCGCCGGTTTCGGGCCGCAGGCTTTCGGCGCCCGCGTAATGATCTTCACCAGCGCGGCGCTGTTCGCCTTCGGCCTGATTTGCTGGGCAGCCCTGCAGCTGATCCGCGCCGGCCACAAGCCGGGGGGCTGGATGATCCTCGGCTCGACCCTCACGCTGGGCGGCCTCGCGTTGACACGCGCAGTTTCGGTAGCCACCGGCCAGGTCTCGGGCGTGTTCGACTCGCACCTCATCCAGCTCTCCTTCTACCTGGTCAACGATGTCTGCATTACGCTGGCCGCTTTCGGCTACATGGACGTCGCCCGCACGCGCGACCTGAAGGTCTATTCGGTGGGGGCGATGTCGCCGGACGCCCAGACCGGGCTTTATTCGCGCGAAGCCTTCCTGCGCAGCGGCCTCGAAGAGCTCAACCGGGCGCGCAGGCGCGACTACGCGATCACCCTGATGCTGGTCCAGCTCGACCGCATGGAGCAGGCGTCGGTCGCCAAGGGAGAGGACTTCGTGGACCTTGCGCTCAAGCGGGTGGCGGCCATCACCCAGCGGGATATCCGCATGTACGACGTCGCCGGCCGCCTCTCCAGCGGGGTGATGGGCGTGCTCATGCCCGAGCTGGCGCTGTCGGAGGCAGTCGCGGTCGCCGAACGCATCCGCGTGACGGTGGCGGAGGATCCCGCGATCCGCAACGGCGTGTTCGGAGTAACCGTCAGCGCGGGGGTGTGCGAGGTCGACACCCGCCATGAGAACCTGGATCCGGTCCTGGCCTTGGCGGCCTCGTGCCTCGACCGGGCGCGGGCCGTGGGCGGAAACTGCGTCATGACCCCGGCGTCCCCGGCGCCCAAGAGCTTCATCCAGGACACCATCTAGCCCGGATCACCGGCTGTGTCAGCCGTTCTCCGACCTCTCGCGTTAAGGACCTACAAGCGAAAGGGTGCCGGAGCGTACAGACGAAAGCCCCCGATCCGCGAATAGTCGAACCTCAGGGAGTGCGGGTTCTTATACGGGGTGTGTCATGGGTGACCATCAAGTAGTGAATGACCTGTTCGGGGACAGGCCGGTGCGCCTCGCGCGCAACCCAATCTTATTGCCGGCGGAGCCCCCGGAGCTCAGGGCCGCCAAGGCGCTGGCCGCGCAAATGCGCCACAAACGCACCCGCCGCGACAAGAAGCAGGTCGCCCACCTGATCTGCCTCAACCTCATCTCGATGCTCAAGCACAAGCGCGAGCCCGTCGCGCGGCGCTGATCCTTGTTTTACAGCAGCAGCGCCCGGATGTACACTTCATCTGTACATGGAGGCCCAATTGCCGAAAATCCCGCGCACCGAAGTAAACGTCACCGAATTGCGCCAGAACCTCCCAGCCTATCTCGAGGAAGCGAGCAAGGGGCGGGAGATCGAAGTGACTTCGCGCGGCCGCGTGATCGCCCGCATCGTCGCCGGCGGCAACCGGCGCGAGGAAGCGCAGGGGCGGCTGCGCGCCGCCCGCGAGCACTGCGTGATCGGCGATGTGGTCAGCCCCACCGGCGCGGAGTGGGACGCGGAGCGTTGATCGTCCTCGACACGCACGTCCTCGTGTTCGACGCGCTGGCGCCCCGACGCCTGTCGGCCCGCGCGCGCAAGGCGATCGAAGCCGCTTTTGCCGAAGGCGAAATCGCCTGCAGTGACATCAGCCTGTGGGAAATCGCGATGCTGATTTCGCGCCAACGCCTCGACCCGGCGATGGACGCCCGCCAGTTCCTGGAAGATCTCATTGTCGCCCGTGCGGTGCGCGTCCTGCCGATCACGGCCGGGATTGCCGTGCTCTCGGAGTCGGACCTGTTCTCGCACGGCGATCCGGCCGACCGCCTGATCGCGGCGACCGCGCTGATGCACCAGGCCCCGCTGGTGACGTCGGACGCGGCTTTGCGCAAGGTGAAAGAGGTTTCGACCGTTTGGTGAACCCTTGGATCAAGCCGACTCGGCGCAATGGCAGCATATCGACAGGAGAGCCAGGCAGGACGCGGTGGTCGGCACAAAACTGGCAGTAATTCTGCGGCGCGGTTTCCGCTCTTGGTGACGCGGCGCGCTTACGCCGGAGAGCAGGCAGGCACATGCAGGCATGTACTTATTTTGATACACTATCCCAATGCAAAAGCTCCCGGTCAGGTTCTTCCGTACTGCTGAAGGCCGGGAACCCGTCCGCGAGTGGCTAAGAGAATTGCCCGGCGAGGAGCGCAAGGCGATTGGCGACGGAATTCGGACCGTGCAATTCGGATGGCCTATCGGGATGCCGTTAGTTCGGAAGATGAAGGACGGGCTATGGGAAGTTCGCGTCGATCTTCGCAATCGTATTGCGCGGATCATGTTCACCGTCCTGAAGGGTGAAGCCGTGCTCTTGCATGGATTCATCAAGAAAAGCCAGAAGACGCCGGAGGCGGACTTTGAAACAGCGAAGCGGCGCAGGAAACTATTGAAGCCTGGAAAGGAATGAACATGGCACGCAAGAAAGCAAATCCGCATGTCGGGAGCGATTTCGAGGACTTCCTCCGCGATGAGGGGCGCTTGGAGGAATCCACTGCGCTGGCGATAAAGCGCGTTCTGGCTTGGGAGTTCCAGCAGGCGATGACCAAGGCGGATATCAGTCAAGCCGAGATGGCTCGCCGCATGCATACGAGTCGCGCGGTGATCCGTAGATTGCTTGACGCGAACGACTCGTCGGTCACACTTTCGACGATAAGCAAGGCTGCTACCGCGCTCGGGAAGAATTTGCGATTAAAGCTCGCGGCCTGATCGTCTGAGGCTGTCTGCGACATAACCTGTCGAGTCAGGCGGTATCCTTGAAGGGGATTTCTTCGGAAAACGATGCAGCACGTCGGTGGCCAAACGCCGGCGGCGCGGTCAAGTCTCTTTGCGAATTGCCTGGACGCCCTCCTTGCGGGCGCGTTTGTTCATTTGGCGCTTGATCTTCTTCGGTTCGCCGGCTCGGAAGGACACCAAACGCCGGCTCCGGCGATGCGCGGCGTCCCACTCGTCACCGCTTTTCAAGCGCTGCCGGCGGCCTTTCCCACCGCCCCGGGCCGTGCCTTGCGATGCCACGACAGCGAATCGCATCCCGGAGGCATCGAGGATCCTGGTCAGGCTGCGCAGCTCCGGATTGCCGGCCTCCGACAAGGTGCGGTTCAGTGCCACGCGATTCAAGCCGGTATCGCGGGCCAGGGCCGACACGCCGCCGCGCGCCTTCGCAACATTGCGCAGCGCCAGCATGAAAGCCGCCTGGTCGCCTTCATCCAATGCCGCGTTGAGATAGGCGGCAGACAGCTCCGGGTCCCGCAATTGCTCGACGAGCCAGTCATCCTGGGCGACGGCTGCGGGCAGCTTTTTGCCTCGTTTCATAGTCTTTCCAATTCCTCTTGGCCTCACTTGATGTCGGATGCCTGCGAGCGCTTCTCGCCGCCGCAAAGCAATATCACTGCCGTTCTGCCTTCCCGCGCGAAGTACACGCGGTATCCAGCACGCAAATGAACGCGCAGCTCGCAAACCCCATCGCCAACCGCTTCCCAGTCCCCGAAATTGCCGAAAGCCAGCCGATCGACTCTCGCGAGCACCGCGGCACGAACGGTATTGTCGGCAAGCGATTCGATCCATTCCCGGTACGGAATCCGGCCTTCCGTCGTCTGGTAGTGGAGGACGGCGATGTCGGTCATGCCTGCGCAGTGTAGCTTATAAGCGTCATCTGGTCGATAGCCGGCGAATCATGGCTTTGATGGCGCTCCAAGCCTCGTCGTCAATCACGCCGTTTTCGCGCAAATGTGCGAGGCGTAGCGCCGGATCGTCTTGCGATCCACCCCCGTACGGCGTTCAATCTCGCGCTGGGCCGTGCCGCTCTTGAGCAGCTTGTCGATCGTGATGCGTAAATGCGACTTCAAGACGTTCACTCCTTCCTCCCCGAATTAGTCGGGGAGCAGCGTACGTCCCGCCGTCAGGCGCCCGGGTTTAGGC